>Ga0172367_10000041_pt1 | contig 185409 bp, 147 predicted proteins | sample Lak10m_FD_114542 | JGI IMG/M metagenome (GOLD analysis project Ga0172367, IMG submission 114542) | Freshwater microbial communities from Kabuno Bay, South-Kivu, Congo - kab_022012_10m | ecosystem: Environmental > Aquatic > Freshwater > Lake | place: Democratic Republic of the Congo... | reverse complement strand
TCGGGGTGCGGGACGCCGTTAATGAGAGGGGCGACGTCGCCGTGCAGGATTTCGACGGGGGTCGGGATTTCGATCTTCATGGCAAAGTTGAGTGATTTGAGGGCGTCGGTCAGTTGCGGTTCTACAGCAGGTGGAGCGCCGCTGACAGCCGGCACGACAACACCATCTGCATCAGCTGGTCCGATTTGAAGAGATACAGACCTGGAGGCCGAAATATTGTCGGCGGCATCCTTGGCGTAGGCATAGAGCTTGTGGTAGCCCCATGTATGGAGAGTAATAGTGGCAGGCGGTGTGGTTGTCCAACCGATCTCGGTTTTAACCGGTGCGGTGGCACTTTCGGTGATCAGGTAGCCGGTTACGCCGACGGCGTCGGTGGCGGTAAAGATGCTGACCGGAATGGTAAGAGTAACGGCTGTAGTCGGAAGGTTGAAATCGGTAATTACCGGAGCGATTGTATCGACCGGCGCTACTATCCCGGCACCGCACGAAATTGTTGCGCCACCATTGATTCCGCCACAGGTCCAACTCCATGGCCCGGCACCAGTGACAGAAGAAGCGGTCCCGCTGCTGCAAAGGTCAACAGCAGGAGCAACCGACAACGTCTGACCAGAACTTATTCCGCAGACGCCATCGTGTGGTGCAGCGTAAATAACGGTGCGTGTAACCGTGCTACTGTTACCGACCTCATCGGTAGCAGTAGCAACAATTGGCCATGTTCCTTCAGAAGGAAAGGTTAGTAACTGTGAAAAAGTACCGTTGATAACCAATGGCGTGAGAGTCTGTCCGTTCATGCTGATCTTTAACGATACCGTGCTCAGCAAGTCCGTTACCGTTCCGCTTACCGTCAGACTGTTTTGTGCGGTGGTACTATCCTGATTTGGGGTGGTTATTGCCAACGAGGGGGTGGTATTGATATAGGTGACACTCCGGACGGCACTCGACGAATTGCCTGCGACATCAGTTGCAACGATTGATATCGTGTTAAGGCCAGCACCAAGATTGACGCTCGTAGTGTAGTCAGTTCCGGAGATTGATGCGCTCTGAGGAGTGCCGCTGTTGAGTGCTACAGCAACGGTTGAGGTTTCGCTGATTGTTCCGCTGACAGTGGTAAGCGACTGGGCTGTTTTGCTGTTGTCAGCAGGCGCAGAAACAGTCAGAACGGGAGCGGTAACGTCCAATACAATCGTGCGGCTGTCAGTTGTTGCGTTGCCAAGAGTATCTGTTGCGACAATGGTAATAATGTTCGCACCAGGCTGCAAGTTTACAGCGTAGCTGAAGCTGCTACCTGTAACATTGACAGGGATGCTGTTAACTTTCAGATCAAGAATGCCGCTGGTATCAAAGACGGTACCGGATATGTTGAGAGTGGCGTTGTTGGTTACGGCACCATCCGTAATAGTAGAAACTGTCAAAGTTGGCCCGGTAATGTCAGAAATAGTCCATTTGGCATAGAGCACAGTGTCAGCAGTGATCGGGGTGCTGAAGTTGAAGAGTGTCGACAGGCCGGAATCGGAATACCAACCCGCAAAGGTGGAGCCGGTTTTAGCCGGGATTGATGGTGGAGTTGCGGATCCATTGTAGGAAACGACCTGGTTGCCGACAGCGTTGCCGCCGTTGCTGTTGAAGCTGACGGTGTAGCTGTTGTAACCGGATACACTTGCACCGGTAGCGGTGGACGCTAATTCCGTCCCTCCTATCTGGCCTAGAATGACATTGGCGAGAGCGATATTTCCCGTAACCGGAGTCAGTAGTTTGAAAACAATAGTCGCCAGGCTAACCGACGTACCGGTCAGAGGTGGATTATTGAATACTGACGCAGCAACCATTCCTGAACCACTGGCATTATCAAAATTCTGCGTAATAACCTGGTCAAACGAGGAGTTGACAGCGCGAGAAACAACCTGAAGATCAGCGGCGATGTAGGAAAACCCGAATTGAAATCCGCCCAGATCCGTTACTGCATCAGCTTCGACCGTAACCGTGACTGTCGAGCCGACTGCTGCCGAAGAGGTAGTCGGCATGACACGCACCTGCACTGCAGCCAGCGCTTCTGTCGACAGCGAGAGAAGCATCAGCAGTGCAACCAGGGTATGTCGCAAGCTACGGAAGGCCATTGAAGCCGCCTTTAATAATGACATAATCAGCAGCATCGATACTGCCGTCACCATTTAAGTCCAGATCACTATTGAAACAGGGTCCGCTGCTGGTTGTTCCTTTTCCACCGACCACCCGCAGGATGTCGAGTATGTTCACCCCTCCCGATGCATCAATATCATTGGCATTGGCCTGTATAAATGCACGTGGTGAAGTTCCTCCCGATGCTGTCGGCAGGGTACAGAACCGTTCGATACGGCAACCGCCTATGCCATGATTTTCGGATATTTTGACCCGTTCACCACCGGTTACAATCAAGGTATTCCCGGTTGTGGTCGTGAAAAGGTTGTTGAGATTAAAATAATCGCTGCCGGTGTTCGTGGAGAGCAGTAGCGAAAGCGGGGCTGCGGCACTGCCGTTAAGCAGTTCGACCGTTGAGAGAACGGTATCACGGGTTGCACCGGTCGGCAGATGCACCGTCGGGGCCTTCAGGATGTCGTTGCCGACCGGTACGATATTCAAGCCGCTCGGAGCGGTACGCACGATTGCAGACATGGTAGTTACCGGAACCGCAGCAGTCGTCGTTACTTCGGAGGTTGACAAAGATGTAAGCAACAGTTGATAACAGTAACCGGTGGCGGCAGTCAGACCTCTCACGGTGATACGCATGTTGCCGGATGTGGCATTCTGCTGCAGCGTAGAGCTAAAGCCGCTTGCAGGGGTCATACAGTCTGCGGCAAAAAGAGACAGAGTCGGGGTTGACGGTTCATTAACGGTCAGAATAACAGAGAACGAACGGGTAGTGATATCAGTCACCCGCTGATTGGCAATCACCGGTACTCCGGCTTCCGCCCCGGCGGGCATCAGCAGAAAGAGCACAGCTATACACCCTGTCTGCAGGACACCTGCCACCCTTCCTGACCGCATTATCCGTTTATCATTCCTCATCTGCCGCTCCGTGGAGAACGCACCGCTATACTTTGGCCTTGCCAGCTGGATATTCCTTACCCGACACCGTAATGTAGGTCACCTTCGATTTTCCGTCCATACCGCCTTCAACCCGGATTTTGGCTACGTACTCGCCATTGAACTGCGGGAGTGCCATGGCAACTGTCTCCGTCACCGTGTAGGTAACCGCTGCCTGTAGAACGTTATTGCCGGGACTGAGCGAAACCGAGGCTGTTGCTGTCAGAATCCCGTTTCCATCGGGGGTGCTGAAGGCGGTACTGAGAGCCTTACTCCGCGTTACCGCGATTGCAGGGATCACATGCACATCGGCGGTTGAACCACTCGGAATGCCGGTTGCCTGAAGATTTACCGTCGCGGTGGTTGTCCCTGTGGGAAAAGTAATGTCGGCATTGCCGGTAGGACTGGCCGGTGAATTGGCCGATACACCGTTCGATGTGCCACTCGTTGGGGTGACAGAAACAATAGTGAGTGTCGGATTATTGGGCACCAGGACGTGGCCAGGAAGACCAGGCGTGAATGCCGGGTTCGTATTGCCAACCCAGTTCGTAGTGTTAGCTTCCAGGCTGATGATTCCGGCACCACCAGCTCCGCTACTTCCAGCCGTGCTGGCAGCATAAGCGCCACCTACAGCGTTGAGTGAACCGGCCGTACGTGTAAGTACCTCCGCCACCAATCTGATCGCACCGCCACTGCCACCACCGCCGCCACCACCACCATTGGTACCGGCAGCCGCCCCCCCGGCGCCGCCGTTGGCATTTATCATTCCACCTGAAAAGTTGATGGTTCCTGATGACGCAATTGTAATTGCTCCACCTCCACCACCACCACCAGCACCGTTAAAGCTGGCACCGGCTCCGCCACCGCCACCACCAGAACCACCGATCAGCGGTAATAATTTTGTCTGGCCATACACTGCGCCGGGACTACCACCATAGTATCCTGCCCCGCCGACTGTACCGAAACTACCTCCACCTCCTGACATTCCACCCGCCCAATTAACTCCGTTATAAGTATCCGGGCCACCGGGATACCCACCACCTGGGCCTTTGCCGGCACCACCATACTGCCTGGCTACACCTCCAAAAAGTGGTGAAAGCCCACCCCGACCACCACTAAATCCGCCGGGTCCACCGATACCGGGTTGACCATCATCACCCAGATTACCATCACCGGCCGTGCCGGAGTCAGCGGCTGCGGTTTGGGCACTGACATCGATGATGCCGGCAATTGTGACATTTCCGCTGGTACGGATAATGACCGGCTTGTTGTACTGTGATGAGTACTGAGAAAATTTCACCGTCACACCGCTTGGTACGTTGAACGTTGTATAGTCCAGAATGCCGCTGCGCGGGAGTCTAATGGTATCATTGACTGTTGGGCTATAGGCCCCTAGACATGTGGGGTCAGAGGCGTTGGTAGCGCAGATACTGCCGCTTACAAAGGGAACGCTTACAAAGGGAACAGCCAATGCAGTGCCGCTCAGCAGCAGGGTTACCAGTAATGTCAGTATGAATATCGGTGTTGTTTTCATTATTTACTCCTTCTGAAAATGAAGTTGCACAACTATGGTTTGAATATACTCAGCGTATTGGTTGTGTCCGGAATCGCACTGCTGCTGCCGTAGGTAGTAGTCAGCCGCACCAGCCGATCACTTGCAGCAGCAGTTGCATCGACAACAATCTTGACTGAGACATGTTCACCGGTGCCGTCACTGGACCAGGTCGGCATGGTGTCTACGGTTACGCCGTCAGATGGCAGTACCTCTACCTTGGTTACCCCTTGCAGATGGGTGCCATTCATAGTCAGGGTAACCGTGGTGCCGGAGGTAACTGTAACAGACGAGGCGGGGAAAGTGGTCGTGATGGAACTCGCCACCGGTTTATAGCCGATCTGCAGAATATCGATTCCCGCTGCTGACGGCGGCAGCGATATACTGCCAACCATCGGCAGCAGAGTCCGCAGACCTGCACCAGCTGCCAAATCGGCCTGTATGCTTACGGTTCCAGAAAGACCGTCGCTGGCAGGAGTCCATGCGGTAACGGTTAGATTGGTGGCAGGCAGCACCGCAATGGCGGTGACAGCATCGAGTCCGCTCCCGGTCAGGGTGAAGACGGACGTGCTGCCCGGTTCAATCGCAGCGGGTGAGAATCCGGTAAAGATACCACCAACAGCAACACCCAACACATTTGAAACAACCGGTTCGTAGGTGACGAGCGGAGCAGCAGATGGAGCGGGTGTCACCATAATTCCCAATTCTCCCGAGGCTATCGGTCCATACATCACGTTCACCTGATTGCTGACTGCGGCTTCAGTAACCAGCACACCAACCTCGGAAGATATCAATGGTACGTAGGTAGTACCGAGGTCGGCAGTGATGGTGAAGCTGTTGGCCGTTGTTGCGGCGGCAGCGGTGGTACCGGCCGGGGTGGTAACGCTCACCACACGGTTGCCGAGTGGAGCACTTGCATCAATGATCAGCGAGACGGTAATCATAGTCCCATCTGAGCTGACCGTCGGCGGATTGCTAACCGAAATGCCGCCCGGCGGAGTAAAGTCAACACTGCTGGCGGAACCAAAATTTTTGCCGTATATGGTCATGGTGACGTTTTGGCCGACCATGGCTCGCAGCGGATGGACACTGGCAATTTCCGGTTGTGGCAGTGTAACGCGGAACATGTCGGATCCCGCATCTGTCGGCACGGCATAGCCCGAAGGAAGGGCAACCAGAACTGTTCGTGGTGCAACAGGAGCATTGGACGAAATATCAACAATAACTTCAGGGTTGCCGTCAGATCCGATAGCAAAAGATCCCGCCTGAATGGTAATACCGTCTGTCGGGTAGAATGACAGAGCCGTAGCGCTGCTCAAGCCGACCCCAAGCGCCCGCACCTTGAGGGAGGTGGTGCCGATAGCGCCGCTAACCGGAGTAATGGCTGTAATAGTCGAACCAACCGTGACCCCCAGCGGTTGAGAGACTGTCGGCCCATACATCACATTCAAAGAATTTACCGCAGGTATTGTCACCATAACTCCCAGTTCAGTGGAAAGCAGCGGTGTGTACTGAGGATAGAGGGTGTTGACCGTAGCAGGGGGCTTGATCTGGAAGCTGTTGCTGACATCCGCAACAGAACTTGAGTCGCCGGCCGGGGTCGTAATGGTAACAACTCGTACAGTCGTCGGTGCGGCAGGGTCTATGGTTATGGTAACCGTCGCCGTAGTGCCATCGCTACTGATCGCAGGGGGATTCCCCACCGCAATACCGTCGGGCGGATTGAATGAGATGCTGGTGCCATTAAGAAACTGCCTGCCGTTAAGCTGGAGCGACATGGTGCTACCGGTTATAGCGGATATCGGATTAAGCGATTGAATCTGGGGAGCCAGATTAGTGACTTTGAAAATATCCGCTCCGGCACCAACCGGCTTTATGTTTCCTGCTGCCGTTGCCAGCAGCAGCGTTCGGTCACTGATCGGCGCATTTGCAGCTATGTCCAGCATTACGGTAGCAGAGAGCCCGTCAGATGCGACGGTAAGTGTGCCAACCGTAATGCCATCTGATGGCAGGAAGGAGACGCCGGTCGCCGCATCAAGACCACTGCCGTAGATAGTGACCGAAAGCGCTGTTGTACCGACTGCGCCACGATTCGGCGAAATGCCGGTAAATATTGAGCCGACAACCACACCCACTTCTCGGCTCACAACCGGGCCATAGTTTACGCTACTGCTGGTAGGACCAGCGGTCGGGCCAACCTGAATTCCAAGATTGGCTGAAACAAGCGGCCCGTAATTCATGGTCTGGATCGGTGTAACCGTCACCGAGTTCTGGCTGCCGCTGATAGCGCGGCCCGGTGAAGTTGCGGTAATGACAGCGCTGCCGACAGCGGTTGCGGTTACGGTGACCTGGGTGGAACTTGCCCCGGCCGGGATAGTGACAGAAGCAGGTACGTTGACAATCGTTGAAGGAACTGCTGCCAGGCTGACCGGGAGACCGCCCGGCGGGGCAGCATCGCTGAGGTTGACGTTCAGCAGATAGGTGAAGGTCAGACCTGTCAGAGTCGAAAGCGGAGAGAGATTGACCGTCGGTTTGGGAAGTACCGAAAGAACTGAGCTGGCGCTGTTCATGCCGGTGCCGGATGCCGTGACAGTAACTGATTGCTCGGCCACTATGCCGGTATCCGGAAGTGTCAAAGGAACGACAACCGTTGTATTTCCCTGCCCGATTATAGCCTGTGCTGCAACGACCACGAGCGTCGCATCACTGCTGACAAGATCAATAGCCGTACCGCCGGCCGGAGCCGGGCCCGGAATTGAAATTGTCAACTCGGCCAGCGGCTGCCCCTGCCAGACCGGCATGCTGGTGGGAGTCATAGTGATAACAGCTGCAGACGGAGCAGTCCAGCCACTCACCACAGCGGCGGATTGGACAAGATATCCTTCACCTGCTACCAGGTTGAAGTCGTCACCGACAATCGCTCCACCGTCAACAGCGGCGGTTTGCCACCTACCGCTGGAAGGATCGAGGCGCGATATGCTGGTGATGTTGCTAAGTCCAGCCGATGTGATAAATTGTGAAACCGGATAAATTGCGGGAAAACAGGCGTATGACGCAAGATTGAAACCTGCACCGAGGTTCAATGGTGAACAGGAGTTGCTGATGCCAAGAGAAAGCGAATTATGCTGCGAGGAATACACATGGAGGGCGCTGTTTTCATGCAGCAGAAAGTCAACACCGGAAGGATTTCCATTTACGTCAAGTTCAGCACGCTGCATCGTGCCGCTGAGAGGATCATACGTCTCAAGCGCCGTAACCCCAAAAGGTTTCCACGCCAACAAAAGCGGTAATGCCGTCGTATGGGCTACAGCCAGCTCGGTCGTTACTCCGGTTATATTGAAGCCGGGCACAATCGTAGTTGTTACCGGTGCAGCATACCCCGAAACCGGGAGCCACACCAAAAGGAGTAACAAAACGTATCGAATTACCCGAGCAATCATTATCGCAGTACCTTCAGGCAAAAAACTCTACACTTCCACCAAAGCTATAACGATTTTATGAATACAGAGCAAGAAAAAAAGAGTCACAATATTTTTGTGTAGTAAATCTTATAAAAATATTATAAATCAGCTACATAAACAAGTTACTACCGTATACTACGATATCTTTTGTCGATGAAAGAGCGATTGTCGGAATGGTACCGGCATTTTTTTGGTAACTAATTGGATAACAGGAGTTGAATATGAGCACTATGGTTCTGGTACTTCTGATGACGTGTGGAGGGTTGGCGGTAGCTATACAGCCTTCAATTAATGCCCGCCTTGCACAGAAAGTGGGAAGTTTTGAAAGCTCGTTGATTTCATTTGCTGTGGGCACGCTGGCAATGATTATACTGCTTACGCTCGCGGGACGTGGTAACCTTCGCAATGTGGTTGATGCTTCGTGGTGGGAGCTGACAGGAGGCTTGCTGGGAGCATTTTTTGTGACCATGACGATCATTGCTGTGCCGAAACTTGGAACATTGGCCGTCATGTCGCTCATAATCGCCGGCCAGCTCACAACGGCCGCGCTGCTTGATCAGTTCGGAATATTCGGCTTGCGGCAGATATCATTGACACCTCTGCGTGGCGTCGGAATCCTGCTGCTCTGCATCGGAGCCGGCTTGGTTATCCGGAAATAGTAGCTGATATTTAACTGCAGAACCAACTCAAATGGATACTATGATGAGCTTAACAAAACTGTTCATGTACATAATAATTGGATGCGTGCTCGCGGCAAAGGTTCCCGCAGCGGACGCCGCTGAGTCTGTTCGAGCACAGGAGATCAACCAGTGTCTGAGTGGCGAAATCATGACCTGGGGTGACGGAAGGGATCGGCCGACCGGAACTGCACTGCTGAAATTCACCTACAATCCTGCCGGGGCTCCCAACTGGTTTAGCGAAGCACTGGTTGCGGAGAAGGTTGCAAAGGCGGCCGCTGAGTGGTCACTCTGCGGTGTGCGTACCTTGATTGTTGACCGGAACAGCTCCCGGGAGCAGCACAAAGGCGCAATCCTGGTCCAATGGAGTGACACGGAAAGCGGCGGTAATTTTGGATTGGCACATCTCGGCAAGCGCACGCTATCGCTCGGGCCGAAAGCGTTCGGGCTCCTTAAAACCAGAAATCCGTCCTACGATTCTCGCGAAACCCTGCAAATGGTCATCTCACACGAGATGGGGCACTTCTTCGGGTTGATGGCACATTCAAAGCGTTGTGTCGATGTGCTTTCCTACTATGACAACGGCAAAGGAGATAGCTGCTACAGCCGGGATCCATCGCAGATGCGAAAGGTTGTTGAATACCGGAGTATCCTGCCGACAGCATGCGATATCGAGCGTTGTCGCGTTATTAATCAACAGCCGCCGCTAGCGGAGGGTACATTGAAACGAAAATAATCGTGAAGATACATGCTGCATGAATGCCAAAGTGAATAAAATTTTGAATGAAATTTAAGATGTGCCGCAGCCAATCATCCCTCACGCGTACCTGAGCGGGTCAATCAACCCCGCCTCGGCAAAACCCTTCAATCGCAATCGGCAGGAATCACACGTTCCGCATGAGATGCCATCCGGACCCGGGTCGTAGCAGGAATGCGTCAGACTATAATCCACCCCCAATTCCATCCCGCGCCGGATAATATCAGCCTTGGTCATGTTGATCAGCGGTGCGTGGATTTTGAGCGGTGCGGCACCTTCGACGCCGGCTTTGGTGGCCAGATTGGCCATCTTCTCGTAGGCTGTAATGTATTCCGGGCGGCAGTCTGGATAACCGGAGTAATCCAGGGCGTTGACACCAATGTAAATGTCGGTTGCACCCAAAACCTCGGCCCATCCCAAAGCAAAGGAGAGGAAAATGGTATTGCGGGCCGGCACATACGTCACGGGAATATCATCTCCGACACCATTCTTGGGTACATCAATATCAGCCGTCAGGGCGCTACCCCCCATAAGCCGCAGATCGAATTCAACCACCAGATGTTCGAGCGCGCCGATCAGTTTGGCATTCTGCCGGGCGACGGACAGTTCATAACCATGACGCTGGCCGTATGAAAAACTGATCGCATACGGAGCGAAACCTTCCGCTTTGGCAATTGCCATACAGGTACTGGAATCAAGACCGCTGCTGTATAAAACTACCGCTTTCCTTTGCATGATATGGTCTCCCGAGTTGTAAACAATATTGGATTGCAATTTTAGTCGTTGTGAGTACAATAAGTCCACTTTTAATGGCAGCTACTGGCTCTTTTTCAAAATGAGGCCTGCGGATAGCGGGCCTTTTTATTAATGAGGTACCATGCGACTGAAGGAAGAACAGATCCGACGCGTAGCTGAAAAGGTCTACAGCGACCTTGAGAAAGAACAACTGATTACGCCGCGCTCCGAGCGGGTCACGGTTATTGAAGGCATCGCCCGGGCTATCTCACTGAACTTTTCCGCCGAGCAGAAACTGGAGCGGGACGCCGAAAAACTGCTGGATGAGACCATGGTCTCGCTGGGGCGCGGCGCCGCTGAAATTGATCGCCGCAGAATGCTGCAGATGGTCAAGACCAAGCTGGCCAAAGAACGTAAAATAGTCCTGTGAGGTTCTGAACATGTCGTTATCCGAAGACCGTATCTCAACCATTGCCCATGAAGTTATCGAACATATCTGGCGTGCTGATCTGGCCGACCTGGGCGACGAACGTCGCTCGCTGATGCGGGTCAAGCAGACTCTTGAAGCGTTTTTTGGCTCTATGGAAGAGATTGAAGCGGCAGTACAGGCAAAATTACGCAACAAAGCTCCCGGCAGCCGCGATTATGAAGCACTCTACCAGAAATTCTATCATGATGAAATGGCCCGCCGGGGCGTATGAAAGAAGGTTACATATTGTAGGGGCGTATGGCATACGCCCTGGTGAAAATATCAACATTTCGGCTAGTGCAGCAAGGGCGCACGCATTGCGCCCCTACGAAAAACAAATATGCAACGGTGAATTGTCAACTTCTATACCCCTGTTTTTCTTAAACTCCCCCGCTGCGGGCACTTGGCTCGCGGCTTTTTTTATGAAAGGCTACTCCCATGCTGCATCGTTTCAGACCGCTATTCGTTGCACTCTCCATGCTGGCCGCACTGGCTGTAACCATTCCATCATCCCAGGCAGATGAATCGTTATCCCGCGCTTCGGAACTGGTCCGTTCCCGTCAGTATGCCGAAGCGTATGGTGTTGCAGCTAAATCGCCAGAATCACCGCAGCGTTCTTTTCTTCTGGGTACGCTGGCTCTGCGACTCGACAAGCCGGTAGAAGCGCTGCCGCAGCTACAGCAGGCAGAGCAGAAACTACCGCTGCTGGGGGATTACGCTGCACTGTACCAGGCCGAAGCGCTGCTGAAACTGAAGCGCTATCCCGAGGCGGCTTCCAAAGCGGCTGCAATACCGGTTTCATATTCTCACTCCCAACTTCTGCGCCGCTCGGCCAAACTGGCGGCTGACATAGCCTACGAAGCACATGATTTCAAAAACGCGCTGACGGCATTTCAGAATTTTGTGACCAGGTATCCCACCGGGGCCGATTCGGTAGACGCAATTTTTCTGGCCGGACGCTGTCGAGAGGAGCTGGGCGACAAAACCGGTGCCCTGCAGACCTATAAGAATATCTGGATTAACAATCCGGTCGCTCCCCAGGCAGCACTTGCGGAACAACGCTTCAAGGTGCTCGACGTTCCGGGAGGCACTATCAACAGCGCTCCGCTGGAAGATTTATTGAAACGGGCCTCGTTCCAATTTGAGCGCAACCGCTTCTCCGAATCTCTCAAAACTCTTGAGCTGGCCCGCTCCGCCGCCACCTCTCCAACTGCCGAAAGTCGCATCGACATGCGCAGCGGAATGGCTCAGTATCGCTTGCGCAGAAATACGCTGGCGGAAACCTATCTGGCCCGGGCAGCTAACAGCAGCGAAAAGAGCATCAGCTCCGAAGCACGCTTCTGGCTGGCCAAGACGCTTGACCGTGAGGGTCGTGACCAGCAGGCCTTTAAACTGTTCATGGAACTGGCAGCTGAAGGAAAACAGCAGAGCTTTGCCGATGATGCCCTGATGGAGGCGGCCGGACAACAGCGTTCACTCGGGCAGTATGCCGATGCCGCCCGATTGTACGAACAGCTCGGCAGCCGCTTCCCCGACTCCCGTTTTTTAGGAAGATCGGTGTGGGAATCGGGCTGGAGTCACTATCTGGCCGGGGAGTATGGAGAAGCAGCAGCCGTTTTCAAAACACTGCTCAAGGATGATGCCCAGCGTGAGAAGGCACTCTATTGGCTGGGACGATCACTCGAAAATGCCCATTCGACGGAAGCGGCGCCCTATTTTCGCCTCCTTCTGGATGAATTTCCAGCCGGTTTCTACGCCGTCTGGCATCGGGAGCGCACAGGGCTGAAAGATCTACGCGAAGGGATCGGACAGGCTACTTCCGTATCACAGCTGCCGGCCGGTAACGGCTTTGAGAAACCGAAGCTACTGGCCGCACTGGGGCTGCTTGACGAAGCCCGCATTGAGATGAATGCTGCCCGCAAAAAATCAGGTGACAAGAAATCGCTTTTCCCGACGCTGGCACGGACCTACCTTGAAATGGGTGATTTCAGCTCGTCAATTTCACTGTTCATGAACAATCGCCCCGTCGCCTGGGACAAGGGTTCTCTAGCGCTCTGGACAGCAGGTTATCCTCGGGCCTACATCGGACTTGTCACTCAGCATGCCGCCGCCAACGGACTGTCGGAAGGACTCGTATACGCCCTGATCCGGGCCGAAAGCGGTTTTTCACCGGCGGTAGTATCTCCGGCCGGTGCGATTGGACTGATGCAGATGATGCCGGCCACCGCCAGACAGACGGCCCGCGAAAAAGGGGAGTTTGACTCTCAGCGTCTGAAAGTACCGGAATACAACATTACGCTGGGCACTCGCCATCTGCGTGATCTCATGAAAGGGTATAACGGCGACGTCGTCTATGTTGCGGCGGCCTATAATGCCGGTTCGGGAGCGCTGGAGCGCTGGAGGAAGAATCTGAAGGGCTTGCAGAAGGATGAGTTTATCGAATCCATCCCGTATCAGGAAACCCGCGAATACGTCAAGAAGGTCTACGCCTCGGCCGCCACGTATCGGCAGCTGTACGGCGTGAAATAAAGGGAGCGAATGCTCCGGCTCACAACAAAAACAGTTCCTTCGCGGGCTTTCAAACTCTTTATAAGTTGCAACCCGTGCGGACTTTTGTGTCGGCTATTCGTGTCCCAAGTAGAATTCTTTCCGTCATCAGCTTTGATCAGACTTGCATCACCAGCCTGACCGGCACTCTGGGTCGATCTATACATCGGTATGTCACCATCTCGATGGAACACTGTATCTGAATAGCGGAAAAAATTCATTTGAAACAATATTTATTGAACTAGTTGGTTCCAGAACCTAATCCTGTCGACTCCCGCTCATCTATTATCAATATACTTCTGTTTTATTTTCCTGTTTTATTTTCTTGACTGACTTTATTATTTTGATATTATTCACACACTACACGCCAAACCTTGAGTGATCAGGGGACGGAAAGTCACGGAACTTGGATGTACATTTGTACCAAGTTGGCCGGATTGCCGGGCGCAGCCACCGAACAGGCTGCACCACAGCAGTTCGGCTTTTTGTTTTATTCAGGTGTTCGGGGTTCCTCCAACGGTTTTTTTATTACTGATTGGTTCAAACCAGAAAGCTGCCGGGACAAAAATGCTCGATTATGCACTCACCTTTCTTACCGATGAACTCAACGGCTATCTGGTAACGCGGACCGCTTCGGACTCTGTCAAGGCCTCCCTGAGCCGGGTTGTCGATGAGGCGGGCAAATACGCCTTCGATATCGACAGCATCAGCTGCTCGATCATTTCTATCGAAGAAGAACGGCTCCTTAAATCCCATCTGCCTGACTACTCGACCATCAACGGCCGGCACGTCGTCCGGCCACCGGAACTGAAACTCAACCTGCAGATACTCTTCGCCGCCAACTTTACGCACTATGACCAGGCCCTCAAGTATATTTCGTATGTCCTGATGTTTTTTCAATCACATCCGATCTTCAGCTCCGATACGCACCCTGCCCTGTCGCCTGCAATCGGAAAATTGAGTATGGAACTGCTCTCGCTCAATTTCGAGCAACTGAATCAGATGTGGGCCTTCATCGGTGCCAAGCAGCTGCCGTCGGCAGTCTACAGAGTGCGCATGGTGACGCTGCAGGATACAGCCGACTCGGCGGTCAAGCCGCCGATAACCACGATCAGAACGACCATTCAACGCCGATGATTACGAACTTCCGCACATTATTCACCCTGGCTGTCGCGCATGGTTATTACAGCGCCGACTGCCGTGATTTCACCTTTCTCGTGCCGACCGAAACCGCCGGTAAACTCCGGAACGGCAGGCTGATTGCCAGGATGCGGGACGGCAGACTGCACCTGCTCTATGAGGCAGACCAGAACGGCGCAGTGCTGGTCCCCGTAACCGGCACGAAACTCCTCTTCGGAATGAAACTGGTTAACCCGCTCTTTTACAACGTTACCGATTTTGCCATCCCGGCACCGCTCTACCGGAACAGTTCGGCGCAGGACAGCCTGGACCCACCTCTCGGCATGGGAATGACCGGCTATTCCCTGGACGCGGAGTTGCAGCAGGAAAGCATCTTCGGGATCGTGGAACTCACTGTCGCCAGCAGCTTTTACTCCACAGCTCCGACATTCACGATCAGGTTCAACCCCAAAAAAGAGGTTCTTAAATATTACGTGGTGGTCAGTAACTACAGCACCACCGAATTCAACCATCTGTCATTGGCCGACAATGGCTACGCAGAGGACGGACGCTCTCGGATTCACTTTACCAGGGTGCCCGCGACCGCTTTCACACAAGATGAAATCAAGCCGACAACGCTCGCGAAAAAAGCGGGTGAAAAAGTCGTCCTTTTCAAATCGCAGAGTGCCGAACCGCGACAGGAGCAGGCCCGTTCAAAAATTCAGTTAAGCAGGAATGGCGATATCCTCATCAAACACCTGCCCCAGGCCGGATCAGACCACGCGAGCGGGGATGTCATCATTCATATATCCAAGCCGTAAAGGAAGGAACCTTATGCCAACGTACAAAACACCAGATGTGTATGTGGAAGAGATTTCCGTTTTTCCCCCTTCGGTGGCGGAAGTTGAGACGGCCATACCGGCCTTTATCGGGTACAGCGAATCGGCCCGGAAAAATGCCGACTATGACCTGATACTCAAGCCGACCAAGATCTATTCGCTGAAGGACTTCGAGCGCTACTACGGCATCCCGGAAGATGACACCGTTGCCGTAACCGTCGCTGATGACGGTCAGGGGGGCTTCACCGTCAGCTCCTTCAGTGAGCCGACGGTGAAATATCTGCTCTATTTCAGTGTCAAGATGTTCTTTGAAAATGGCGGCGGGCAGTGCTACATCGTCTCGGTCGGCAGCTATCAGCCAACGGCGGTCATTGATCTGACCGGTGATGCTTCCAGCGACCCGGCCACCATGTACGGCCTGCAGGATGGCCTGGACGCTGTCAAAATGGAAGATGAACCGACACTGATCGTCATTCCGGAAGCGGTGCAGCTTAACGAGGCCGATTATACGACACTCGTACAGGCGGTGCTGCTGCAGTGCGGCACCCTTGGCGACCGCTTCGGTATCTTCGACCTGCGCGACGGCGCAATCGACCTGGATAACGACGCGCTCAATGCCAACCGTAGCTATTTCGGGACCAGCAATCTGAAGTACGGCGCGGTCTATTACCCGTTTGTGAAGAGTACGATGAATTTTTGGGTCAACAGTGATGAATCGAATGTGGATGTGACCTACGCAAGCAACCCGACGGCCAACCTGGCGAGCTTCAAGAGCAGCGACACCGCACTGTACAACTTTGTCAAAAATGCGCTCAAGGCACATTACGTCACACTGCCCCCCAGCGGAGCCGTAGCCGGGATTTACGCCGCCACCGACAGCAATCGCGGCGTCTGGAAAGCTCCGGCCAACGTCAGTCTGGCCGGCGTCATCGGACCGGTGATCAAACTCGACAACCGCAAACAGGATGGCATGAACGTGGATGCCACCTCGGGAAAATCGATCAACGCCATCCGTTCTTTCACGGGCAAAGGCACCCTGGTCTGGGGGGCGCGCACGCTGGCCGGCAACGACAACGAATGGCGCTATGTTCCGGTGCGCCGTTTCTTCAATATGGTGGAGGAGTCGATCAAAAAATCAACCTACTGGGCGGTTTTCGAACCCAACGACGCCAACACCTGGGTCAAGGTGCGCGGTATGATCGAAAACTATCTGACTCAGAAGTGGCGTGAAGGTGCCTTGGCCGGAGCCACCACCAGAGATTCATTTTTCGTCAGATGCGGACTCGGTACCACGATGAACTCACAGGATATCCTGGAGGGGCGGATGAATGTCGAGATCGGAATGGCAGCCGTACGACCGGCCGAATTCATTATCCTCAGGTTTTCGCATAAACTGCAGACGTCCTGATTCCAAATAACGATATAAAAGGATGCTACCATGGCAACAAACTATCCACTTCCATCATTTCATTTCGCCGTCGAATGGGGCGGTACACGCATCGGTTTTTCGGAAGTCACCGGACTGACACAGGAAAATCAGGCCATCGAATACCGGGACGGTTCCACCCCGGAGTATTCGTCGATAAAAATGCCGGGGCTGCGCAAATTCAGCAACGTCACGCTGAAACGGGGCGTTGTCAAAAGTGATAACGAGTTTTTCAGATGGCTCAGCACCGTAAAACTCAATACCGTGGAACGGCGCGATCTCGTCATCAGTCTGCTGAATGAGAATCACGAACCGGTCATGGTCTGGAAAATCCACAACGCCTTTCCGGTCAAAGTGGAAGGTCCGCAGCTGAAAGCATCGGCCAATGAAGTCGCGATCGAGACGATTGAAATCGCGCATGAAGGGCTCGACCTGCAGAACGACTGATGACGCACTACTATCCGCCGGTCAGTTTTCATTTCAGGGTTGAGGTGCTGGGTCTGCCCCCCAACAGCCAGGATGTCCGCTTCAGCGAGGTGAGCGGACTTTCGATGGAGATGGGAACCGAAGAGGTTGCCGAGGGGGGTGAGAACCGCTTTGTGCAGAAATACCCGACCTGTGCCAGATATCCCGAACTGGTCATGAAACGGGGGCTGCTGCCGAATTCGGAGATCATCACCTGGATCAGGGAGTGTATCGAAGAGTTCCGCATCCAACCCAGAAATGTCGATGTAGTGCTGCTCAACGATCAGCATCAGCCGCTGCTGACCTGGCATCTGGTCAACGCCTACCCCACCAGATGGTCGGTCAGCGACCTGAACGCTTCCAACAATGCGGTCTCGATTGAAACACTGCAGCTCTTTTATCAATATTTCACGCTGGACAGGTCCTGAACAGATGCCGGTCATTATCGATGAAGTCATTATTTCGGTTGAAGTCACTAACCAGGCCTCGGGGGGGCGCGTTTCCACGCCGTCAACGCTCGATGACAAGCAGATTATCATCGCCGAATGCGTCGAACGGGTACTTGAGATCCTGCAACAGAAGGGAGAACGCTGACAAATGAGCAATCGCGGAACGCTGGAAAAACTGATGATCAAGGCCTACGAATCACCGCGCTACGCCGGACAGCCGGTGGCGGAGTTCACCGCCTTCATCAACCCCGGCGAGATCACGCTCTCCTACGAGATGGAGTACGACAGCGCCCAGGGAGCAGGAACGACCAACAGCCGCATGAACTTCAAGAAGATGAAACCGGGCGACATGGTGCTGAATTTCTTTATCGACGGCACCGGGGCCGGTGGCAGAACGGTTGATGTCCAGCAGCAGGTGCAGCAGTTCCAGACCGTTACCGGCTACAACGGCAGCATTCACCGGCCGAACTATCTCAAGGTAGTCTGGGGCACCCTGCAGGTAAAGCGCTGCGTCCTGAAAAGCGCCTCGATCGTTTACAGACTCTTCAAACCGGACGGCGTGCCGCTGCGGGCTGTCATCAGCGCCACGTTCACCGACAATTCGGACGACCAGACCCGGGTAGCCATGGCGCAGGACGAATCACCCGACCTGACCCATGTCCGCAGGGTCAAAGCCGGTGACACCCTGCCGACCCTCTGCCAGGAGATCTACAACGATCCGTCCTATTACCTGGCGGTGGCTGAGGCCAATCGCATGAACGATTTCCGTAACCTGACACCCGGCGTCAGCATCATCTTTCCGCCATTGGAGAAATAGCCATTTCTGAAGAACGCTCGCTCCCGATATCAGCCGCGCACCGCGAATTCATCGTCAAGGTTGATGGAGTCGCGCTGGCGCGGGAACAGCAGCTGCTGGCTGTCACGATCACCTCAGAGGTCAACAGGATCTCCTCGGCACGACTGGTCTATCTGGACGGAGCTGCCGCAACGGGTGTTTTCACGCTCAGCAATGCCGCAACGTTTCTCCCGGGGCAGGTGATCGAAATTCTGGCCGGTGATGTCGATGCCCCCGAAACCCTGTTCAAAGGGATTGTTGTTCGCCAGAACCTTAAGCTGCGTGAGCATTCCGCACCGCAACTGGTGGTGGAGTGCCGCCACAAGGCCTTCGCACTGACGGTCGGACCAAAAAGCGCCTACTTCTTCGACCAGAAAGACAGCGACATTATCAGCACGCTGCTGCAGAACGCCGCCCTCGAAGTGGATGTGGAGGCGACCACGGTCACTCACCGGCAGCTGGTACAGTACAACTGCAGCGATTGGGATTTTCTGCTGATGCGGGCCGAAGCGAACGGCAGGCTGGTCATAAGCGCTGACGACACTGTTCGCGTGAAGGCCCCGCAGATCGGCGCTGCGCCACTCTGCCGACTACAGTTCGGTGCCACGATACTCGAAATGGATGCCCGCATCGATGCCCGCCGACAGTACCGAGCCGTAACGGCTGCCAGCTGGGATGCTGCCGGGCAGGAGCTGATCGAGAAAGAAGCCACCGATCCCGACATCAGCTCCCCCGGCAACCTGGGGTCGCAGGAGCTGGCGGCTGTGGCGGGGCTGGATCATTATCACCTGCAGCATACGGCGCTTACCGGAGATGAGGCACAGGCCTGGGCCGATGCCCAGTGGCTCAAATCGCAGATGAGCAGGGTCAACGGACGTGTCACGTGTGAGGGGCTTGCATCAATCAGACCGGGCGACACCGTCACGCTGGGTGGGATCGGTGAACGCTTCAGCGGCGATGTCTTTGTCAGTGCGGTCCGCCATGATTTTGATCTGGTGCAGGGGTGGAAAACCCACCTGCAGTACGGCAACCTCGACAGCTGGCTGGGAGAGCAGCAGCCGGTTTCGGCACCGAAAGCCGCTGCCCTGCTGCCCGGCATCAACGGCCTGCAGATCGGAGTGGTCACCGACAATGAAGATCCTGACGGCGAATACCGGGTGCGGGTACGCATGCCGCTGGTAGATCCGCAGGGAGATGGAAACTGGGCCCGGATAGCCTCGCTGGACGCCGGTAACGGCCGCGGTTTCTTCTTCCGTCCGGAGATTGGCGACGAAGTCGTGCTGGGGTTTTTGAATGACGATCCACGCCAGGCGGTGGTGCTCGGCATGCTGCACAGCAGCACCAATCCTGCGCCGCTGCAGGGTTCGAATGACAATCATGAAAAGCTTTACCAGAGCCGTTCCGGCATGAAGATCTCTTTCAACGACAGCAGCGGAGTCATGCGTCTGGAAACACCGGCAGGCAACAGCATCACGCTCAACGAAGAAGAGATGGGTATCAAAATCGTCGATCAGAACGGCAACAAGCTGGAAATGACCTCGGCTGGCATTCTGATCGAAAGCAGCGCGGCACTGACCCTGAAAGCCGCAGCGGGACTGAATCTGGCAGCAAGCGGCACCATGAGCGTCTCGGCCTCAGGGCAGCTGCGTCTTGAAGGCACCTCCGGAGCAGAAATTTCCAGCAACGGTGTGACAACCATCAGAGGCAGTCTGATACAGCTGAACTGAAAGGATTTATATGCCGTCAGCAGCACGGGTTGGAGATGTCAGTACGCATGGCGGCACGATCATCGGACCGGGAGTGACGAACGTGCTGATCGGCGGGCAACCGGCCGCCGTGGCGGGTGATACCCATATCTGCTCACTCCCCCCCAACGGGCATCAGCCGACCGTCAGCATTTTTCCGGCCGGCAGCAGTTCCGTACTGATCGGCGGAGTGCCGGCGCTGCGGACAACGGATGCCTGTATCTGCGGTGCAATGGCGGCGGTCGGCGCGGTAACGGTACAAATCAACTAAAGCCCCCCTCCCGGCCTCCCCCGCTGGGTGGAGGAGAAAAATCCCTCCCTGATAGGAAGCGGGAGGAAGGAGAAAGGTATATCCCATGACCGACAGCAGTTCAGACAATATGCCGACTTCATTTCTCGGCACCGGCTGGAGTTTTCCACCTGAATTCATCCGTGAAAGCGGACAGGTTCGCATGACGTCGGATGAGGACGATATCCGCGCCAGCCTGATCATCCTGCTCGGTACCGCTCTGGGCGAGCGTTTCCTGCATCCCGAATACGGGCTCGACATGCACGAGATGCTGTTTGAACCACTCAGCACCACCATGAAGACGTTCCTGCAGGATCGTGTGAAAACGGCCATCCTGATCTATGAGCCGAGAATCAATCTGCGGTCGCTGGAGCTCGACGCATCAGCCGAATACGAAGGAAAAATCAGTATCAATGTGGATTACGATGTGCGCGGCACCAACTCACGCTACAACCTCGTCTATCCGTTCTATATCTCGGATGGCAACGAACAGCGTAGCAGCGTCGCGGTCGCCCCGCGCTGAAGGTAGAACAGTATGGCCGAACATGACATTATCCAGAATATGATCTTCCAGCTCGGTCAGAGCCAGAACGGGCGCAGGTCCCCGGAGCTGGATATTCATTACGCCGATCTTGATGAACGGAGCAGTGCCGATCTGGCACACTTTATCCGCACACTGGCTGCGGGCATCAGCTTTATCGGCGCTGACGCTGTTAACGGTATTGACGGTGGTTCGCTGGATGGCGACTGGTCAGCATTCTTCCCTGATGACACAGCCCTTGAAATGGCACTGAAAAACGACTCGGGCGATACCCGGCCGCACCTGGCACTGCTGCTCGCGTTTCTGGAACTGTACAAGATTCCGCAGGAGGTCATCAACCGGATCAGCGGGCGTCATCTCGATTTCTACTATCAGAAGGTGCTGCAATTGGTCCGCAAAGCGCCGCTGCCCGACAAGGCGCACCTGCTGCTGGAGCTGAAAAAAAATGCAGCGCCGCTGGCAATCGGGGCGGAATGGCTCTTTTCGGCCGGAAAGGATGCCGCCGGCAGTGAGCTGATCTATATTCCTACCCGCACGACCGTGATCAGCGGTGCCGCAATCGATTCGCTGCGCTCACTGTTTATTGATACCAGTGGCCACGGCCGGGTGCTGCAGGCAACAGTTGCAAACTCTGCCGATGGCCGGGGGGGCGATTTCAGCAATAACACAACGGACTGGCACGGTTTCGGTCACAGCGGGCTGCAGGCGGCCGAGACCGGCTTTGCTCTGGCAGCACCCGTTCTGCGCATGCAGGCAGGAACCCGAACGGTCTCTGTCACCCTGACGCTGGCGCATTTCGATCAGACGACCGTCACGCCGCAGGCCCTCAGCGAAGCTTTTGCCGCGTTTATCACCGCAGAGCAGGGGTGGCTGGGGCCGTTCCCGCTCTCTGCACAACTGTCGTCAGGCAATGGCCGCACCACGGGCATAACCCTTTCCTTTACGATTCCTGCGACGGAAAAAGCGATTATCAATTTTAATCCGAAACTGCATGGTTCAGCCGGACAGAGTACGGCGGCACCGCTGCTGCGGCTGCTGCTGAAGGAAAACTGCAGCAGTATCGGCTACAACGAGCTGAAGCGCCTGACGCTGCTCAAAACCGCCCTCTCGGTCGCGGTTTCACACATTACGGCTCTCACCCTTGAAAATGACACCGGAGCGCTCGACCCGCAGAAACCATTTCTCCCGTTCGGTTCACAGCCGACCTGCGGCTCCCGCGTAACGATCGGCTGCGACGAAGCGTTTTCCAAAAAACTTTCCGAACTGCAGCTGGCAATCACCTGGAAGGATGCACCGGCCAGCCTGAGCGACCACTACACCAACTATAGCGATCCTGCCGTCACGAGTGCCGATTTCACCGCAGCCGTCTCGTTCCACGATGGCGGCAGCTGGGGGTATTCTCAACCGGGCCTCAGACTGTTTGAAAGCGGTAACTCGTCTACAGAGCGCATCTTTACATTCCGTCCCGGCAGCTCATCGGTCTCCTCTGCAACCAAACAGCGGGGACGTATAAACGAACAGCACCGCCCTGTCACCCTGACGCTGGAGCATGATTTTCTGCACACGCTCTACCGCAAACAGCACGTTGCCAACCTGATGACCTACAGCCGCGATGGGGGCACACTGACGCTGCTGAACGAACCGTACACACCCGCCATTCGCAGCATTTCACTCTCCTACAGGGCCGCGACCGCTTCGGTCACCATCGCCGGAGAGCGGGGCGGCTACGATGATTTCAACAATTCCGAACTTGAGTTTTTTCATATCAGCTACTTCGGCCTGATGCGCGAGCATGGCTACCAGCGCCGCAGGTTCCCTTTTCTGCGCGATCCAGGTGTGCATCTGCTGCCGACCTATGACCATCAAGGTGAACTGCTGATCGGGTTTATCAACCTGCAGGGGGGCAACAGCGTCAGCGTCCTGTTCCAGGTTGCCGAAGGGAGCGCCGACCCGGAACTGCCTCCGCCGCAGATCAGCTGGTCAGTTTTGTGTGATAATTACTGGAAGCAGTTACAGAGCAGCGAACTGCTGAGTGATACAACCAACCGGCTGCTGACCAGCGGTATCATCAGCTTTGCCATCCCCGCCGAAGCGACCACCGCCGCCACGATTCTTCCCGGCGGACGGATCTGGCTCAAGGGGGGCGTCACCACAGGGGTGCAGGGTGTCAGCCGCTTGATCATGGTGGCGGCTAACGCCATTGAAGTAGAGTTCTGTAGCAACGGCACGGAGAGCGGACATCTGCAGAGTCCGCTGCCACAGGGTTCGATTTCCCGGATGAAAACCGGAGCGGTAGAGATCAAAAACATCACGCAGCCCTTTGCCTCGTTCGGCGGGCGCCCAACGGAGTCCACTGAGCAGTTCAGTACCCGCGTGTCAGAACGGCTGCGCCACAAGAACCGCTGCATCAGCGCCTCGGATTATGAGCGCGTGGTACTGGAAGCGTTTCCGCAGATACATACGGTCAAATGCATCCCACACGCCACCCCTGACTGCTGGCTCAAACCGGGCAACGTGCTGCTCGTGGTAGTCCCCGACCTGCGCAACCGGAATGCGGTCAACCTGCTGGAACCGAAGGTGGATGCCGACACGCTCAGCCGGATCGTCGCGCATGTGCGGAAGCGTGCCGGAATGCAGATTGCTGTGCAGGCTAAAAACCCCCGCTATCAGAAGATCCAGCTCGATTTCAAGGTCCGCTTCCGCGAGGGGTACGAGCCGAACTTCTACCGCAGGGAACTCGAAGCGGCCCTGATCCGTTTTCTCTCCCCGTGGGCATTTCATGCCGACCGGGAAATCGCCTTTGGCGGCAAAATCTATAAATCGGTCCTGCTCGACGTTGTCGAAGAGCTGGAGTACATCGATTTTGTCACCGACTTCAGGATGTACAGCTTCAGCAGCGCTGTTTCGAACGATATCGACATCGCCACAGCTGAACCGGCAACTCCCGACACCATCCTGGTATCGGCGGCCAGTCACATCATACAAGACGTATACCTGTCATGACAGCAACGCTACCGAAAAAAAACCGTCGCGAAACCGCTCTTGATATCGCTCAGCTCAAAGCGATCGGCCTGGGGCACATTCAGCGCCTGAGCCGGAAAATCTGGAGCGACTACAACGTGCATGATCCCGGCATTACGATTCTGGAGCTGCTCTGCTATGCGCTGACCGATCTGGCCTACCGGGCCTCGTTCCCGATTGAGGATCTGCTGGCGAGTGCCACCGGCAACGCCGCTGCCATGCAGAAGCAGTTCTTTTCGGCCCGCCGGATCCTGCCGAATCGTCCACTGACCATGGCGGATTACCGCAAACTGCTGATCGATGTGCCGGGCGTCAAAAACGCATGGTTGAGGCCGGTTAGCGAGCGCTACTACGCAGATACGGCGCTCGGTGAGCTGCGGCGCAACAATCCCGGGGGACCGGAGATCCGCGAGATTACGCTTTCCGGGCTCTACGCGGTAACGCTCGAATACGATTCTCCATCGAGCGAAGAACAGCTGAACGTCAGAAAGTGCGTCGAAGCGCTGCTGCAGGCCAACCGCAATCTGTGTGAAGATTTTGTCGAACTGGCACCTGTTGAGAGCGAGCTTTTCAATCTCTGCTGCAAGCTGGAACTGGCCGCCGATGCCGACACGGCGGCCGTCAAGGCACAGATTTTCTTTCAGCTGCAGAACTACCTGGCCCCGCCGGTCCACAGCTACACACTGGCCGAGATGCGGGAACGAAAAAAAAGTGACGCCAGCCGCTACACTTCTGACGAGATCTTTGACGGCCCGGCGCTGAACTGCGGTTTCATCGACGATAACGAACTGGCCCGGGCCGAACTGCGCAGTGACATCCGCCTCTCCGACGTTATCAGCATCATCATGGATATCACGGGGGTCAAGGCGGTCCGCGAGATACTGCTGCATCCGGACGGGCTCACGACACCACTGGAGAACACATGGCAGATTCCGGTGACAGCCGGTAAAAAGGCGCTCCTTAACCGGCTCAATTCGCGTATCGTTTTCTACAAACGGAACATGCCGGTTATGGCGGACAACGCCGCCGTGGAAACGCAGCTGAAACAGCTGACTGACGCTGCCAAAGCCCGCAGTGACCATGCTTATCCGTACGATTTCGAAATCCCGGTCGGCAGGTTCCGCAATCCGCAGAGCTACTATTCATTCCAGAATCATTTTCCAGCCATCTTCGGCCTGAGTGAGGCCGGACTCAGCAGCGGTGCCGATGCCCGGCGCACGGCACAGGCGCTGCAGCTGAAGGCTTACCTGCTCTTTTTCGATCAGCTGCTGGCCAATTATCTGGCACAGCTGGGGCATATCGCTGAGCTGTTCTCACACGACCACGGCCTGACGCGCAGCTATTTCTACCAGGCGGTAACCTCTTTCAGCGGCTACGAAAAACTGTACGGCACTGCAGAAGCAGACAAAATCCTGACAAACATTGAGGCAGCGGCTGAAAGCAGCGACGCGCTCAGTGATCGGCGCAACCGTTTCCTCGACCACCTGATCGCCCGTTTTGCCGAACGCTTCAACGATTTTACCGGCATCATGTATTCGGCCTTCGGCAGCTCAACCGCGCAGATCATCTCCGATAAATGCGCGTTTCTCAGAGACTACCCGGCCATCAGCAGTGAACGCTCGCTGGCCTATAACTACCGCCTCACGCAGGAGGCCGATCTCTGGAATTCCGGCAACATCTCCGGATTGGAGCGGCGTCTTGCCCGTCTGCTCGGCATCCGCAACCCAGTCCGCAGAAATCTGGGGGACATCGCATTCGATGTCTACGCCGAAATCGACGGCACGCCGGATGATGATTTCCGCTTTCGTATCCGTAACCGCACCAGCGGCAAGATTCTGCTGAGCAGCAGCACCCGCTACACAACTCAGGATCAGGCCCGTGCTGAAATGCGGCGTGCGATTCAGGCCGGTCTGCTGCCTTACGGTTACCAGCGCAAGACCACCCGCGATGAAAGGTACTATTTTACTATCATTGACGGCAGCGGCGAGGTGCTGGCCCGCCGGATCGAGTATTTTGATGACACGGCCAAGCTGAATGCCGCCATTGATGAAACCATGGAATATCTGCGGATCAACTACAGCGATGAAGGCATGTTCCTGATCGAAAATATCCTGCTGCGACCGGAAACCGACGCAGACCCGTTGCTGCCGATCTGTGCCGCCGGTAACGGCAGCAGTTGCGCAGAGAGCGATCCCTACAGCTTCCGTATTCACATTATTCTTCCGGCCTACGGCAGACGTTTTCAATCGATGGATTTCCGGCGTTTTGCCGAAGGGGTTATCCGCGAAGAGACACCGGCTCATATCCTGCCCAAAATCTGCTGGATCAGCAGAGACGACATGGCCGCCTTCGAAACAGCCTACCGGGAGTGGATCCACCTGAAAGCCGGTGTCGAAAAAAGCAGACGTCAGGAAAAGCTGTCACGCTTCATCGAGATGCTCTTTACGGTCAGAAACTGCTATCCGACCGAGCATCTGCACGAATGCGAAGCCGGCGATGAACGGCCGAAATTCATTCTTGGAAGTACGGCACTGGGAACAACAGATGGAAACAATACCTGAAAGCTTGAATCTCGAAACACAGAGCAACTGCGCAACTGAGATTTTAAGCAGAAATCTGTGATCACTGTTAGTACCGTGATGGGGAGTATTTTTGCAGAATGTACTGCGGAAACTTCCTAATTTTTTTCTCTGTTGCTCAGTTGCTCTGTGTTTAAAATTTTCTTGGACGGGTATGGGGACTGACACCATGGCACAGATATTCAGAAGTCTGGATGAAATTTCGAGCGGCTACAGTGTGTTTGAAAAGGACCAGGTGCTAAGCCACACGCAGCTGAACAGTGTCACCGATTATCTTGATGACCAGTCCCGTCTGACGCGGGTTGATCTGCTGGGGGTCGGGATTGTCTGCGGTCTGGCTATTTCGCTGCAGGCCGGGAGCGGCAGCATAACCCTTTCAGCGGGCCTGGGGATCACCAGTGACGGTGACCTGCTGCGCGTTCCCTCCGCTCAGCTCTACGACCGCTTCCGTGCCTATGACCGGACAAAACCGGCCTACGCGCCGCTGTATGTCGAGGGGATCGTTGCGGGTGAGATGCTGCCGGTGTATGAGCTGCTCAGCACAACTGCGACCGGCGACAACCGCACACAACCGCTGAGCAGTTTTGGTGCAAAGAGTGATGCCGATCTGCAAGACATGACAGCGCTGCTGTACCTGGAAAGCTACGTAACCGACCGCGATCTCTGCTCGGGCACCGACTGCGACAATCTGGGGCAGGAGTACCGCAGCAGCCTGCGACTGCTGCTGGTCCACAAAAACAGTACCGGATTATTGCAGGAACAGTTCGATACCCAGCGACAGGCTTTCTCCCAACTGGAGGAGGTTGTGGCCGATCGGCCGATCTTCCCGACGGCTGCCAACACCCCTGCCCTGCTCGCTCAGCGCTTCCGTACACCCTGTAGCTCGATCTACCGTCAGCTGAGCAGTGAACTCCCCAAAATGTACCCCGCCTGCCGCCCGTTTCTGGTTGAGCAGTTCCCCGGCGACCCGGCGCCAGCCTGGATGAAGCGCCTGTCAGAGCTGAACAATACCTTTACAGAGCAGCCGTTCGGCATCCCGTATTATTACGATTTCCTCAAGGATCTGGCCGAAACCTGGAACGCGTTCCGCTACCTGCTGGCAGACGAGCAGAGCTGCTGCTGTCCGGAACCGGCCTCCTTTTCCAAGCATCTGCTGCTCGGCAATCTGGCCGACTCCGGAGAGACGCAGCAGAATCGTACCGGCTTCTATCCGTCACCATTGACGAGTCGCACCAACGAACAGCTGCAGCAGGCCCGCTTCCTGGCAGTGAAACTTGACCGTATGATCGGCACCTTCCAACTGCCCAAAGCGCAGGCCGGGGCTGTCCGCATCACCCCCAGCCGCTCCGATGAGCACTCACTCGAAGAGCGGGCAATACCGTATTACTACCGGATTGATGCCGAAAACCCGATCCAGCAGGCCTGGAATTTTCAACTGCACCGGCGCGGCCTTGACAGTAGCAATTATTCCTATCATGCGGCACAGTACGGCGCACGCGGGGCGGCCGCCAATCCGCTGGCAGCAGAAACAGGAAGATTCCCCTTCCTCCGCATCGAAGGGCATCTGGGACAACCGGTCAGAACGGTTCTGGCTGCTCTTCACAATGAGATCAGCAGCTGGAACCTGCCGATTGCACTGAGGGCCGTTGCGCTCGGCCCCGACCGGAGCAGGGTCGTCAAACGCCCCGGTATCCGCTACACCGATCTGCACCGGCTGCACTACCTACTGCGACAGGATGTCAGTCACCAGCTGGAGGAGACGGTCACCTTCAGCCAGAACTTCAAGCAGAAACTCAACAAGGCGGTTAAGGAGAACATCGTCAGCGACGCGCCTGACGACGACGCCGGCATCAGATTGAAAAATATCGCCAAAGCCCAGAATGCGGCTGTTGCCCGCAATGCGACGCAGGTGCGTGCCAAGCTCAACCGCAGCTACTCCAGCTATGCTGCTGACGCGACCTGGAAGCAGAGCGTCGCGCCGGCCATACAGGCCGCCGGTGAGTTTAAAGCCCAGCTGAGCGACGTCGTCAAAACCGAATTCGCGACCCCCTTTGACGCCCTGATAGGCAGCAGCCATATCCAGTGGATCGACTGGCTGGACGACATCATCAAGGCCCGGGATCAGCACGAGGACGACCAGCTGCTCTTTGCCAACTTCGTCAGCCGTCATCCCGGCATCGCGCACGCGGCCGGTGTGCCGCGCGGCGGCACCTTTGTCCTGGTGCATGACGAACAGCAGCTGGTGGTGGCCGATTTCATGCTCCCCTACTATTGTGACGACACGATCGAAGAAGAGCCGCCGCAGCCGCCCCTCAAAAAGCCCGCTTTCCGCCCCGGCTGGATCGTTGGCAACGGCATCTCGGTTCTCCCCTCGCGTGACAAGCTCATCAGGGACAAACTGAATATCTTCAGGAACGATCAGATGGAACGCATCCTCACGGACAGGCTGGCGAGCTTCAAGCTCGAACATCTCGACGTCCTCAAAGAGAATCTCGACAGTGCCTGGAACCGGAAGTTCGACACACAGCAGAAGGAATACTTCGGCACCATGAAAGAATCCGTCTCGCTGCTGGGGAGCGCTCTGATCTCCCGCAAAGCAGCTGCACCTGACGTAACGACCGGCAGCTTCGGTTTTACGGATCGCACGCTGGAGCTGAAGATAAATGATTCGAAAGAGAAGCAGATGGTGGCCGACTATCTGCAGAAGAAGGCCGTCCAGAGCGATCTGCCGGTCGAGACGCGTGTGGTCTACGAGCAGCAGGCCAAAGAGGCGCAGGCCGATCTGGCGACCTCGATCATCGAGGCAACCCGCTACGTGGCCGACTCAAAAGCGGATATCTCGGTCGGCGGTGAAGGGATGGCAGCCATCATGGAGCTGCATGGCGGACTGCAGAGTATTACGGATACGGCAGCAGTAGCGGTGGTAAACGACGGGTTCACCACTATCAAGAACGGTACGATTGCCCCCGGCATGAACGTGATCATGGATTCGATGATTGCTCTGCGCAGACGGTGAAAGCGTTGTGAACAGTGTGCCGCACCGCATACGCTCGCTACGCTGGCAGGTTGGCCCCGCGACGTCTGCCGAGGCGTTTCGCTGGCGATCACTGCTGCATGAACAGGGAAGCGATCTGCTGCTGCCGCTCTTTGAAAAAGGCTTTGATGAAACGCTTCCTGATGGGGTGCTGCTTCACGTCCCGCGGCTCGAATTCACGATCAGATTGAAAAGCGGGGATGAGCTGGAAAAGGCGCTTTCCAGTGCTATTCCGGGTCAGCTCCGCGAACAGATCCATAAATTGATGACTGCTGAAACGACCGCCACTACGCCTCTAGCGACAACAGATACAGCGCTCGCGATACACGGCTTCCAACAGTTGCTGCAGTACCTGCAAAGCGGCAGCCTCCCCTGGCACGCGTGTGGCAGCAACTCAGCGGATCAGGCAGACAAACTTCGAAGCACCTGTCGGGATGAATGGCCGCGATTACATGAATATCTCTTGACTGCACAGGAAGCGGCACCCTTCTATTTCCGACTGCTGCAGCTGCTGACCGATGAGCAGTGCCGCCTGCTGATGCGGGATATTTTCAGCCGCGTAACATCGGAAATGTCAACCGCCATTCAGCAGCTGCTGCAGGTACTGCATGAAGAGCGCAGTGCCGGCTGCAGTTTCAGCCGTACGAGTCTGCTGGCCGCTCTTCTGGCTGAATGCGGTAACCGGCGCCTGGACGCATCCTCGCTGGAGGGCGTGATTCATTCGGCGATATCAGCGCTGGCGCAGCAGGAACAATCTGCTCCGACCGGGCCTGCTGTTGAAATCGCCGCACTGATCAGACGGACGGGCTTTACTTCTGCACAGCATGTCCGTGTCGAGCACGACAAAGCTCCTCTCGGAGATCAGAAACCATCGACAGGAACGGCTGGCCGGGGGGTAACTGCAGACAAAGCAGCAGCCGTAGCTATCCCTGGCGAGCAAGACCAGGTAACCCGCTCCGACCTGCCAGCCGAGCTGCTGCCGCTGCTGGTCCGGCAGGCCGGACTGGTGCTGCTGCACCCTTTTATCAGCCGTTTTTTTGAGGCCTGTAACCTGACTGAAGCCGGATGTACGCACCTATGCAGCGCTGATCTTCCGCGTGCGGCGGCCCTGCTGCAGTTTCTGGCCAGCGGGCGAGAAGAGCTGTATGAATTTGAACTCGGCTTTATCAAAATTCTGCTCGGAATGAGACCTGACTCGCCCCTGCCGGTCTGCGCAGGGCTGCTTACTACGGAAGACCGTACAGAAGCCGAACAGCTGCTGCAATCAGCAGTTACACACTGGAGCGTCCTGAAAAGCAGCTCCATTCAGGCCTTACGGTCGTCGTTCATCGAGCGTCAGGGGATAGTGCGCGAAACAGACAACAGCTGGAGGCTTAATATTGACCGTACATCCTATGACATACTGCTGGAACAGCTCCCCTGGAGCATCAGCATTATTAAACTGCCCTGGATGCGACAGGCTGTTGTCACCGAATGGTAGTCGCCATGCATGACAATGCCCGTGATCTGGAGCGTGATCTGAAGTGGTTTGCAGAGGTGCTGAACACTCGCTTGAGCAGCTGTATCGACAATTCGTTGCCGCTCCCCTCCCCGCTTGATCTTATGGAAGAGCTGGAAGAGGGGATCCGCCGCGAGTTAAAGAAAGAGGGGCGTAACGCCTGAAAGCGTAGAACAGAGGTAGACTGCGTGGAAACCACCCGACAGAAAACTGCAACCCGTACCGAAAGCTTCCGGCCGGCTGCCCTGCGCACTCCGCTCCGGCAGAAGAGTGTGGCCGGTCGTGCGGCAGCGGCGGCAGTACGATCACCGGCGCCGCTTCGTAACAGACAGGCTGCTCCGGTAGTAAAAATATCGCTGCAGCGTAATCTGTCGCGGGCACCGGAAAATCCGATTGTCACGCATGCAGCGTCCTCGCGGGCTACAATCGACAGCAGCTCAGAAAGCAGTCTGCGCCTGATTCGAGCGCTGGCGCTCGCCAGACGCCGGACGGTCACAATGTTTTTCTCCGGTCACCGTCAGGCTGCTGCCGGTTTTATAGAAGCTACCATCCAAAGACTGGATGGATTTCTCACGCAGCAGCAGAGTGCCGCCAGCGCATGGTTAGCCACCAGCAGTGATATACCGGCAACGGCGCCGCAGAAGGAAGCAACACAGTTAAATATCCCCCTATCGGAAAAGGAGCAGAACAGATGAAATTAACACCCGATCAGAAGAGCATCTGTGAACAGGTTATCAATGTATTTGAATCAGGCTCACCCCAGGGCAACTATGCCGCTATCGCCATTCTTAAGGATGGTCCGCACAAAGAGCGCCAGGTCACCTATGGTCGTTCTCAGACTACGGAATACGGTAATCTGCATGAGCTGATCGAGATGTATGTGAACGCCGGAGGCACCTACAGCGAAGCTCTGCGACCGTACCTCGCAAAAATTGAAGTGACGCCGCTGGCCGACGACGCCACCTTCAAACAGCTGTTGCGCGATGCCGGCAGGAAGGATCCGGTCATGCACCAGTCGCAGGACACCTTTTTTGATACGCGCTATTTTACGCCGGCCATGGCCTGGGCCGAAAGCAACGGTTTCACGCTCCCGCTGTCGGCGCTGATCATCTACGATTCTTTTATTCATAGCGGCTCGATCCTCGGTTTCCTGCGTAAACGCTTCCCCGCTTCGCCGCCGACCGCAGGTGGCAATGAGCAGGATTGGATCTCTCAGTATGTCAACGCACGCCACGACTGGCTGGCGAACCACGAGAACAAAATTCTGCGCGGCACCATCTATCGCACCACCTGCTTCAAGTCCGAAATCGCACGCGCCAACTGGGATCTGTCCCAACGCCCGATCAATGCCCATGGAACACCTGTTTCCTGAAACCACGACAGAGGAGAAGCGTTATGCCTGTGAAAGCTGCGGAACAAAGAAACTGGACCATCATGGTTTATCTGGCCGGTGACAACAATCTGGACAGCGCCGGGGTAGTCGATCTGAAGGAGATGAAGACGGTCGGAAGCAGTGACCGGATTGCCGTCCTGGCCCAGTTTGACCGGGCCGGATCCAAAGCGGCTACCGTCCGTTACTGCCTGGAAAAGGGAACAACGCTGGCCAAAGATGCCGTTCAGACGCTGGGGGAAACCAACACCGGCGATCCGAACGTGCTGGAGGATTTTGTCACCTGGGGGATCACAAACTATCCGGCTGATCACTATCTGCTGGTGCTCTGGAACCATGGCGCCGGTTGGGACGACGCCAATCTGTTCCAGGGCGATGTCTTCAGCGGCAGCGCACCACCCGTAGTCCGTAAAGGGCAGGCGATCGCCACACGCGGCACGACCGCCACTGTCAAGGCGCTGCCGCTTGCCCAGGCCCGCGCCGGGATTGCCCGCACCCGGCGGGCTCTCTTCAGCAGCACGGTGGCAGCCGCCGTCAAACAGCGCGGTATCGCCTACGATGACCAGGCCCAGGATTACCTGGACAACGTCGAACTGAAAAAAGTACTGACCAAAGTTACGAAAAAACTGGGCCGCACGATCGACATCCTCGGCATGGACGCCTGCCTGATGAGCATGGCGGAAGTCTATTATCAGATACGCAACGTAGCCGAGTACAGCGTCGGCTCAGAAGAGAGCGAACCGGGCGAAGGGTGGCCCTATGACCGTATTCTGACCGCACTGGCCGCCAAACCGGACATGTCCCCCGAAGAACTCTCGAAAACAATCGTCAGCCAGTACCTGGCCTCCTACAAGGTCGGTGACAACGTCACGCAGTCGGCCGTAAAGCTGGCGGAACTGAAACCTCTCACGACCGCCATCAGCGGCCTGGCCAAAGCCCTGATCACGGTTCTGGCAACCGCCACCACCCGCAGCGCCCTGATCAACGCGCGGGCTCAGGTTCAGGAGTACAGCCGCCCCTACGACGATTACTGCGATCTGCTCGATCTCTGCGACCTGATCGACAAAGGGATCAGTGCTGCGGCTATCAAAACCGCCACCGCCAAGGTCAGGCTGGCCGCCGCCGCTGCCATCATGGCCAGCGGCTGCAAAGGGAGCGCAGTCGATAATTCACGCGGCATTTCAATCTACTTCCCCAAGCGTAAACTCTCGCCGCTCTACAAGACTCTCGACTTCACCAAGCAGAGTAAATGGGACGAGTTTCTGATGGCGTATCTGGCGAGTCTGGGGCTCTAAGGGACGTGGAGAATACCAAAATACCATTTTTGTAGGGGCGCACCCGGTGGGTCGCCCCGCTGCAATAGGCAACCATCTCGGCTATTGCAACAAGGGCGCAAGCATTGCGCCCCTACGAAAATCATTTATAAAACGGTACATCAGCAATTTTCTTCTCCCAAAAAAAGGAAAACCCATGAGGCTGCAAAAAACAACCGTCACCATCACCCATGGTGATCTCTGCTATGCGCAGTATCCGGTCATCGTCGGGCACTACGCCGGCGACACAATCGTCAGCGCCGAAGACCGGCTCGACAAGGCTCTGGGCGGTCGTCTGCGGGCGCAACATCGGCTGGGGCTCTATCCCGGCAGACCGGGAAGCTGCGACGTGCAGCTTAATCAGGAGCGCAACGGCACGCCGGCCGGCGCTATCGTAATCGGCCTGGGGCGGGTCGGTGAACTCTCCCCGGGCAGTCTGCAGGCGGCCATCACGCAGGCGGTCCTACAGTATGCGTTTCATGTCGCTGACTCACCGCATGAACACTCAGGAACTTCATCCGCCAAACCCCGTGCCATCGGAGTCACCAGCCTGCTGATCGGTAGCGGCTCCGGCGGCATGTCACTGCGCGACTCGATCGAGGCGATCCTGCGCGGAGTGACCGCCGCCAACCAGCTTTTGCATAGACAGAAACAGAAGGTCAGAATCGGTACGGTTGAATTACTGGAAGTGTGGCAGGACCTCGCCATTCAGGCGGCACAGGATCTGGAGCGGACGCTTCTGGACGGAACTTTGGCCGACTCGTTTCTCTGGAAGGATCGAGTCGTGAGTGATGACGGTACTGGCGGGCTGCGACGGGTTCAGTTTGCGGAGGCACCCAACTGGTGGCACCGGCTGGAGATTGTGCATGACACTAAAAATGATGCGCTCCGTTTTATCGCTCTGACCGACCGGGCCCGGGCCGAGGAGAGTGTTGTAACCGGCCAGCTGCGCCTGGCGGATGACCTGATCCGTCAGACTATCGCCGATACCCGCCGCGATTCCAAAGTAGCCCACGCCCTGTTCGAAATGCTGATTCCAAACCGGCTTAAAGAGCTGGCCCCCAATCAGCTCGACCTGGTCCTGATCGTGGATGAGGAATCAGGCAGCTATCCCTGGGAACTGCTGGAGGACCGTTGGAGCAGCGGCGGTCGTCCGCCGGCCGTTGCTGCCGGCTTGCTGCGCCAGTTCAAGACCACGGTTTTTCGCGAGCGTCCGGTTACGACTCAGGAAGACAACGTGTACGTCGTTGGCGACCCGCTCATCAGCGGTGCAACCGCTGAGCTGTTCCCCGATCTGGAAGGGGCCCGCCAAGAGGCGGAGGCGGTGGCTGGCCTACTTGAGAAAAACGGCTTCAACGTAACTCGCCAGATTCAGACTGATGCCCGCTCGATCCTGGCGGAACTGCATGACAACGGTTACCGCATCCTGCATCTGGCCGGCCACGGCGTGCATGAACTACAGCTTCAAGCCGCCACATCCGCGTCGGATCAAAGCGACGAACAGCGGAGTGAGCCGCAGACCGGAACGGTATCAGGCATGGTTATCGGCGACCGGATATTCCTGACACCGGGAGATGTGGAGCAGATGCGGACTGTGCCGGAGCTGGTCTTTATCAACTGCTGCCACCTGGCCCGGCTCTCCTCTGACACTGCAGTGGATCAGACACCCGCATTTCACCGGCTGGCGGCCAACATCGCAGCCCAGTTCATCCGCATGGGTGTCAAAGCTGTTGTCGCAGCCGGCTGGGCCGTGGAAGATGCCGCAGCCGAGACCTTCGCCACCGCTTTTTACACGCACCTGTTGGCGGCCGACAAGTTTGGTGACGCCGTTCGCGCCGCCCGTGAGGAGACTTTCGAACGGTACAGCGAATCCAACACATGGGGAGCATACCACTGCTACGGCGACCCCGATTTTCGTCTGCGCCCCCGCACGACCGCGAAAAGGAGCGCATCAGTTAAAAAGTATGTTTCACCGATTCAGGTAGTGGTTGACCTGGAGAATCTGGCCGTCTCTGCCCGGTTGGGAAGCGACTGCACAAACGAACTAAAGATGATCATTCAGACGCTCGAAAAAAAGCATTTGGCCTGGTTCTTACGTCCCGAAATAGAAGCAGCATTAAAATTAATAAGCACTAAAATGCGCAAAACGTAAAAAAACAGCCCTCACCTTTGACAATAGTCCAGAGCCGGTTATAGTAATCTCTTATGTAAGGTTACTATTCTGGAGGTTGACCGTGTTTTCTCACCTTATGATTCGCACGAAGATCCTGACTGTTTTTTTTACGATAACTCTCATGACGCTGTTTTTGGGTATTTTCTCACTGAAAGAGATCAGCATCGTCAACACTGAAGCTGAAAATCTGGCACAGAACCTGATCCCGTCCATTATTGCCATGGGTACGATCGACAGCCAGTTAAACCTCAATCGTCGTGGTGAAATTCAAGCCTGCACGAAAACATCCCCCGAGGAGCTGGAGCGATATTCTAAACGACAATCAGAAACGATGGCAAAAGTCACCGAGGCTATTGGCGGATATGAAAAACTGTCCCTGACGGATGCAGAAAAAAAGAAATTATATGGCTTTAAAACTCAAATTACAGATTATTACAAAGACTCGGCTAAAACGTTTGAAGCAGCCAAAAAAGGAGATATCGACGCAACTATCACATCCATGCGCACCGTCAGCAAAAAGAGCTATGATGTAGCCCAAAAGAGCGTCTCTGAATTAATAGCATATAATAACAAAAAAGGGGAAAAAGCCGGTCTGCACGTTAGAAACATCTTCACCGCTTCTAAATACTGGATTAGCGGTATGATTTCGATATGTATGCTTATGGCCATGTCACTCGGCCTGCTGATCGCCTCGGTAATTTCGACGCCGATGCGTAAACTGGTGGAAGAGGTGGACAAGGTCGCGTCCGGAGATATGCGGGTGCAGTTGACGCAGCAGGGGAGCGATGAAATAGGACAGCTCACGGGCGCTTTTTCCCGTATGGTCAACAACCTGCTTACCATCATCAGCCAGATATCACGTACATCCACCCAGGTGGCCTCCGCCGCCAATCAACTCCATTCAACCTCAGAACAGATCGCAACAGGAGCCGAAGAGGTGGCCGCACAAGCCAGCACGGTTGCCACCGCTGGTGAACAGATGTCGGCCACGTCGGCAGACATCGCCCAGAACTGTCAGATGGCGGCAGAAGGATCACAGCGCGCTTCGCATACCGCCAACGCCGGTGCCAAGGTTGTGGAAAAAACCGTTGCTGTCATGGGTCAAATTGCAGACAAGGTCAAGGAATCAGCCAGAACAGTGGAAAGCCTGGGAGTCAGAAGTGACCAGATCGGAACGATTATCGGCACAATTGAAGATATTGCCGATCAGACCAACCTGCTGGCCCTGAACGCAGCCATTGAGGCTGCGCGCGCCGGTGAGCAGGGTCGCGGTTTTGCCGTTGTTGCCGACGAAGTGCGCGCCCTTGCAGAACGCACCACACGCGCCACCAAAGAGATTGGAGAAATGATCAAGGCCATCCAGAAGGAAACGCAAGGAGCTGTGGCTATCATGGAGCAGGGTGTGAAACAGGTGGAGAGCGGTACAGTGGAAGCATCAAAATCGGGAGATGCGCTGCGCGACATTCTTGAGCAGATTAACGATGTCGCCATGCAGGTCAACCAGATCGCAACAGCCGCAGAAGAGCAGACCGCTACGACCAGTGAGATTTCCAACAACATGATGCAGATTACCGAAGTGGTTCAGCAGACCTCGCAAGGTGCCTACGAATCTGCAACCGCAGCAGCACAGCTCAATAGCAACGCGGAAGAGCTGCAGCGTTTGTTACGACAGTTCAAATTATAAAAACATCCTTAACATCCCATCAATGAAGCATGATACACCGTGCCTTAATGCTCATCAAAAACAAATCCAAACATACTTATTCCTCCTGTGTTGCGCCGGGATTTTCCCGAGTATTACTGCAAACGGCACGATATGCCGCCATTGCAACTCGCGCCACTGTTTACCGAGGACGAGCACCCATCGGTTGAAATCAACTTGGACGAGGAGCGCAATTGTTATCTGGCCAGAGCCATTGAATATCCTGAGATAGAAGAAAGTGGTCGTTCTCTTACCATGGCATTCAAGAGGATGGCTGATTCATACCGCATCAAGCAGATCGACGAGGCCATCACACTGTACCAGAATGTTTCAGAAACGAACGCCAAGGTCGCAGCTTCCTGTTCCTGTTGAGTTGTAGGATGTTGATACGTTTTTACTGCCTTGAGGGAACTCCCATGTCGGATACCATCAAATACTATGACGCTCAGCAATGGCTCAAGGAGCGGCAGCCAAAACGGGCGAAACTCCCGGCGGTGCTGGTCGCCATTGTCGTGCCGTTGCTGACCAGTGCGATATCCGGTCTGCTGGTCGGGCTCTTTTTCCCGAAGTCATTCTGGTACTGGGCCATCGGCATCGCCTGTATCTCACTGCCATACATCCTGATGGACCGGGTGCAGGTACGGCTCTATCATGGCTATGTGAAGGGGAAGCCGTACTGGACTCTGCTCAAATATGCCTTCTCCAGCACGGACTATCGCCCCTGCTATGTCCCGTGGTGGTACTGGCGCTGGTATTATTGGTGGTAGGGGAATGTTTGGCATCCATGCTGGTCACCCGTTTCGGATGCCGAACTGTTGGTGGCTGTTTTGGCTACCAATTTGGTACCATATATGGATCATCTTTTGCCACCTTTCGACAATGGCGCATATTTGGGTACAAAGATGGTACCAACAATGCGGCATGACCGTTATACCCTCCGCAGGACTCAAGTGGTAGCAACTGAATCGTCAGAAAGCCTGCCAGATAAGCCAGGCACCCACGGCAGCTATGATTGCCCCGCTTATCCGTTTGCTCAACAGGGAAAAATTGACTATGCCTTTAGCCTTTGCGAATGCTTCAACAAAGCCGGTAAATGTCCCGGCAGCCAGCATCAGCAGGCAGTGGCCGATAGCATAGGTAAACAACAGGGCAATACCGTACAGTATCAGCCCCTTGGTGGCGACATAGGTAAGGATCACCACCAGCACCGGAGTTGCACAGGGGGATGACACGACGCCGAAAAAGAGTCCCAGCAGAAACGAACCGACCAGGCCGCCGCGCTTCGGTTTGTAGTCACGCCGGACAGGGAGACTGATTTCGTAGAGTTCGGCCATCTGCAAACCCATGATGATGGCGACCGCTCCGGCAGCCACGTACCACCAACCTCCCAGTGTACCGAACATGGTTCCCAGAAGACCCGCAGCTGCGCCGAAGGCGGTAAAGGTCAGCGAAAGACCGAAAATGAACGTAAGAGAATAGCGGAATGCTTTCCAGCGATCACCATCAGCGTAACCGCCAACAAAGCCGACCACCAGCGGAATAGTGGCCATGACGCACGGTGAGGCCGATGACAGCACACCAGCAAGAAAGACTGCACCAAAGGCCAATATCGGCCACGTGGCAACGATATGCTCGATGTTGTCGAGCAAGGTCACTTGAGCCCTGCGGTTTTCAGTTCCTTGACGAGATCCTGCTTGTCCATGAAGCCGATGTGCCGTTTCACTTCCTTGCCTTGGGCATTGAAGAAGATTTGCGTCGGGATCATCTGTACTCTGAATCGTTCAGCAGCCGCCTTGTCCGCGTGGACATCAATAAACAGCACACTGGCTTTACCCTTGTACTCAGCCGCCATTCCTTCGAGGATCGGCGCCATCTTTTTGCAGGGGATACAGGTTCGCGCCCCCAGGTCGATGACGACCGGCTTGCCGGACGACAACGCCTGGTTGATGGTGGCGGTTGTTGCCGATGGCGGTTCGGCATGGGCAAAGCTTGCAATCAGGATCAACGCGCAACCAGCCAGCCAGCGCATCAGAGCATCCCTTTCAGTTCCGCCACACCGGGTGCCTTGCCGGAAAACTTCACGTGACCGTCAACGACCAGGGCCGGCGTACTCATGACACCATACTTCATGATGGTAGGAATGTCCTGCACCTTGACCACCTCCGCCTCCTTATCTAATTCCTTAAGTGCGGCCTTCACATTGTCGTAGAGGGTGGTGCATTTGGCGCATCCGGTGCCGAGAATTTCGATCTTCATGGTTGAATTTCCTTTCGCTAGAGAATTGCGTTAAACAGATAGCCGACGATAACGATTGCTGTGGCGACGATTCCGAAGAAGGTGACTAATAACGGTTCTTCAGCACATTGCTGAGAATAACCGCCTCCGGCAGTGACAGAGCTGTTACCGCCATCATGAACGCCAATACGGTACCGATGGCCATTCCTTTGGCTGTCAGTGCCTGAACGATAGGGATCACACCGGCGGCATTGCTGTAGAGCGGCACACCAAGCGCCACCGCCACCGGTACGGCAAACGGGTTGTCCCGGCCGGCCCAGCTAACCAGAAAGTCCTGGGGCACGTAGCCATGGATAAAGACGCCGATACCGATGCCGACCACCACATACGGCCAGATCTTCTTCAGCAGATCCTGCGTGTAGTCACGAGCATAGTCGAACCGCTCGCGCCAGGCCTGTTCGGCAATCTCGGCGCTCCCAACCTGCATCTCCCAGACGTAGTCCTGAACGTAACGCTCCATCTTGAACCTGCCGATGACAATGCCGCTGACAATTGCCACCAGAAGACCGGTGATGATGTAGATCAGGGCGATCTTCCAGCCGAACATTCCCCAGAGAATGGTCAGGGCAACCTCGTTAACCATTGGCGAGGAGATAAGAAAAGAGAATGTCACCCCCAGCGGTACTCCCGATTCCACGAAAACGATGAACAGTGGCACGGCTAAACAAGAGCAGAACGGGGTGACGATTCCGAGCAACGCAGCCATGATGTTGCCGATGTACTCACATTCGTGCGATAAAATTCGTTTGGTTCGTTCCGGCGGGAACCACGACCGGATGATGGCGACGGCATAGATAATCGATCCGAGGAGAAGGAAAATTTTGACCGTGTCGTAGATGAAGAAATCGAGCGCCTCACCGCTGCGCGAGCCCGGCACCAGGCCAATGAGAGTGAATACCAGATAGTCGGCGGCGGATTTCAGCATGTGCTATGGCCTGCAAATACTCGACGTTGGAACCAGAAAGCCACATTGACCAAGCCGATCATCACCGGCACTTCTACGAGAGGTCCGATGACAGCAGCGAAGGCCGCACCGGAGTTGAGGCCAAAGACCGCGACCGCGACGGCAATGGCCAGCTCGAAGTTGTTGCTGGCCGCCGTGAAGGCCAGGGTCGTGGTTTTCGAGTAGTCGGCCCCCAGCTTCTTGCCCATCCAGAACGATACCAGGAACATGGCGATGAAGTAGATCAGCATCGGGATGGCGATCCGCACCACGTCCATCGGCAGTTGAACAATTAACTGTCCCTTCAGGCTGAACATGACCACGATGGTGAATAACAGAGCAATGAGAGTCAGGGGGCTGATCTTTGGCACCACTTCCCGGTGGTAGCGCTCCTTGCCCATAACCTTGACCCCAATCAGTCGGGTCAACGCCCCGGCAATGCAAGGGATGCCCAGGTAGATGAAGACGCTTTCGGAGATCTGTTTGATGCTGACATCGACCACAACGCCTTTCAGCCCGATCAGCGGCGGCAGAACGGTGATAAAGAACCAGGCATAGACGCTGTAGAACAGTACCTGGAAGATGCTGTTGAAGGCCACGAGACCAGCTGCGTACTCTGTGTTCCCCTTGGCCAGTTCGTTCCAGACGATGACCATGGCGATGCAGCGGGCCAGACCGATCATGATCAGGCCGACCATGTACTCAGGTTTATCCGGCAGAAACACCACGGCCAGCACGAACATCAGCACCGGCCCGATCAGCCAGTTCTGCACCAGCGAAAGACCGAGCACCTGCTTGTTGTGGAATACCTCCGGCATTTCCTCGTACTTCACCTTGGCGAAGGGCGGATACATCATCAGGATCAAGCCGACGGCGATGGGGATATTGGTTGTTCCCATCTGGAATTTGTTGACGAAGGACTCCACGCCGGGGACAAAATATCCCAGTCCGACGCCGAGCGCCATGGCGGCAAAGATCCAAAGGGTTAGCCAGCGGTCGAGGAAGGACAGCTTACGGGAAACATGTTCACTCATCGGTCTGCTCCAGTTAGATAGTCGGTCAGTCTGCGGCGGATTTCATCCCTTACCCTGCGGAACTCGGGCAGCACCTCTTCGGCCGTACCAGGAAGCCGGGACGGATCGTCGAAACCGATATGCACCCGCTGCACTCCGCCGAAAAAGAGCGGGCACTGCTCGTTGGCCGATCCGCAGAGCGTAATTACATAGTCAAACTGTTGATCGGCAAACTGATCGAGGGTTTTGGAATAGTGATGGGAGATGTCGATACCCAGTTCCGATAGAACTTGTGCGGCCAGCGGATTGACCCGGGTAGCTTCAGTACCGGCGGAGAATGCCTCGAACTGGTCACCGAGGTGATGATTGACCAGGCCTTCGGCCATCTGGGAACGGCAGGAGTTGTGGATGCAAAGAAATAGGATACGTTTTTTCATGCTCTTAATATATCCGCTTTAGCGGATAAATCAAGTCACAAAATGACAGAACCTTGGGAGGAAGTGGGTCTGCCCCGGATATCAGGGGCAGGAGGTGCTCAATTTGGCGTGAAAATGTGTCTGTCAGCTTGACAGATCTTTGCCTCATTCCATTAGGTTGCAGCCTATCTAATGCCTTTATTTTTGGGTGCAGGTTTCCAAATCATCTACACTGTAGCGATAAGTCGGTCGGATGTTCATTTCGACAATACTTTCGACCAAGACTCGTCCGCCATCGGGATCTTCGAGCAAAATCATACGGAGACTTTCATCCCCGTCATCAACAACATTTTTGAACTTTACGACGTCCCCTTTCTTCATGATTCCTCCGGCATAATTTCATGCCTGTTTACATAAACAATCAGGTGACGTGGTCACAAGTATTCCACAAGCATGTGACATAACGCGTCATATTCACGAATGGGCTCCCCGAAGGATTCCAAAAGTAACGTCTGCTGAATAAATACTGTTAAGTAGCCCGCCATGGGCCACCCGCATGCCATGCCCCATCAAATGCTTCTCCACGAGAGCACTTTTCTATTAGGGGCATGACAAAGCCGGCAATAAATGCTGCAACTCCAGACAGTTCAAGCTGCATACCGAACCCTGCTCTATTGAGAAATGCTTTCCACTGTCTGATCTTCTGATCGTCAAGGAAGAACTCAGGGGTCAGTGCCAATGGGAGCGTATTCGGCAAGGGGGTGTTTCTTCGCTCAAAAGTTCGGACAAGCGCTGATGTCAGTGTTGCACCGTCGAAATTGAACTGGCTCCCTATAACCCACAGATCATGGAAGTCTTTCATGCGGCTGTTGGCAATGCCCAAGTAAACCATTGCCTGAAATTTTTCAGCAACTACCGTCTCGCGTGGATACACGCGTACGTGTGGAGCCGGTTGATCAAGCACAGTTGGGTAATCTGCAGCAACTGCGGCCGGTGTGACCACATCACCGAAACCGATATCAACCTGCAGATGAATTCGGGCACCGCCAAGGTCTGCATTGAGCTTGATTCTTGTACCGCCATACTCCATTTGATCCCTGATATCTTCCGCCTGGACGCTTGCCGGGTCAAATATCACCCCGTCATCTGCCACTTCTGTCTGGCAAATCATACGAAATACCTCAACAAGTGCAGCAATCTCGCTTTCTCCATAACCAAGAAGATCGACATCCCTTGTCGAACGGTAACTGACAACTCCCCACAACGGAAATAGCATGGCGCCTTTCAGAACAAAGCGTTCCCGGTATTCTGACCGGCCCAGGCGATAGAGAAACCTTTCCAAGCCATAAAGGGTGAGCAGCAGATTGAAATCGACCCGTTTTGACCTGGCCTGGTCAAGCAATCGCTGACGAACTGAAGCTGCGACATTTGCTCCCCGAATTTGTGTCATATTGCCATCGCCTCCATATACGGCATCATGACATTGCTCACCCGGCAGACCCTGGCGTAACGCCAGAGATCATCTATAGTGCACCGGTTACTTTTCCGACTTTCACGAAGTGCTTCCAGCGCAACATCCAGCCCGATCTTGTGACGGTATTTGAAACAATCGGCTACGGTCTTGGCAAGACAGTAAACTTTTATGTCCACGCCATCCATCCGGTGGGTTTCTACACCATCACTGAGCGCAGGTCCGGAAAACCTGACAAATTTTATTGGCAGACTGGTTCTAGGGAGATGAGACTTGACGTCAATCGCCATCCAAACTTCGTATGGCGCTTGTGTTGTCAGATCATGAAAGCGAAGTGCGGACAGTAGGCAGACCACACCGTTAGGGATTGCTTTGCCAACTTCGGCCAGGGTCTGATGCTCTGTTACCTGTGCATCAGTAAGTCGATAGAGACCACGCCCGACACGCTCAACCACACCCCGCTTGCACATGCGACTGATCTCTACCCGGGAGATTTCATGCTGTTCAAGATCGCGGGAGCGTACCACGCTTTGCCTGCCGAATAGATCAAGGAGTCTCTGTTGTGCCGTGAGGTTCATGGTAACCGCTTCCGTTCCAAAGTTACAGGTTGTAAAAACATATACCGATCATTCGGAACATGCAAGCGATATTTAAGAAACAATTCATAATTGTGTCAATAATATGGGAACCAGCTTATAAAGTGAATCAGTGATGGCTTGAGTTTGCTATGGGGAGAAAGAGAAGCAAGTGCCCACTTTGCACGTGATATTTCAAAATGTGCTCCATGTGTGCTCCACAGAAAAACAAAAGGGACTAGCCAATCAGCTAATCCCTTGTTTTTATTGGCGTCCCCGAGACGATTCGAACGACCGGCCCCTTGGCCCTGGAGACAAGCTACGTAACTACTTAATTCTATTAGTCATACCTTTTAGCAGTATGGTAATAGTCTGGAACCATTCATGCTCTGTATCCATGAAGGTTGATGTATGACAGGTTCATCCAGAGTCGCGGCTGTCCTGTATAGGCGCTTCTCTCCTGGTCAGCTCTCTGTTTCTCTGCTATCTGCAATCCAGTAGCAGGGTTGGTGTTTATCATGCCTTGCTCCTGGCAATACTTCAACAGACTGCCTATGCGCGACATATACTTGTTGACTGTCTTAGTGCTGATACCAGGGCCATCATTCTCAGCTATGGCCTTCCTTACAGACTTGCCAGGGTTCTTGACGTAAAAGCTCGGTGGCACCTTCAGCAAGGATGATCTCAGCTCAATCAGCATGGGTCTGGTAATGGTGGTAACATCCACATCCCCAAGAATGTCCACCAGCAACTTAAATGCCCCAGCCACTTCCAGCTTGGTTTTATCTGACCAGCCAGTCTGCTTCTCTTCCGTGTAAATGCCAATAACCCTGGACAGCCTATACTGCTTAATGTCCCTGCATGTCTTTGGCACTGGCAACAAACTGTTGACAACCTGCTGTGCATACTCCGTTGCCAATGTGCCGGTTCTTAATAGCGCAAAAGCATTATGAGTCTTGAACTCATGACACTTGAGCATAGTCTTTGCTGCACACAAGTCGCTAGTATGAAGAGACTTTTTGATGAATTGGCTTGGGAATAGGTGGGACAGATCAGCAGGCACTTTGATCTTGTAATAGAACCTGCTATTGACCTTTATGAGGTGTGTAGGATATGACAAAGCCACTCACTCCTTGTATACCTAATTGTATACCTAGAGATGAATGGCTCTTATTATCTGTAGCTATTACAGCTACTTAGTAGTTTGGCGTCCCCGAGACGATTCGAACGTCCGGCCCCTTCCTTAGGAGGGAAGTGCTCTATCCTGCTGAGCTACGGGGACATGAGAAGCTCTTATATCCTGTTAAGGCGTGAATTGCAACCTCTGGATGTCACTGGCCATTACACTGGTTTCATTTCATCGTGCGTGTGGCGCTCTTGCTCCTCCATCACGAGATGTCCCAGTTCGCGCTTGAGTTCGTTGAATTCGGCTCCGGCCGGGTCTCGCGGATGTAGCATAGTTACAATCTGATTGCGCTTGATTGTGCCGGGACGGTAGGTCATTACGACTATTCTGGTTGATAGGTAGAGCGATTCTTCAATACTGTGGGTGACAAAGAGAATTGTTTTTCCCGATTCGCGCCAAATGCGCAGTAATTCGTCCTGAAGCGTCCTCCTCGTCAAGGCATCCAGGGCTCCAAACGGCTCATCCATCAGCATGATCGGCGAATCGATGGCGAGAAGTCGGGCTATGGCGACTCTCTGACGCATGCCGCCTGACAGGTCCTTTGGAAAACGGTCCCGGAATTCAGACAACCCGAGCGTTTCAAGCAGTACATCAACCCGCTCGCGGATCTCAGCTGTTGAGGCCCCTTTAATTTCCAAGCCAAACGCGATATTGCGGGCAACTGTCATCCAGGGGAATATGGCATATTCCTGAAACACAACGCCTCGGTCAGGTCCCGGTTCTCTGACCGGCTGACCATTGACGACAATCTCGCCCCTGCTTGGTTGAATAAATCCTGCGATTGCATTCAGCAGAGTGGATTTCCCACATCCCGACGGTCCCAGCAGACAGACGAATTCACCTTTTGACAACGACAGGTTGATATCCTGCAGCGCCGGAACAGTGCAATCACTTCCTTCAAAGGTCTTGGAGAGGTTACTGATAGAGATGTAATCCATATCAGCTATCCAGTCCACGGTGCCAGCGCAGCAGATAGGTGTTCAGGGCGTTCATCACCTGGTCAATGGCCAGTCCCAGCAGGCCGATGGTGACCATTCCGGCAATGATCTTGTCAGACCACATAAATTCCCGTGCCTCCAGAATACGGTACCCGAGACCATTATTGACCGCGATCATCTCAGAAACAATAACAACGATGAAAGCCGTACCGATACCGATACGGATGCCGGTCAGGATATACGGTGTTGCCGCAGGCAGGATCACCCGCCGGAACATGGCGCTCCGACCGGCGCCCAGATTGCGGGCAGCGCGCAGGTAAATGCTGTCAACATTCTGGACACCGGAAATAGTGTTCATCAGGACCGGAAAAAATGCCCCCAGCGAGATCAGGAAAATCGCCGGAGGGTTGCCGAGTCCGAACCAGAGGATCGACATTGGAATCCAGGCTATAGGGGGAATAGGACGCAAAACCTGGATGATCGGATTGAAATACTCGTACGTGCGAGGTGAGGCCCCCATGAAAAGTCCCAGCGGCAGAGCCAGTCCGGCGCCCAGCAGGAACCCGCCGGTAACACGGCCGAGACTACCGAGTACATCCACCAACAATTCACCCGAACGAAGCCACTCCACCCACTTGATCGTGATGGCGCTGGGCGACGGTAACATGATCGGTGAAACCAGTCCACCCCGGCAGACCGCCTCCCAGACCATCAGCAGCAAGAGCGGCATGGCAACGCCTCGAAACAGGGACTTCATGCCGGGTGACATAACTACTTGACCTTGAGAGTTGCTTTAGCCTTCTGCAGCAGGTCGAGTTTGACCCAATCGGCGGCTTTGGGCGGCTTTGACATTCTGCCGACGCCGTATTTTTGCATCAGACGGGTGGTGATGTCGATGTGCTCAACACTGATATCGTAGGTATAATCTGCATTATCGAGAGCATCGCGAAAATCTTCGGAACTGATCTGTCCTTTAAACATATTCTCGCGAACATACTTCTCGGCAAGCTTCATGTCCTTACGAAAGAGTGCCGTAGCTTCAACAAAACAGGCCATGGTGCGCTCGGCAACGTCACGCTTTTCTTTGTACATCTTCTCGGTCATGACCAGTGCCCGGATCGGTTCTCCCATTGGGGTGTCGTAGGGCTTCAGGATTTCAACGCCGAATTTCTTGTTGATTGCCTGGGATGACTGCGGCTCAGACTGGCACATGGCATCAATATGCTTGGCTGCCAGAGCCTGATTAAGGTCGGCGAAGGCCAGATAGATGATCAGAACATCTTTGCCGGGCTTGTCGGACCAATTCAGACCGGCTTTCTCCAGTTCGGCCAGTAAAAGCAGCTCCTGGGCTCCACCACGGGCGACTCCGACTTTTTTACCTTTAAGATCTTTGACTGTCTTGATGGCGGAACCGGCCTGAGCGACTATTCTGGCGCCCCCCTTGGCAAATCCGGCCACGACATAGACCGGAGCTCCGCTGGCGCGGCCGGCAATAGCGGCATCGGCTGCGGAGGCGGCGATGTCTATTTCACCGGCCATAATAGCCGGGATAATGTCAATCCCTTTGGGAAAAACCCGTTCCTCAACCTTGAGGTTGTATTTACCGCACATCTCCTTCATGTAGGAAACGGCGCCGTAATGGGCAAATTTCAGATTTCCCAGCCGTACTACATCGGCTGCAAAAGCGGGGACGGCAGAGACAGCAACACTGAGAGCTATCATAACGGCGATACATTGTTTCATGGCGTTCCTCCTCGATAAGAGATGGGTTATGACATCAGAAATTTAGCAGTGAAAACACCTTGTCGTGCGGAAGTTTTTGGCGACCTGCAAGAAAATCCAGCTCGGCCATGAAGCAGCATTCAACAATTTCGCCCCCCATGCTCTGAACCATATCAACGACAGCGGCCATTGTTCCGCCTGTGGCCAGCAGATCGTCGGCAATCAGGATCCGTTCGCCCGGTTTGATGGCGTCTTTGTGGATTTCAAGAGTATCGGTGCCGTATTCGAGATCGTAGGTTTTGCAGAAGGTTTCCGACGGCAGTTTGCCCGGTTTGCGGACCAGAACAATCCCCGCACAGAGCTTGTATGCCAGGGCCGAACCGATAATGAAACCGCGAGCCTCGACTCCGACTACTTTGTCGATACGTTTACCGATATAGCGATGCGCGATCAGATCAACCATCTTCTGATAGGATTGAGCATCCTGCAGCAGCGTGGTAATGTCTTTGAATATTATCCCTTTTTTAGGAAAATCGGGTACATCACGGATGATATTTTTAAGTTCATTCATTGAGTCAGCTCCTTTATCAGGTTAATTGGAACAACTATTATCGGCCGTATTTTTACGCAGTTTTTGAATACAGCGGGTTTCGATCTGACGGATTCGTTCCCTGGTTACGCCAAACTGTTGACCGATCGTATCCAGCGTCTGCGGTTCTCCGTCGTCGAGACCAAAGCGCAGAGTCAGTATCGTTTGCTCATTTTCGGTAAGCATCTGAAAATGTCGGGATATGATCTCGTAACTGTTAATGTTTTCGAGAAGATCCGACGGCGCTGTCATGGAACAGTCCTGAATGGTATCGATCAGCGAAAAATCATTGCTGTTCCCGAACGGAGTTTCAATCGAACTGGAACGCTGCAGGAGTGTCAGCAGGCGATGAACATGCTGCGACTTGGCCTGCATGGCTACGGCGACCTCCTCCACCGTAGGTTCGCGGTTTAACTCGTGTGACAGGCTGCGACTGGTCCGTACCATACGACTGATATCGTCAGCAACATGAACAGGCAGGCGCACGGTGCGGGACTGATTAATCAGTGCACGCTCAACGGCCTGTCGAATCCACCAGGTGGCATACGTGGAAAAACGGCATTCTTTGGACAGTTTGAAGCGTTCAACCGCTTTGATCAGCCCCAGGTTACCTTCCTCAATCAGGTCCAGAAACGGCAATCCACGGTTGATATACCGCTTTGCAATCTTGACAACCAGACGCAGGTTTGACTCTATCATCCTGTTGCGGGCCGTTTTATCACCTTTCTCGATCTGACGGGCCAGTTCTTTTTCCGAATCAGCGGTCAAAAGCGGCGTTCGCTGGATATCACGAAGATAAATCTTGATAGCATCATCAAAGCGCTCAAGCTCAGCGGCGGGAATCTCTATCTCTTCAGCACTGTCGTCGCCGCTATCATCAGGGAGCAGAGTCGGTTCTTCATCGTCGTCATCTGAGGAGATAAAAAACGACATAACGTCATGCTCGTTTTTAACATCAGCGTCGCCATGATCTTCCGTCACAAGAATACTCTGGAAATGTTTAACCGGTTTCGTCGGAGCCATAGCTATGCCCGCCATCCCTGTTTACCGATCAGAGGCACAAAACGGCAGTCGATTGAAGCACAGCGCTCAAGCTCCCCGTTGTCACGTTTGATGACTTTGACCAGCTGCTGATCGGTATCGGATCCGACCGGTATCACCAGGCGTCCACCGGGTGCAAGCTGATCAGTAAGGATATCGGGGACTGACGGCGCTCCAGCGGTGACGATAATAGCGTCAAAGGGGGCTTCCTCTTCCCAGCCGATCGGACTCCCTTCGGTATCATTGATGCGGAGCTGGACATTGAAGAGCTTGAGTGAGTCCAGACATTTACGTGCTCGCAGTGCCAGGGGGCGAATGCGCTCTGCTGAAAAGACCCGCTCGGCCAGAGTGGCCAGAATGGCGGTCTGATAGCCGGAACCGGTGCCGATTTCAAGTACCTTTTCGGTGCCGTTCAGGGCCAGCATTTCTGACATCAGGGCTACGATATACGGCTGCGAGATAGTCTGTTTTTCGCCGATCGGGAGCGCCGTATCACTGTAGGCCTGTGCCGCAAACGCCTCCTGAACGAAGATGTGACGTGGAATGTGCAGCATGGAATCCAGCACGCGACGATCGCTGACGCCACGGGCAATGACCTGATCGTGCACCATCTTTTTTCTGGCAATACTAAAGTTCATGGTTGATCCTGAAAATGGGCGAGACTATAGCAGGGCAACGGGATAATGTCCAGCCGTGTCAAAACGACCATCCGGCCAGGATCGGCAGTGATGCGTGATTAGTCAGATCGAGGTGCAGCGGGGTTATAGAAACGTGCTTCCGATTGATGGCGTGAAAATCGGTGCCTGGATCATCATTAAAATTCGGTTCTTCGCTGCCGATCCAGAAATATTTTCGACCACGCGGATCCGTCTTGTTGATGATAGTGCCGACAAAGGATCGTTTTCCCTGACGGGTGATCAGCGGCGAGTGCATCTCTGAGAGTCGACAATCAGGTATGTTGACATTTAAAAAAGTGTCATCCGGCAGACCGTTGACTGCTACTTGTCGCGCTACCCGTAGTGCGATCTGTCCGGCGTCGGCAAAGTTGTCACTTTTGTTGAAAGTGGCCAGCGATACCGCTATGGCGGGAATGCCCATCAGATTGGCTTCCATGGCTGCCGCTACCGTACCGGAATACGTGACATCATCACCCAGGTTGGGACCATGGTTTATTCCTGACACAACCAGGTCCGGCTTTACCGGCAGCAGGCTGTGAATCGCCATGTTGACGCAGTCGGTCGGCGTGCCGTCAATGGCATACCACCCTTTATGCAGTTCAAAAACCCGCAGCGGCGAGTGGAGCGTCAGTGAATGACCGACTGCACTCCGTTCGCGATCGGGCGCAATTACCGTTACCGTTCCAATCTGCTGCAGCGCCTCTGCCAGTGCGCGTATACCGTGAGCGTGGATGCCGTCGTCATTGGTGACCATGATGTTCATACTGATATCCTTTATCGTAAATCTCGCTGTGTGTTATGGCAGAAATCCGGCTGCAAATCAAGGTGTAGACGTTGCATGAATTCTGTTTACAAAATATAGCCGAGACGTTACATTTACGAGCTTGATTTCAAGCTGCAACACATCACAATCACTGTATATTTCAGGAGGTAAGCGTATGAAGGCTGTTCTGATGGATGCTTTTGGCGGAGTAGATGTACTCAAGATTGGAGAAGTCGACCGACCGGTTCCCGGCGCAGGGCAAGTATTGGTTAAGGTCTGTGCAACCTCGATCAACCGGCCGGATCTGGTACAGCGTGAGGGCAAATACCCGCCACCAGCCGGCGATTCAGAGATTCTCGGCCTGGAAGTTTCCGGCGTAATCGAAGAGCTGGGAGCCGGCGTCAGCGGATGGCAGATTGGCGAGCGGGTCATGACGCTGGTCGGTGGAGGCGGGTACGCTGAATTTGCCGTTGCATACGCCTGTCACCTGATGCGTATTCCGGAAAGCATGAGTTTTGAGGAGGCGGCCTGCGTCAACGAATCCTACATTACCGCTTTTCTGAACGTCTTTATGATCGGCGACCTACAGGACGGTCAGACCGCAATCCTGCATGGTGGCGGTGGCGGCGTCAATACCGCAGCCATCCAACTCAGCAAGGCACTGACCCCGACAACGAAACTGATCGTAACCGCGTCTCCTGAAAAGATGGAGCGGGTCAAAGAAATCGGCGCAGATATGTTAATCAACTTCCGTGAAACGCCCGACTTCAGTGAGGCCGTCAAAGAGTTCACTGCCAAGAAGGGTGTTGACGTCATTCTGGATCATGTCGGCGCGAAATATCTGGCCCCCAACATGAACTCACTCGGCTACAAGGGGAAACTGGTCGTTATCGGCGTTATCAGCGGCATAAAGGCCGAGCTTAATCTGGCCCTGATGATGGTCAAACGCCAGCAGATTATCGGTAGCGTGTTGCGTTCACGACCGGTGGCAGAGAAAGGCGAGATCGTCGCCGAATTTACACGACGCGCCCTCCCCAAATTTGCCGATCGGACGATCGTGCCGATTATCGAGAAGGTTTTCAGCATCGATCAGGTGGCTGATGCACACCGCATGATGGAAGAGGACAAACACTTCGGAAAGATCGTTCTGCGGATTCAGTAATCAAAAAAGCGCCCTGCCGGTATAAGCCAGACAGGGCGCTTATAAAGCCAGCATTTCTCATTGATGCCGTTACCCTTTGACATCGGTGAATTTATTCGAAGCTGTAATCTGATCTTCCAATTTTGCAGCCGCTGCGGAGAACATGGCTAAAATAATCGTTACACTCGTACTTACCATCAGCTTCGGAGCAGTATCCAAAACTACTCTGGCTTCAACCAGTATTCCAGCGTCACTTCAATCTGTCCACTATGTGGATCTGAGTCGTTATGCTGGCGTATGGTATGACATTGCCCATTATCCCAGCAAGTACCAGGCAGGATGCCAAGACAGCATAACGAGCTTTTCCCTCCGAAACAACGGTGATATAGATGTGTTGAACAGTTGCCATGACAAGCAGAACGGGAGTTTGCATCATGCGGATGGTCATGGATGGGTTACAGACACCTCCAGCAACGCACGCCTGAAAATCTCCTATTTCTGGCCATTCCGAAATGAATATGTGGTCATAGACCAGGGTAAGGATTACGAGTATTCGGTGATTTGTACTGCTGACAAAAAGCACCTCTGGATAATCGCCCGCACACCGAGCATCAGTAGCGATGTCTTCGAGAAAATCGTGACTGCTATAGAAAAGCAGGGATTTCACCGCACAAATTTAATAAAAACCGAGCACATCAGGAATCTACCGTCCGAACAGGTAAACGCTCGATAAATTTAAATACGTTCCAAATCACAACTTTCCAGCATTGTTAATCCCGCCAAGCTGCCATTCAAATCTCTTGACAGATGCGACTAACTCCAATAAGGTAGTCATATGACTACCTATAAACCGAAATCAGAAAATGAACTCACACAGCGCCAGCGTCAGGTGCTGCAGTTCATCACGTCGTTTACCGACAGTAACGGTTACCCACCAAGTCAAAGGGAGATAGCCGGCCACTTGCAGGTATCCGGCACTTTGCCGGTTATGAAGCATCTGGCTGCGCTGGAGCGCAAGGGGTACATCACGCGCGAAAACGTAAACCGGGGTATCGCTCTGAAGGTTGCGAATAGCCGTCACATCTCCCTGCCGATCATCGGCACGGTTCGCGCCGGTCACCTGTCTACGGCAATTGAGGATATTCAGGGATACTTTTCCGTCGATCAGGTGGCAGTCAAAGGGGACAACTGCTTCTTCTTGAAAGTCAGTGGAGACTCCATGATCAACGCCGGCATTCTGGACGGCGACCTGGCCCTCATCCGCCCGCAGCCGACCGCCGTAAACAGAGACATTGTAGTTGCCATGGTTGATGGAGAAGCGACGTTAAAGTGGTTCTATAAAGAGCATGACCATATTCGCCTGCAGCCGGCGAATCCAAACATGAATCCGATCCTCATCTATCCGGAAGATGGGGACGTGACGATAGTCGGCAGGGCAATAGGCATTTACCGGCACTTATAACAACCAGCAGACAGCCTGAAGCAACATAAAAGATATCGGGAGATTACGTGATGGAACCAATTACGCTCTGTGGGGCTATAATTCTGGTGTTCGGATTATGGGTCGAGTTTGAACCAACACTACGGACTGTTAAAAAATGGGTCTCCAGCAGGAAGTTTATAACCGGTGTACTATCAAACCCTACCGTCCCGAGACCTGTCTATGGAAGACGAATGCCGGTATGTGTTGCCAGAACATCTCATTAAAGCCGATAAACAAAAACCCTGCCGCTGCAAGCCAGCGATGTAGCATCTTCGAAAACCTGGCCGTGATGAGTGAATAAAATCACCTGCGTCTTTTCTGCCAGATTACTCAGGGCTTGCAAAGTCGCTTTAGATCGTTTGTCGTCAAAATTAATCAAAATATCGTCAACGATAAATGGCATCGGCTCGCTGGTCTGAATACGCCATTCGAGTGTTGCGAGGCGCAAAGCGAGATAGAGCTGGTCACAAGTACCGGTACTCATCCCACCGACATGTAACCAGGCACCATTGGCTCGAATACCTATCAACACCGGCTGCCCTTGCTCGTCACTGTCTGTGCGCAGCCCGACAAAAGATCCCAGTGTCAGCTCACGAAAATATCCGGAAGCTATTTTCAAGACCGGGTCCTGGTTTTCCGCCCGGTAACGCTCTATCTCTTCACGGAGAATTTTTGTGGAGAGCTTGAGACGAATATAGCGATCCGTCAGTCTCCGAATCTTTGCCAGGGCCTGTTGAGATTCTTCAGCAAGTTCCGCTGCCGTGCCGCTCCCATTCATACGGGCAAGTTCATTTTTTTCTCGTCCAATGATTTCTGATAGCTGACTTATTTCCGGATCTACCACACCATCGATGTGCCTGGCTAATCCCTCAATCCGTCCGGGAAGATCATCCGGGTCCACTTCACCTGCCTGATGTTCCAAATCGATAAGCGAGATCCCTTCCGCTATCCGAATGAGGTGTACTTCCGTCTCTGCCAACGTATTTTTTAACTTCAGATATTCGTGAGAGCGCCGTTCCGCTTCATCGATCTGTTCCTCGGTTTCACAAACTGCAATGCGGCGCAGCACAGCAAGCTGCACCTCGAAACTGTCCAACTCAGCTTGACTAGTACTTATCGCAACTTCAAGAGCGAGTATCTCTTCTGTATATTGCTGCACAAGTGTCTGATCCTGACTGGCCCGCCCGAGACGGCTTTTCAACTGTGTGACAGCCTGGTTTGCTTCACATTCGGCGAGGTCGGGAGCACTATTTTTTTTCAAAACCAGCAGAGCCTCTTCGAACTCACGTGCATCTCTATCAATGCCATCCCTGCGCTTGCTAAAATCATCCGCCTCTTTCAGTTTGTCAAAACACGCCTGAAGAGTCTCAATAAAATCGATAGCCTCCGCAGGCAGGACACTGTTTCCAATCTCCAACGGCAGTAAAGCGTCATTCCACAGTGACTGCCAGTGTCGGAGTTCTGTTTCGGAAACAAGATGATCAGATCTGGCTGATTCCAGTGCTTTATCTAAAACACGGATTTTCTCCGCTTGTATTTCGCGTCGAGACAGATCTTTCTGCACCCTCTGCACAAGCGCCTCGGCAAACAGCAACACGGGCGAAAGCTCCTCGCCGGGGAACTCCTGCCTTTCTCCAAGCGAAACAAGCTCGGCAATCAACATTGTCCGCAGCTCTCTGCGCCTGTCCTCCTGTCCCTGTAGATCCTGGGCAATTTTATCCGATTCTGCTACCTGAAAGCGAAGTTTATCCAAGCAGTTAAGCCACGCCTGCATTTCACGCGGAAGCAACGGTTTGATAGAGCAGGGTGCCCATAATTCCTGCCAGCGGTTATCGGCCTCTGCTGCGGCAGAATAGACATTCTCGAGCTGTTTATTCAGCTCGGTCCTGCGCTTTGCTATCACTTCGGCTTTGGCTTTCAGGGAAGCATGCTTTTGGACCCGATCAGCCTCCCGATAGAGACGATCCGCTGTTTGGTCGGATATGCCGACCAGGCGTTCGTACGCCTCCGGCAGCGGGCGCTCGGAATCATAGTCAATGCACTTCGCGGTGACATCTTCGCCTTGTAGCCATTGGCTCCGCAGTAACTGCCAGCCAAGGTCACGCCGGCTCCGGAACTGCAACAACTCATCTTCCGAAGGCACCTCTGCAGCGTATTCAATTTCGTGAAGCTGCTCATCAATGAGAATCTGATCGTTTTCCAGCTGGCCAGCATCAGCAGTTAATTGTCGCTTTTTTTCAGAGAGAGAACTCAGTTCTTCTTCGTGGCGACGTACTGTTTCAGGCAAAGGGACAGCCAACTGATTCAAAAGTTCCAGCGGGCCGGACCAAAGCCCAAGACGCTGCACCACAGAACGACACTCCGTAGTGGCAGTATTCAGATTGCGACGCTTTGCGGATATCTCCCCATCCAGGTCACCAACCTTCTGCACCGACATAACCATCCGGGGCAGCTTTCCGGCATTGACACTCAGTGAAAGTTTTTCCAGGCCGCATCTGGCAGCTTCAAGATCCTGGGCGGTGGTCTGGACGAGACGACCCGATGTGCGTTCACTCAGGACGAGTGCTTCATGCCTGGCGCCAAGAGCCTGAATGGTCTTTCGCTTTGCAAGACTTGGGCGCAAGACCTCGATCTCATCAAGGGAAAGTAGCGGCTTGATCTGTTTCAAGAGATGAGCAGCATCCGTGCGACAGCCGATTCGCCGCCCTTCGAGCAGTGGCCTGTCAGCCTTGGCTTTCCGGTACTGCCCAAGCCCCTGATGCATATCTTCTATAGCTTCGGCGTGGTCCAGCAGTCCCTGGTCCAGAGACACCCCTCTCCTTTTCTCTTCCAGAAGTTCCTGACGGGTTTTTGAGCTTTCAAGACGACTCCGGGCAATGACCGCCTGTTGTTCCAATGACCTCCGTCGTTCACTAAAATCCGGGGGGAGCTCGACGACGTCTCCAAGATCAGCCAGTTTTTCGAGCAGGCTCCTGCGTTGTCCGATAGTAGGCAGAGCCTGCTTCAGGCGTTCAAGTTGCCGTTTCTCTCTGTTCAGTTGTGCGCGTAAAGCGTTGGCTCGCTCCAGCTTCTGCACGGCATCGCCGAGCGCCCGCTGATGCTCCTGCCAGTCACGACTTGAAAGCGTGGCCTGCTTGATATGTGACTGCAGCTCCTTGTAGCGGTTCAGAAGTACTGAAATAGCCTGGCTCGAACCTCGGGGCCTGAAAAGGTTGTCTGCTTCGGCTTCAAGTTCGTCTACGATCGATTTCAGAGAGGCAAGTCCGGTTCCGGCCGAGAAAAGCGCCTGCCCCACTTCACCCTTTTGATCCAGAATACCCTGCCCTCCCCGTACCAGGGACTCATGGTTAATTCCGTAGAGGGTGTTGAAAAGATCCTGTTCGAGTCCATGCAGAAACGGGGCAAGCAGCGCAGGGTCAAGTGGGTTGTCATGCTCATCAAAAAGGCTGTTTCTATTTTTCTTCCTGCGAGAAAAAGTCAGCTCGCTCCCATCATTCCCCTGCAGACAGCCTCCGACGAGTAATTGATCGTAAGCGTGAAGAAAATTATCACCGCTGCGAACGGGAAAACCGAAAAAGAGTGCCTGAAGTGCTCTCATGGAACTGCTCTTACCGGCCTCGTTGGGACCGTACACGACATGCAGCCCAGGAAGTTCGGAGGTAAAGTCGAGGGTTCGATCAGTAAAGTGTCCAAATGCTTTCAGTGACAGTCGTTTAATTCGCACGGTTGCCCCCCTGCTGCATCTTGGCCATAAGCAGTGCCGTGACGTCTTCACGCAGAGCCGTAAGCTCCTCTTCACAGAGTGTAAAGGGATCGTCATCGACCAGGAGATCGGGTGGCAGCTTGTTGCGTAACTGTTCAAAGTCCGGAATCAGATCGAGAAGATGGACACTGTCTAACCGGAATCCAAGGATTGACTTCTGCAGATCGGCAATCGGAGAGTCATCGGGGAATTCTTCACACGCTACGTGAGTCTTACGTGTCGTAAAGATAATCTTCTCGATCCATACATTGCCAAGCGTAGCGGCGACAGCACGAAACTCTTCATGCCAGTGGGCCGAGTTTTCGTGAAGCCTGGCATGCAGCGTCGTTGCACCGTCCAAAATCAGACGAATGGCCAGGGGACGCCCGTCAGCCCGTTCTCTCTCAAGCTCGAACCTTTCACGAACCATCTCCAAGAGTGATTCTGTCTTTTCACACCTCCCAAGGTCAAGCTGGCACTGTGACCAGCGCAAAACATCCAGCTCCCTCGCAACGACTTCTACGACCTGCCCATCTTCAACCGTTACCAGAGTACACCCCTTGGCACCGGTCTCACGGATATGCCGCCCCTGGATATTGCCCGGGAACACCACCCAGGGCCCTTTGGACAGCTCTTCCCGTTGGTGAACGTGCCCCAGAGCCCAATACTGGTATCCTTTCGAACGCAGGGCATCAAGCGTACAGGGTGCATAGGGTTCGTGGTTAGGGCGTCCATTCAGACTGGTATGCAGTAAGCCGATATTCAAGAGACCGGGCAGAGCATGCGGATAATTTCGAGTCAGGTCGTCGGTAACCGCTCGTGAGGAAAAACTTTGGCCATGAATAGCGACACCGAGATGGTCGAGGATACTGGTTTCAACTTTTTTATGAGAAAACAGCGTGACATTGTCCGGAAGGTTCAGAGAACGGGTGATCTGGCTTGCGGCATCATGATTTCCTGAGACCATAAAAACCGGGATACCGGCTTCCCGCAGCCGTCCCATACGGCTGACAAAATAGATTCCGGTATTGTAGTCTTTCCAGTCACCGTCGTAGAGGTCGCCCGCCAGGAGAACAAAGGCAACCTCCTCATCGATAGCCATTTCTACAAGGTTGTCAAATGCTCGTCGTGCGGCCCCGCGAATCTGTTCCAGCGGCGCATCCTGGTACACTTCAAGCCCCTTGAGCGGGCTATCCAGATGAATATCAGCAGCGTGCAGAAAACTGAACATGAAACTGTCTCCTCTGAAGATGGCTCAGATTTTCAATAAACTTCCGAAAAAGGGTTGCCCTCACATCTCCCTGCCGTTACGGGATTTGAGCGTAAGTACAAGTACATTCCCCACGACAAACAGCAGTGACCCCGCCAGCGCCAGACCAGCCCCCGGTTCACGGTGGATCTCAAACAGAGCCCGCTTGAACGGGTACATTTCTGCCTGTTTGATATAGACGCCATAGCCCCCTGATAACCAGGGATGATTCGGAGAGATGACGGTACGCACGGTTGGGTTGTCAAGATTGGTGACTAGTTCACTAGAAAAACCGACCGGCATCCCTTGCGGAGATGAAGTAACGGAGAGAGCGGCCACTCCGAATTTTATGCCGTTCGGCAAGGTTGCCAGGCTCCCCTCGTGCACCTCCAGCTGATCAACTGATGACCAGAGGGCACTTGTCAGATGAGCCAGAATAATCAACAAGAAACCGGCGTGCATCAGCTGAGGTGCCAGCAGGGCGATCAGATTGCCCCTGTTCCAGCGAGACCAGATCGTTTCTGATGAGCAAAACAGCGTGTTGATCGCAATTCCAAAAATCAGCACAAGTGTCAGCCAGAGCCACCAGCTGATGCCGACCGGAACGGCTCGCAGCCAGACCAGCAGCGGCATGGCGTTGATAGCGGCGGCGTATTGCCCCGTCAGCAGAAACGATCCCGCCCCCATAATTGCGCACAAAAGGCCCAAGAGGAGCAGACAGAGTTCAAGAGAAATCAGAAAGCGCCAGATTTTCATAGCCTGATCAGATCCTCATGCTCTTCATCGTGCGGGTTGATGTGAATCATGACGTCACCAACTCCCGGATAGTGCTCGAAGATCAGTTTTTTAACCCGAGTGGCGATATCATGTGACTGCTTGACGGTCATGTCCGGGTCCATCTCCAGCTTGAGATCGACAATCATGTACTGACCAGACCGGCGTGCGCGGATTTCATGGACATGGTCAACGCATGCCACACTCTCAGCCAGATCTTGTATCGCGTTGATGAAGTCAGCCGGTGCGTTGCCGTCCATCAGATCGTGAGCAGCTTCGCGGAAGGTCTGGTAACCGACATACAGGATAAAAAATGCCGTCAGCGCCGCCGCAAGAGGATCCAATATCCCGAATCCGAAAAAGGCACCCACGACTCCGGCCAGCGTAGAAATTGACGTAATCGCATCCTTACGGTGATCTTTCGCTATCGCCAGCAGCGACGGGCTTTCCAGCCGTTTTCCCGTCATAAGGGTGAAGCGGTGCAGCCACTCCTTGATGATGATCGTCATGAAAGCGGCGGCCACGGCAACCCAGCCGGGTGATTTGAAGTCATGGTTAATTACCGCCAGCACCGACTCGTACAGAATCCAGCTTCCGGTAGCAAATATAACCAGCGACACCAGCAATGCTGCCAGGCTCTCGGCGCGTCCATGGCCGTAGGGATGATTGGCATCAAAGGGCTGACGCCCCAACTTTAGTGCCATCATGGTCGCAAAGATCGCCACAAAATCACAGGCGCTTTCGATACCATCGGCAAACACGGCATCCGAATGCCCCCAGTAACCGGCTGACAGTTTGAGAATCATGAGTATGGCATTTATCCAAAAACCGATCTTGATGATTCTGTCGGCCTGGTCAAATCGGTCACTCCGTAACATTATTCCTCCGCACTGCGCATATCCTTGATTCGGAGTTGAATCGTTGAACTATTGTTCCAGCTGTTCAGCTCCGGAATACAGACCAGATCGAGGAGCCCGTCCGTCGGGCGATCTGCCTGCCTGAAAGCAATGGCACTGAAACTATAACCAGCAACCGTCACCCGCAATTTGAGATGGTCTTCACCGACCGTACGGCGATCGACAACCGTTACCCCGCGCAGCAGCAGATTCGGTTCCGGATTACCGGCGCCAAACGGCTCCAGTCGCTTCAGATCATTGACCAGAGTAACCGTAATATCTGCCGGATTAAGTTCGGCGTCAATCTCCAGTGTCGGAATCAACTCGTTATCCGCAAAGACCCTGGCCGCTTCACGCTCAAAAGCTGCAGAAAATTCAGATAAATTTGAAGCTGACAGCGCCACGCCGACCGCATGCCGATGGCCGCCAAAACGGTCCAGATGTTCAGAGCAGGCAGACAGGGCATCCAGCAGGTGAAAGCCGGGAATACTGCGGCCTGAACCTTTGCCGCTGCCATCTTCGTTGAGCGCAATCAAGATTGTCGGGCGATAATAACGCTCGGCAATTCGTGATGCAACGATGCCGACCACCCCCTGATGCCAGGCAGGTGAGGCCAGAACGATACTGCGCCGCGCCGGATAATCACCAGCCGCTTCTACCGCCGCTATCGCCTCATCCAGTATGGCACGTTCCACCGACTGACGTTCGGCATTGGCAGCGTCAAGGTCATCGGCGATCACGGTGCACTCAGCCACGTTCGAGCTGAGCAGCAGATCAACCCCCGGCACAGCACTTTCCATGCGTCCGGCAGCGTTGAGTCTCGGCGCCAACCTGAAGCCGACCTGACCGCACGATACCGCTCCCTTGACACCTGCGACCCGCTTCAGCGCCGTCACCCCCGGCCTGAGCGAGGCATCCAGCTGTTTCAGACCAAAGGAGCTGTAGATCCGATTCTGACCAACCAGTGGCACCACATCAGCAATCGTCCCCAGGGCCACCAGATCCAGCCATTCACGCAGATCCGGTTCAGTACATTTCTGGAAGGCACCCTGCTGTCGCAGTGCGCTGCGCAGAGCGATCAGCATGTTAAAAGCCACACCAACACCGGCCAATAATTTAAAAGGGTACCGGCAGCCAGGCTGATGCGGATTGATGACAGCGCAGGCATGCGGGATGGTTTCTTTGGGGGAATGATGATCGGTAATGATCAGGTCGACGCCCTGACCTTGACAGAAGTCGGCTTCATCGGATGAGGTAATGCCGCAATCAACAGAAATGATAACTGTTGCGCCTGATGCTATGATCAAAGCCAGCGATTCACGGTTGAGGCCATAGCCGTCATCAAAACGGTTGGGAATGAAATATCTGCAGGCCAGGCCGACACGGCGAAAAAATGAGATCAGCAGCGCGGTGCTACTGATACCGTCAACATCGTAATCACCATACACACAGACCGTCTCGCCGTTAGTGCGAGCCTTTAGTATGCGCTGTACGGCTGAATCCATCCCGGCGAGCAAGCCGGGATCAGGCATAGCTGAAAACGATGGGGCGAGAAATAATTGCCCTTCTTCACGCGAGGAGATGCCCCGTCCCGCCAAGAGACAAGCTATTGCAGAACCAATCCCCAGAGACAGGGAAAGTGCTTCAACAACCGCAGCATCAACCTCTTTGCACCGCCATATTTTCCGCATGCGTGTAGGTCCCATAAAAAAATCCCCCGACAGGCGGGGGATTTATCAGTTTTATTTGCCTGCAGGAGGTGTCCCGCCGCCCCCTCCCATCATGCTTTTGACCTGCATGGCAGTTGCACTGTTCGGATCGATTTCTAGGATTTTTTTCCAGTAAGGACGAGCCTTGACATGATCCTTTAAATCAACCGCATAGACAACTCCTGAATTAAAGAGGCTTTGTACGTGATTGGGATCAATTTTCTGAGCTTTTTCGAAATTAGCGAGCGCCTTGTCAAACCAGCCGATTTTTTTGTACATAACACCTTGATCTGTAAGAACATTCGGGTTGTTGGGATTAATCTCCAGAGCCTTGGCATACGCATCGATCGACTTCTGACTCTGCTCCGTGTCAAAATAATCATTACCAAGTGAAATCCAGGCATTTACATCCTTTGGATTCTGGGCAACAATTTTCTCCGCCTGGGCAATACGCTGCGTGTAGTCAGTCGGCGAACCGGAACCAACCGGGATAGCTGGTTGCTGACTCTTACCTGCGTTGCTGATACTGAAGATCAGATAACCGCCCAAAAAACCGACAATCAGTGCAACCGCTGCTAACAGGATAGTTTCTTTTTTCATTATTCACCTCTCAAATAAACGTTAAAAATATCAGGCTGCGCCGGTCTGTTTGGCAGCGGCCCGTTCTTCAAGCAGCACAACAATTGGACTGGCTACAAAAACAGATGAATATGTACCGACAGCAATACCGATCATTAATGCAAATGAAAAATCGTGGATAACCTCACCACCCAGGAAAAAGAGCGCTGCAGAGGCCAGAAATGTTGTCAATGAGGTAATGATGGTTCGGGAAAGAACCTCATTGATGCTATTGTTAAAAATCGTATTCATGGCACTTTTCATATTTTTATGCAGGTTTTCACGAATACGGTCAAAAACGACTACCGTATCGGTCAGAGAATATCCGGCGACCGTTAAAACCGCCGTAATCAGCAACAGGTTAACCTCTTTACCCATCACAAAGAATACGGCAATTATTGCCAGTACATCATGCAGAGTCGCAACTGTCGCACCAATTCCAAACTTAAAATCGAAGCGCCAGGCGATGTAGAGGATAATCCCAAGTAGCGAAAGTGCAACCGCTATCAGGGTGTCTTTACGCAGTTTGTCCCCGATTGAAGGACCGATCTCGGTTGAACTTTCTACCGTAAAGGCATTGTCGGCAAATTCCTTTTTAAAGGCCGCCTGTACAATATCTGACTGTTTGCCAACTGCTGCACCGGCAATCTTGACCAGCAGTTTATTACCATCCTTGATTTCCTGCAGGTCGACTTTGTCTATGCCGCTTTTGTGAAGTGTTGTACGGGCATCAGCAATTGCAAGCGGTTTGGCGAACTTCAACTGCATGGAGGTGCCGCCCGAAAAGTCGATGCCCATGTTGGCCGCGCCGCGACCGATCTGCACGATCCCGATGATACCGACAATCGATATGATTGCCGAAATGATGAAAGAAATAGTGCGCTTACCGATAAAATCTATGTTGGTTTTGCCAAGAAGTTCCATGAACGGCGTTCCCCCCTATATGCTCATTTTTTTGGCTGTCCCTTTGTGCAGGAACAGATCAAAGGTCACCTTGGTACCGATCAGCGAGGTGAACAGGTTGATGATAACACCCAGACTCAGAGAAACGGCAAAGCCCTTAACCGGTCCGGTGCCGAATTGAAACAGCACGGCTGCCGTTATCAGTGTGGTGATATGTGAATCCATGATCGTGAGAAATGCCTTGTCATAACCGGCATCCAGAGCAGCTTTGGGCGATTTCCCAAGTTTGAGCTCTTCACGGATACGCTCGAAAATAATGACGTTCGAGTCAACTGACATACCGATCAGGAGTACGATCGCGGCAATACCTGGTAGTGTCAGGGTGGCACCCAGCGCCGCCAGTGCTCCCATCAGATAGATCACGTTAAGGATCATACCCAGATTGGCAACCATACCGCACAATTTGTAGTAGATCGCCATGAAGACCACGACCAGCAGGATACCGACCATACCGGAAAACAGACCTTTGTTAATGGAGTCCTGTCCCAAAGACGGGCCGACGGTGACGTTCTGGATGATCTTGACCGGGGCGGGCAGTGCTCCGGCACGCAGAACGATCGCCAGGTCGGCAGCAGTTTTTTCGGTGAAATTGCCCGAAATCTGGGCGCTGCCGCCCGAGATACGTTCGCGGATGACCGGCGCTGAATGTATATTGCTATCCAGAACAATGGCAAAACGTTTTCCCACATTTGCCGCCGTGACCTGGTCAAACAGCTTGGCTCCCAATGAATTAAATTCAATAGCAACGTAGGGCTGGTTGAATTGCGAATCGATTCTGACCTGGGCATCGGTCAGCAGGTCTCCGGTGATCATAGATTTTTTCATAACGACGATCGGGATTTCCGACACCGCTCCGGTCGTCGGATCAACCGATTTTTCCTTCAGCAGTTCAGCATCTTCAGGAATCGTAGCTGATGAGGGTGATATATCTTCGCGCACCATCTTGAACTCCAGCCGGGCGGTACGGCCAATCAATTCAATTGCACGCTGAGGATCCTTGATGCCGGGTAACTGGACAACAATATGGTTGATCCCCTCACGCTGAATAGTCGGCTCTGACACACCGAACTGGTCAATACGGTTTCGGATGGTTTCCAGCGCCTGCTGAACCGCTTTGTCTTTACGATCCTGAGCATCTTTTTCATTGATGCGCATCGTCAGAGCCACAAAACCGCCTTCATCAAAGGTCGGACTCAGTTCATAGCCGGGATATTTGTCTTTGATCAGCTTCTGTACCGCGTCGGCGGTACCTTTTTCATATAACACCAGCGATACTTTGTCGGCAGCTGTCCGTGATATGCGTTTGAAGCGTAAATTCTTGTTGTTGAGTGTATCTTCGAGATCGGTTGCCACCAGTTCCAGCGTTCCTTCAAGCGCCTTCAGAGTGTCAACCTCCATGACGAGATGTGTACCCCCCTGTAAGTCAAGTCCGAGATGGATCTTGTCCTTGGGCAACAAACCATTCCACCAGGCAGGCAGTTTCGCAACCAGAGTCGGAGTCAGATACAGAAACGACAGCACCGCAAAGGCGCATATCAAGCTAATCCTCCAGCCAGTTCCTTTTGGCATAAGGCGTGGTCCTCCCTCAGTACAGTAGTAGTCAGCTAGTCTTTCTTGATTGCTGCTATAAAACTTTTGGTTATTTTTACGTTAACATTATTTGCAACTTCAAGCGTCACAATGGCATCATCTACTGCGACGATCTTGCCATGCACACCACCGGCAGTAATAACGTTGTCACCCTTTTTCATTGAATCCAAAAGCGCCTTGTGTTCTTTGGCTTTTTTCTGCTGCGGACGGATCAACAGAAAATAAAAAATAGCAAACATGAACACCAGCGGTATGACTTGTTGAAAGGCAGCCATTCCACCAGAAGCTGCTCCCCCTGCCCCACCCGGCGGGCCCGACATCGCAAACGCTAATCCAAACATTTAAATAACCTCCTTGATGATAGTGTTGCTGTGATATTTCGATTTGAATTGATGCCGAAAGGAATCAAACGTATTGTTCTGAATTGCTGCTCTGGCCCGCCGCATAAGGTCCAGATAAAAATAGAGATTGTGGTATGTATGTAACTGGGATGCAAGTATCTCGCCTGCACGATACAGGTGCCTCAGATAGGCGCGCGAATAGTTTTTGCAGACCCGGCAGTTGCACTCCGGATCAAGCGGCCCGGCATCGTCTTCATAGATCTTGGCCTTGATGTTGATGCGCCCCTGACTGGTAAAGAGCATTCCATTGCGGGCATTTCTGGTCGGCATGACACAATCGAACATATCATACCCGTGCCAGATCGCCTCCACCAGATCTTCAGGAGAACCGATCCCCATGATATAGCGCGGCGCATCCTGCGGTAACAGCGTCGAACAGCACTCCATGACTCCATACATCTGCTCTTTTTGCTCACCGACCGATAGCCCCCCCAGCGCATAGCCGTCAAAACCGATCGAGCAGATTTCATTCACACTGCGTGCCCGCAGGTCATAGTGCATGCCACCCTGAATAATACCGAACAACTGCTGCCCCACGCGACTGTGGGCGTCCTTGCAGCGCCGCGCCCAGCGACTGGTAAGCTCAAGTGACCGGCTGACGTAATCGTACGCCGCCGTAGCGGGGGGACATTCATCAAAACACATGATGACATCGGCGCCCAGCGCTTCCTGAATATGAATTGCCAGTTCCGGCGTCAGCATATGGTAGGAACCATCAATATGTGACTGAAACTTGACCCCTGCTTCGCTTATCTTGCGCAGCTCCCCAAGACTGAAGACCTGGAACCCGCCGCTGTCAGTCAGGATGGCACCGTCCCAGTTCATAAAGCGGTGCAATCCCCCCATCTGCTCTACCAGGCGATGGCCGGGACGCAGATAGAGATGGTAGGTATTGGCAAGTACAATCCGGGCCTGCACGTCATGCAGATCCTCGGGTGTCATCGCCTTGACAGTGGCATTGGTGCCGACCGGCATGAAGATTGGAGTTTCTACAATTCCATGGCCTGTTTTCAAAGAGCCGAGTCGTGCACGGCAGGATGAATCTTGATGAAGCAGTGAAAACGTATCGGACACAGTTTCCCTCAAAAGATGAACATGGCGTCGCCATAACTGTAAAACCTGAAACCACGTGATATTGCTTCCCGGTAGGCCTCAAGAACATACTCGCGTCCGGCAAAGGCCGATACAAGCATCAGCAGCGTTGACTCCGGCAGGTGAAAATTGGTGATCAAGGCATCGACAACTTTAAACTGATACCCGGGGTAGATAAATATATCCGCTTCTCCCGCTTCAGCGACAACACTTCCATGTTTTTGCGAAGAATATTCAAGCGTTCTGGCGGTTGTGGTTCCTACCGCGATGACACGACCACCGGAATGTTTTGTTTTTGCTATCGCCAAAGCCGTTTCTTGAGGAATCCGGAAACACTCACGGTGAATCTGATGGTCGACAACCCGCTCTACTCTGACCGGCTGAAAGGTACCAAGACCGGTATGCAGGGTCAGATACGCCGTTTCAACCCCCTGAGAGGCAAGAACAGCCAGCAATTCAGGGGTGATATGAAGTCCGGCGGTCGGAGCGGCCACAGCTCCCGGTTCGCGTGCCATTACGGTTTGATAGCGCTCCCGGTCACTCTGAATATCGCTGCGCTGCAGATAGGGGGGCAACGGAATGTGCCCTTCCCGTTCCAGCCAGCTTTCAAAAGGCTCCGTACCGCTGAACTCGATCAGCCAGTTATCTGCAGCTCGTGACAGTACAACAGCTGACATGCCAGACTCAAGCAGAATGTCCTGTCCGCTCTGGAATTTTTTCGATGCCTTGAGCAGACATTCCCACTGTTCTGCGTTGCCCTCCCGGCGCCGCAGCAGAAATATTTCAACTTTGCCGCCTGAAGGTTTCCTGCCAAAAAGACGGGCCGGGATGACCCGCGTATCGTTCATGACCAGTAGATCGCCACTGCGCAGGTAGCCGGCAAGAGCACGAAAACTATCTTCGGCAATCGATCCGGCCTGTCGGTCAAGCAGCATCAGTCGCGATCCGTCCCGCTCTGCAACCGGGTGGCGCGCAATCAGTTCCAGCGGCAAATCAAAGGAGAAATCTTTTACAAGCATACGTTCCTGCTACCGGATTTCAGAGAGCTTTTGCAGCCGTGTACCGGGGTAGTAATACGAAAGGATTTCCCGATATTCGAATCCGTCAAGAGCGCGCTGCTTGGCGCCCCACTGGCACAGTCCCACGCCATGCCCATTACCAACCCCTGAAAAGAGCACTTCATTTTGCTGAATCTTGACCGTGAAACGGGTGCTTTTGATGACGCCGAAGCCAATCACCTTGCGAAACTGGTTACCGTTCATGGTGACTCCTCCTTTTGCCGCGACGACGGTGACATCCTGCATCCGACCACTTTTATTGTTTACTCCCGCCTTGATACCGGACAAACCTGACAACTTGTAGCCGGATGACCGCAATCGACTTTCGATATCATCCAGTGACAGCTTGCATTCCCACGCGGCGGCAGGCAACGCTGTCAGACAGTAGATACAGTCAACTCCTTTCAGATACGGAACCGACATACCCCAGACATTTTCGGCGGCCTCGGTCTTACCACCGCAATTTGAGTGATAAAAGGCTTGAATCAGGGCGCCACTATATGTCAGTATCTCCCCCTTGGTTTCATTAACGGCTCGAAGTGCCCGACTATCCTCGATCAGACAGCCATCATAGACCTGATCCATTACGGATGATTCAAGATGATACGGGGCGCTCTGGCGGGCAGCCTTTCGATTCATGGCATATGTCCGCGCAATCACAGCCTGTGCCTTAACCGACTCAATCGGCCAGGCGGATGAAATTTCGCAGTTAATCAGTCCCACCAGATATTCTTCAAGGGGCAGTTGATTGACTACCAAAATTCCTTTTTCAGCGAATGAAAGCTCTGTTACTCCGCGGTAAGGTTTGCTGTTGACATACACCGCTGCTGAAGAAACAAAGGTCAGGCGTCGAAAAAACTTCCCGTTCACTCCCAGACCATTTTTAAGAGGTTTGACCATAACAGGGAGTTGCAGAGAAATCGCCTGCCCATCATCACCCGTCACCAACAGCCCCTCACCACTCAGTGTCACATCAGGGGCTGACTTGAGAATAGCTATCCTGACTGAGTCATCCGGAACTACTGCTGCGGCCCGGACGGATCCGGGGAGCGGCAGGAGTGCCGGAACCAGCATCAGGAGACAGCATATGCATATGGGAATTGAGAGGCGCAAAACCTGAAGATAAAACCATACAACAGCTACTCTGTCAATTTTTTTGATTTCTGCCGTTCATGATGATCGCTGCTCCGGCCAGTAACATTCAATCCAGCGAAAGGTCTCTGTGGTATTTAACTCCCTAAAAGTAAAATTAGTCGGACTGGTCGCGCTGATTGTCATCGCCGTCATATCGCTCGCGTCATGGCGACATTACCATGAGCAGAAAGCTATTATTGAGCTCATCACCGAGAAGAGTTCCGTACTGTTGATCGACAGTGTAGTTGCAAACATCCAGAGCGCCATGAAGAGCGGCCATACCACCGCGATTGACGCGATCCTGCATGACGTTCGAAAACATGATACGGTTTCAACGCTCCGCATCGTAGACGATGCCGGCATAATTCTGCATTCAGCTGACAAGCGCGATATCGGCCGCCAGCTTCCCGACGATGTTCGCGGCCGCTTGCTCGGCAATCAAAAGGATCACTTTTACTTTTCAAACCACAAAAATGAATTCAGTTCCATCACGCGTATAGCCAACACTCCCGACTGCCATGGCTGTCACGATGCCAGAAAACTGTTCATTGCAAACATCGAGACAGAGATAGCGCTTAACGACCTGACCCACTACATCGATCTGGAAAAGAAGAATGCCATCATCTCTTCCTCCGTTATGATCGCACTGATCATCGGGGCCCTTTTCATGTTTCTGGTGCTGTACGTCGATCGACCGGTTCGCACGTTGATTGCATCCATGCAGCGTGTTAAAGAGGGAGAATTTGTTACCGTAGCCTGCGTGGAAAGCTCATTTGAAATGAATACACTTTCACACAACTTCAATGATATGACGACACGACTTCAGGAGCTGATGGAGACAACCGTCACAAACGAGCGTGAACTGGCCCGGGCTGAAGAAGCGCTCAAGCACCATCAGGATACCCACCTGATGAACCTGAAACTCGCCGAACAGCTCATCGAAATCGAAAATCTTAATATTTCGCTGGAAGAGCGCATTGAAGAGGTTGAACAGGCCAGCCTTACGATCGCCAACCTGGCCACAGAACTCAAACAGAAAAATGCAAATCTGGAAAATGCCATTGAGCGCCTGTCAACAATCTATACCATCGGCCTGGCGATCAATTCGACCATGGATATCGACCGGCTCTTCAATCTGATCGTCCGCAGCACGATTTCAACGCTGAATGCCCAAATCGGCTACATCATCCTCTACGACAAAGAGCGGCAAACCCTGAACGTAACCAATCTGATCGGTGGAGGAAAACTGATTTCACCCCGGACATCGCTTCCGATGAAAGAGACCAGCGTTTCCGCCTGGGTCATCAACAATGGCAAGCCGCTCCTGATAGAAGACATTGACCAGACTCCCCAGTTTGACCGTTTCAGTGATCTGGGATACGAACGCAAAACCCTGATCTGTACACCACTCATAATCAAAGATGAAATTATCGGCACCATCAGTGTCGTTAACAAGGGGGATGATTCGCGCTTCAGTTCTGAAGAGCTGGAAATGCTGACCACCATCGCCGCGCAGGCGGCTATTGCCATCAAGAACGCAACCATGTATGAAGAACAGCAGCAGACCTATCTGAACACCATTCAGGCGCTGGTCTCTGCGATCGAAGCCAGTGACAGTTATACACGCGGTCATTCCGAACGGGTCACACGATACAGTGTTGAAGTCGGACACCGTCTCCAGCTCCCTAGTGATCGCTTGCAGATTCTGGAACGGGCTGCCATCCTGCATGATATCGGCAAAATCGGAATTGATCTGAGCCTTCTGCATAAAGCGGGCAAGCTTTCAGCACAAGATATCCATGATCTGCAGCAGCACCCGAAAATCGGCATGAAGATTCTGGAACCGATTGCGTTTCTTAAAGATGTTCGCACCTGTATCGGACAGCATCATGAGCGCTATGACGGCTTAGGATATCCGCAACGTATCAAATACAGTGATCAGCTGTTTGAAGCGCGTATAATTTCGGTCGCCGACGCTTTTGATGCGATGACATCCGACCGCCCCTATCGAAAGGCACTGGCCGTTGATGCTGCCATTGCAGAGCTGATCGAAAATTCGGGCACCCAGTTTGATCCGGCAATTATCGAAATTTTTACGGCCATTTTCGAAGAAGAGTCAATCTTCAGTGCGCGATTCACCGATTTTTCACTACCCTATCAACGAGTGACCCGCTCGTAACGTATCTCAAATTGTGCGAACCGAAATGAGTATCTGTGACTAAACTGCTGAAACTACATAATCTACGGATATCCTTCACACAGTCCGGTGACTTGTTTCATCCGGTCCGTGATGTTTCTCTGTCACTGGAATCAGGCGCTACCGTGGCGCTGGTCGGCGAGTCCGGCTCCGGCAAAACCCTGACAGCTCTGTCGATTATGCGGTTGCTCCCCCCCTCTGGCCGTATCAGTTCCGGTGAGATCTTCTTTGATGGCGAAAACCTGACGACCCTCTCCGATGACGCTATGCGTGCGATTCGTGGTCGCAGAATATCCATGGTTTTCCAGGAGCCGATGACCTCATTGAATCCGGTGCTGCGAATCGCTGATCAGGTCTGTGAGCCGCTCATACTGCATGAAAAGCTGACCCGCTCTGACGCGCTGCAAAGATGTGAAGCGCTGCTGGCGGAAGTCGGCATTCCGTCACCCGGTGAGCGCATGCGCACCTATCCGCATCAATTGAGCGGTGGTATGCGACAGCGGGTTATGATCGCCATGGCGCTGGCCTGTCATCCGGCCTTGCTGATTGCTGATGAGCCGACCACGGCGCTTGATGTCACCATCCAGGCTCAGATTCTCGAGCTGCTGGACGGTCTGCGCAAGAGTTCCGGATTGGCACTCTTGCTGATTACGCACGACCTGGGAATCGTGGCCGAACGTGCCGACCATACCGCCGTCATGTATGCCGGACAGATCGTTGAATTCGCCCCTACCGGAGAACTGCTCGCGAATCCGCGCCACCCCTATACACAGGCTCTGCTGGCTTCGCTGCCGCAATATGCCGAACCGGGCAAACCATTGCCGACATTGGCCGGTCAACTCTCCGGCGCCGCCATCGCCTCTGCCGGCTGCTGTTTTGCAGAACGCTGTCCGCTCGTCGCCCCCTCCTGTCACACAACCGCTCAGACCCTGATCGACGTGACACCATCACATTCTGTACGTTGCTGGAAGAGTATATGAACGATACGACACTGCTGAGCGGCACCAATCTCGTCAAAACATTCCGGACATCACAACGAAGTTCAGCGGCCCAGGTACTGACCGCTCTCGATCGTGTCAGCATCCAGGTTACCGTCGGAGAGACCGTCGGTATTGCCGGAGAATCCGGCTGTGGTAAATCGACGCTGGCAAAGGTAATGTGCGGTCTGATGGAGCCCGATAGCGGAGAGGTAAGCTATCGGGGTGGCAACCTGAAACAACTTTCCCGAGAAGAGCACACGATCTTCCGGCGCAGCACCCAAATGATCTTTCAGGATCCCTTTTCATCGTTGAATCCTCGCCTGCGGATTGGAGACAGTATTGCGGAACCGTTGCAGATTGCTGACATACCTCCTGACGGTCAGCGCGCAGAAGTTGCCCGCCTCATGAATATCGTCGGCCTGAACAGAGAAGCAAGCAACCGGTTCCCCGATGAGTTCTCCGGCGGCCAGCGCCAACGGATCGGCATCGCCAGAGCCCTGGCTGCCAGACCGGAGATCCTGATTGCCGATGAACCGGTTTCATCGCTCGACATTTCCATCCAGGCCCAGATTATCAACCTGCTGCTACAGATGAAGTCCGACCTGAACCTTTCGATGATGATCATCTCGCACAATCTGCTGGTGCTGCATCATATCTGCGACCGTATTATGGTCATGTATCTCGGCGCCATCGTAGAATCAGCCCCGGCTGCGTCTCTGTTCCGCCGCTGCCGCCATCCGTATACCGAGGCGCTGATCGCTGCCATACCCGGATTGGCAACTCCGGCAGGCGCCACTACGGAGCGTTTAAGCGACGACATACCCTCTGCACTGGCAATCCCGTCCGGCTGTCGATTTCACCCCCGTTGCCGCCACGCTGAAGATATCTGTCACCACACCCCGCCACCATTAGTCGAATATGCCCCCAACCACACGTCTGCATGTCATTTCAGCACGCAACTTTACGGCTGAGCAGCAAAAGACAAACAGCGTTAGACAAATTCCGCATTCCGGTTGACTAAACTATAATCCATATATATGATATTCAAAAATCATTATGGGGCACACAAATGGCATTCGACAAAAACAAGCAGTTCCAGGCAGAATCTGAGGTTCTGAAAGTCCTCGGGCATCCGATCCGGCTCAAAATTGTGGCGGGACTGTGTACTCGTGAATGCAACGTCAAACATATCTGGGAATGCCTGGGACTGCCTCAGGCAACCGTGTCCCAGCACCTGGCACTTCTGAAGAACAAGGGAATCATCGAGGGAAAACGGGAAGGAGTCGAGGTGCACTACAGCGTTATCAATCCGCTCGCAAAAAAAATCATCGATTCACTCTGATTCAGCACTCATGGTACTTTGGCTGTCAGGTAGAGCACAGTATAGCTGGCCGGTATCCTGCCATCCACGGCGTACCGTTCCCGATAGAGCCGGTAGGTTTCATTCAGTATCCCCCGCCACCCAAGTCCACTGACACTCCCCCCGCTTACCGTTCCGGCACCAATGTTTTTAATGGAACGCAAGAGTGACGTCAGATCATCATACCAATCTGTTTCGATTTCACTGGTGACAATATACTGCTCAAATTCCATTCCGCTCAGAATTAAGAGCACCTCATCTACGCTACGAAAACTGTGAAGACGGGACGTCTGTCCGGAGTTATGGTCTACAGTTGAGGTGACGGCATCACGATAACAGCTCTGCAGCTCATGCAGCGTGCCTTCACAAAAAAACGCCAGGCAGAGCCTGCCACCCGGTTGCAGCACCCGGCGCAGCTCATGCAGGACAGCACACAGATCGCTGACCCACTGCAGCACCGAACTTGAAACTATCAGATCACACGACCCGTCCTTGAGAGCAAGCTGCGCAGCATCTCCCTGTATGACGCGACAGGCGTCTCCCAGCTTGTCGGCAGTGTGCCGACACATGTTGTAGGCCAGATCAACTCCGACAAGTGCGGTCTGCGGATAGAGCGCATGCAGTCGAGCCAGCAGGAGACCGGTTCCGCAACCGACATCCAGGATCTGCTGCGGTGCCGAATGGCACAGTGATTCTATCGTGTGCGCGAGAGAATCCACGACCCGCCTCTGAACGAGAACGGTACGGTCATATTCGGACGCCTGACGATGGAAGGCAGCGGCAACTCGTGTTGTATCAGGCATACTGTTCACTGGCACTCCGTGTAAACTGGTCAATTATGTGATTAAACTGTTCAGGCTGTGTCATGAAGAGAGCATGGCCACACCCTTTAAAAACTATCTGTCGCGCGCCCCTGATCTGCGTGGCGAGATAGTGTGACGCCTCCGGCAGGCAGATCCGATCGGAATCTCCGTTGACTATCAGCACCGGCAGACGGATACAACCGAGCAGTGGTCGCATATCGGCTTCTGCCAGAGACATTAGGGCAGCCCGCGCTGCATCGCGATCCGGGGGGTCGATCCCGGCCAGCAGGGCCCGGATTTCACCGCCCTGCGCGTGATCTTCCAGCTCACCCTCAGCAAACATACGGTTGTTAAAGCCGTCCATGGCACGCTGCATGTTCCGCTCAACCTTAAGTCGCATACCGATGACATCCTTAGCCAGCAAGCCGAACGCAAAATCTTCCGTTGCCGTAAAACGGGGGGTCGCCGATACCAGCACCAGCCCGGCCAGGCGGTCGGCCAGACGGTTGCAGGCCTGTAGTGCAACCTGGCCCCCCAGTGACCAGCCGACCAGCAGCGCCCGCTCGAGATTGAGATAATTGAACAGATCAGCCAGGTCGGCGGCACATGCTTCAAAGTCAAGCCGTTCTGTAACGGCACGCGAACGACCATGACCACGTAAATCCGGCGTTATCACTCTGAACCCGTCAGCCAGGCGTTTGAGCTGCTCGACCCAGACGGAGGATGACATGCACCAGCCATGCAGAAAGACGAGCGGTATACCGGCACCGGTATCTTCATACCAGAGCGCTTCATGGTGGCGATTTTCAAAAAACGGCATTACAGCACCCCCAGACGCCTGCCGATAGCGCTGATGCGCTCCACGGACCAGGTCAGATCTGCCGGGTCATGCGTAGCCATCAGGGTGAAACGGAGACGACTGGTTCCAGCCGGAACGGTCGGAGGACGAATACCCTGGGCAAAGATCCCCTCACTCAGCAGCGCCTCAGAAAAACGCATGGTTATCTCGGCCGAACCGGTTATGACCGGCACGATCTGGGTGCTTCCTTCCGGCATAATGAACCCGGCATCATGGAGTCCCTGCCTGAAGAGCCGGGTATTACCCGCCAGTCGTTCCCGCAGCAGATCACCTTCGGTACTCTGAACCAGTGTAACTGCGGCCAGCGAGGCTGCCAGCACCGCCGGTGGCAGTGATGTCGAAAAGATAAAACTGCGCGCCCGGTTGACCAGCAGAGAGCGGATCTCTTCCGAAACGGCCGCGTAGGCACCAAAACTGCCCAAAGCCTTGCCGAACGTTCCCATCTGAATATCAACATCGCTGCCGACACCCAGCAGCTCGGCACTCCCCCGCCCCTGCGCACCCATAACGCCGCTGCCATGGGCATCGTCGACCATCAGCAGTGCCTGGTGCTGTTTTTTAAGCTCAACCAGCTCCGCAAGCGGCGCCAGATCGCCATCCATACTGAACACGCCATCCGTAACAATCAGACGGCGTCTCCCGGAATGTTTCTCCAGCAAACGCCCCAGCTGTTCGAAATCGTTATGCGGATAGCGCAGCATACGGGCACCTGAGAGCAGAATGCCATCCACGATACTGGCATGGTTCAAGCGATCCGAAAAGACCAGATCACCGCGACCGACCAGAGCAGGAATTATACCGGTATTGGCAGCGTGACCGCTATTGAAGGTCAATGCCGCCTCCCGCCCTTTAAAAGCGGCTACAGCCTGCTCCAGCTCCTCATGCAGCTCCATCGTACCGGATACCAGACGCGAAGCCCCACTGGAGGTTCCGTAGCCTTCAATCGCACGTATCGAAGCGGCTGCAAGAGCCGGATGATCAGCGAGCCCCAGGTAGTTGTTGGAACAGAGCAGCAGTTGATCACACCCGTTACAATTGACACGAGCCGATTGTCGGCTACTGATCAGCCGGGTACTCCTGAAAAGACCCCGGCTTCTGATTTCATCCAACTCTTCATGTATTGAATGTTTCATGGCTTTCCTCACCAATGGTCAACCACACAATCACCCTTCCGGTTGACAATGGAGCGATTAAAGAACCCCATTCGAAAGTGGGGTTTATGGTGCGTCACTACAGGTAGGAGTTCAATCCCGCCTCGGAAATCCGTTCTACGACTTTTTTCACATCCTGACAACGATCACGATCACAGACTAAAATTGCATCCGGGGTGGAGACTATCACCAGGTTGTGTACGCCCACGGTTGCCACCATTGTGCCACCGGCGTAAATCAGGCAATCGGAGGTGTCTATCGCGACATGTCCCGCTGCATTGATACAGACGGTATTCTCGGCGTCCGGCGCGACAACCTCCGGTAGCGCACTCCAGCTGCCGACATCACTCCACCCCATTTCAACCGGCAGCATCAGGACTTTCTGCGATTTTTCCATGACGGCATAATCAATCGAGACACTGGCAACTTCATCATAAATCGACTGTATCTGCTCATCGAGGTCTGACAGATCCCAGATATCATTCGTGATTGAGAGTCGTTTCAGAGAACGATGAAGTCCTGGAATATGCATTTCCATCTCTTTGAGAATAGTATCGGCCCGCCAGATAAACATGCCGCTGTTCCAGAAGAAGTTGCCCTCTTCCAGATAGCGCAGCGCCACTTCCAGCGGTGGTTTCTCAACAAAACGACGCACCGGGAATGGACCCTCGCCACGCAGGTCCATATCGGCTTCAATATAGCCGTAGCCGGTCTCGGGACGGGACGGCATGATTCCGAGCGTTACCAGATACTCTTTTTGCGCCGCCGCGGCAGCGGCCAGCAGCGTATCACACAGGGCTACTTCGTCTTTGATAAAATGGTCCGCCGGCAGAACGGTCATAACAGCAGACGGATCACGCATTGAAATGATGGCGGCCGCCAGCCCGATAGCCGGAGCGGTATTTCTGCCGACCGGTTCCGCGATCACGTCCACCGGCACGGTGCGGTGATAGCGCTGAACCTGACGCTCGGTTTCTTCCGCCTGTAAAGAGTTGGTAATTATCAAAATCCGTTTCGGTTTCAGCGGTAGAACACGCTCCACGGTGCGTTGCAGCATGGAGCGGTCACCCGTGATCGAGATCAGCTGCTTTGGCATGCTCACCCGCGAAAGCGGCCAGAAGCGAGTGCCGGACCCTCCTGCCAGAATAACTATATACATCCCATCCCTCCTTATTTGTACTGGATACGGTCTATAAAGTCGGCAACTTCACGTCCCAGACCACTGATGGCTTCAGTTGTGTCCAGCACATCCCAGAGTGTCTGGCGGAAGTAAGCAACCTCCTGACCGCTGGCGCCATCCAGCAGCGTCACAACCACTGAAATTTTGAAGCGCCCTACCCGCGTAAATCTTCCGGTAACCACCAGAGTGGTTGCATCCGGTTTGGCATCGCGGGAAATCGTATGATAGGTACGGCGCGAACGGACATAACGTTCGATATGTCCGGATAGTTCGCCCGGAATCTGGGAGTAACGATGTTCACGGCTGCTCAATTTTTCACTGCCTGCATCGCTGTACAAATCACGCTTGAGTTCGAAATCCCGAATCAGCAGCGATTTATAGGTGTACATCGGCTTGGGATTGGTGACCACCTCTTCGTCAACAATTGTCGTCGAACTGGCGGCACAACCGGATAACAGCAGCAGGAGTGAGAACCCGAGTACAAGAGAGATAACCTGCAGGCGGCGAAGAGAGAACACCATTAAGACTGGTCTCCACAGCGGTTATAGTCGTCATCAAAACGGACGATATCATCTTCCCCCAGATACTCACCACTCTGAACTTCGATAATTACGAGCGGTATTTTTCCGGGATTTTCCAGGCGGTGGTTGTAGCCGATCGGAATAAAGGTTGATTCATTGACATTGATGGTCAGCAGCTCTTTCCCGCAGGTCACCAGTGCCGTACCGGACACGACAATCCAGTGTTCACTGCGGTGATGGTGCTTCTGCAGCGACAGACGCTGGCCGGGCATAACTTCAATCCGTTTTATCTTATAGCTGCTATTCTCATCGAGTACCGTATAGGTGCCCCAGGGGCGTTCTCCACGTTCCATGTCAGCTCCTTTTTCAGGTGGTGTGAGTTTGTGTGCGCAACTGCAGATACTGCTGTAATGCCGAACGCCACGACGGCGGCTGAAATCCGGCGTCGGCAGTCAATTTGCCGCACTCCAGTGTCGAATAGAGCGGGCGTCGTGCCGGACGGTTCAGCTCTTCGGTTGTCATCGCTGTGACGGTCACGGAAAGTCCGGCCTGTTTAAATATTTCCTGTGCAAAACCGTTCCATGAGCAGAATTCGGCGTTGGCAGCGTGATAAATGCCACGACAGCCGCTATCGATCAGAGCAATGATCGCTTTGCCGAGGTCGACGGTCCAGGTTGGTGAACCGATCTGGTCGTCCACCACCGAAAGCGTGTCTTTCTCGGCCCCCAGTCGCAGCATGGTTTCGACAAAGTTTTTGCCATGCAGCCCGTAGAGCCATTGTGTACGCACAATCAGATGTTCCTGACTGAAGACGGCATTCATCTCGCCACCCAGCTTTGACTCCCCATAGACACTGAGCGGATGCGGATAATCGTCTTCAATGTACGGAGTCCCCTTGCCACCGTCAAAAACGTAGTCGGTGCTGATCTGCACCAGCAACGCTCCGAGTTCCCGACAGACAAAGGCCAGATGGGCCACACCTTCGGCATTGACCGCCATGGCGGTCTCGCTGTTGGTCTCGCAGCCATCCACGTCGGTATAGGCGGCACAATTGATCACGACGTCCGGTTTTAAGGCTCCGACAACCTGAAGGACAGATTCCAGCGATGTGATATCGATCTCTCCGATATCGATACCCTGCGCCCGCTCCCCCAGAAGTGACATCAGGTCGCGCCCCAGCATGCCGTTGGCTCCCACAACCAGAATCATCGGGCACCTCCGCCGTACTGCTGCTGATAATATTCGCGATAGGAGCCCGAAGTTACTTCGGTTACCCATTCCTGATTGGCAAGATACCAGTCGATCGTCTCGGCGATACCCTGTTCAAAGGTGTAAGCCGGGCTCCAGCCGAGATCCTGCTTGAGTTTTGAGGCATCGATGGCGTAGCGCCGGTCGTGGCCGAGTCGATCCTTTACAAACGTAATCAGGGTACGGTTTTCACCGGCAGCACGCTGCAGGCGCTCATCCAGCAGGTCACAGACCAGATTGACGATATCGATATTACGCCACTCGTTATTACCTCCGATATTATAGACGGAGCCGGGAACGGCCTTTTTCAGTACCGTTTCGACAGCCGCACCATGATCGCGCACATGCAGCCAGTCACGCACGTTCAACCCGTCACCATAGACCGGTAACGGTTTCCGGTTGATGATGTTATGGATCAGCAGCGGAATCAGCTTTTCAGGAAAATGATAGGGGCCGTAATTATTGGAACAGCGAGTATTCAGGGTCGGCATTCCGAAGGTTTCATGGTAGGCCCGCACCAGCAGGTCGGCTCCGGCCTTGCTGGCCGAATAGGGTGAATTGGCGGTCAGCGGGGTTTCTTCCGTAAAAAAGCCGGTCTCACCGAGGCTGCCATAGACTTCATCGGTCGATATCTGCAGATAACGGAAATCGGAGACTCTTCCGGATTGCCAATGCTTGCGGCTCTCTTCCAGCAGGATCTGGGTGCCGAGTACGTTGGTGCGCACGAATATTTCAGGGCCGGTAATCGAGCGATCAACGTGTGATTCGGCTGCAAAATGAACCACGGCATCTACGCGCTCATTCTCCAGCAAACCGGCTACCAGAGCGGCATCACCGATATCACCCTTGACAAAACGATAACGGAGACTCTGTTCCACACCGACCAGATTTTTGAGATTACCAGCATAGGTCAGACAATCGAGGTTGATAACCGTACAGTCAGGATTTCCCGCCATGAATGAGTGTATAAAATTGGAGCCGATAAATCCGGCCCCACCCGTAACCAGAATTGATGAAGGTACAAATGACATTAAAGTTCCTCTCTTTTCGTGGGCAAATTCAGAAGCACTACTCTCGCGAAACCGCCTCGCGCGACTCTTCCAGCAGCGCTTCAAGCTCCTCAATCTGGGTTTCGTTAATATCAAGCACTTCGGCTTCATGCGTAGCAGCCAGATCCAGATCCGGTTCGTGAATCAACCCCAGACCGATGCGATGGCAGGCCATGTTGACAAACCGGACTATCGCCAGCATCTTGTTGACGGTATCCCACTGTTCGGTATGGTGGCTCTGGATTATGTCACAATACATGGTCGGAAAATTCCAGTGCTGTATCAACCGATAGCCCTGCTCAACGTGCATCTCGTCAAAAATTTGCCGGATCAACTCGTCGTCATACAGAGAATTTATCACCCCGGCATCAACCAGGCGTTCAATGGATTTCAGCAGGTAGAGTTTGCCGATATCATGCAGCATGGCCGCCAGATACGTTTCGTCCGCCACCCCGCGCATACCGCAGGAAAGTGCCAGCCAGCGCCCCCCCCAGAGCTGAGCCGTGACTATGCAGCCACATCTCTTTCATATAATGGGACAACGCCGGATTGCTTGAAGAGTGAGCTGATGCCTGGGAGGCGGCAATTACGAGGTTTATGACCTGCTGTGCACCCAACCGGATCACCGCTTCATTGATGGTGGCGACCTTGGATCTCCCCATATACATCGGCGAGTTGGCGATTTTCAGCATTTGGCTGGCCAATGAAATATCTTCATTGGCAACCCGGGAGACCTCATCCACCGTAAAATCGTAATCCGAGAGCATCTTCTGCAGCTTAAGCGCTACCGGGTGGAAAATTGGCAATTCAATCGGTTGTGATGCCAGAAGCTTGCGTACGGTTTCAGGAATGCTGGTTGATGACATGATCTGTTCTCCTCGGCACATGGTAAAAATCGAACTCATTTTAGCAGCAGAATCGCCCCTTCAAGATCATCCACGAACTGTCTGGCAGCACGACCACTTCTTCTGCCGGTGGATCGGGCCCATTGCAACGCTTTACGACAGACTTCATCATCTGTAATACCAAGATTCCTCAGGGCGGCATACGAACGGATAACCGCCAGATATTCGTCCTGATCGAGTTCATAAAAACCGAGCGAGAGCCCGAACCGGTCCGACAACGCCAGTTTTTCGCCGACTGATTCATCGGGATGTATCTCGCCGCCGCCAACGTTATCTTCCATGCGCTCCGGCATCAGATGACGGCGGTTCGACGTGGCATAAATCAGAATATTAGCAGGGCGCTCTTCAATATCGCCATCCAGCAGGGTTTTCAGCGCCCGAAAATCGCCCTCCCCTTCATCAAAGGAGAGATCATCACAAAACAGGATGAACCGATAGGGAACATCCCGCAGTTGCGCGATAATGTGCGGCAACGACAGGATATCCCACCGTTTCAGCTCGACGATCCGCAAACCGTGCGGGGCAAACGGTTTCAAGAGACCCTTGACAAGTGACGATTTACCACACCCCCGTGCTCCCCACAACAAGACGTTGTTGGCCGGCACCCCTTTAACGAACTGCATCGTATTACGAAGAACCGCATCGCGAATATCGTCAACTCCGACCAGATCGTCCAGCTCGAACAGATGCGGATGCAAGACGGCACGCAGCTGCCCCGTTTCTCCGGTCCGCTCCCAGCGAAACGCCAGATGGGCGGCAAAATCAGGTTTGATCTGTTCAGGCGGCATCAGCCGATCAACCAGAAGCCCTATTTTGTGGAGTATATCTTCAGCTGTAACAGCAGAGCTTTCCATTGTAGTGACCTAGCAGCCGCAACCGCAATTGTGACAGACTTTTTTAAATTCGTTACTCGGAACGACCGTTTCCGGTGCAAAGGCGATCCGGCGTACCGCAGCGGCAATATCTTCACGAATATCCAGATGGGGGCTCATGCCGATGACATGACCGACACATCTGTTACTATGCCCACCCTCGACAGAGGATATTTTAATCGCATTGAGGAGATCAACGTAACTGTTTACCGTAATGACACTCTCGGTATTCCGAACAATTTCGAGCGCAACGCCCATTTTCCGCATATCAGCGATCAGCATTTGGCAATAGTCTCGGAAAGTCGCTTCGTCAAAATCGACATACCAGTCCGGCCTGTTATGCTCCAGCGATAGAAGTGTCAGAGTAAGCTGTTTATATTTTTTTGCAGCCATGGAACCTGCTCCTGAACGAGATCAGAATTTTGCCGGGCACTCGGCATCCCATGCCGCAAAACCATCGCCGCTCAGCGCCAGAAAAGTAGCAATGCGCTCTTTGTAATACTCCAGCTCAGCCGCCTCAGCTTCAAGAACGGCCAGTTCCTGGAGAGTGATGAAATGTTGTACGCGCAGATAGCGGTACAACGCTGCAATAGCCGTCAGATGCTGCTCCAGCTGACTCATTTCCGGATCGAGTGTATGCGTAATAAACCAGGAAGCAGCAAATTTTTTGATAATGCCCGGTTGCGGCTGCACAACATTCTGGCGACCGAAATCAAGCAGATAATCCCGCAGATAAAGATCGGCACTAAAAGCAAGTTCCGATGCCTGTTCGGCAGACATGCCCTGCTGCTGAAGATACAGATAAAAATGTTTGAGCAGCTGCTGGCAGCGCTCATTAACCTGAAGCTCCTCTTCGATAGTTACAAACTCGAAATCTTCGTGTTCATATTCTATTTCAGGATTACATGATTCGGACATGATAACGCACCTCAGTCAGGATTTGACTCCAGCATAATTTTAGACAGCTTATATATAGTAATTCGAAGCAGCCGTCTACCCTCAAGCAAAGCGTCTCTGCATTTGGTATCAGGCGACTATATTCCCTTCAGATATTCAATCAGTAACCGAACGCCAACCCCGGTAGCCCCTTTCGGGGAGTAGGGACGGGCCGTACTTCCCCAGGCAGTACCGGCAATATCCAGATGTGCCCAGCGTGTTTTTCCGACAAACTGTTTCAAAAACCAACCCGCCGTTATACTGCCGCCATCGCGGGTTCCTGCGTTTTTCAGATCGGCGATATCACTCTTCATCCCCTCGCCATAGCAGTCCCAGAGCGGCAGTTCCCACAAGCGCTCACCACAAATCTCACCCGCCTTTTTGAGCGCGTTCACCAGGCGCTGGTCGTTACCCATCAGACCGCTGGCCTCATGACCAAGAGCCACGACACAGGCTCCGGTCAGGGTCGCCAGGTCGATCATAACCGACGGTTTGCAGGTGAGCGCGTAGTGCAAGGCGTCACAGAGGATCAGGCGTCCTTCGGCATCGGTATTGGTTATCTCGATGGTAAGTCCTGACATTGACGTAATCACATCGCCAGGCTTGTACGCCGTGCCATCAGGCATGTTCTCTGCCGTGGGAATAATGCCAATCAGATTGACCGGCAGCTGTAATCCGGCTGCTGCCGACAGGGTCCCCAGCACGGCGGCACTACCGGCCATGTCGGTCTTCATCTCCTCCATCCCGGCACCCGGCTTGATCGAGATACCGCCGGAATCAAAGGTGATCCCCTTCCCGACCAGCACAACGGGATGATCATTTTTCCCGCCACCCCGGTATTCAAGCACGATCAGGCGTTGTGGCTCTACCGAGCCTCTGCCGACCGCCAGCAGCGCATTCATCCCCAATCGTTCCAACTCATCTCTCTCGAGGATCTCGCATTTCATGTGATGACGTGCCGCCAGCTCGCGGGCTGTTTCAGCCAGATAACCGGTGGTAACTATATTTCCCGGATGCGATACCAGGTCGCGAGCGAGACTGACCCCGCCGCAGATACATGTTGCCTGCTCGACTCTGGTCCGGCATTTCTGCTTGTCGGCATCCGCAGGTATCAGCAGGGTCATCTCCTGAAAAGAAAAACGCGCCTCATTGTCCCTGGTTTTATACTGCTCAAAGCTGTAGCTCCCCAGTAGCGTCCCCTCACAGACCGCTTCCAACGCAGCGTTCAAATTTCCGGCACGATGCACTACTGATGCAAACGAACCTACCCGTGCCCCGCGAAGCGCCTGAACCGCATTCCCGGCGGCCTGACGCAAACGTTCTTCATTCAGTTCAGATTTCTTACCAAGACCCACCAGCAGCAGGCGTTCGGCCGGCAGCTTCCCAAGTGTGTGTATCAGGCGCGAGCTCTTTTCTTTGCCGGTAAATTCGCCGCTGGCCTTCATCCGTTCCAGGCAGCCATCCAGAGCTGCGTTACAGGCCGAGAAAATTTCGTCCGTCTCATCTTCACAACAGCCAATAACCAGAGCAGGGGAAGCGCAGGTAAGCGGATTGACAGCACTGATATCGATCTTCATTGTTTCACGACCTCGTTTTCAAATTTAACAGATGGATTTAAAAGCTCTCCTACGCTATACATGCCGTACAGCTGCAGCGGTTACGTTGTATCTCAGAATACTTATCATATTGCAACTACTTTGGAACGGCACAGCATCGTGCCGCACGACCGGGGAGCCATAACGTGAACAAGATGACAATCGACGGAATTTCGCTTTCGCTGGCACGACCGGTAACACTCAACCTGCAATGGGTTGGACAGGATGAGCTGATTTTGCAGCTGCTGGCGGCCTGGATGGTTATTGACCAGCGCGACATACCCTTTAATCCCCGCCTGATCGGCAAGCCCGGCGTCGGGAAAACGACCCTGGCCTATGCGGCGGCCAAGCGTCTGGGGCGACCGGTCTACCTGTTTCAGGCCACCATGGACACCCGCCCCGAAGACCTGATCATCACCCCGGTAATCGGCCCGGATGGTACCATTCAGTATGCGGCTTCAGCACTGGTATCTGCCATGCTCACCGGCGGCATACTTATTCTGGATGAAGGCAACCGGATGAGTGAGAAAGCGTGGGCGTCTCTGGCCCCGCTGCTGGACGACCGCCGTTATGTCGAATCGATAATTACCGGTTTGCGGATCCAGGCCGGGCGTGATTTTCGGATTGTGGTCACGATGAACGAAGATTCTTCGACCTTTGAGATTCCGGAATATATCCATTCGCGACTACAGCCCCAGATATACATCGACTTTCCGGAGGCCGATGAGGAGTTGGCCATCCTCAGCGAAAACCTCCCCTTTGCCGAGAGTGAAATCCTCACCTATGTCGTGAAGTTTCTGCAGCGTGCCCATAAGAATGACGAGCTCTATTCCGTGCGGGACGGCATCAATATCGCCCGCTATGCGCTTAAAATGTCGATGACCGGCGCTGCCCCGCCGCTCGACTTTCTGCGGCTTTCCGTAGCCCGCATCCTCGGCAACGAAGCGCTCCCGTATCTCGACTGACCCATGCCGCAGCGTCTCCACCTTGAAAACTTCGGCCCGATTCACGCCCTGCCGATACTGCATTACCGCCTTGAATTCGCCCACCTGGTGCGCATGGCCTGCGCGCGGGTCCGACCGGACGCCGTCGCGATCGAACTCCCCCCCACCCTTGAACCTCTTTTTCTACGCGCCGTACGTCGACTGCCGCAGATTTCGGTACTCAGCTACCGGAGAAATACGAAAAAAGGGGGGAAACCGGTTGAGGGGGAAACCGTCTATCTGCTGGTGGAACCGGCCGACCCGCTGGTAGAGGCGGCACGCAGGGCGCTTGAGCTGAATCTGCCGCTGTATTTCGTCGATATCGATACCGACCGGTATCCCCGCCACCATGACCGGCTTCCTGATTCCTACAGCATCTGTCGTATCGGACTGGAAGCCTATTACCGGGAATATCTGAAATTCTGTGACGGAGAGCCCCCCTGCCGCGAGGATACGCGCCGGGAACAGGGCATGGCCTTTCATCTGCAGCAGCTGGCACAGAAACATCAGCGCATTCTGTTCGTCTGCGGAATGGCGCACCTCGAACGGGTCAAGTGCAGCTTCGCAACCCCGCAGGCAGCACCGTTAGAGCGGATGCGGCGTGACGGCGTCAGCATCTGGAACCTGCACCCCGACTCCTGCCGCGAAATCCTGGCCGAATTTCCGTTCCTTTCGGCGGTCTACGAGTACCGCCGTGGTCCGCTCCCCGAAGAGCCGGTCGAGGCCGGTAGCGGCTTGCGCAAACGTTTTCATGCGCTGGAACTGATCCGTGGCGGCAGACAGGAACTGCCGGAAGAACAGCTGCTGGACAATGCCATCCGTAGAACTGCCCGTCATACGGGACGCGAGGGGAGTTTTTCCGACCGGCAGCGCGTCATCTACCGCCTCTTCTGCGAGGCCGCCCGGCAGTATCGTCAGGAGACCGGTGAGATTCTGCAGCTCTGGCAGAAACGGGCATTTTTCCGCTTCTCCCGAAACTATGCCCTGCAAAGCGGCATGCTGCTGCCAGATCTCTTCCAGCTCCTGGCAGCGGCCCGTGGCTGTGTTGACGACAATTTTGCCTACGCATTCTGTCGACTGGCGACCTGTTATCCCTGGCAGTCGGAAAGCAGCGACCTGGCCACGATCAGCATCTCGCCGGAAGAGCTGTGGGGCGGCAGTCGCCAGATACGCTTTCGTCCACGCCAGAAACGGAGTAAGGGACTTTCCCGGATCGGGCTGCTCAAGCGAAAACGGGAAAAGCGTCCCGGTGAGTGGCTGGAAGGCTTCGACGATCCTTCGGTCTGCTCCTGGCCTCAGGAGGATATCGCCATTGAAGAGTACGGACGGTTTCTGAAGCGAAAAGGGGAACTTCAGCTTTCTGAAGAGCTGAGTCGAACGGAAAAATTCAGCTCATCACTCCTGGATGGCATCGACATGCGCGAGACGATCCGCAACATTCACGACGGGGCGATTTTTGTCAGGGAGCAGCAGCGCGCCAAAGGTGGCGTTGGAAGTCTGGTGATGATTTTTGATGAAGATCGCCGCACCGGACGCTACCCGTATCGCATGACCTGGCTGGGGGAGCATGATCAGGAGTCTGATATGGCCTTTTACGCGACCGATCCTACTGAAAACATCGTCGGGCCGGGCATCTGCCGTTCTGAATACGGGGGGTTTCTGCTCTCATTCCCCCCGCGGCGGATGCTGGATGTCTGGCAAGATCCTGATTATCAGAGCGCTGCAACCGGGTCCGAAGTTCTGCTGATGGCTGCACTGGATTACTCGACCGAAAAAAATGTCGTCTACGTGGCTGCCAAACCGCCCCGCAGCATCTTCAAACAGATCGCCGCGCGCCGAGATCGCACGATTGTCTACATTTCACTGGGCTCGCTATCGCCACACAAGTTGAAACAGCTGCGCATACTGCACATCCTGGCCGGCAAGGACAAACGGCAGATAGCTGCTGAATATATCTGGTAATTTTTCTAATCCCCTTGACAGACACACACCCATCGGGTACCGTGAGCCGCCTTACAGAAAGATCAGTTTCAGATAGACGATACTACTAAACCGCCCGCGAGGGTGGGACGGAAAGCTCACAGGGTCTCATGCAGACAGCCGGGTCGCCGAACTATCAATCAGTTGATAGAACCAGCGAGCCGGCTTTTTTATGCCTGCGCAATCCTGTATAAAAAAATCAACGAGGAGACACACAATATGAAGTTGAGTAAAAAAATCCAGGAAATGGCCGTCTTTATAGAATTTCTGGCCAGTGCCGGTCTGGCGATTTTTTTCCACGCCGTGCTGCACAATCCCCAGGTGGCCTACAGTATTTTCGGCATTGGCATTCTGCTGTCACTGGCTACGTATCTGTTACGGGAGGATATTGAAAAAACACGACGGGTTCTGGTGGACCAATACCACCAGGCGCATGAACTGACCTTCGCCCTGGCGCAGATCAGCGATCCGGAGTGCCAGGTGCGGGCGCAGGAGCTTCTGGCGGGTAACAAACGTACGATTTTGATGCTACAACAGGGATTTATTCCGCTGGATGAGACTGAATTCTATCTGGAAGGTGCGAAATGTTCTGATATGACGCAGCATCGTATCAAGGCGGTCGATCCGATTACCACCGGCTGGCTTTCGCGCGGAGCCATGGTCAACTTTTATCAATCCAACCTGCGAGCGCTGGATCGTGGTGTTGCCATTACGCGTATTTTTGTCATGAATCGCGAAGAGCTGAGCGATCCTGATGTGCAAAAAATACTGATGATACAGCACACAGACGATATCGAAGTGCGGATTGCCTTTCGGGATGAACTTCCCACAACGGCCAACAATCTGAGCGGGAGAGATACCAACAGCTCCTACGATTTCGCCATCTATGATGATCAGATCGCCACGGAGGTATTCCCGCAGTCAGGAATATATTTCGGCAGGAAAACCGGCCAGCCGGTCAATGTCGAGCGCTTTCAGCGGCTCTACGAGCTGATTGAACATAGCGCTCATGCCGTTGCCGTGGAGGATGATCAGATCCGGCTTGCTTCGGAGATACTCAAGTCAGCTGCCTGAGCGTTCCATTAATTTTTCATCGAAGCGTCTGAAATATTCGTCACGGCACCAGTTTTCAACGTCTACCAGACCCTGGAAGGCTTCACGAAAACCGGTCATTCCGATACTGAAGACACCATGCCCGTAGACAATCGCCCTCCCCGTCGCGCCGATAACGGGAGGGACGTTTTTTGCCAGACCACCGGCCCCGATCTCACCGGCCACAACCGGCGTGTCACCGAGATAGCGAACTTTCCGGCATTCCTTCCAGCAATCCGCTACATCACAGTTCTCCTGATCCTGGCAGAGCATACTCATAATCACCGCAAAGCGCGGGTGTCCATGCAGAATAACGTGACAACCGGTTGTCTCGTAGATGCTGCGATGTGCCACAAGTTCACTGGAGGCGGTAATACCGACGGTCGAAGTATTCGTGAAAGGGACCGGATCAATGCAGGCAGAGAGTTCATCCAGACTGGAAGCGGTTTGTGAAATGTAGATCAGCCGGTCATGTGAGCAGGATATATTGCCGAAGAACGAATCTACCAGGCCGCGCTGGACCGTATAGCGACCGACGTGAACAAGCTCGTCAAGGATATGGGTGTGCTCGGTCAGCGGCCCCTGACGAAACGCCAGCCCCTCCGCTGAAAGCGGCAGCAGCCAGGTTGTCCTGAATCCGGCGAAAGCCTCGGCTTCTTCCGGCAGAATAAAGCCGGTCTCCAGCAGATCTTCAAGATATTTGATGTAGGTCGAATGAAAGACCGATGACCAGTTAATATAGGCCTGCTCGACCGTTACGGTACCGCTGGCGATGATACCGACCCCTTCGACCACGATCCCCTTTCGATTACCCAGCAGTGCCGCGATTGTTCGCGCCGGGTCGGGTCCGAATCCGGTGTGCCGCAGAATCGGAATGTCGTGCAGAAAGGTTCGGGTTTCGGTATCGCGCGGGATGATCGCCTGTTCAGCAGGGTCACTCCGCCGCAACAGGAAATCGGCAAAGGGGAGTGCCGATCGGGCAACGGTCAGGGCCAGGCAATCCAGGTGGCTCAGGATATCTGCTGCCAATGCAGCCAGTTCAGGATTACCGGCCGAAATGATGCTGTCATCCTGGGCTGCAAACGCAATCAGTTCGGGGAGTGCAGAGCGGTCTGCAACCAGTTTATCGCTGTATTTTGTAATCTGATCGAGCATCAGGGGCGAGAGGCGGGAAGATTGGTAAACAGTACGGAACCGTCCGAGAGAACTTCACTGCGGAAACGGGACGAGCGCTGAGTGGCGGCAACCAGTCTAAGATCAGACAGTTTACGCGTGCTGCCCGGTACAAAGGCATCGGTAATATTGGTGCCGGCCTGCCAGGCTTCAAAATGAAGATGCGGACCGGTGGAGCGTCCCGTTGAACCGGAAAGAGCCAGCGTGCTGCCTGCGGTAACAGGCTGTCCCTGTGATACCAGAATCTGGCTGTTGTGGGCGTACAGCGTCACGATACCGTTGTCATGTTCAACGATTACGGTATTGCCGTACCCGGAGCGGGCACCGCAATAAATGACCACGCCTGCTGCAACCGGCATGACGGCGGTACCGGTAGGAATGGCTATATCAACACCGTTATGCTGTCTCCAGACGCCATCTATCGGGTCAATGCGCATGCCAACCAGCGAAGTAACCGTGCCACCGACACCGGGCAGATGCGGCTCGAAAGGTTCCGGCGACGTAGCGTTCGGATTGGAAGCCGCGAGGACTGTTTTCTGGACGATCTCTTCAAGTGAAATATCGTGTACTTTCTGCGATTTTCGGGGTTGCTGGCCGCCACGACGCTTCGAAGAAGGCGCCGGACGATCCTTGATGATCATTTTGGCCTCTTTTACCCGGGGAGCATCGGTAAAAGTCTCGACACCATCAACCGTGACGAAGCGATAAATATCGGCTACACCCTGGGACGGAAAAATACAAAGCTGCATAAGTCCGGCAATAAGGACAAAGGCCGCTCTATAAAGAAAACGGAATGGGACGATAGAATCGCTATCCATGATTAATACTTGTCGTAAGGGATTTTTTCTGATAGGTAACTGCATCCGTAACCTTATACAGTATCCGGGTAAAAAGATCAATTTATCCTCTCCCTGGAGTAACTTGAGTGTCTACACACTATGTTCACGTTATAAAAGGTACCGAGCTGGAGGATACCAGGGTTATTCTCCAGTTTTTAAAAGGCATGGTTGGTCAGCGCTTCAGTTTACTGAATTATTTCAAGCAGATTCCCGTTTCTTTTGATGCGGTTCTTTTAAACGTTGAAAATCAGATGGCCGAATTTGCGATCCACGAATATCAGTCCAAAGCGATCGAAAGAGAGCGAAAAGCACTGATTCGAGCTCATGCAAAAAGCCCCTTCCGTGAAGACATTGTCGGAGAAGCTTTTTATGTCAGTGCGATCAAAAAACGGGCTATTTTGTGCAAGTTCTGGTATGCAAACAATCTGGCCGGTATGCGGCGTTTTGTACGCGTACAGCTTGACAAACCGGTTGAAGCGGATCTGGTCTGCGACGACGAAGTCCTGAAAGGGTACATCAAGGTGATGTCTCTGGGAGGGGCTGCTCTGGAGCTCCCGTCTTGCGGATCGTTGCTAACCGGCACGGAAATCAACCTGTATCTTAAACTGCCCGATCTCACCAGCACGACCGTGGTGGAGACATCCTTGAATGCTACCGTTGTCAAAGCAACCAGTGAAGAAACCCCATGTACCTGTATCCTGGAGTTTCATATCGAAAAGCACTCCCAGCAGCAACTGGCTCACTTCATTAACCAGCGCCAGGTTGAGATCATCAGGGAATTAAAAAATCTGTAAATCCGACACCATTTACCTGTAGAGCCTTTTTTTTAAGCACTATTTTCAGGCTGATTATTTATTAGACAGACCCATCATATCTAGGTACGGGATTAATTCTTATAACCACTCGATATATAAGTATCAATTTTTACGATTATTATTTGGCAGGATGTTTGCAAAAGTCTCAACAGCATCGCATGTTTTTAACTATTTATACATGATCTTGATTAGCATATATTCCATCCCCGGAGGGTTACACGATGAAAAAAGTCGATGCCATCATAAAACCGTTTAAACTGGATGAAGTTAAGGAAGCTTTGAACGAGATCGGCATTCAAGGTATTACCATAAGTGAGGTAAAAGGTTTTGGTCGCCAGAAAGGACACACCGAATTATACCGTGGCGCTGAATATGTTGTTGATTTCATACCCAAGATTAAGATAGAAATTATTGTTTCCGACTCCATTCTTCCCCAGGTTGTTGCCGTTATAGAAAAGTCTGCCAAAACGGGACGAATCGGCGATGGAAAAATCTTTGTTACAAATGTAGATGAGGTAATTCGCATTCGAACCGGTGAGACCGGCGAAGATGCCCTCTAGGTAGAACATTATATCCCCCTGAAAGGAGTAACTGATGACCCCACAACAAGTAGTAGAGTTTGCAAAAGAAAACGGCGTCCTGATGGTCGATTTCAAATTCATGGACTTTGTCGGTATCTGGCAGCATTTCACCGTACCGATGAGCGAGTTTGGCGAGGACACGTTTGAAGAGGGACAGGGCTTTGACGGCTCTTCAATTCGTGGCTGGCAGCCGATCCATGCATCCGACATGATCATCATTCCCGATCCGAACACCGCAAAGATCGATCCCTTTGTTGCTGTTCCGACCCTCTCGCTGATCTGTAACATCTTTGATCCGATTACCAAGGAAGGGTATTCACGCGATCCGCGTAATATCGCCATCAAAGCTGAAGCTTATCTGAAATCAAGCGGCATCGGTGATACCGCTTACTTCGGACCTGAAGCCGAGTTTTTTATTTTTGACGATGTACGCTATGACTCCAGCGCCAATCAGTCTTTCTATGCTGTCGATTCATCCGAAGGCACCTGGAACAGCGGTCGTGAAGAGTTCCCTAACCTGGGATACAAGCCACGCCACAAAGAAGGCTACTTCCCGGTTTCCCCGACTGACTCACAGAACGATCTGCGTAACGAGATGGTTATGGAAATGCAGAAAGTCGGCATCCGCGTAGAATGTCAGCATCACGAAGTTGCAACCGGTGGCCAGGCAGAAATCGATATGCGCTTCAACTCATTGGTTGCTATGGCCGATGACCTGCAGTGGTTCAAATACATTGTCAAAAACGTTGCCAATCGTAACGGCAAAACGGCCACCTTCATGCCGAAACCACTTTATGGCGATAACGGTTCCGGTATGCACTGCCATCAGTCAATCTGGAGAGATGGCGTCAATCTGTTTGCCGGCGAAAAATACGGTGGACTCTCACAGATGGCGCTCTGGTACATCGGCGGCATCATCAAGCATTCCAAGGCTCTGTGCGCATTTACGAACCCGACTACCAACTCTTACAAACGACTGGTACCCGGCTTCGAAGCACCGGTAAATATGGCGTATTCCAGCCGTAACCGTTCTGCATCGCTGCGTATCCCGATGTTCTCATCAAATCCGAAGGCCAAACGTATCGAATATCGTACGCCCGACCCGGCAGCCAATGGATACCTGGCATTTGCCGCCATGCTGATGGCAGGTCTCGACGGTATCGAAAACAAGATCGATCCCGGCCAGCCGCTTGACAAGGATATCTACGGCCTTTCCCCTGAAGAGCTGAAAGACATTCCGTCAGCACCGGGTACCCTGGAAGAAGCACTTGGCTGCCTGAAAGCCGACTACGAATTCCTGCTCAAGGGTGATGTATTTACCCCGGACGTCATTGAAAAATGGATTGAATACAAAACTGAAGCTGAAGTCAACCCGGTCCGTATGCGTCCGGTACCACTTGAATTTGCACTGTACTACGACGTATAAATCAGGATCAAATATTTATATGCATCACAAAAGGCGGGAGCGATCTTCCCGCCTTTTGTGCGTTGTGGAAGTTTGCGAAATTGACTTTAGCGGGTTGTTCCGCCTCAGTCGGAATTGGACTTTCAGGTCGCTTGAAAATGCTTCACCTGAAAATATTGCTTTTCGTATGCTCGAAGAAGAAAACAACTCATGAACATCCGCTCCCACCCTTCATCATCAAACAATTCTGGCATTCCTCTTGACATGGTACTAAAAAACGGTACTATATCCATATGAAACGCAAATACTCAAAGACTCTGGAACTGATTTTTCACCGGCCTGTATCCGGCAACATAAAATGGAAAGAGATCGAAGCGTTTCTGATCTCGCTTGGAGCTGAAACGATAGAGCGCGAAGGGTACCGCCTGGAGATATACCTATTTGGTGTGGTGAAGGTGTTTCATCGGCCTCATCCATCGCCGGACACGGACAAAGGTGCTGTATCGTCAATCAGAAAATGGCTTGAAGAAAACGGGGTGATACCATGAACACGATGACAATTAACGGACATAATGCAGTCGTTGCATACGACGAAGAGATTGATATGTTTCGCGGGGAGTTCGTAGGGCTTAACGGCGGGGCTGATTTCTATGCATCAGATATTTCCGGTCTGCGTAAAGAGGGTGAAATCTCTCTGCGGGTCTTTCTGGACGCTTGCCAAGCGCGAGGGATTGAGCCACGCAAGCATTTTTCAGGAAAGTTCAATCTGAGGGTGCCGCCTGATCTGCATGAGAGATTGGCTACACAAGCCGCCGCCCACGGCAAGAGTATCAATGCATGGGTGTTGGACGTACTGAAGGATCAGACCACGGGCATGCATGAGTGTACGTCCACACCGATCACACCCCGGTTGGTACGTAGTAGACCATTATCCGGACGGTCGGAAAGGTAAACGAGAGCGAGAGGCGTTCCCCAGTTATGAAGCTGCGTCACAGTTTCAGGACGCATTGAGCAAGCATAAGACAACCCCTCAAAAAGCAACTCACCCCCGCCTAAATGATGTAGTCGAAGATTATCTGCTGATGTGTAAAAAAGAATTGTCAGCGGTGACGTATGAGGCGAAACATCGCCGGTTATTAAAATACGTAATGCCGTTCTTTGGTGCGTATCGGGTGAAGGATCTTGACCAGAACTGGTCTGCGCTGGAATGAAGCTCGAAATATCAAATGGGAAGATATCGACCTGAAGGGCGACCGTATCCGGATAAAGGAAATAGTAGACGGCCCACAGGACATAGTTTATATTCTTGGATCTTTGCACAAGCGGTTTACTGAAAACGCCGAATCTTGCGGCTACGTCTTTCAAAGCGATTAACGCTGACAACGCAATAAAAATGAAAGCGCTTAATATATAAAGGAAATTTCAAACATGGAAGGATTCTTCCTCAAACTTTCTGTAATGTTGGTGCCGGGCATGCTGGCTATTGTCTGCCATGAAGTTTCACATGGATATATGGCCTGGCGTTTTGGTGATCCAACCGCCAGGATGTTAGGCCGCCTGACGCTTAATCCGATAAAACATATTGATATAATTGGTACACTGATGATTTTCTTTATCGGAATCGGCTGGGCCAAACCGGTGCCGGTTGTGTTTGAAAATCTGCGCAACCCCAAACGCGACATGATCTGGGTTGCGGCCGTCGGACCGATTACCAATATGATTCTGGCCACCATCTCGGCTTTTCTGCTGCGTGGTCTGGTATCCGTCAGCAATCCGGCCGTGTCAGGTTCTGCACTTGCCATGCTGATCGAACCGCTGGTTCTGATGCTGGCCTTCTCCGTATACATCAACCTGTTGCTGGCAATTTTCAATATGATTCCGGTGCCGCCACTTGATGGCGGCCGCGTTATGGTCGGCCTGCTGCCACCGCGTCAGGCGGCAGCTCTGTCACGGCTGGAACCATACGGCATGATTATCATTATCGTGCTGGTGTTCTTCACCAATATGTTCACCTATGTCATCTCGCCATTCCTTCATCTGGGAGTTCAGCTGTTGGCCGGACCGCAGAGCGGTCTGGTCATGGGTGTTACCAGACTGATGATGAAATAACGTCTGCTTCAAGCGGTAATTGTACGATGTGACGTAGCAAATCTATGTCACATCCCCCCAGAGTGCAGCAGCAAGTCCTGATTTCCGGTCAACTCTTCGTGACACTGCCGCCACAAAAACCTCCTCATCCGCCCAGACCTCCACGTCCTGTTTCGCCCGTGTAATTCCGGTATAGATCAACTCCCGCGCCAATGCATCTGAATCGTGATCCGGCAGGAGCAACAGAACCCGTTCAAATTCTGATCCCTGGCTCTTATGCACCGTCATGGCGTAGACCGTCTCATGCGCCGGCACACGAACCGGCGACACGCTTCGCACGCCCCCCTCTACAGCGGGAAACCAGACGCGCGGCGTATCGTCATGTTCAGGGTCGGGCATGACAATACCGATGTCACCATTGAAAAGCTTCATCGTATAGTCATTAACCGTGATCATAACCGGCCTGCCCGGATACCAGCGCGTATGGTGATCGATGAGTCCCTTTGCAGCCAGCACGTCCTCAACCAGCGCATTCATTCCGGAGACACCGTACGGCCCCTGACGCAGGGCACAGAGGATTCTGAAACTGTCGAAGAGCCTGAGCGCCTCGACTGGTGACCCGGCAGAGAGATAGCGCCCATACCCGGTGACAATTATTTCCGCCAGCGCATTTTTGAGTCTGTCCGGCCGGGGGATAACCTGCCATCTGCTGCCGCTGCAGCTCTCATCTTTCAGTATGGCACAGGCCTGTCGCCCCTCTCCTGCGTTGACCGCCCGGGAGATCGCCCCGATACTGCTGTCAGCGCCAAAGCGATAGGTGCGCTGCAGCACAACCAGCGCATCGGAAAGGTGGCCGCTATCGCCACAATCTGCTCTGTCTGCAACAGTATAACCGGTCACCCGTGAAACAAAGTCTGCAAAGCCTTGTGAATACCGCGTTGAGCGACCGGTGCCACAGATATCTCCGAGCACTGCTCCGGCTTCGACCGAAGCGAGTTGATCCCGGTCTCCGAGCAAAATCAGGCGTGCATCGTTTCTGATCGCTACAACCAGCTTTGCCATCAGAGGCAGCGCCACCATTGACGCCTCATCGATGATGACAACATCATGCGGCAGCTGATTATCCGCAGTATGCCGGAATCGAACCGAGCCGGAACGGACACCGAGAAGCCGGTGGATGGTCGTAACATCTTCAGGAATCTGAGCTTTGATGCCAGCACTGCACTCCAGGGCATCTTTCATGCGGCGGATCGATTCTTTGAGCCGTGCAGCCGCTTTACCGGTCGGGGCCGCCAGGGCGATGCGCAGCCTGCTTCCGGGTGCCTGTTCCAGCAGCAGTGCCAGAATCTTTACAACCGTCGAAGTTTTACCGGTTCCCGGCCCTCCGGAAATCACACAGAACTTTTTTTTCAGCGCGGCTAATGCGGCGACCTGCTGCCAGTCGATCCCGTCATCAGCAGTAACGGGAAAAAGCCGCCGCACGGCGCGAGCAAGCAGATTTTCATCCAGATCGCAGACGGGAATAGCGCTCTTATCCTGAATAATACGCGCCAGATCGCTCTCGTATTTCCAATAACGATAGAGATACAGACGGCCATCAGCATCCAGAACCAGCGGCTTGAACTCACCCGGAAACCCGACAACCCCGCTTGCAGCCAGCTGTTCCAGCATCTCTTTCAACTCAGGTAACTGATAATCATGATCATCCAGCGTTAATTCGGCAGCGGCACATTCAGACAGATTCAGACAGATGTTGCCATTCCCGACAGCATGGCTCACCAGTGCAGCGACCAGCTCCAGGCATGCCGGAGCATGAGCCGCTTCGCGCCTGATGAATGCGGCAAAATGGCGATCGAGCGCCGTCAGTTCATACGAGATCTTCGCCACGCTACCCTCCGGCCTGAATCAGGCAATTCGTCAATTCGTTGATCAATTCCAGCGGTGGCAGGTCCCGGAAAAAACCGAATTCTTCACCCCGCTTCTGATTGGCCCCGCGCAGAAAGACGAACAGCACGCCGCCAAAGTGCCTGGTGTAGTCATACCCTTTGATTCGCAGGGAGAGATATCGGTTCAACGCCACGGTATAGAGCAGATACTGAAGCGAATACAGTTTTTTCACCATGGCCGCTCTGAGCTGATCCCTGCCATACTCTTCAATCCGGTACCCGAGGTGATTCGATTTCCAGTCCGCCAGATAGAATCTGCCATTCTGCTCAAAGACCATATCAATAAAACCCCTGACCATCCCCTCAGCCGGTTTGAATTTCAGAGCCCGGCTGAGAGCCATCAGATCCACCGTTGTATGCTGACCGCTCCAGCAGCGAAAGGTATCCTGTAGCGTGGCGGAGGTGATGAATCTAAGCGGAAAGAAAAATTCCAGCTCCGTAATCCAGCTCCCCTTTTTCAGCTCTGACAGGGAAAAAGAGCCTTCCGGCGCTGCCAATCGCGTCGTAACAACATTCTCAACCATGGCCGTGATGTGCGGGTGCCATTCCGTGTTAAAGCCATGCTTTTGCAAGCAGATAGTCAGCAGCTTTCTGTTTTCAGCTGATGACATATCCGTAAAGTCGAGTTTCTCGAAGAGCTCGTGCAGGAAGATACCGGCGTGTGCTCCGCGCGGAAAGGTAAAGATACTCTTCACCTGTGACGTCTGATCAGCTGCAGCCGCTGCGAGAGCACTCTCACCGGAGTCGGCTTCGTCACGGTCCGGCAACTCCACGGTGGCAGTGTCATGAGCAGCAAAGGACGTGAAGCTTGAAATCCGCCAGCTGCGATCAATGGAACCACTGAAGGTTCTACAGGCAAGCTGCGCTCCGTCGGCATACATCGGCAGATAGTGCGGCGCATCCTCTTCCGCAGGCATCGCCGAGACGCTGATGGTACCCTCGTCGCGCGCCGCCAGCTCCTGCAGCTGAGCCACCATCGTTTCTGCCGGCAGTTTCTTGACCTCTTGAGCCAGCGCAGCGACCAGATCATCGGCTCCCCGCACCTCTTTCGAAGCGTGGAACAGATAGGCCAGTGCTGACGTCTCCGGCCTGTTTCTGCCGGTACTGTCCGTGATCTTCCCGGCCACCAGGTAACAGCGCAGCTTGGCTCTGGTCAGGGCGACATAGAGCAGCCGCAGGTTCTCGGCCAGCGCTTCTTTCCGGGCGATAAGCGCGTGGTTCTTCTTGTCGACAGAGCCGAAATCCTTGATAAGCGTTCGATTCTCATCATGAAAAGTCACGATCTCGTCATCGGACCGTACCCCCACCCAGAGGTAAGGGCAAAATACGATCGGAAATTCCAGCCCTTTGCTGACATGAACGGTCAGTATCTTGACCGCCTTTTCATCCGTTTCCAGCCGGATCTGATATTCGTCGGCAGCTTCTTCTCCGCTGACGCGTTCACTGAACCAGGTTACGACACCCGCAGCCCCCAATCCCCGCGCGTGACAGGCAGCGTGAAGAATCTCGCAGCAGTGCAACACATTTGTCAGAGCACGTTCTCCATCCGGATGCCGCAGGAGACGGCCGCGCACCCCTTCACGCGCAAGCAGCGTCTGCACCATGACCATAAAGCCATGCTCCAGCCAGATGTGATGATAGTCGCGGAATTTTATCAGCCACTCTTCCCAGAGCGGCTCATCGTCCAGAAGGGTGGCGATATCATTCCCGCTCAGACCGAGGAGACGGGTGACAAGCGCCGCCCTGATTCGCGTTTCACTACCGGGGTCGGCCAGGGCAGCCAGCAGCGTACAGACTTCACGGGCTTCGTCCGTGCTAAAAATACTCTTATCGCTTCGCATAACGCTCGGTATCCCAAGCTTGCGCAGGGCATCCTGGATCGAAGCGGCCTGGCGATGGCTCCGGACGATGACGGCGATATCTTCGGGAGCCAGCGGGCGATCATCAATATGCGCCCTTCCCTCCCGGCCATCCTCCAGCAAACGGGCTATCTCGGCAGCAACGGCTATCGGTATCTCCCGGTTGGCCCGACCGACGTTACTATCCTTGCCGTCCAAGCCGGCCGGCAGGTACCAAACCTGCAGCGGAGCGTCATCGGCATCTTTCAGGGACAAAGGGTCATAGCCGTCACCCTTGCCGGATGTAACCTGGTGATAGGTTATGTGATTGAATACAAAGGGAGCGATATCATCTCTGAAGAGTGTATTGAAAGCGCTCAGAAGTCCCGGCGTTGAGCGCCAGTTATCGGTGAGTGTAAAACTCCGCGTGGGGTCGTCCACACCGGCAGCGGCCTGCAGGTAGGCAAAAATATCCGCCCCGCGGAAACTGTAGATGGCCTGTTTCGGGTCACCGATCAGAAACAGCGGGCAGGCCGGGTCTGCATATATTTGGCGGAAAATGTCGTACTGCACCGGATCGGTGTCCTGAAACTCATCGATCAACGCCGCCCGGTATTTTTGGCTGAGACTGGCCGCCAGCTCATCGCCACGCGCCCCGTACAGGGCAGCGTACAGGTCAGTCAACAGATCGTCAAAGAAGCGGATGTTGAGCTCACGCTTGCGGGACGCCATTCGCGTGCGGGCAAAGGCGATCAGCTCGGAGCGAAACGCCAGGAAGCGTCTGACTACCAGCTGTTGCATTATTTCACAGAGATCAAAGAACGGGTCACGGAGAGCCTCCCCGGTAGGCTTCTTGCCGGCCAGAATGCCGGAAGCGGTGAGTTTTTCAAACTCTGCGAAGAGGTCATAGGGATTCCCGACGGCACAATAGCTCTCCATCGCAGCAAAGAGATCGGGAAGCTTTTCCGGTTTGTAATAGTCCAGACTGCGGGAGAGCCCCTTATTGTTGACGATAAGATCCCTGATCTCTGCGCTACGCTCCTGCCACATCGATTTCACGGCTTCGAAAGCCCGCTGACACTCCTGCCCGAGCGTCGTGAGCTGATCAAGGTCGAAATCAGGCAGAATCTGCAGCTTCGGGTTTCCGAGCATCCCCTTGAGAAAGCCGGTCATGTAGTCGGGTGTCAGTTTGTGGCGCAGGGCATAGCCGAGCAGTGGTGCGTATTCGGCAAAGAAGTGCCTGCGCCAGAAATCGTCCACGACCTCCTGAATCAGGGCGGACTGGTCGGTGACCAACTCCGTGTCGGAGAGAAAACCACTTTCAAAAGCGTTATCCTGTAGCGCTCGCAGGCAAAAACCATGAATGGTAAATATCGACGCGAGATCAAACGATGTCAGCGCCCGCTCTAGTCGATCCTGCGCTTCTGCTCGATCAGGACCTGTGCCGTTGATATTGGTCACCAGCCCCGAAATAAAGGCGTCCTTGGGCTCGCCCCCCTCAAAGACATCCAGCGCCTCACGGATACGACTGCGGATCCGCCCGCGCAGCTCTTCGGTGGCCGCCTCGGTATAGGTCACCACCAGGATCTGTTCCGGCGAAAGATTGCGTTCTACCAGCAGACGCAGATACAAGCAGGCAATGGCGTAGGTTTTTCCGGTGCCGGCACTGGCTTCGATCAGATTGCGGCCGGTCAGATCAACGGACAGATGCTCCAGTTCGTTCATGCCGTCTCCTTTACCCGGTACGCAATAAGTGGCGCCAGCAGTTCCACGGCAATCTGTTCAAAATCAGCCGTGAGCGGATCATCTTCCCCACCGAAACAGAGCCGTAAATACGGGTCCTCTTGCTCGCCGTTGTACTTATAACCGCTGGCCCACTTTTTACGCGCTTTTTCGAGATTGCCGTTGCTCACGACAAATTCCAGGGAGGTGGCCGGAAAAAAGCGGAGCGGCATCTGCAGCCCCTGCCAGTAGCGGGAGAGAAGCGTCGCCAAGATGTCAGCGGCGTTGTCTACGGGCTTGTAACTCACGGAGCTCCCCTTCATGATCAGACGGCTCTCGCGTGGGTACTCATCCGGCGCACACGCGTTCAGTGCCAGGTGTTCGATCCAGCAGCGAATTTCGTCTTTTGCCTTCAGCTGCGCAGAGCGACAGAGTATCTTTTTATCCAGCCAGATACCGTCCAGTTGGCCGGACAGCCTGAATTCCCCCACCGACTGATCAAAAATGAACGGCTCTCGTGACGGGAGACCGTTTGTTTCCTTGAGTACCCTGGCAACCAGCCCATCGACTTCCGTGACAGCCGCCGCAAAAAGCGCCTCTCCATGCCGGGCTGGCGGTAGCAGACCCCGGCACTGCGCAATCGCACGAAAATCGACGTCGTTCGCTCCCCGTAAGCGACGTTCCAACAGCTCCTGATTCAGGCTATACGCATCAAGCCCTTCAACCGCAAACGGCTCACGCTCATCCAGCGGTATTGAAAGCTCTTCGAGCCTGATCTGAAGCCTGTTTTCAAGGATATACCGGGCCGGATTCGCATAAAAACGGATCAGCTGCATCAGGCTGACGTCACGTAGCTCCGGCGCTGGCTCATTCAACGGTATCGCAATAAACGGTGGCTGCAACTGACGCCCCTGCATGGCTTCCTGCAGCGCCGTACAGTTCTCACGTGAATAGCTGAAATAGCGTGAATCACCGCTAAAATAGCTTCTGCTGAAAGCCTGCAGACGATGCCTGGTCACAAGCCGCTCTTCCACGCCGGACCCATCGACGGAAAAGCTGCGCTCGACACAGTCGAGGAATTCACTGACCAGCACCGAAGGGGGAATGACACTGTTATCCTTGATGCTCTGGCCGACGTAACTGATGTAGAAATAGTCTCTGGCCGACAGCAGCGATTCCAGAAACAGGTAGCGATCCTCGTCACGCAGTGAGCGGTCTCCAGGGCGCGGGTTGCGGGCGATCAGATCGAAACCGGGCGGGCGGCTCTGCCGGGGAAACGCGTTATCGTTCATGCCGATCAGCGCCACCACACGAAACGGGATGCTGCGCATCGGGAGCATGGCGCAGAAGGTAACTCCGCCGGTCATGAACCCGAAACCCTTCTGTTCGGCATCAAGACGCGCAGAAAGCCAGCTGCGGACCAGCACGAGAGAGACGTTTTCGTAAAATTGTGCTTTGCCGGCCACCGTATCAAGCGCCTCCACCACCTCAACGACCGTTGCCAGCTCAAAGGCCGAGTCGTCGTCCGTCGTGATAAAATCGGCCATCAGGGCACGGATCACCGTGCGCCACTCTCCCACTGTCCGGGAATGGGCCAGCTCATCTTTCACGCGCATAATATTGCGGACAAAATCGGAAAACGTTCCGAGCGTCTGCGTAACGCTCCCCTCCATCTCGTCAAACGGGAGCAGGCCGTTGAAGAGCTTTTCCCCCTCTTCCGGCATGGCAAAACCGAGCAGCAAGCGGTCAAGTCCGGCCCCCCAGCTGTTTTCACGATAGGAAGGGAGACCACAATCAACCCGATGTTTTTCGTCAGCCCCCCACCTGATGCGCGTCTCTTCGATCCAGCTGCGAACTGTTTCAAGTTCCGCTGCATCGAGACCAAAACGCCTGCTGACAGGCTGCGATTCCAGAATGTCAAAGACGCTGGCAGCTGTCAGCCGGCTGCCCGGAATGGCAAGCAATTTCAGAAGCACCGCCGCAACGGTTCCCTCTCGGGCGAGGTTACGGTCGGCGATCGAATATGGGATTTTTCCGGCCGGATCCTGGCAGCCTTCAAATACCATCGAGATGTAGGGGGCGTAGTTCTCGATATCGGGAGTCATAACGACGATATCGCGCGGAGCCAGCTCTCTGTCGCGCTCCAGAAGCGCCAGCAGGTTGTCGTGGAGCACCTCGATCTCCCGCAGCGGATTATGGCAGGAATGAATCTGTACCGATTGATCATCGCTGGCTATCAGACAGTGTGGCCGCTGTTCATTGGCACCGCGCAGGTTGAGGATATCGGACTGGATCGATGTGAGCAGGTTTCCTGATTCCCCCGCTTCCGGGTCTGCGTACAGGTCCAGGTCAGCAACCAGGTCGCCGCTGCTGTTGATGACCATGTTTGAAAAATCCCGCGCAAGCTTGCCGAGTGAAGCCAGAAGCGGGTTGCCCTCTTCCAGGTAGGTGCGCTCGTCCAGGTTCCGGCGCAGCTTTTCCCGGGCGCTGACGATGTCGCCCCAGTATTCGCGGCACGGGCTCAGCAGAAACAGGTTCACGTCTGTAGTGCGTGCTATTTCGGTGAGGATATCCAGATGGTAGCCGGGCAGATAGGAGATGCCGAAGACCGTAATCCGTTCCGGCAGATTGACAGGCCCCGCCTGGAATCCGGCAAGAGCAGCCGGGAAATCCTGCTTGAGCCGGGCGCGATGCTGTCCGGTGTCAGACGAGGTCAGATGTCGCCAGAGAACAGCCTGCCAGTCCGCCCCGCCCCCCTGATCCCATTCACAGATCATCTCAGGGCGAAAGAGTGTGTACTGGTCGAAGGAATCTGCGATCTTACCTGCCAACTGAAAACGTTTGAGGCCATCACTATCCGCTTCAAGATAAAACTTCAGCGGCGCGAACTCCTCGTTGTTCAGATATGCCGGCAAGGCCGCCATAATTTTCCAGGTCATAACTTCCGGAGAAAAAACCGAGAGATCCGGAAGCTCCTTGAATGCGAGCCGAAAAACATCCCAGACCATCGCATTCGGAAAGGGATACGTGCAGTTGGCCCAGATGCCGAGCTTTGTGGCCAGCTCCATCGACAGCCAGCGCTGCATCCCCTTGCTCTGCACCACGATCACTTCAGGCGTAAAGGGAGATGCCAGCGGTTCGGCAACAACCCCGGCCAGAGCCGCGACCAGGTTTTCCATGCGGTTACTGGTATAGATTCGAAGAGGCATACGTGGTTCCTGGATTAATCCTAAAAACGGCCGTTTACGAACCACAGAGCAACTGAGAAACAGAGAAATCAGACAGTTACATCAATTGCAGGCATAACCAAAATGGTGAATATTTTTTCTGATTTTAACCTGAATTGTTCTTTGTTTTTGCTCTGTTGCTTTGTTGCTCTGTGTTTCAAATGCTTTTTATAGGTTAATAATTTTTGACGGGAATAGAGAAGGCTGCGCTTGATTGCGCAGCCTTCTCTGTCGTGAGTACGTTGTAACGGATTATGAGTGAAAGTTCAACGATTCAACCAGCCGCGCATGGTTTTTTCCAAGAGCTTCTTGTCGGAAATCCCGAACTGATTCCAGGCCACATTTGCATTATGCACACCGAGAATTGCCGGAGTCACGCTCAGTTGCAGCTTCTTTGCCAGAGCATTTTCCGGATCGCGATACCAGCTGGCGGTCAACTGGGGATACTTGTCAGCAATCACCTTGAACACGCGCTCATCAGCCCCTGATATGACCATCAGCAATCGCTCCGCAGGAAACTGCGGCTTCAAACTTGCCAGAAAATCGAGCAGTTTAATGCCGCCCGGATTGCCAGCACTGATCAGAACCACCAGCACACGCAGATCCTTGCCAATCAGATCGGCAACAAAAGGCTCTCCGCCCGGCGTCGTCAATGTCACACCGGTAAAATCAGTCAGAACCGTACTTTCAGCACGGCAGGGCATCGCCATCAGCAGTAGCATCATAATAATTAAAATCGAACGATTCATAGCTTGATTCCTCACATTACGGTGCCGGCGGCACGTTGAAATTCATGATACAGGTCCGTTCATCAGCTGTCAGACCAAAGAGCGGATCGGCTGAGAAACCGAGGGCTCCTAACGCCGCGCCATCCAGGCTTTGCAAGGCTTTGGCGCGAGCTTCGAGGTCAGTCACAGTATCAAGGGGGCCGGACTGGAAGATATAATGCACTACGCAAGACCTGCCGCCAGCTGGAACAGAGCCGAACCAGTACCAGTTGGGAACGTCCGCTGTTGCTGCCGAATCTGCATAAAACTGCAAAGGAAGCGGAGAAACTGAAGAGTCTACCCCCTGCAGTACCATCCCCACCTGCGGCATGAGAGGATCGCCAGCAGCCTGCTCAAGGGCGTAACCGGTGGTTGCAGGGTCAGCATTGAAGCTCCAAGCACCGCTGGCCGGAGTCGCCAGGGGGCCGTATAGACGAGGCCAAATCGAAACCGGGCTGGCTGACGGATTGTCAATGATCTCCAGATAGCGCAAATAACCTCCGGCGGGTGGCAGGTACAGTTTCCGGCTGAGTACCATTCCGCCGGAAACGGCAGGTTTCAGGTAGAACAATCCGCTTACGGTCGGGTCGAACCAGCCACTTGTTGCCGTAAAGTCCGATGCAGCACTATCTTCATAGAACAGGTAAGAACCATTGAACGGACTACTGTAAGCGCTGGTTGTGCCACCGCCGTAGGCAAGTACTCCACCGACGCCGATACCGTATTTAAATCCGCTCGTGCTGTCGAGAAGTTCTGTCGTCGTTGTCCCCTGCAGTGAAACTTCCGGCCGTAGATTAAGATCAAGTCTGAGCGTCCCGGTGTTAGTCAGAATACCGTAGCTGCTGCCGGTCTCCGCTACACCAACATCTGGTGAGACAACACTTGGAGTAAGGGTGGCTTGCGCCAGATACCCATCAGCCGGCAGGTTTCTCTCTTCATAAAAGCCGTTACCGCTGCCGTCGATTGAAGGATAAAAGAGTTCTCCCGTACTTACTCTCGTCAGTGTGACAGAATTATAGGAACCGGCAACAGAGCCGGATTGGAAATGCACGGTACCATACACCGTCCCCGGATCCAGATCGAATACCAGTTGGACATCAGCAGTCGGAGCCAGGGCGGTTAATGTGCCGCTGACCGTATTGGAGTACATGTCCCCATCAGCAAAACTATCATACGCAGAAGCTGACACCGTGAACGGTGCGAACGGTACATCCAGAGCGGTAAATTGTCCTTGAGAATCACTAGAGAACCGCTGAGAGAATGAGCGATCTGTCAACGTGAGCGTCAAAGATGCATTCGCCAGAGGCAACCCGGCCCGCATAACCGTGCCGGTAATCGTCCCAGACGGCTCCAATGTTATGTCAAGGCCACGAGTAACCCACTGTGTTCCGTCAATAATCCCGCTTCCGGCATAACTCCCCGTACTGCCCCACGTCGTCTGGGCGTTGAGGCTGTACGTACCGGTCGTCGTTCCAGCAAGAATTGCAAAGTTGCCGGATAGGTCCGTTGTACCGGCGTATGTATGCGGTACCGGCGGTGTGGCGTTATCCGTAACTACCATGGTGACCGAAGCGTTGCTGACCGCACTGCCGTCAGCGCGTGTTACCGCCCCCTTGGCTACAAAGATCGGCAATGTAGCATCCACCGTAGAATTACCCGTATAGGTGAAATTGTAGGTAAAGGTACCGAACGTCGAAGACGTTATACGCAGCGCGAGCTGGTCGCCGTTCTGAAGTGGGATCAGGCGAGGTACATTATGCGCATAGTTATATCCGGCATTGGGTGGATCATTATAGGCCAACTGTGTCAAGGCCCATAAACCGTTTGAGCTGCTGCACGTATAAATATCAGACAGTGTCATACGATAGACATTCCCAATTCCAGTGACATAGACAGAGTTGTAATAGCCGGTTTCCTGGCCGCCGCAGGGATACGTAAACGTACCGTCGGCACTGGTCAGCGAATAGGTGAAACTTCCGATCGGGGTTGCTCCGTCACCGGCAAAGACGCTGCCGCTCAGCGTGGCGTGCGGAATTGTGATAGTGACGGTCGCCGTGCCGTTCACAATAAACGTGACCGGCAGATCATAATTGTGCCCCATATAGACGGCCCTAGCGGTCAATGTTGTTTGATCCGAATAGATCCCCGTGAAGGTATATTGCCCATTACTATACGTGTAGCTGCTGGATGCAACTTGGCCGGTCGTATCGTGCAATTCGAACATGACCGGTTTCAGCAGCGCAGCATTGTTTGAATCCATCACCAGCACCTGCACATTACCCCGGTCTGCAGGCAGGGTCAGATTTGCCGAAAGTTGCTGGTTATCGCTGGTAAAGCTGGCAACAGTGGTCGTAGCACTGTAGGTGCGATACGTCCCATCACCGACAGAGAAACGATAGCTCGCCTTTACCGTGACTGGTTTTCCGTTGCCGGCGAAACGCGGCGTGGTAAAACTGCTGTTGGCGCTGTTGTAATTGATATAAGCCGTTGTCAGTACAGCACCGGTGTCCGGATCCATAACATCGATGGAAACGCTGGTAGGGAAATAGGTAGCATCATTTACGGACGAACGGAAACTGACCTTACCGGTCACGGTGCCGGACATTCCGTATTGATACGTCCCGCTAACATCTCCCCCGGCTGCCAGGACAACAGTGTAGCGATGTACGACTCCGTAGATGCTGGTATCATCAACTTCCAGCGTATAGGTATCTGCCGGAAGTTCGGCAAACGTAAAACTGCCGGCCGGGCCGCCGTTTGTACCGTCATACGTGGTGAGATAACGGTTGAAACCACTGGCCGATCTCAAATAGATCGTGGCGCCGGGAACCACGTTGCCGGCCCGGTTTTTGATCGTCCCGGATATTTTTCCTAACAGCGGCAGACGCAGTTCAATCAGATTGTCACTTCCTGTTACCGCAGTCACCGTACCGGATAGCGTCAGAGAAGCACCGCCAGAACTGATAGCCGTCGGAGGCGGAATCGCAACCGTAAGGTTGTGCTGCCCGGCCTGGGCAAAATCGAGCAGATATGAATCGCCCACATGCAAAAAATTGTACGTAGTGCTGCAATATGACGTCTGACAGTTGGTACCAAATGATGCCCGCACGACAGCGTTGGTTACCGGCGTCGTACCGTCGGCATAGAGAACTCTGGCCTTGATGCGGCCGGAATTGCTGAAAATGATATCCTGAGTTGTCGTGCTGGAGCCATCGGCAAAAGAGCCGCTGACCGCTGGCGATGTGATACTGTAGGCAAAGTTATTGATGACGCCAGACAGGGTGAATCCGGTCAGAGGAATTGTCATGGCAGTGGTGTCGCCGTTGGGTGTTCCGTTAAACGTAAAAACACCGCTGTTATCTGCGTATACTTTGTACACACGAGTGAAATACGGACTGCTGCTCTGCAGGAAAACGGAATTACCTGATACCAGGCTGGAAGACAAGCTGTCATAGGTTTTGAATGCACCGTTCACTGTTCCGGTGGCAGGCGGCAACGCTGCCAGGGTGCTGGTCCCGTTGGCAGGCATCTTGAAATTGGCAATCATGTCCACTTCCGGCTTGGAAAGCCCGCTCAGTGCCTCGGGAGGTAGCTGCACCAGGCGTTCGGCAGAGGCTTTGGCCGATGCAACCGTTGTCTGCTGAACCAGGAAGCTCATCAGCGCCACTGATTGTCCAGCCGGTATGACCACCGACTGATATCCGCTTTTCAGATAGGCATGGTTGTAAGTCTGTTTTGTACCAAAACTGGCGTCAGAAATCAGCGAAGCTCCGCTTTCCCCCCCCCAGATCATGGCAACGGCCGGTCGGGTACTTCCCAGGAACGGATCGACATCCGTATTTTCTCTTACGACGGCCCAGGTGGCACCGGTCAAATCCTGATTGGTCGGGACGGTATCGCTGATGCCGTTGGAAGCAGCCCGAACGGCAAACGTGTCATAATAATAGTAGAAGTTGGTGGTCAACCCGAGGTTGACCGTGACCGGATCGGCACCCGGATTGGTAAAGACATCAAGATAACGGGCAAAATAACCATCTTTCGGAACATATATCTTACGATTGACATTCAGGCCTGCCAAACCTGCTTGAGTGGTTGAAAGCACACGACCCTGATCTTCGGCCATGCCAGTGCTGGAACCGGTAAAGTTCTGCCTGTTCACATCCAGAACGATGGCACCAGGACCACTATAATAATAGAACACACCATCCCTGCCGTTATGCAGCGAACCATCACCATAGATGTCATAGAGGAAGGCATTGCCGTCATACAGGGTTTTCGGGAATGCGACCGGATCATAGGCAAGCTGCAGATCAACCGTCTGGGTCTGGCCGGTTGTGGTCATGAATGCTGTGGTTTCGGCGATAACAACATTGTTCATAACCACCTTGACCGCAAAACCGTCTGAGCCGACTATCAGGTTGTTGATGGTACATTTTCCCGTCGTCGGGTCACTGCTGCCATACGCCCATACCGTCGTACCGGTCGGATCGCGCAGCTCAATCGGAATGGCGCTGCCGGAGTAGTTGGCACCGCTCGAGTTCTTCAGCTGCACAGTGACATTGCCCCAGTTGAGCGGCAGGATGACGCTGACCGGCAGTGGTGTGCTGCTGGTACTGGTGAAACCATTCATTGTCGTTTCACCAGCCGAAGTCAAACGTGTACCCCCCGGTTGAGAATAGTTGTAAGTCATGCGCACCTTGAACTGGGCCTCGTCACTGGCAAAGACCCTGCTGCTCTGCGGATTGCCGTTATACACATTTGGATTGGTGCTTAAAACCGTTCCTGCCATATCCAGAACCTGCAAATTCACATCCTGAGCATAATAATTATATGACGGAGCGGTGAGACCATCTGCATAGAACAGACTGGCAGCAACTCTGCCGCTCTTTTTGAGCTGCAGATTCTGGGTCAGCGTCTCCCCGCCCATCATGGTGAACTCAGCACCAGTGATCACCAGCCCGGTAGTCGGATCGGTGGACGAGAGTTTGTACGCACCTGGCGGCACCATGCTGAAGGTGAAATTACTGCCCGTATCGGTAGTTTTCGTGCGGGTCATTCCGCTACTGACACCGGTCAGAGTCACTGAAAAACCGGGCTGAGGATTACCATTCCATGACAGCAGCTGCCCGGTGACCGTGCCGAGCGGCGGCAGGGTAATGTCGGCCGTTACCGTCTGGCCGGCGATGACAGTCACCTTTTGCTGAACCGTAACCGGGGTGCCGCCATCCAGCGAGGGAACACTGACGTTTATATAACTGTCACCCGGATTCAAAATATTGAACGAATAGCTGCCGTCGCTGGCGGGCGAAGTAACCAGTTCAGTGCCAGAACCATATGTGATGGCCCCGTTGGTAAGTGATTCCCCGGTACTCTTGCGCACCACACCATTGATATTGCCCGAATTGGTGAAGCTCAGTGTGTTGACGGCCTGGGTGGAACCAATGGCAAAACCACCCTGTGTGGAAATCGTAACCGGCGTTGGAATTGTACCGAAATAGTTAGGGCCGAACGTCCTCTTGGCAGTAACCGTATAAGGGCCGACCGGAAGGGCAATCTGCGGCCCCTGATTGGGGTTGTTCATATTGGAGGTAAATACGGCCTGACCGGTGCCGCTGTTCATGCTGGCCGTATAGATCCGGTTAAAGATCGGAGAGGCACTCTGCAAATCGACCTTGACGAGGGCGCCGGAAGGTATTGCCCCGAGAGCATCCTGAACAGTAACGGTTACAGAGCCGGTCAAAGGTGGCAGCGCACTGTGCGGACTGCTGCCATCCACCGGTACAGCAAAGTTGCGGATTGCCAACAATTCGTCCTGGCTGAGGCCCGAAAGCGCTTCGGGCGGCAGCTGAACAAGGCGTTCGGCCGACGCTGTGGCACCGCTGACGCTGGAATTCTGCACCACAAAATGCATGATCGCCACCCGGCCATTGGCCGGTACGGTTACATCCCAAGCGGCGTTGAACCCACTTTTAGTCCATATATTCGTCGGAGTCGCGGCAATTTGGGTGACTGCTGTTGCAGCACCGGGGCCACCCCAGATCATGGCGGTTTTTGAGTAACCGCCCCATAACGAATTAGGACCGTAATAATTGTCGAATACCCCCCAGTAATCGGGAATCGTCCCACCGGTCTGTAGCACCGTGTCGCCACTGGACGTAGAGTTAATAAAGAAATAGTAGTTAGGATCTCGCTCACTGTAAAAGCCGTTTTTCACTCCAACCGTCACACCCTTGTCGAGACCGGTCAGATTATCGAAAATTTCCAGATAGCGGGCAAAATACCCATCCTGCGGCACATAGATCTTGCGGGTAACGGACAGTCCACCCACATCCGGTTGGCGCAGGGCAATTTCGCGACCCTGCTGTTCCTGGGTACCTGCGTTCACCGCTGCAAAATTGACCGGAGTGCCGCCGGTCGGGGTCACCGTCAGGAGTGCGCCGCCGGTATTTCCAAAGACGGTACTGGAAAGGGAACCATTGCCCGGAACCGGGAAGTCGAGGTAATTACCGTCATAGAGGGTTTGAGGCAACGCCACGGCATTGCTCTGCAGCGCCACATCCAGGGTCAACACGGCGCCGTCACCAGACAGCGTTCCGACGGCATCACCCAGTTTCTGCACACTGCCGTCACCGGCACTGACGCCGATACCACCCACCGGTACCTGATCAACCTGATAGAATCCGGCGGCATTGGTGCGCATCGAGTATGAACGGCCAAAGTCAGGATTGAGCGCGCGGACGGTGACCGGCATATTCGGTGAACCGGTACTGCTGTTCGGTTCCAGAACCCGGCCGTTGACGGTGCCGAGGCCGACCATGGTCATAATGCGGGTGGCGATCTCACCGTCAGCGGTCAGCACAATAGAGCCGGCTTTGGCCCGTAACTGTCCATTTGCCCCGTAGACGGTCAGATCGTAAGTATCCAGCGGCAACGTGGAAAACAAATAAGTGCCGTCACCGGCAGTCGTCATTCTGCCGGAGTATTTTGACGACCTGGCATAGACCGTGACACCACCGGCCGGGGTCTGTCCATCCGGAGCAAAAATGGTACCGCTGATAGTAGCGCTCGGGTCAGCGGCAATGGTGATAAAGACCGATACCGGCGGACCGGCTGCGATACTCCCTTTAAGAGAACCGTGCAGCCTTCCTGAGGATGACGCCAGCGTGTAATTTCCCGAATAAATATGCTCTAACGTCAACGTACCAAGAGCATCACTGCTTCCGTAAAGGTTACCAAAACCATCGGTGAGCGACACTCTGGCCCCCGGGACAGGAGTTGAGGAGCTGTCGACAACCGTGACAATCATACTGCTGCTGCCGTTCAGGGTAACGTCCTGGACTCTGTTTTCCTTGTATACCTGCAGACTGACGGAAACTGATCCCTTGGTGCGAGCTGCCGAGTCCTGCGCAGTCAGTGTGTAGTAACTCAGCGCCATGACCTCAAAACGATAGCTTCCCAGGCTGTCGGTAGTGGTAGTGTGACCTCCGGCCTGTACGGTGACTCCGGCGGCCGGTGTAACGCCATCAACACGGTACACATGCCCCTCCAGCGAGGCCCAGGCGGCCAGATTGAGATTGGCGGTAACGGTCTGGCCATTAGTGGCGATGCTGCCGGACGTGTTCGCTCCCAGGTCGGTAACCGGGTCTTTGGTTGAAATAAAGAAATTCCCCACAGAAACGTCTGCGAAGGTAAAACTCCCGCTGCTGTCAGTTGTCACCGTACGGCTGACAAGGCCGAACATGCTGCCGTTCTGCATGGTTACCGTCAAGCCGCTGATGCCGGTTTTACTGGAATCGAGCACCGTCCCGGTTACCGTTCCGTTGCCGAGGAAGACGACCGGCACGACAACCTGTGCGCCGCTGACAGTCAGATAAGCGCTGGAACGGCCACGGTTGCCGGTGGTATCATGAGCCTCGACCGTGTAGGTGCCAAGCGGCACCTGCGGGAAGGAGTAGCTGCCATCCGCTGCCGTAAAAGCGGTAAACAGAGGAGCGGTCAGATTTTGAGGATCAAGCAGGTCAACCTGGACTCCTGCGGCTACCACGGTCTGATCGGCACGTTTGACACTACCGGTGACCGAACCGGCCTCGGTTACGATGACCGTTACGCCACGCAGGAAACCATTGGGAGCGTTCATGACTCCGCTGGCCGCCCCCTGCAGCTTATTGGGCGTATCATAGGCTTTGATTGTGACAGCCGTTGCAGGCCCGGAATTTGCCGTCGGCTGTCCGGCAATCCCTTCCACCAGGAAGGTTCCATCGGCTGCGGACGTAGTGGTGACGCCGTTGACGACAACCTGAGCAGACGCTACCGGTTGGTTGGTGACCGTCACAACTTTGCCGGTGACAATCCCGCCCCGGATGGTAACAGAAACCCGGCCCAGTGATATGCCCTGACTGGCAACATCAAACGAGTTAGTGCCGCCGCTCATGGCACTCAGCGTAAAGTTTTTGACGGTTTCTCCGGCAGCAAAAACCAGACTGGCCGGCTGCAGCTGAAGAGCTGCAGAAGAGGGTGTCAGATCAAGCTGCATGCCGGTCGACGGTGCCGGCTGGTCGAGTGTGATAGCCAGTTGCACCGTTTCGCCGGCAGCCAGTAACTGTGACGCTGGCAGTTGCAGCGTCGTCAAAGAGCGGGCGGTAAGATTGAGGGTGGTCGAAGTGCCGACGTTCCCGGAGGCATCACCGGCTGTGGCGGTCAGATTCAGGATCGTCCCCTCTGCCAGGTTGGCCGGTATGTTAATGACAAAACTGCTCTGGACCGTTCCGGCCGGCGTCAGCACGGCAGAATTGCTGTAGGAAAAGGCACCGCTACCGCTGAGCGTTATGCCGGTCACTTCGGTATCATCCTGGGCATCGACGACGATTGTCACCGTATGTCCCGGCACGATAAAACTCGTATTACCGACCGTATGCAGTGTGACCTGCGGCGCGGTGGTATCGGCAACCGACAGCACCACCGCCGGGGCAGCGGCACTGTTGTTAGCCACATCAATGGCCGTTGCTTCCAGGTGGACGGTGTCCTGCGAGGTAAAGTTGGCCGGTACGGTGTAGCTGAACGTGGCAGCCACGGAATTCTGGGGCGGCGTGATGTCACGAACTTCAGGCGTTCCTCCGTTGACACGGAAGCTGACCTGCTTGATTCCACCCAGGTCGTTGGCGGTGACAACCGCCGTAATCTTCTGTCCGGTTCGAACGACCGCACCACTGGAAAGCCCGGCAAAAAGAACGACCGGCGGTGTAGCATCGCTAACGGTAATACTTACCGGAACAGCCGTGCCGCTCTGCCCTTTGCTGTCGACGACAGTGGCATTGATTACAATCTGACTACCCGGCAGGGCATCCAGCGGCACGTAAAAGGCAAAATCTTTCTGCGCCGACAGCGCCGTCGGCGTTACGGCAACGGTGTCGGAAGCCGGGAACTGACCGCCATTGGCCTGATAGGCGATTCTGACAATGCCCATATCATCCTGCGCAACAACCCGCACCACCACTCTGTCGCCGGTGCGAACAACGGCGCCACCAGCCGGCAGTGTAATTGTCGCGGTCGGCGGAGTATCGGCGATAACTGAGATGGACGTTTCTGTCCCTATCAGAGCACGATTTCCGGAAGTATCGGTAGCAATAGCGCTGACTTTGATCGGCGTGCCGTTCGGTATGCCCAGCGAGGGCAACGCCTGAAAACTGAAACTGTAGGTCGGGCTCTGCGCCACACGGACCGCTCCGGCCGGAGCACCGTTCAGATACCAGTCAACCACCGCGATATCGGCAGCGTTACCAAACACCGGCGTCACCGTAACGACAGCATTCTCTATAACGGTGGCTGGTGTCGTAAGGCTGCTGATAACCGGTGGAGTCCGGTCAAGCGACCGGAATGTGTACGGTGGTTCGGCGCTCTGCTGATTGCCGGACAGATCGCTGGCCGGCAGCAGTGTCACTGTGTAGAGCGTGTTTTCTTTAAGCGGATAAGTCGGTGTGAAGACCATGCCGGTGTTGCCGAAAACCATATCCACACGGCCAGCCAGCAGAGCGGTGCCATCACTAACGGTGATAGCGGTGCCGCTAAAGGCGGCCGGGTTGACCGGTTCACTGAACATGATCCTGATCACACTTTCCAGCGGAGCACCGCTGGAGCTCTTATCCGGACCAAACGAGACAATACGCGGTGGGGTGATATCAACCGTCGTGAATTTGGCTACAAAATCCTGCAGCATCGATCGATCAACCCGGTCTTTGACACCGGAAACCCGGATGGAATAGGTCGTTTCATCTTTGAGCGGCTGAGTCGGGGTAAACGTGACGACCGTATCATTGACGGACATTTCACGGAATCCTTCGACCGGTCCGACCGCTGAGGTCACACTGAGCGAAGCGGGGCTGATGCTGCCCGGCTGTACCGGCTCTGTGAAGGTAATCACGATCGGAGTTGCCAGCGCAACGCGGATCTGACCCGGCAACGGACTGGACGATGTGACCGCCGGAGGTGCTTCATCAAGCATGATCGGTGAGTTCGTCAGATCAAGATCTGCAACAATCTGCAGCGATTTTTTAGCCAGACCGAGTCCGGCCGGATCCTGCAGTATTAGCAGGTAATCTCCCTTGGGTACGCCGATGAACGTCACCAAGCCACTGCCGTCACTGTCATGATAGAGGGTAAATCCATCCGTACGTCGCAGTTCGGCCACAATTCCGACAGCCGGATTGCCATTGACGAAGATCACCTTGACCTTCAACGAACCGGTATCGGCAAAAGCGACGGTAACCTCAGCCGTCGCACCCGGATTGAGTATGCCGCCGGCTGAACCGTTCTTGAGGGGATTGACCGGATCTTTCGCATACACCGTAAATGGTCCGGCCGGGACATTCGGGAAAGTGAAGCGACCGGTCGTGGGGTCGGAAAAATTCGTGCATTTAGAAGCACCACAGCCGGCATCCGGGAATTTCTCCAGAACTACTTCGGCCCCTGTCATAACAGTTCCGCTATCAAGCACCGTACCACCGATCGTGCCGAGCCCGGCCAGAACGACTTTGACGTAACTGGTGGCACCGGCATACGGCAGATCGCCATAACCCATTCCTGATTCACGGGTAACCTGCGATCCGGCCCGAATCGTGAAGCGACCTAAACCGACATCGACAAAGTTGAAGAGGCCGTCACTGTCGGCGGTAGTAATCCGTGCACATTGTCCGGAATAATCACTGAGCAGACAGACGGTCGCATCAGCAGCCGGCTTTCCATCAGGATGATAGACCCAGCCATTGATGGAGCCGAGGGCCGGCTTGACCAGATTGGCTACCATCGGAATATCGACGATCTCACCTTCGCGGGTGAGGTACCCCTGGGCGAAGACCTGATTTTGTCCGGCGCTGTATGCCGATATACGGAACTCACCGACCGGTACACCGGGGAAGACAAAGCGGCCATCCAGACCGGAGGTTACTACGAGATACATGCTGCGGCCGGACGGAGATGTCTGCGACAGGGTTATCTGCCAGCGGGAGAGCGGTGTCAGTGCGCCGCTCTGGAAGAGGGCGCCCTGCACCTGGCCGATGGCCATTTCAGAGATGTTGACGGTGACCGTCGGAATCGACAGATATGCTGTGGCAGTGGCAAAACCGCGCCGGCCGGTAGCGGCCTCGAAAACCTCTGCCCGGAAATCTCCCAACGGAATAAAATCCTGACTATATTCCCCGGCAGAGTTAGTCACTGCAAAGGCCAGGTCACCGGAGGCGTTGGAGATGCTGACTTCGGCGTTGGCAACCGGGGTGATGCCGTCGGGACGATACACCACTCCCTTGACGGTAACCGTATGGTCGAAGAGGTAGACGTTGACTACGACCTCAGTGCCGTCGGTGACAATCTTCCCGGATGCGCGACCGACAAAACCGTCATTACTTTCCGCTTTAACCGTAAAAGAACCTTCATTAAGAGCATCCGCTCCACTGAACGTCACCACGCCGTTGGCATCAGTTGTATACTTCCGGGTGGTATTGCCGATATTGGTTGCTTCCTCGACTGTCACCCAGGCATTAGGCACCGGGGTGGTTGAGTTGTGAGTGAAAACAGTAACTTTTACCGGTGCACGCGCCTGGAGCCGTACCGCCACATCTGACGTTTGCCCGGCGCGTACCAGCCCGCTCAGTTTGCCGATCCGGCCGGTCGGGTTGCCGGCCGAGTCCCGTTCCTCAACCGTCAGGGTAAATTTACCGGCGTTCACCAGCGGCAGGGTGAATTTACCGAATTCATCGCTGACGGCGGTCTCACTCTGGATTCCCTGCGGGAGTGCGGTACAGCTGGATTCACCACCGCTTTCAGAGCAGATGGTCTTGAATTCGTCGGATTTATACGTAATCAGGGCGTTTTTCGAGACCGTAACACCGTCAGGTCCGTATACCGTGCCGGTAACAACACTGGTTGCGGTCAGCTTGATCAAAAGATCCTGGGTTTCGCCATTGGTCTTGATTTCACCCTTGAAAGTTACCGGGTCGGGGCTGAACGCCCCGGCAGCCGTAATCACAAAATCACCGACAAATACGTTGCCGAAACTGAAGCGGTTGCTTGCAAAGGTGGTGTCAATGATCTGCAGATGAGGGGTGTATTCGAAACTAAGGCCGATCAGCTCCTGACCGGATTGTGCTGCAACGACCCGCAGGGCTGAGACGCTGACCTTGCCCACCAGCGGTGTTGTGCCGTTCGCATCGAATATTCCTCCGGTAACGGTTCCCTTCCCTTTGAAGGTCAGGTCAAGCCGCACCCGCTGCCCCTGGAAGCGGATGGAGGTGATACCGATATTGCCGTCAGAGAGGTCCGGCAGGAACGCAGAAACATAGTACTGACCGCCACTCACCGGAACGTTGGCAAACTGGTAAGCGCCGGTGCTGTTGCTTACCGTGCTGGCCACCATGGCCTTTCCGCCGTCACCATCCTGAAGCAGATACACCTTGATTCCACTGGCCAATGAATTATCAGCTTTGAGAATGGTGCCGTAAATCCCCCCCTGGGACTGCAGCACGATAGTCGCTCCGTACTCGACTCCCGGCGTGGAAACATCAACTGTTACCTGCCCTTTGGCAAGCAGCGCCTGGGATACGGCCACGATCGTTCGCGAGCCGACCGGAACATCGGTCAGGGTAAAGAGGCCGTTGGCGTCGGTTCTGGTTAACGATAATCCCCCTCCGACCTCGGCATCGGCCACCGGAACACCGTCCGCACCCTTGACAATGCCTTTGATGGTTCCAAAACCGCCATTCAGGAGAATATTGGCGGAGATAGTACCGTCCGGCGCCAGGGTAATCCGGGCGTTCCCTTCCTGGGACGCGGCCTGATCAAAGGTGTAGATGCGGTAATCGCCGGAGGGCACATCCGTAAAGTTGTATGCGCCGACTGATGAGGTCAGTGCTGACGCCACGGCGCACTCCGGTGGACGTCTCCCTTCGGAATCGGCCGGGCAGCGGACGCCGTCCTGGCTGTTATCCTGGTAAAAGCCGTAGACCGGTACACCCGGAACTGCGGATGCTCCATCGGTATGCAGCACGTGACCAGTAATGGCACCGTATTTGACGGTAATCTTGCGGACCGTTTCGGTCAGCAGGACCAGATTCAGTTCCACGCTGGAACCTGCCGCTCCGATGTAACTGCTCTGGGTGATTTTAGAGTTGGTTCCGAGATGCACCGCTTCGACGATGAGGTTCCCTACCGGAATTTTGGCAATTGCGTAGGTACCGCTGCTGTCGGTCGTAAAGGCAAACTGGCTGTTATCGGTCAGGCTGGTGACGCGGATCTGGGCATCCTTGAGCGGGGTCATGCCGTCTTCGCCAAGCACCTTGCCGGTCAGGGTGCCGCGTCCGAGAAAGACAACATTGACGTTCAGCCGCTGGCCATTGCGGGCTACCGAAAAGGGGAGCGCCCGGAATTCGCCGTCATCCGGATTGAGTGCGACGATCTTGTTGGTCTGCTTGAGAACATAATCCCAGCCGAACGCGGCATCTGCACCGGTAGTTTTGGAACTGACCCCGTACCAGAAATTGGTGCATTCAAGTCCAACCTGAACCTGGGTAAACAGGCGTACTTCGGCACCGGACAGCAGATTTCCGTCCGGTTGCAGGACTTTACCGGAAACCACGGCGCCGGCATCCTCGATGGTTGCCTCGATGGGAACGCTCTGGCTGGCCAGCTGGTGGCCACGCCGGTCAGAGATATTGTCAAAGGTTATGCTGCGCGGAACAAACGGACCGACCGGATCACGCAAGGCCAGAAAGGCGATACGATTGCCCGGTTGCAGGGCAACGCCAACCACCTGATTTCCATCCAGGGTATAGTTGCTGATCAGAGTACGGGCCAGCTTGTCCTGCACTGAAGCTGCAGTCACCTCTTCACTGAAAAGCGCAGCCACAACCCTGCCAAAGCGCCAGATTCCGCAATCATTTTTGAACACGTCGGCATCCGGTTGCTGTACTACACTGATGATTGAGGGTGCGATATCCGGAATCGCACGGGTAATGGTTGCCGTTTGCGGAGCACCGGCCAGCGGAACGCCGTCGGCGTACAATTCTACCGTGAAACTGTAGGGTGATGTCAGGTCAACCGTCGGCAGTGTTGCAGTGGTAAGGGCACTGAAGCTCCGCTGCTGCAGGACACCGGCGGCGTCTGGCGCAACGATTGCCAGGTTGAACGGTGCTGCAGGATCGGCACCGGGCAGCCGTTCCACCCTGATGCGGAATGCTCCGAGAGTTGGAACGGAAACCATCGCCAGTTGTCCGCTGGTTACGGTCTGATCTTTAAAAATCAGGTAATCGCTGTAGGGGATCTCTTTGACAATCTTTCCTTTGTCGCCAACGCCGCCCAGTTTGCGGCCGGTACTGTCGATCAGTGTCAGGGTGACCGGTAACGGGGCGCTGCCAGAATCCAGCATAACCGAGATATGTTCCGGCCGATAGGCGATCTTGCTCGCCAGGTCACGCTGGAAATCGGCGCCCCCTTTGGCGGTCAGATCCGGCTTCAACAGGTTGGCCACGGCATCAGCCAGCACATCGCCGCGAACGGAACGGCGGCGCAGGTCATCGAATCCGTTGTAATCACTTTCGGCGTTGGCGCGATCAGCCGGTAACGGGTTGGTTTCTGCCAGGCGGGTATAGTTGCTCCCCATGAAATCGAGCAGCAGCTGTTCTGCACTATCCGGCAGCGGTTCGTGGAGGGTATAGCGGAAACCTGCCTGAGCCACTTCGATGCCGCGATCCCACACAATCTTCTTGCCGAAACGCTGAATATCTTTCGGCAGAGCCGCATCGGGTGCGGTGGCCACGGCGTAGGCCTTGCCAAGCACGCCGATGGCGGCGTCACGCAGTGATTTGGGGAGACTTCCCGCTTCTTTGGGAAGCACCAGCGAATCAGGTGAGAGCGGTATGCCCAGCTCACCAACGGAAGTCTTCAGCTGAAACCGGCCGGATACATGGTCGTCGGCATCAAGGGTGGCGGCGAAGATAGTGCCGCTGACTTTGGAGCGAAGATCAAAACTGACCGTGGCTGAATCACCCGGAGGGATCGTCTCGATCTGCTTGCTCCCCTCCCCGATCAGGTCGGCGCCGCTGATCTGCTGCTGGTGCAGATTGACGCTGACAAAGTTGGCCGGTGACTGGGAGGTGTTGGTAACCGTCACATCGAGGGTATATGCTTCACCCGCATTGACGACGTCCGGATGAGTAAAGGTCAGGGTAAAGTTCGGGTTGCGCACAAGTACCGTACCCATGGCACGTCCGCGCACGGTAACCGGGCCAATCGGCAATCCGACCAGCGTGCCGGTAATCTCCATCTCAATCGTGTGGCTCCCCTCACGGCGCCCTTCCACCAGAAACTCGGCGTTACCGCTCTCTCCCGGAGCCAGACTGACGATGTCGTCGGCAGTCCCCAGTTTGCCGTCCGGGCCTGGTTGCACCACCGCCTGCAGTTTGGGAGATGGCCCCTTGGTCGTGTTTGCCATGGCCAGCGGATCGTCGCTGGTGCCGACAACCTTGTCATTACCGGCTGGAAGCAGGATTGTGGCAGTAATATCCTTCACCACCAGATTTGAATATTCGGGCGCAACATTGCCGACCATCAGCATGACACTGAAATACTGGTTCAGGAAGCCGATGTCACCCGGAATGACGATCACCCCCGGAATAGGGGGTACGTCGAACGAGTTGCCCTTGTAGTCAAGCGCCTTGAGACTGAAACTTTTTACACTCAGGTTGGGAACCTTCGTCTGGGCCAGTTTGAGAGAATCCGGGATGATCGTGCGTACATCTTTGAGCTGCGGTTCAGGAATCGTGGAGCCAATTCCTGCCTCACTGACATTGACATCAGTAGCTCCGGCCAGATTCGGCAGAATTACCGGCATGTTGATCTTGACCGGATCACCGCTGCCGATGGCAAAGGCGGCGGTAAAATTGTAGGCCTGGAAGTTGGTTTTATCGAAGACAATACCCTTGTCCTTGATCTCCTGGGCGGTCAAAGGGCGGGCGGTAATCTGGGAAACCAGCAGTTTTTCAATGATCTCGATGGTGACGCTCTCGGGGGTGCCGCGCAAGAGAACCTCGCCGCCACTCTCCAGGCGGATGTTGTCCAGGGAGTAGATACCCGGCACGGTCAGCGGCGGGATGTTGAAGGGGGTATTGGCTCTGGCAGTCAGTTCCAACGGTGTTTCCAATCCCGGACCACGCAGAGTTCCCTTGACCAGCGCATCAGCCGCCAGTGGCGGAATCTCGGCGTTGGGGAGCGTCGGCACCTGCGTATAACTGCTGACAATAGTAGCGATGTTTTTCGGTACCACCTGCCGGGCCGGCTCCACCTTGAGCCCCATGCCGTAGAGGATGATATCCTCATGAGCCAGGAAACGCCCCTCGTAGGCCTGGGCGGTTCCTGCCGTACCGGTTACAACAATGAGCAGCGCCAGAGTGCGGATCAGAGTTTTTATATTCATCGATAATTTCCCGTAATTCATGACGCCACCTATAAAAAGTCTCGTAAATTATTGGTTGATTGACCCGATTGTCGAAGGCCGACGCTTGAAGTCCGTTATATTGAGTGTATTAATTGAATCCGGAATACGGGCCAGCGCTTCGTCGCTTACCCCGGTTGCAAAACCGGTTACCGCCTGAATAGCTCCGAGATCAACTTTGTCATTAATCGTGTGAACCGTGTCGCGCAGCGTCAGAACACTGGTAGCAAGTATCCCGCCAGGAGGATTTTTAAGAACCGCGTAGCGACCATGCATGGTGAGATCTGAAGGGACAAGGGTGAGCTTCTTCGTTGTACCGAGTTTGTCGGTATACTCCAGAGTCCAGTTACGCAGTTCATCCGCGGTACCGGTGTTGGTATAGAACTCGATAAACTGATCCACGCTGCCTGCCTGAGGCTCGACAATCACTTCGTTGATCATCGGCAGTGGAGCGCAAAGCCAAGGGGGTATGATGTTCGTTACCGTGGTCGGACAGTTGGGTGGTAAACAGACCGATGTCATGGCCTGAGCAAACTGCTGGATGCCGGTTATTGATCCTCCCGGCAATGTATCGATGCTGATACCGGAATTGGTCAGCACCGTTGCTGTCGAAGGTGCTACTTCAGTATAGGTTAATTGAGAATATGCGCCGCTTTCCATTGCTCCGAAGTGGAGCGTTTTCAGGCGTTGCACCGCACCGCAATAACGCAGTTCATCCACAACCGAGACATCAAAATAACTGGCCGCAGTATTGTTAACAACCGTGAGACTGTAGGTTATCGGGTCTCCCGGGTTCACAGCCACAAGATCCTCTGGAACCGTATTCTTGATCACGCAGAGCGGATCGTTGCTGACGACAATCTTCCCCTTCGGATCGTTGAGTTCGCCCATTCCGGGAATAGCGACTTTACTGTCCAGAGTTGTTTTACCGTTTACGCCACTATGTACGATATGTGTATCAACGCCGTTGGTATCCGCTGCGGTTGTCACCAGCGTCGGGTTACATCCGGTCAGCACATTGCACTCGGGAGGCAGGCCCACGGTGTAGGTATCCAGCAGAGTCGGGGCGTGGAAGCCGAGACCGAGGGAATTGAACTGAATTGTACAGCCGGAATCATCACTTCCTGCCGCCGCACAGGTAGCAGTGATATTCCCCTGTAACTGCAGTTTGAAATTTGGAGCCGGTTCATTCACCGTGAACGTTTTGTTGATAGTCAGGCTTCCCCATTCGGCCAGTCCGCCAGGGAGCGTCCTGTCTATGGCTTCTGCATAACTCTGGAACTTGCCTTTGAGGGGAATGGGTATGGTACTGCCGGCAGTGACATGGGCAAAGGTGCGCACTTTTGGTCCGGGAGTCGCCGGTGACGCAGAATTGATGCACATCACCTGCGGTTCAATTTTAACGGAATCAATTTTCGGAAGTACCCACGTCATTACATTGCTGCTTGCCTTGCCATATTCCAGAAGATCCAGAGTGCCCCGTATGGAGGTCAGGCCGGGGAGCGGCTGGCTGCTGACGATGCCTTTGTAACCGACATCGTTGGTAACAGTGGCAACTGTTGGCGTGGCAGAATCCAGGGTAAGCGCCTGAGTTCCGGCATACTGTACCGTAATACCGAAAGCCTTTTGTGCTGCCCAGCCGAGTAACGGTGCCAACGGACCCGTTTCTGCAGCCAGTACGGTTACGCTGTCCTGGATGACCGGTTTGAGCACGTTGAGCAGGTCGGACATCCCCACGGAAGCGACCCCCCCAAAGAGATCAAAGGTCGCATCTTTCAGATAGACGGCACCGTTGCTGGTGATGAACGGGTTGCCGGTCACGTCGGACGTCAATATGAGCCAGGGGTTCTTCATATCCTTGAAGGCGGCCTGGAGGGCGGATGAAACAACCGACAGCGGTGCCAGATCAATTTTATCCAGCTTGATCCCAGCAAGTACTATGGTCGGATTTGATTTCAGTTTCTGGGTTCCGTATGTGGCTCGGATGACCTGGAGTCCTGCATTGTTGACCGAGAGCAGTCCTGACGGAGAGACCGATACGGTGGCTATTTTTTTCGGAATGGCCGGATATCCCAGATTAACTAGCACCTGGTTGACCCGGTCAAAAATGAAATCATCGAGGGAAATTCCGTTTATTTCGGCAATCAGCCCGTTGCCGAACCATTCATATTTCGTTTCCGGTGCGGCCGTAACATTATCAATCAGCCCGGTGTCGCCATGTTCAAGTTCGACGGTGAGCTGTTTCGAACCAGGAACTATCGCAATCGGCACCAGCACCGGCGAGAGGCGCAGCTGATCCTTTTTGTTGATTTTTATCGTGACAGTCGCCGGAGGGCTATCAAGCAGGCCGTCACTGACGATTAGCTGGAATGTCAGTGTGTCTTCTTTCTTCGGTGCGGTAAATGTCGGTTTAACTCCACCGGCGTCGGATAACGTCACCGGCGTGCCGGCTGTCTGTTTCCAGCGGTAGATCAGGTGATCGCCATCAGGGTCGCTGCTGGCGCTTCCATCCAGCGTAACGGTCTGCTCCTGATCAACGGTCTGGGCCGGTCCGGCATCGGCAACCGGCGCATGGTTACCCAGAGAAGCACCGGCACGGGTAAAGGCCCAGATATCGAGGGACAGGGAATTTCCGACATAGAGAAGACCACGTTTGTCATCGATCCTGAAACCTTCAACTCCGAGCGGATACGGAATTGTGAAGCGAATCCGGTCATCCCGAAGATCACCGTTCTGATCGATCAGGCCGGTGCGGAACGGTTCGCTGACATCAACCAGATAGAGCGCGTCTCCGCCGCTGCCGGAAGCTCCGCCGGCAAAGAGGGTTTTACCATCCTGACTGACCGCCATCTTGCGCATTATCCCTGGAATGGAAGGGGTGCGTGGCATGGGGATAGTGCCGACAACCGACATGTTGGAGTGATCGCGGATATTGACAATGGTGATGCCGTTGGAGCCACCGATGAAGGCAAAGTCAAAGTTTTCATCCGCTTCAATCGTGCCGTTGCCATTGCGGTCGACAGCAACGTTACGGGCGACGGCAAATTGATGCACCTTGCTCGGAGTGCCAACGTCGAAACCGACAGAACTGATCGTGCCCATGTTGGCATCGAAAGCATCCAACGTCGGCAGACCACCGAAGTTATTATTTAACGCTAAAACATCATTGCCAACTACTGCCAGATCAACATAGTCACCCTGGAAAATTCCTTCGACTTGTCGAATAAAGTAATTCGCCGGAAGGGGTGATGGTGGCGGAGTACCAGGGAGATTCAAGCAGTTATCCAACGTGTGTATTCCCGTATCGATGATGGGCATATCGGTGATATTCCTGCAAGTATCCACCGGCATGATGCCAAGTTCACCAAGGGCAGAATAAACGGCATATCCTTTTGCATGGGAGAGGATATCCACACCACGTGCAAAGCCGTACTGCTTGACCGTGCCATCAGCTGAATGATCACCGGAGGTGGGAGCCGGAAGCGTTTCCGGGTTCCTGGTCAATGTTTTGCCACCCAGGCGGCACGGTTTGTCCGGATTGGTAATATCCAGGAAATTTACGGCACTGCCGAACGAATTGTAAATGACACTGGAAAGAAGTTGCCCCTCAAATACCAGATCACTCCCTACGGCTGAGACATGATCCGAGCAACCGGCTAGTTCGTTAATATCTTTACTGCGCAGCCTCAAGCCGGGATAAATATTGTGTGACGCTACTGCGAGAGGAGGTTTGGTGCGGAAATGGGCGATATACATCGCCCCTGCACCTGGCAGCCCTGCTGCGGTGCAGGACGCTTCATTTCCCGCAGCGCACTGCTGCGCCAGTATCACTTTTGCCGGATCGGCAATGAGGGCGCAGTAAAAGGCGCTTCCTTCATTACAGCGATCCCGCATGGCTGCCGGATCGCCAAAGAAGGTTTTGGCGGTTTTTTCCAGATTGGTGATGTATTCCAGGAATGTTTCCGTGTACTGACTGCCGGCATTCGGCGGAGTGTATTGATCCTTATTAACGTCCCAGGGATCGTTAATATAGAGATTTGTCCCCTCTGCCGTACCGTCGCCGCTGATGCCGTACACAACCCGAACATGACCTGACGGAACGCGGGACATGACGACAAAGGCGCCGTAGGTATCCAGAATATTGTTAAGGCTGGCAACCGAATAGGTCTGAGGCGGTTCAATAACCATTCCGTAACGATTCCAGAAAGCCTGGTTGTCAAACGGCAACCCGCTATTATCCTGATACTGGTTCCAGTATCCCGCTTCTGCGGCTATCTGGGACGGGTCAACAAATACCTGATCACGCCAGGCGACCATCATGGCGGCTGACGTTGCCCAACAGGACATGGTGGTCGGTTGCCCGATCAGGGGAACATCCCCATAAATCTGGTCGAACAGTGTCGGATGCTGGATCTTCGGGAACAGCTTCAGATGCCGGGGTGTTTTACCGGCGGCGGTGTGTCCGGTTTCAAACGGTATCCGCGGATTTGTCACATCAAAAAGGTGATAGCCGTACCCGCTGGCATTTCCTGTCGCGGCTGTGAGTATGGTTTTCTGCGTGCTCCCCGAACCCTTGCGGTGATACTCAACGTCTTTGAACGGATATGAATACGTGGTGGGAGCGGTGCTGCTGAAACCGGTATTCAAGTGCGGCGGTTCAATAACAATGCTGCTCACCTTGAGCGGCTTGTAAGTCCGCAGTAACAGACTGCTGGTGGCCAGAGGACGACCGGCGATTGTGGTTACGCCACTGAAGGCGACCCGGTACTCCTTGCCCATCTGCAGCGGTACGTCGCCAATGAATGTGGCCGTGCGGTTAACGTTGGAGAGCAGCCAATGTCCGGATACCGGTTGCATGGTTGCCATGTCGAACAACAGCATGTTTGTTATCACTGACTGCTGATTCAACGGCTCGCTGAACGAGAATGTCAGCGGTGCTTGAACATCAATATTGACAAAGCCGGAGCTGTCCATCATCAACTGGCTTTGGGATGAGCTGGCGGCATTGACATCAAGCTGCAGTGGCACACCACGGGGCGGCACCTGACCACGGATCTCCTTCACAGTCCCACCGGTGGTCGGGTCTCGCACTATGATATTGAAACTGTATATTTTGGTGGATTCCCGCTTACCATCCTCATAGACAGCGGTAACGTAATAATTGTCTTCAAAATTGCCGTTAAAGGCGAAGATAAAGGCGCCATTGGCAAGAGTTGTGGTTGACGATGATGATGCATCAAAGACAGTCAGTTCAGAAAATGTATTTGTCCCAAGCACACCTAAAACCACTTTGGTAACGCCCGCGCCGGTAATCTGTTGATCGGCGGGTACATGAGCGTTAAAGGAGTCAATCTCAGCTTTTGTTGGGTCAATCGCTCCAATGGTGGCCCGGAGCGTAAGGTTTCCCGAGCCGGCATTGTAGGACGATATCGCCGGCGTAACTGATCGCCCGGCTCCGGTTGCATCAGTTACTTCAACGGAGTAGCTATCGCCCGTAGTTCCCTCAATCAGAGCGCTGATAGTGCCGAACGGATGAACAGTTCCGCTCAGCTGAGAACTCCAACTGTTGCCGTTAGATAGATTTTTGATGACAATTCTGGAGTCGCCCGGATTCAGATTAGTGTCGAACACATCCACCCGGACAAACGAGAGCGGCTGTAGGGTGACGGTGAGTGGCCGGCGGTTTCCGGCAACATCGACTACCTCGGCAGTCAGGGAATCACTGGCTTTCCCGTCAACTTTCAACAGCGATGGGAATGGCCGGTAGAAGCTGGTTTTTCCTCCGCTTGTGTTGTTCCTGACAAGAATCTCCCGGTCGGCAACGACAAACCCTGTGGATGAGTAATTGAGAGAAAGACGATTGTTGGTTACCGTTACTTTGCCGCTCATGAGTGGCAGGCAGATCGGTTTCGGCATGCCGGCCAGAATATTACCGGCCAGATCGGCATACGGCTCGACCGTCGTACCGGTACCATACGCCCCCCACAATGAACCGATTATATCAAGGACACCGGTCGGGAGAGATACCGAGTCAATCTGGAGTATGCCGGGGGCGGGAATAAGGAACGGATAAAAAATTTCAGGCGGCAAGGAACGCTCCAAAGTCATTTCGCCGTACAGCACACCAAGTGGTCGCGCTGAGCGCAGGAAACCATAGACGCCATTCCCGGTGACACCGGGACAGGGGGGTGATGACGTGGCAATCCGCCCATCGATAACCCGTGCAGTGTCGACAGCATGCAGAGACGGCTGCCCCCCCCGCATCGACCGCCTGTGTAAGCACCCACTGATCATCGAGCGTCTCGCCACCGGAGGTCGGGATACTCATATTAAGGTACGAAAGAGGCTCTTTCCCCTCGATAAAGAGTTTAACACCGCCGGTGTAGCTGAAATTCTGCTTGTGGACCGGCGATAACTGAAACGGAAAATCAGCTTCCGTAACCGGCTTCAGAGTAATAACCGCCCCATCAGGGAAGGCGCCAGAAGGTACGTCAACAGCGACTCCTGCCGGTCCGAGGACTCGACCCCCCTCATTTCCAACCACTTCTGAAACACTGCTGTCGCTGTTGGTCTGTTTGAACCTCGGCAAAGCGACTGTCGTCGTGATCCCGGCCGGACTGGTGATCTCCAGCTGCAGCTTATCTTTAACCGTTGCCGTGAATATGACGCTGAAGCTGCCGTTTGGATCAACGAGAGCCGGATTACGGGCTCCGGTCGCCAGGTTGACGACCGTCACCGTGTCATGCAGACCGGCGCTCCCCTGGGTGCCGCTGACCGTGGTTTTGCCATCGGTACCGGGAATGGTGGCCGATATGTTCGCCGCCGGCGGCGCAACCGGCGGAGCGGTGTTGAGACTGGTAAAGCTGGCGGTAAACGGTGCCGTCATGGCTGTGCCGGAACGGTCGATCAGGCCGCTGACTGTGACCGTGTAGAGTGTGTTGGAGGCAAACGGATCGGTATGGCGGAAGGTAACGGTCATGCCATCAACGCTCAGCTCCACTGAACCATTGAAAATACCTGCGGAGCTAGAAACCTGGAGGTTGGCCGGTCCGGCAGCGACAACCGGCTCGGAGAGCCTGATGACAACCGGATCGCTCAGGGCTACATTTGTCGCAGTAGTAATCGGGGTCACGCCGGTAATTGTCGGCGGGTCGATCTTCAGTGACAGGTCAACGGCTGCAAAAGCGCTGGCGGTGACGTTTCCGGTGGCGCTGCCTTTGTCCATCCTGATCGTATCGAGAGCGGTCAGCGTGAAGGCCCCTGGGGCAACGACAGTGACATAGCCACCGTTAGTGCCTGAGAGAGCAACCAGCGGCAACGTGTCACTACTGATCAGCGCTCCGCTGAAGGGTGCGCTGTCAGTGCCGCTGACGCTGCCTCCGGCATAACCGAGTGTGGCGGCTGTCTGCAGGAAAAAAACGCTCCCTTCGGTGGTAATACCGGGAAAGAGTACCGTTGTGCTGCCAGGTACTTCCTGAGTGGAAAGCAGTCGCCCGGAATTGACCGTGCCGCGACCGATGACGGCAAAGCGGGTTGAGCCGCCAATGACGACCGGCCTGACCAGCAGAATGTCACCGGTGGCGGTGAACGGTAGCGGCAGGGGAATTGAAAGAGCGGCCGGAAGCTGTAGGCTGGTGCCGGGTATGCTGAAGGTGACCCCGCCCAGCAGCGTGAAGCCGGGCGGCAGGGTTAGTCCACTGGCCGACAGATCGAACGGCTTGATGCTGATCGGAACGACCCGGTTGACGGCTGCAGCCGGAACGATCAGCGCCTCGCCACTGGCAACACTGACAGCCCCCCCCTGCGGGCCGACCACGGTTACCAGATCGGCGTTGACGGGTGGGATGCTGGTGGTAACGCTGATGACCCCTTTCTCCAGCACCTGACCGGACAAATTGAGACCGGGGGCAACCGGATAATCGGCCAGCAGGGCTCCGGACGGAAGGCCGAAGCTGTAGAGAACGATGTCCTGGGCGTAGGGTTCGCCGATAATGCGGTCACCGGAGTAAAAACTGTAATCTTCGGCAATAGTGGACCAGACCGTAGAGCCGCTGGTGAGTGGCGTCGCTGCGGCAACCCGGCTGCCGACGGAGGAGCTGACTCCCGCTTTGTACAGGATCAGCTTGGGCTGAGGGGTTATACGGGCCTGAAGATCAAGACCGAGCGGGAGGTTTGTCGCTGCTGTCACAGGAGCACCGGAGACCGGGCTCGCCGGGGCGCCAATACCGGCATCGGCAATCAAAAAGACGTGCTGGCCGCTGCTGGAAAGTGTGCTGCTGAGCGTTGCACCATCGGCGGATATGCTGGCAGGCCCGACCGTCAGCCAACTGTGGCTGGACTCGTCCCAACGGGCAGCAACCACGATGGCTGTCACCGGCAGGCCTAACAGGTTCGGCACAGAGGCACTGACCGGGGCGACAAAGGTTATGCCGTGCGGAATCAGATCAATGGCCGCCAGTGGTGACCAACCAGCCGGCAGAGTGCCCTGCAGACCCTGAGCACCGATCTGGATGAGGCTAAAGGTCTGGTCGGCGGTTACGGCACCGGATGGCAGGGTAACGATAGCTGTGCCGGAGGTTACCGTGATAATTCCGGCTTCTTTCATGGCTGAGGTGACACCGGCTTTCTCAGGTGTGAGTGGTGCGCTGAGTGCTCCGCCGAGTACCGCCGAAATTGGCGTACCAGCTGTCGGTAACGGTGTCAGACGGGCGTCTGCGACGCGGTGACCGGATCCGGTAAATGTTGCAACAGGCGCGCGATCGACCCGATTGTAACCTGACGCAGTCACGGTCAGACCGCCGCTGCCTTCATCGGCAACAAAGGCATAGCGGCCATGGCTGTCGGTGGTGGCACTCTGCTCTGTTTGTCCGCTGAGTGCCAGGGTGACGGTCGCAGCCGGTACCGGCAGACCGGTGGAATCGTCATAGACCGCTCCGGTCAGAACCCCCTGTCCGCGTGTCACGACGCTTACCGTGGTAGCGGCTGTGGCCTGGTTGCCTGACTGATCCGTTGCTTTCAGCTCTACCACCAGTTCCATGCCGGCAGTGACAGCGTCGGGCAGCGGCAGATTAATGGTCTGGCTGACGGAGCTTGTAAACGTGGCAACCCGGTTATGGGCCAGCAGCAGTTCCACGCTGGCAACACCTTTATCATCACTGGCCGAAATGGTGAGCGGCAGCTGTGAACCGATGGCAATCGAAGCGGGTGCAGATACGCTGACCGTCGGCGGAGTGGTGTCAGGAATAACCGGAGCTGCGACTACGGTGGATGTTGCCTGGGCGCTGGCACTGTTGCCGCTGAAGTCAGTGGCGGTTACGGAGAAGGTAAGAGTTGAATCTAGCGCTACGCTGGCTGGCACAAGATACCTGACGGTCGGATCAGCCGGATCGACCGTTCCAATAGCAACTCCTCCGACTGAGAAGTCGAGCTTGGCAACCCCCTGATTATCTGTTGCTACAGCGCTGAGCGTGATGCTGCTGCCGGGCGAGGCGGTGGTCGGTGCGCTCAGCGTGACCGTCGGTTTGACGGTATCAGGGATGGCAATGATCTTTACCGTTGCCGATGCGCTGCTGCTGTTAGCAGCGGCATCTTTGGCAGTGGCGGTTATGATAACAGTTGCGCCGACGGCCAGAGTATCAGGTAAGGTCACCAGATGTTCAAATGGCGCTGCTGTCAGATCAACAGGGGCTTGCCCGGCTACGGCGATGGTGACCAGAGTTACCGCCTTGTTATCCGTGGCCGTCGCAACAACGGTAAAACGGGCCCCCGGAATCGCTTCTTTGGGCGCCGAGAGAGTGACAGTCGGCGGGATGGTGTCAGGTATCTGCAGCGTGAACTGCCTGGAGTCGCTGCCCCCTTTGCCGTCACTGACCGCAATGGTAAAGGTGTAGCTACCGATATCAGTAATGGTCGGTTTCCAGCTGAGAATACCGCTGGTAGTATTGATAGTCATGCCGGTCGGCCCCTGAGTGAGGCTGAAACTCAGCGGATCACTGTCCGGATCGGTGGCGGTGATGGTGGCGCTGTAGGGGTAATCGACGCGACCGCTTAAAAGTGCTGTGGTAGTAATGACCGGCGGCCGATTGACATCTGTGACGATAATCGCAACCGTTTTCTGATCAGTCAGGCCGTAGGGGTCAACGGCCCGGAAGGTGACGCTGTAACTGCCGGCCTGGGTGTAGTCGGGCGAGAAGCTGAAGCTGCCGCCGCTAAAAGAGGAGTGAGCGAGTGATGGCGGGGTGGTGGCGGCGCTGAGCGTCACCGTGTCGCCGGTATCCGGATCAGTGGCGGTGACGGGAATAGTCAGCGTACCACCTTCAGCCACGGTATAGCTGAGATCTAGAACTCCCAACTGCGGAGCCTGGTTGTTGGGGTTGCTGGCACTCACGACAAACACCGTTATGCCGGTTTCAGCGATGGCCGTGTTGCCGCTGGTGTCTTCGGCAACGGCGCGTACGACCATAACGGTACCTGCCGGCTGGGTTGAGAGCAGGTCGAACTGATACGGGGCGGAGGTTGAAACGGCTTTCTGCACTCCATCTACAAAGAAGGTGACCGCTTTGACCGCTATGTTGTCTGATGCAGCGGCTGTAATAGTTGTAGTTGAATCCTTGAGCAGTTGAACAGGTGGAGCGGAAAAATTGATCGACGGGACAATTGAATCGGGAACCGTAACGACAAAGGATCTGCGGTCACTCTTGCCTTTAAGGTTGCGTACCGAAACGGCTACCTGGGCAGTGCCGATATCACTGACTCCGGGCAGCCAGTTCAGGCTCCCGTTACCGGCATTGATGGTCATACCGGCAGGTCCTTGATCAAGGGTAAACGTGAGTGCGGCACCAGCCGGATCGCTGGCACTGACGCTGGCTACGTAACTGACCCCGACCTTGCCGACCGGCAGTGACTGGGTGGTGATGACCGGTGCCAGGACCGGAGCGGGGTTGACGGTGACCGTCACGGTTTCGGTTTTAGTCAGTTCGCCATCGTAGGCACTCAACTGCAGAATATAGCTGCCGTCTACACTAAAGCTGGCGGTGGTTTTGGAAGAGCTCGGGGATCCGAATATGACTGTCCCTGGGCCACTGACGGTGGACCAGGTGAGTGTAGGCGTGACCTGAATCTTGCCGTCATCTGTTACCGTAGCGCTCAAAGTTGCTGACGCCGGAAGCGTTACGGCTGGCACCGGAGAAATCGTTACGGTTGGCGGCTGGTTGACGGGAATGGCAGCATTGACGGTTATCGTCACGGTTTCAGTTTTCGTCAGTTCACCATCATAAGCACTCAACTGCACAATATAGCTGCCGTCGGCACTAAAGCTGGCAGTTGTGCTGGAGGCATTGACGGCTCCAAATGTAATGGTACCGGGTCCACTGACTTTGGACCAGGTGAGCGAAGGCGTGACCTGAATCTTGCCGTCATCTGTTACCGTAGCGCTCAACGTTGCTGACGCCGGAAGCGTTACGACTGGCACCGGAGAAATCGTTACGGTCGGAGCTTGGTTAACTGCTGGCGGTACTGCTGCCGTAACAGTTACCGATACCGTGGCGCTGCTTGTAAGCTCCCCATCAAACGCACTCAACTGTACAACATAGCTCCCCTCCGCACTGAAACTGACAGTGGTGCTGGAGGTATCGACGCTACCAAACGTGATGGTGCCGGGACCACTGACCTTGGACCAGGTGAGTGTAGGTGCTGCTTGGGTTTTGCCGTCATCTGTCACGGTTGCGCTCAACGTTGCTGACGCCGGAAGCGTTACGACCGGCACCGGAGAAATCGTTACGGTCGGTGCCTGGTTGACGGGTGGTGTTGCAGGATTAACGGCTATCGTGACGGTTGAAGGGGCACTCTGGGCACCCTGATTGTCGGCGGTTATCAGGGTGAACGTGTATGTACCGGCTCTGAGGGTGACGGTAGCCGTTGCTGCTGTGGCTGGCGAGGGCGATGGACTGCCGCTCCAGAGGTACGAGGTGATGCTGCCGTCCGGGTCACTGCCGCTGCCGCTCAGGGTAACAAGACGTGAAGTTTCACCGGCATTGAGGGTGATAGACTGATTGCTGCCCGCGTTGGCGATCGGCGGCTGGTTGACAGGTGCTGCCGCAGCATTGACGGTTATCGTGACGGTTTCAGTTTTCGTCAGTTCACCATCATAAGCACTCAACTGCACTACGTAGCTGCCGTCTATACTGAAGCTGGCGGTTGTATTGGAAGAGTTTGCAGATCCAAATGTGACTGTACCGGGACCACTGATTTTGGACCAGGCAAGTGCAGGCGTTGCCTGAATCTTGCCGTCATCTGTCACGGTAGCACTCAAGGTTGCTGACGCCGGAAGCGTTACTGCGGGCACCGGAACGATGGTTACGGTTGGTGCCTGGTTGACGGGTGGTGTTGCTGCATTGACGGTTATTGTAACCGTCGCAGGCGTGCTCTGGGCACCCTGGTTGTCGGTGGTTATCAGGGTGAACGTGTACGTGCCGGCTTTAAGAGTGACGGTAGCCGTTGCTGCTGTGGCTGGAGAGGGCGATGGACTGCCGCTCCAGAGGTACGAGGCGATGCTGCCGTCCGGGTCACTGCCGCTGCCGCTCAGAGTAACAAGGCGTGAGGTTTCACCGGCATTGAGGGTGATAGACTGATTACTGCCGGCATTGGCGGTCGGCGGCTGGTTGGGTGTGTTTGTATCGGTGTCCCACGTAATGATTCGAGTGGCCTTCTCCAGCACCAGCAGCGCGTCCGCAAGAGTGAGCTTACCGCTCGGGTGAGGTTTGCCGTCCGAACCTATCTCAGTGATAATGCCATGCTCCGCCATACGCGGCGTGATTGGATCGAGCCCAACAAACACCCGCAGAATCAGCAAGGCATCAACTCCGGTAACGCGACCGTCTCCGTCAACATCTCCGTCCGGCAGCGCAAAGCAGAGTGTCTGCAGGGACAACTGGATCATGAGAGCTGAAACTATGAAAAATCGAAAAACGAGGGAGGTGAACGTGCGTGGTTTCATGGTAACGCCCCAAAGTAGATATAGGTGTTGTGATGGTTTATTGCAGGGTAACGTTGTAGCTTGCTGAGGCGGGACCGGTAATGCCACCCAAAGTGTCGAACAACTTGGTTCCGGTTGCGTTACCGATCAGCGCACTGCTGAGAGGTTTGAAATTTGCGGTCGTCACGGTCACGCCGGGAGTGATGTCACAGGTCAGGGTGGCAAATACGCCGGCATCCATGCCCTGACCGCTATCGGTCCGGGTGGCGATGGCACTCAAGCTTACCGTGGCGTTGCTTGTTGCTGTTGCAGGAGTGTAATTTGCAATGATTGAAGTAGTCGCGGTTGGCAGCGCCGCGAATCGGGCCGCTTCACCGGAAAGTTTCAAGAGACCGTTTGCTCCGGTCGGTATGGTGCCTGCGGGAGTTGCCAGCGTTACTCCGGTAGGAAGTTCAAAAACCAGATCGACGCTGCCGATTTTTTCAGGCGAGCCGACCGGCAGGCTGGTTTTGAATGCAATAACCGCCTTGGCAGGAATACTGTTATGATCTCCGTCATCTGCATCACCGTCACTGCCACACCCGGAAAGACAGAGAAGTGCAACTGTCACTGCACTAAAAAATAATGCCATCGATATTTTGACCATTGATATACCTCTCAAAAACACATTTTTCATTTTTTTTGGATATTTACCACTATTTAATACTTTTTTGATACAGATTATGAAAATTCCCGCACTGTGTCAAGATAAAGTACGTGATTTTTTAAAACATAATTTCATTTTTTTGAGGTAATCATCGGTAGCAGATACGGATAGATCATATCCGTAATTATACGATACCCTTCCGGCAGAGGATGAATGCCGTCTGCCTGATTGAGATCCGGATTACCGGCAACTCCCTGTAGGAAAAACGGAATCAGAGTAAGATCATGCTCTTTCGCCACGGCCGGATAGATAGCGGCAAACGCGCGGGTGTACTCCGGTCCCATGCTGGTAACCATGCGCATTCCGGCCAGAATAACCGTGACATGGCTCTCCTTTAGCAATCGCACGGTTTCGGAAATATTTTTTTGTGTCACCTGCGGGTCTATGCCGCGCAGCCCGTCATTGGCGCCGGTTTCGAGGATGACAATATCCGGTGTGAGTTTCAGGATCCAGGCGACACGAGAAAGCGTGCCGCTGCTCGTCTCACCGCTGATCCCGGCGTTTACGACTCTCCAGACATATCCGTTTGCCTGCAGCTTCTTTTCCAGGAGTGCCGGATAAGCTTCTGCTTCATTGACACCATAACCAGCGGTCAGACTGTCACCGACGGCAACAATGATGCCTGCAGAAGCCTGCTGTTTCTGCGGAGACGTCGGTGCTGGTGCAGAGCTCTTCTGTTCACAGCTGCTGAGCAGACATCCCAGGGCAACGGCCAGGAGCGGTAATTTCGCGAAGTTCTTCATCACGTAGTTTCTCCCTTTCCTATTCATCATTCATCAGCCTGCTCCCGCAGGAATACCGCCGGTTTAACCCGCAGGATTGAAAATGAGAGTCCCAGTCCGACAGCAACGATCAATATCGTCACCGCCAGGACCATCATCAGGCTCAGGCCGGCGAAGAGCGTGTACGGTTGATCGAGTGCAAAGTGACAGATGGCCCAACTTCCGACCTGGGCCAGCAGCAGTGCGCTCATGGCGCTCGCCATACCGAGGCAGATGTTTTCAACCGTACAGGTTGACAGTACAAAGCTGCGCCGGGCTCCCAATACGGTAACGTAGACCGCCTCGCGAATGCGCGTGTAGCGCGTGGCAAAGATCGAACTGACGATAATCAACACGCCGGCCACAACACTGAAGAATGTAAAAAAGCGGATAATCGTCGCGAGTTTTCCCATGATCCCGGCAAAAATCTGTGCAGTTTCGGCCATATTGATCACGGTCACGTTTGGAAAGGCGGTCACCACCCGGTTCTGAAGCGGCGCAATGCGCTCTTTTTCAACCCGGATCGCAGCAAAAAGCGTCTGGGGCGCATCGCTGAGAACCTGGCTTGGAAAAACAAAATAGAAGAAGGGTCGCAAGGTTCCCTTGTTACTGGTGCGAATGCTTGAAATACGTGCTTCCATCGGAATACCCTGAATGCGGAACGTGATGGTGTCGCCGATCTTCATAGCGCGCATCTTCAGCACCGTATCGAGGACCGATACCTGTAATCCGGGCCAATCCGGGCGAAAGAGAGTGCGCCCCGAGACGATGCGTTCATCCTCCAGGAGCTGTTCCCGGTAGGTCAGATTAAACTCCCGACCCAGATTATCTTCACGTTTGCGACGCTCCTGTTCCTGATTAACCGCCACCCCGTTTACAGAGTTGACGGTTCCCCGCACGATCGGATAGAGCGTAGTTGCAATGCCCAGCTTCTCGATAAAAGCGCTCTTCTGTGCCGGTTGGATGTCGATAAAAAACAGATTGGGGGCTTTGGGTGGAAACGATTGAATGAAAGCGCTGTCCAGATTTTTCTCCACCAGCGTGATGCAGAAGATGACCGCCAGCGAGGTGGTCAGAGTTACGATCGTTGAACGGGTGGCATTGCCGGGGCGGAAAAGTCCCCGCACGGCCTGACGCAGGATCAAGTTACGCGGATGGATTTTTTTCAGCAGGTACATGATTCCTGCCGAACAGAACAGCGTAACCACTATCAGCAGCGTGACACCAAGTACGAAGTAGAGTCCGGTTTTCAGTTCGCGGATCCGCCACAGCACCATGACCAGCAGAAAGAGGAGCGTGGCGGCAACCGTCAGCCAGGTCGGTTTGTTGCGGAGCACAGACCAATCATCCCGTGCAAAGATTGCCCGGGGTTTCAGTTCTTTAATCCGGTAGAGCGGCAGGAAGGTAAACAGAACAACAACCACCAGGCCAAGGATCAACCCTTCAGCCACGGCACTCCCCGAGATAACCAGCTGAACGCTGGCCGGAAGCAGTCCCCGAAACAGACCGGGCAGAATTAGTTGAAGCAGGAAACTGGCTGCCAAGCCACAGAGAGTCCCGGCTATACCGAGGGTGAAGGTCAGGGTGGCAAAATGCCTGAGAATAAAACCGCTCCCGGCTCCCACCGCCTTCATAATGGCGATGGTCCGCACCTGCTCCCGTAACAGGGCGGTCAACGTACTCTGAATACCGATACCGGCCAGAAGCAACGTGAAAATACCGATCAGATTCAAAAAGAAGAGCAGATTATCGAAGAAGCGTTTGATCCCGGAACCGGCCGTCCGATACGTTTCAACACGCTCCCGATCCGGAAGTGCCGAACGGGCCAACTCTGCAGCCAGCCGGTCGATGCTCGTCTGATCGCGAACTTTGGCGAGGATCGAGTAGTGGACACGACTGCCGGTACCGACCAGTTTCAGCGCATCTAAATCTGCAGCAGCGATAAAGACACGCGGACCGAGGGAAAATAGGTTTACCGGCCGGTCCGGTTCTGCGACCAGGACATCCCGTATGATCAGAGCACAGCTGCCGATGCGAATACCGTCCCCCACCCGCAGCTGTAGACGGTCGAGAAGCTGCTGCTCGACAACCACACTGCCGGTCGTCAAAACGTCACGAAATGGACGGCCGGATACCAGCTCCACGGCGCCGTAGAATGGGTACCCCGGCTCAACTACTTTTAGATTGCTCAGCAGAGATGTATCCCCGTTCAGCGCCCGTACGATCGAGTAAAATTCATAGACGCGGGCACTTTCAATCTCGTTGCGTTGATTCGCTCCGGAAACGGCCCTGATCAAAGCGGGCGAAAGCGGTGCATGGGATGTGATGACGAGATCAGCGGCGTGCAGCGTGCGGGCATCGCGCAAAAGTGAGGAGTGGACACTCCTGGTAAAGCTGCCCAGAGTGACAAGTGTAACAACGGAGAGGGCAACGCAGAGTACAAAAACGACTGACTGACGCCGGGAACTACGGATCTGGCTGATCAGGAGACGGAACTTAAACATGATCACTGGAAGTAACGATCCTGCCGTCCTGCAGCGTAACAACACGATCCGCCGACTGGGCGATCTCCTGGCTATGCGTAACGAGAACAAGGCTTATCCGGCTGTCACGGTTCAGTTCCTGGAGCAGTTGCAGAACCGCACGACCGTTTACCAGGTCAAGATTACCGGTCGGCTCATCGGCAAAAAGTATCTTCGGTTCGTTAATCAAGGCTCGACAGATGGCACAGCGCTGCTTTTCACCACCGGAGAGTTGATGCGGGAAACTGTTCATCCGGGCAGTCAGCCCTACCCGCCCGAGCAGCTGTTCTGCTTTAAGCCGCGCCTGCGGGTCTCCGCGCAGCTCAGCCGGAAACATGACATTCTCAATTACGGAGAGCGACGGAATCAGATGGAACGACTGGAAGACAAAGCCGAAGGATGTATTTCTGAGCGGAGCCAATTCATCTTCGGAAAGATCCGTGATGTCACGCTGACCAAGCAGCACTCTCCCTGAGTCTGGTCGATCGAGACCGGAAAGAATCGAGAGCAGCGTTGACTTTCCGCTGCCGCTTTCCCCCTTGATGACCAAAAATTCACCCTCGGAGACCATAAGTGAAACCGTGTCAAGAACCGTCATAGCGCGGTTATCTATCGTATATGTCTTTGAAACAGAGCGGGCTTCCAGAACTGTCATGAGAACTCCCGTATACGCGCAATGAGCAAGCTTGTGGCAGACTGTACCGTTAATTTATATGGTATACAATTACAATATATGCAATTTATGACTTGTTAAAACATTTCGAATGATATACTTATATCATTTTTGCGGACATGGCGGAATTGGTAGACGCACCAGCCTTAGGAGCTGGCGGGGTGACCTGTTCGAGTTCGAGTCTCGATGTCCGCACCACATGAATTCCAATTATTTCACCTGAAAAAGAGGACAGTGACTATGCAGGTTAATGTAGAAGACATCAGCCCGGTTCAAAAAAAAATCAGCTTTGAAATCCCCGCCGAACGAGTAGACCAGGAAATCGAAAAAGCATATTCCATCATCCAGAAAAAGGCTAAGCTCCAGGGGTTTCGTCCCGGAAAAGCGCCGATGCAGCTTATTAAACGTACCTACGCTGACGCTATGCGTGACGATGTCATGCGACGCCTGTACGAGCAGACACTCTACAAGGCCCTTTCCGATCATAAGGTTGAGCCGATCGACTCTCCGACCATTGAAAGCGATATCCTCCAGCAGGGTGTTCCATTCAAATACAGTGCGCTGGTAGAAGTAATGCCGCAGATTCTGCTTCAGGAATACACCGGCCTGGCTATTACGCAGGAGCCGTATATCTCAAAACCTGAAGAAATTGAGGCTGAACTGAAACGCATGCAGGAAAATATGGCGATGCTCATTCCGCTGAGCGAAGAGAGTTCCATTGAAAGCGGCCACACCGTATCAGTTGATTACACGGTTACTGTCGAAGGATCTCCTGAGGAAACCAACTCAGCCAAGGATGCTACGGTGGAAGTTGGATCACATCAGCTGATCCCAGGCTTTGAAGACCACTTGATCGGCATGAAATCCGGTGAGACCAAGCAGTTCACCCTGGATCTGCCTGTTAACGACAGCGACAGCGACGCCCCGGCCAAACGTGGAGTTTTCAAAGTAACGGTCAACGAGATCAAACGTAAGGAGTTGCCGGAACTTGATGATGACTTTGCCCAGCAACTCGGCGATTTTGATACTCTTGAAGAATTGAAAGGCAAGATGGCTGAATACCATCAGAAACATGAAGAAGAGCGTATCGAAAATGACCGCAAAGAGCGTGTCATTCAGGCGTTGATCCAGAAGAATCCAACCGACGTCCCTGAGTCGATGGTAAAACGCCAGCTCGATTACATGTTTGAAAATCTCAAGAACCGTCTCAAAAGCCAGAAGATGACCATCGAATCAATGGGACTGGACGTGGAAAGTTTCCGGGCACGTTTTCGCGATGACGCAGCAGACAAAGTACGTGGTGGCCTGCTTTTGATGGCACTTGTTGAGAAGGAAAACATCAGCGTCACTGATGAAGACCTGAACGCGCACTATGAAAAAACAGCCGCCGGCAACGAAGAGATGCTTGAACGCATCAAAGCCTACTACGCATCGAACCAGAATGCTAAAAATTCAGTCATTTCTGAAATAAAAGAAGACAAGGCTATTGCATTCCTGCTTGATCATGCCGTTATTACTGAAACTGCAGCCGATCAGCCCGTTTCGGCCTGAGGAGAAAACACCTGATGTATATCCCGATGGTTGTTGAACAGAGCGGTCGTGGCGAGCGGGCATATGATATCTATTCCCGCCTGCTCAAAGAACGGATTATTTTTCTGGGTGGGGGTATCGACGATACCGTAGCGAACCTGATTATTGCCCAGCTGCTCTTTCTTGAAGCTGAAGACCCTGACAAAGACATTCATCTCTACATCAACTCACCCGGTGGCGTTGTAACTGCCGGTATGGCCATTTTTGATACGATGCGCTATATCAAAGCACCGGTTTCGACAATCTGCGTCGGACAGGCCGCCTCAATGGGTGCGATCCTGCTGACTGCCGGCGAAAAAGGGAAACGTTACAGCCTGGATCACTCCAGAATAATGATTCATCAGCCGCTGGGAGGTTTCCAGGGGCAGGCAACAGATATCAGCATTCACGCAAAAGAGATTTTACGCATGAAAGACGAGCTGAACGGTATCCTCGCAGATCTGTCCGGACAACCAAAAGAGAAAATAGAAGCCGATACCGAACGCGACTTTTTCATGTCCGCCGAGGATGCCAAGGAGTACGGCCTGATAGACGCTATTTTTACCAGAAAACAGCTGCCGGGAGGCACTCCATGAGCAGACGCGAAACACCACAGGAACACCTGACCTGCTCTTTTTGCGGTAAAAGTCAGGAAGATGTTAAAAAGCTGATCGCAGGTCCGGCTGTATACATCTGCGACGAGTGCATCGAACTCTGCAATGATATCATTGCAGAAGAGATCAAGATGGAAGAGACGCTTGGTCCTGATCTGAAGAAACTGCCCAAGCCTCGCGAAATCAAAGACATCCTCGATGAATACGTCATTGGCCAGGATGTAGCCAAAAAGGTATTGTCCGTTGCCGTGTATAACCATTACAAGCGCATAGAAACAGCCAACAAGCCGGGCGACGTCGAAATGCAGAAGAGCAATATCCTGCTGCTCGGCCCAACCGGATCAGGAAAGACTCTCCTGGCCCAGACACTGGCACGTATTCTCAAAGTCCCGTTTGCCATGGCAGACGCCACCAACCTGACTGAAGCCGGCTACGTCGGTGAAGATGTCGAGAATATAATTCTAAGCCTTCTGCAGGCGGCCGATTATGATGTCGAACGTGCACAGAAGGGTATCGTCTATATTGATGAAATCGACAAAATAGCCCGCAAGTCCGATTCACCTTCCATCACGCGGGATGTCTCGGGTGAAGGGGTTCAGCAGGCATTGTTGAAGATCATCGAGGGCACCATCGCCAGCATTCCTCCCAAAGGGGGACGCAAGCATCCGCAGCAGGAATTTATGAAGGTTGATACAACCAACATACTTTTCATCTGCGGCGGCGCTTTTGCAGGACTTGAAACAGTCATTCAGCAGCGTATCGGCAAGAAGACGCTCGGTTTCGGCGCTGATGTCAAAAAACGGGAAGAGAAAAAACTGGGCGAACTGCTCAAGAGCCTGACTCCGGAAGATTTACTGAAATACGGCTATATTCCCGAATTTATCGGCCGTCTGCCAATGCTGGCAACGCTGACGGAGCTTGACGAAGACGCACTGGTTCAGATCCTCAAAGAGCCCAGGAATTCGCTGGTTAAACAGTATCAACGGTTGTTTGACCTCGAAAATGTACGCCTGCGCTTTACAGACGGCTCACTGGTTGCCATAGCAAAAGAAGCGCTGAAACGTAACACCGGCGCACGTGGATTGCGAGCCATTCTTGAGAACTCCATGCTGGATATCATGTACGATGTCCCGTCTCAACCAAATGTTCAAGAGGTCGTGATTAGCGAAGATGTCATTTATCGCAAAGATAAGCCCATTGTCGTGTATGAGCAGGAGCTGAAAGAGGCCGCATAACAATCTGTTTAATTTAAACAAGTTAGCATACTTAACGACCAGCAAATGCAGTAAACATCACGATTTAACTGTAAAAGCAACCTTCACCTCCCACAAACTGTGCTTTTACACGAAATAATAGCTTGACACAGTTGATGTAAATCTGGTAAACATTCCGTCGCCTTGTATTCACCAATTAAATTTAGGGGGTGTAACGTGACGAAAGCTGAATTGATCAACTCGGTAGCAGAGCAGGCAGGCCTGAAAAAAGTGGATGCTGAAAAAGCTGTAACTGCATTTGTCGCCAGCGTCACGGCAGCTCTGAAAAGTGGTGATAAACTCAGCCTCGTCGGTTTCGGAACATTCTCTACTGCAAAACGCGCCGCTCGTAAAGGGCAGAATCCGCAAACCGGCAAGAAGATCGATATTCCGGCCGCTACGGTGCCAAAGTTTAAACCGGGTAAAACGCTGAAAGAAGCTGTAAATGTAAAAGCAGCTGTAAAACCTGCTAAGAAGAAGTAAGTTGTTCAGGGGTTGTAGCTCAGCTGGTTAGAGTGCCAGCCTGTCACGCTGGAAGTCGCGGGTTCGAGCCCCGTCAACCCCGCCATAAAATAAGGGCGAATAGCTCAGCTGGGAGAGCGCCAGCCTTACAAGCTGGATGTCACAGGTTCGATCCCTGTTTCGCCCACCAATAAAAACAGCCACTTACATTGATTTGTAGGTGGCTTTTTTTATTTTATTGTGTTCATGCAACCTCTCGTGCAACCTCTATTCCCCTTGCTGGCAGTGAAATGTGGTGATAAAAAAACCGGGTTCCAATTAACCCGTATTTAACACCTGCTAAAATAGCTATTGTGATATAAGTAAGTTACAGGCCACAAAAACCTCGAGTGGCACTACATTTGTGCTATTCTGTGCTACATCGTCAGTTTTTGAATCCCTCCAGGAGTTGCTGAAATACCCAACTTCCCGTAAATATCATGCAGACCCTTCTCGGCAACTGTGGCCTTGCGGAAAACCTCCACGAGCTGAATACTTTTGTCTGTCTCTTCCCATACAGCGACAGAAGTCGGTCTGCCGGTTTTGATATGGCAATGGTGCAGGTTTTTAGTTCCTTCCAGCTTTGAATAATTCCGCCAGTTACCACGTACCGGGCCGTCAACCTCAATCTCGGCAATCAGTATTTCCAACCTTCGCCGGGAGCTTTGATAGCCGTTTTGTAACATTATGGGGTATTTCAACAGTCCATGACATAAGCATTCCTATACTACTTTTTAGTATATAGTTAAGAGGTGGATTTTATAGATGTAAACCGGATTTCTTCGCGGCTTGGGTTGACAGTGCTATTCCCGGCAACCTCCTCTTGCTTCCACCTCATAGCATCCACGAGACCGGCAAAGGCGTTAAGCGCGTGACGTTGGCCTTCCAGAAATCCGCGCCGGTATCCGCCAGCTGGTGGAGGGGGGCTATCCGGTGCAGCACGGCACTGGTCGGGCGACGTGGTACACAGCGGACAGGTAGGTTCCTAGCTAGAGCTAGCCTCACTGCAACTACAACTACAGGTGCAAGCTCGCCCCTTCGACTTCGCAAAGGCTTCCCGACCTTCCCGCACTGAAAGCCATGCAATAGCTATTGAGCCGATTGCATCCAACTGGCCTATACCGGTAAGTTCGTAGCCTGCACTTGCCAGCAACAACGCCACCGACAGAATCAGGCAGGTTCTCGTGCAAGCTGCATCAGCAAGGATTGCTACAGAGTTTAGCGCCTTCCCTACCTTCATCTTCTGCCGAATCAGCAACCACATGGATGCAATGGATACCAGCGAAATAATTATCCCCCAGACGGTGGTAATCGGACGATGATCAGACCAGAGACTGATCCCAGCTGATACAACCAATCCAGAGGTCAGAACGTAGAACGATCCCCCGGTAATACGCAGAGCCCTTTGTTCAACCTCGTCTCGCCGCTCTTCTTCACCCTGCTGCAAGCGTCGTAGCATGTGCCAGATGCCGAAGCCTGACACCACTTCAACAAACGAATCGACGCCGAAGCCGAACAGGGATAGAGTCTCGTCATAAGCTCCCATAGAGACCGAGACCAGTCCTTCCAAGATGTTGTAGCCGATGGTGGTCATCGCCAGAATAGAAGCGGTGCGGTACAATTCCCTGGTCCGGAGGAATTTTTTACAGAACATGCTTGATCACCTCTACTTTGTACTTGCTGGCCAGACACGTTTGCTCGATCAGGTCCAGAGCAGGCAAGCCGTGGCACCGATCGCAGATATAGTGTCCATTCACACACTCGGCGTGTGACGAGCATTCGGCTCTGCAGAAGGCGCAAGTCATAACTTGTGGAAGTTCACGATAGACCAGATCGGAACCTCAGATCAGGCAGTCAGAGAAATGCTCTGTTGCAGTGCTCATGCGAATACCCGCCGTTGGAACCAGAAGGCCACGTTGACCAGACCGATCATCACAGGCACCTCTATTAGCGGTCCGATGACGGAGGCGAAAGCAGCCCCGGAGTTTAGGCCGAATATTGGTAGTGCCAACCTGGAAGCTGTTGACGAACGACTCCACGCCGGGGACGAAGTACCCCAGTCCAACTCCCAACGCCATGGCGGCGAAGATCCAGAGAGTCAACCACCGATCGAGAAAGGATAGCTTACGGCTGATATGCTCACTCATGTTCAGCTCCTGGCAGGTATTCAGCTAGTCGTATGCGCAGTTCATCCCGCACCCGGCGGAATTCCGGCAGCACCTCATCCTCGGTGCCAGGCAGCCGTAAGGGATCGTCGAAGCCGATGTGTACCCGCTGCACGCCACTGAAGAAGATCGGGCGCTGTTCGTCAGCCACGACGGGCTATGGCCTGGCGTGGCGAGGAATCATGGCAGTGCCGAAGGTGGGCGCAGCCCACCAAAGGAGCTGGCCGTCCTGACGCGGTCACGGCATGGCAGAGCGCGACGTGGCCATACGGTATGTACCCTGAAACGTACACTAACAGACTTGCAAACATGGGATGATTTGTGTACATAGAGAGGGTAACGTCGATGTTATAATTCAATATTTCAGCAAGATGCTGTAATTACAGAAGTGCTCTGGGCACGAGATCAGATGTTCATAACCCGAAGGTCACAGGTTCAAATCCTGTCCCCGCAACCAAATAATTAAAAGGGTTACAGTTCACGCTGTAACCTTTTTTTGATTCAATCACGTAGCAAGCCTGAAATGTCCACTCACCACATCCACGCTATCTCAGCATCAGAACACGCCCACACCTACGAAACAGCAGAACCCATGCTATTGCAGCTCTCAGTTCCTATGCCGGTATCCAATAGCATCGTTGTGGCGAAACAATCTTTTCTTCTTTTTTTAATTTAGTCATCGCTTTGTCAACATCTTTACGATCAAGAGTACCGAGTTCGGCGATTTTCCCGGCGTTGAGGGGCTGACCTTCTGCACGCATAATTTCCAGCACTTTATCTGAGATATCCATTGCACAACTCCTTATCGTTTTTTTATGCGACCGTAAAGATCGCATTTCTGATGTAATCAATACAGTTTACCAGGTTTGGGTGGCCGACCCATCGTCCGTAACCCTCAGATAACTGTTCCAGGTGTTGACCATATGCGGACCATCCGCCCCCAACGTTGCAATTGCAACCACGCCATCCTGTTTCATAATTTCGCGCAATTTTTCCGGAATTATTTTGATTCCCTCCCGTGACATAATCAGATAATCAGGAGATACCTACGAAGCCAGTCCAACGCGGTCCAGGCGGTCAGGGTTCTGATTTCATCTCGACTGCCGTGGAACTGGAAGCGCTCGGTCCGGACACTTTCCATGGACGCCAGTGAAATAAAAACAGTACCAACCGGTTTCTCATCGCTGCCTCCATCCGGTCCGGCAACGCCGGTCACCGCCAGCCCCAGATCGCTGCCGGAAACAGATTGCACCCCACGGGACATGGCCGATGCGCACTCGGCGCTGACAGCTCCAAAAGCTGCCAGCAGCTCCGTCGGAACACCCAGCAGCCGGTTTTTGGCTTCGTTGGAGTACGTCACCACACCTTGCTGAAAGTAGCGCGAACTGCCGGCACTATCAGTGATACGCTTGGCAATCAGGCCGCCGGTACAGGATTCCGCCAAAGCGAGCGTCAGACCGGCATTACGAAACAGCTCGGCCACAACATCGTCAAGCGTTATTTCGCCCAGAGAAAAACAGTATTCATCTAGCCGTTCGCGTGCCGTTCGAACCGCCGACGCCAGCAGTTCATCAACGGCATCTTTACTATCAGCCTCTGCCCGCAGCGTCACCCGTATCCAGGGGTAGCTGACGCAGATCCCCATACTCAAACCCTGATCAGGTTTTGCAATCCCCAACAGCAGCTCGTCAACCTCCGGCTCACCCGGACCGAAAACATTCAGGCTTGCCGTTCGGATGACCCGTTTGTGCGTTACTCGCTCGCTGATAAACGGAAGCACCGTTTCACGCAACATAACGATCATCTCGGACGGAACACCCGGCATGAAAAACATGAAACAACCGTTGTGGATCAGATGAAAGCCGCAAGCGGTCCCCTTGGGGTTGGGAATCAGCGTCGATTTGGTCGGAATCATGGCCTGCTTATCACTTAACGGGCAGGAGATCGGCATTTCCAGCTTACCGGACATCTGGCGAACATGCATGCGGGCCTCATCATGAATAACAAGCCGCCGCCCGGTGGCCCGGGCTGCAGCCCGTGAGGTCATATCATCAACCGTAGGACCGAGGCCACCGGTAACGACGACCGCCTCACTGACATGCGCCAGATCGTTGAGTGCATCCATGATATCCGGTTCGTTGTCACCCACGGTCAGATGCCGCTGGACCCGCAACCCTTCCGCCAGCAGGGCGGCTGCAATCGTGCCGGAATTCGTATCGGTCACCTGTCCGCTGATCAGTTCATCACCAATGCTTAACGTCGATATTTTCATGTCACATCCGATTCATCAGACTTGCAGCACAGGCTGCGCCGAACCCGTTATCAATATTAACAACCGTCACACCGGAAGCGCAGGAATTAAGCATGCCGAGCAGTGCAGCAATACCGCCAAACGAAGCGCCGTATCCGACCGAAGTCGGCACGGCAATTACCGGTTTGTCCACCAGGCCGCCCACAACCGATGGCAGCGCACCTTCCATACCTGCCACCACGATGATGATCGCTGCCGCCGCCAACTGTTCGCTGCGCGCCAGCAAGCGGTGAATCCCGGCCACGCCGACATCGTTGATCAGATCGACCTGATTGCCGAGAAAACGGGCTGTGACGCACGCTTCGGATGATACCGGAATATCGGACGTGCCGGCCGAAACAACCAGAATTGTCCCTTTTCCACGCTGTTCCGGCGGCTGCAGTTCCAGCGTCAGGCAACGCGCCTCGGTATGATAGCAGGCCGCAGGAAACTCTTTCAGAACTGCAACAGCCTTATCATGATCAAGCCGGGAGACCAGTACATTGCTCCCCTGGGCGGTCATAGCAGTCATGATTGAAGTGATTTGCGCAACCGTCTTGCCGGCACCGTAGAGCATCTCCGGCATCCCCTGCCGAAGCTGACGGTGGTGATCAACCTGGGCACAGCCGATATCTTCGAAAGGGAGCCGACGTAACTGCTGCTTGGCATCGTCGACAGAAAGTGAGCCGTTTTTTACGGATGTCAGCAGCGTGGTCAAAATTTCCGGATTCATACATTTACCTGTTTATACCTAAGATGGTGCCGTTATACCACGCCAACCACCGTTTTCCACGTAAAATTAAGACATGCTCCTATCTCGGGTCATCAAAAAAAAGTTCACCGGTTTACAACATCCCATCGGGTATGCTACAAGAGACCACTACGTAACCACGCGAGGTTGAAAATGGGTAAAACAACTGCAGAAAAGATTTTTGATGCACATCTCGTCGACGAGCCATTCCCCGGCACCAAGGTGCTGCGACTGGACGCAGTGCTCTGCCACGAAATCACGACACCGATCGCGATCGACGACCTGATCCGGCGCGGCAAGGATCGCGTTTTTGACGCGACCAAAATCAAGGCGGTCATTGACCACGTCACCCCCAGCAAAGACACGAAAACCGCCACCCAGGCCAAAATTCTGCGTGAATGGGCCCGCCGTCACGCCATCAAGGATTTCTTTGATGTCGGCGCCAACGGCGTCTGTCACGCTCTCTTTCCGGAACGCGGCTTTATTCGTCCCGGCTATACGGTCATCATGGGCGACTCGCACACCTGTACGCACGGTGCCTTCGGTGCATTTGCAGCCGGTATCGGCACCACCGACCTGGAGGTCGGTATTCTGAAGGGGGTCTGCGCATTCCGCCAGCCCAAAACGATCAAATTTAACGTCAACGGCACCCTGCCCAAAGGGGTCTACGCAAAAGACGTCATTCTCCATATCATCGGCAGAATCGGCGTTAACGGCGCTACCGACCGGGTTATGGAATTTCACGGATCGACAATTGCCGACATGTCCATGGAATCACGTATGACGCTCTGCAACATGGCCATCGAAGCGGGCGGAACATCCGGCATCTGCCAGCCGGACATGACCACCGTCGAATACCTGTGGCCCTTTATCGAAGGGGAATTTGCCAGCAAAGAAGCGGCGCTGGCCGACTACAGCCAATGGCTGGCCGATGCCGATGCCGAATATGACCAGACCATCGAGATCGATGTTGCCTCCCTACAGCCGACGGTGACCTTCGGTTATAAACCGGACCAGGTCAAGACGATCTCTGAAATTGAAGGCGCTCCGCTGGATCAGGTTTATATCGGTTCCTGCACCAACGGCCGTCTGGAAGACCTGCGCATCGCGGCACAGATTCTGAAAGGGCGCCATCTGGCTCCCAACGTGCGTGGCATTCTCTCGCCGGCCACTCCAAAAATTCAGCAGCAGGCCATAAAAGAAGGGCTGATCGACATTTTTATGGAAGCCGGTTTCTGTGTGACCAACCCGACCTGCGGCGCCTGTCTGGGAATGAGCAACGGCGTGCTGGCTGACGGTGAAGTCTGCGCTTCGACCACCAACCGCAACTTCATGGGACGCATGGGAAAAGGGGGCATGGTACACCTGATGTCACCGGCCACCGCAGCCGCCAGCGCCATAGAAGGAAAAATCGCTGATCCGAGAAAGTATCTGTAAAAAATTTGGAAACACAGAGCAACTAAGCAACAGAGAGAATCCATCTGAATTCTAACTTTTATTTTTCTCCGTTGCTCCGTTGCTCTGTGTTTCAATACGATTTTGCATGTAATTATCTTAGAAGGAGCTATTTTATGAAAACATTCGGAGGACCGGTCCTCTTTCTTGACCGCAGCGACATCAATACCGACGAGATCATCCCGGCCAAATACCTGACCGAGATTACCAAGGAAGATCTAAAACCGTATATCCTGGAAGACCTGAAACTGCCCGGTTTTGACGCAAAGGGACCGAAAACGACCAACGCCAAAGTAATTGTCTCGCGCGCCAATTTCGGCTGCGGGTCGTCCCGAGAACATGCCCCCTGGGTATTCGAAGTCAACGGCATCACCTCCGTGATTGCCGAATCCTTTGCCCGCATCTTCCGCCAGAACATGTTTAACTGCGGCATGGCCGCCATTGAGCTGCCCAAGGCCGATCTTGATATTATTTTTTCTCATGCAGATGACGCGGATGCACACATGAATATCGACATCGAAGGCGGCACCCTGACGATGAATGGCGGGGGCAAACAGAAGGACTTTACATTCGAGATTTCACCCTTCGACAAGGCACTGGTCACGGCCGGTGGCTGGGTCGATTACGCCGACCAGAAATACTGACAGCAGTACATGGCAACAAAAAAGCCCCACGTATTAGCTGGGGCTTTTTTGTTGCCGATCAGAAGCTTTTACTCAATCCAAGATGGAAACTCACATCCGGCGCGGTTGCCACGGCAACATCTTCGCCTACTCCGATGTCCAGCAGATAGCCCCCCGGCAGCTTCACTGTTCCGCCGCTTACCAGCAGGACAGAACTACCGGAAAGTTCACCCAGCGAACTGTCGTGATACAACGGAGTGGCAGCGTTGAGTTGCAGTTTGAACGCAATCCATGAAGTCGGCCCCCACCCTACTCCGAATGTACCAATGCCGGCCACAGGATTGTGTTGATCCCGCAGGACGTCGCCGCCCGCCATGACCAGCGCACCCAGCGAACCGTATATTCCCAGAGAGCCCCATTCGGTGGCACTGTTCATACCGCCGCACAGTTGCAGCGCCAGATCTGTTCCGCCGCTGCCGCGCAGGTACGAACTGTCGCCGGTCGGCAGCTTGAGTGATGCCTTGAGTGCCAACCGGTCATACTGCCCGCCGTCCTGTTTTTCGTACACCTGATAGCCGCCTGTCAGACTGATATCGCCAATCCCGGATGATGAGCTGTCCATATCCAGCTTCCGGATCCCGTCTTTGCGGTAACGATAGCTGATACGCCCTTTCGGAACAGTGTCACGCCCCCCCTGCGGAAGCGCAAAGACCTTATGCCATTCGATCACAAAGCTGTCCAGAAAACCGCCCCCCTGAATAAGATAGGGGACTTCGATACCGGCCTCCCAACCGGCAACCACGCCGTAGCGCGCCGAGAGTGCCAGCCGGTAGGTTTCGCCATCCAGAGAAATCTGCTCATGCAGCGAAGTGTGGACGGTATAATTGCTGCTCAGATCCTGATTAAAATTGAATTGAATCTTTCCGGTAGGGACGATATCAGAACTGCTCTGCGGCGGAATCCCGTAAATCTGCACGAGTGGGCTCTGATTACGGGTTTGAAACGGAGTAATCTCAAGATCGGCAGCCTCGGCGCTCCCGCATGCACACACAAGTACCGCAAGCATCAGCAGCTTAGACATGCGCGATATCCTCCGAATCTTTTTTCAGGAGTGATGCCCCGCGATACCGTTCCAAAAGTCGCGTCAGCTCTGCCAGAGCGGCAATAACATTCTGGCTCCCGGCAATCGTAGCGCCGATCTGCGCTTCAACGCTGCGGGTCGCCTCCACCGCCTGTCCGGCCAAGGCCATATCACGGGCCGCATCATGTTTCAATACCCGCGTACGCTCATTGTCTTCCATAACACTGGTCAGATAGAGACGATTCCCTTTGGCCTGTTCCTGGGCGGAAATATTGATCCGGATGGTAAGATCACGCATCTGTTCGAGGTTGTTAACAATCAGATGCGTTCCCTGCTGCTGCTGTTCCGTCGCCAGCGTTACCTGGCGGACAAGTTCAAGGTTCTTTTCGGCTTCCTGGGTTATGCGCTGAATATTGGATGCCTGTTCGGTTGTTTCTGCTGCGATGCTCGATACCAGCTTAAAGGCATCTTCGGCACCTCGATCGATCTTAACCAGAGCATCATTGGCCAGAGATGATATTTTGACCCCCTCCTTGACCTTTTCCTTCCCCTGGGTGACCGAGTGCTGCACCGAGGCGGTTTCTTTCTGAATGTTGCGTACCAGCTCTTCAATTTCTTTCGTAGAAGATGATGTCCGCCGTGCAAGTGAGCGGACCTCCTCGGCCACAACGGCAAAGGCCCGGCCACGGCTTCCGGCCTGGGCGGCAATGATGGACGCGTTCAGCGACAACAGATTGGTCTGTTCAACCACCTCACGAATAATTCCCAGGAAATCCCCCACCCGTACGGAACAGCGCGCCAGACGATTGATCGATTCAAACGACTCATCATAGCTTTTGACGATCTCCTGCATCGCCAGCATGGTGGCAGACATACTGCGCAGCCCCTGCTGAGCCTGGGTGCGGACACTCTCGGAAGCGGCAGAACTTCGTTCCGAATTATCACGAACCGTCGCCTGCGAAGAGCTGATCATATTGATTGATGACACGGTCTGTTCGGTAGAATACGAAAGCTCTTTGATATTGTGCGCCGTTTCGCGAATAGCTCGTGCCATCTGTTCGATCGAACTGGATGTTTCGACCACGAAATCTGAATACTGGTTGATATTTTCGGCGATAGTTTCCGTCGTAGCACTCATCTCGGTTGAAATCGAAGCGCGCTCTTCCGTCCGCCCCGAGAGCACATCGATTTCTGCAAGAACCAGAGAGAATGAGCTGTTAAGACGCTCCATGACGACGACCGCGTCCTGAACCTGACGTCTGCCCTGCTCATCGCCGGTTGACCATTCATGCATCATCAGATGCAGTTTTTCCTGAGTATCAAAAATCTGCTGCAGCAATTTTTGCTGCTCGGTGCGACGGGATTCACGCGCGCTCACGATCTCAGAGCGCAGCACTTCCAAAGCCACGAAACCGTCCGGCTCGGCCTGCAGCTGGGCGATTCTGGCCGGTGACAGCAGGACCGTCGCCAACGAGTACTGGTCGGCCCGTACAGTGCTGATGACACGCTGCATATAAACGTAACAGACCAGCGAACTGGCCAGCGCAGCAACAAGAGCCGTCGGCAGTGCCGATGTACCACCGCCGAAGAGCGCCACGAATGCTCCGATTATCAGAGCGACGAGCAGAGCCGTTACAAGCATCCTGTTTCGAAGCGCCGTCATGCCGGTTAGAGGTAGCTGTGTCATACGTCATCCTTGTGCGGTGAGATAGATAGCTTGTAACATGCTGCCAAACCAGAGTCAATCTATCACAACTCCGCATTGAAAGCCCGGAATTGACTGAATTTTCGGCAGACATGACATGCCCCATCCCGGTATCCGGACTTCCATGCAGCCATCATGTGCAATACTTGATTTTTTTTTATTACGGTGTAATAGTGTCACGGCTACGATAAGAATATCGCTTCCGGGGAGGATTGAATGTTTGGATTTGGATTGCCTGAAATGATCGTCGTGCTGGTTATAGTGCTGGTTGTTTTCGGGGCGGGTAAATTGCCGGAAATCGGTGGAGCATTTGGAAAAAGTATCCGCAACTTCAAGAAAGCGTCCGAAGGTAAGGACGAAATCGAAATCAAGCCCAAGAGTGATGATTCTGACAAAAAAAGCTGATTGTTGCAGCGACAACTGTCTTGACTCAGAGGGGGATCGGCGTTGGCCGTTCCCCCTCTTTTATTTCAAAACAGGTATACCAATCAAGTACTCTTTTTCACCTATCTCTTCATTTCCCGAATCTTGTCCGACAGATCATTACGACATGATCAACAGCAACGACTGTCTTTACAACCATCTGCCCGGTTACTTTTGTATGACACAAAGTACAACTGTGCTCTTTACCAGCGCCTTGGCATCGTCTTTACCGGAAGCAGCGTACGACAGTAAGTAAGCCCACCAGACAGCTTATAATTGAGATTACACTACGTCGCTTCATAGCTTCCCCCTCCCCTTGTCAAACTTTGGGAACGATCTGCGGAATATAGAGCTGGATCGCTTCGCGTAAAATTTTCGACATACTCTTGCGACTGCTGCGCGTTGCCTGCTCCATGGCCTCTTTTTCGGCGTCTGTTATTCGTAACGATACCACATTATAGCGTGCATTTTCTTTATGGATATTTGCCATTGCTCAACTCCCGTTTTCTACTCTGCAGCTGCAGGCTCAGCTTCCATAACCAGTTCCGGTTCTTCCGCTTCAAGGTCGGTTTCATTATTAAGGATCTGCGACATGCGCGTCATATCAAGTTCGTTTTCCCAGCGCGAGATAACTACCGTTGCCACACCGTTACCAACCAGGTTTGTCAGGGCGCGCGCCTCGGACATAAAGCGGTCGATACCGAGTATCAGTGCCAGACCGGCCACCGGAATGGTCGGGATGGCAGCAAAGGTGGCTGCCAGAGTAATGAAGCCGCTGCCGGTAACACCGGCGGCACCTTTGGAAGTCAACATCAGGACGCCCAGGATGGTGAAAGTCTGCGTCCAGGTCAGCGGTGTGTTGGTCGCCTGAGCCACAAAAACCGCTGCCATGGTCAGATAAATGGAGGTACCGTCCAAATTGAAGGAATAGCCGGTCGGGATAACAAGGCCGACCACCGATTTTGTGCAGCCCAGATTCTCCAGCTTGGCCATCATGCGCGGCAGGACGGATTCGGATGAGGACGTTCCCAGTACGATCAGCAGCTCTTCCTTAATATACTTGATGAATTTGAAGATGCTGAAACCACACATTTTGGCGATGCTCCCCAGCACGATAAAGACAAACAACAGGCAGGTCAGATAAAAACTGCCCATCAACATGCCGAGTTTGGCCAGTGAACCGAGCCCGAATTTGCCGATTGTAAAGGCCATGGCGCCGAAAGCGCCGATTGGAGCTGCCTTCATGATAACTCCAACGATACCGAACAGTACGTGAGCGGTCTCGTCGATCAGCTTGAAAACCACTTTGCCGCGCTCGCCCAGCATTGAGAGTGCGAATCCGAATAAAATTGCAAAAAAGAGAACCTGTAAGATATCACCCTTTGCAAAGGCATCTATGACGCTGTTGGGAATGATATTTATCAGAAAATCAACCGTGCTGTGCGAGGTCGCCTTGGACGTGATGGTCGTCAGGGCCTTGGTATCAAGCTTGGTTACATCGGCATTCATCCCGGCTCCCGGCTGAATGATAGTAACCAACAATAGACCGATCGCCAGTGCCACTGAGGATACGATTTCAAAGTAGAGCAACGCTTTTGCGCCGACCCGGCCGACCTTTTTCATATCCTCCATGCCGGCAATGCCGGTCACGACGGTACAGAAGATAACCGGAGCGATAATCATCTTGATCAGCTTGATGAAGCCATCACCGAGCGGCTTCATGGCGGCACCGGTTTCAGGGTAAAAATGCCCGACACAGATTCCGATGGTGATGGCGGTTAAAACCTGAAAGTAGAGGTGTTGATAAAACTTCTTTCCGTTCATGGTGTGACTCCTTTTGGCTGAATTTATAACGATATATTAGCAATCGGGATGCCAAAAACGTATACAATTTTAAGACGCTGTTATTATTAGTATAATTTTGATTTATTCTGAGTTGTGTACAGGAATGGGTATAACCATGATTGAGGGGAAAAACGGGGGCAGACAAGGTCAAATCTTATATTCTTGTTATATTTTTGAGAGTTGCAGCATCATAACCATGGTTATGGGCTATAACCATGGTTATGACCATTGCTGGAGTAGTTACAAATCTCCGGTCATCTCCTGCAGCAGGTATAGTTTAACGTTCACATTCTTTACGCATTCTACAATTTCTATCAAACGCTCTTCATCAAGGCCGCACTCCTCCTCGCCCCCCTGAAACCAGGGGAATCCTTTGGGGAGCGGTGTCAGGGCTCCGTTACGCAGCAGCACTACATCTACCAGGTCGTTGACACGCCCGCTGGCTTCCCAGGCATCACGATAGTTGAATTGCCGGGCGACCACACTCATCCCCATACCGTTCGGAAATATCGCCTTCACCTCAAAGGAAAATTCGCGCGGCGCACTGTAGCTGTCGCTCCGCCCGGAACGCACCATCACCTCGGCGCCCGCCTTTTGGAGAATTTCGCCGACCGATTCGGCCGTCATCGCTGTACAGGTTTCCATATTCAGATCTCCATTCGTAATTCGACGCCCCACGGCGCCGGCTTTTCTCCGTCCGCCGTCAAGACCCACAGCGTCGGAAACTGCATCTGCTCGGGAACCGGCCCGATACCGTCGGTCAGATAGATGACCGCAGTCGGCAGTGGCTGCATCCCACAGGCGTACTCAAAAACCGGACGCAGATCGGTAAAACCACCACCATCGTAGCGTTGCACAATACCGGGATTTCCGGAAAATGACTCAATCTGCCGGATACGGCTGTTGGCGTACAACACGGTAATATGGGATTCGCTGCTGCGGGCGATCTGCAGGAGCTCCAGCGCAAAAGCCTCGCGCAGGGCGCTGATATTGGTAGAATCACTGACGTCAATCCCTACCAGCAGGTTAAGGCGACGACGTTTGCGGATACCGGGGGTGGCATGGCTGAAACGGCGGTGCTCGCGCATCCAGGAACTGCGGTGCCCGGTGCGACCGGCGGTGGCCATAAACTGCCGTAGAATCTGACGCCAGGGGAGCGGCGACGGCTGCAGCAGACTCTCGATCACCGTAGCAAGTTCAAACGGAATTTCACCATCGCTACCGCGCAGGCTCTCGCGCGTAATAGCCCGCACGGCCTCCTCTGCCAGCGGGAGCGGCGTACTGTCGGCATCGCTCCAAAGTTCATGGCTGTCCAACGTCGTTCCCGAATCTTTCCCTTTACCGTCGTCAGCCGCCCCCCGTTCCTCACAGGTAGCGTCACCAAAGCCGCTCCCCTCCAGATTGCCGGCATCAAAGGATGGCACCAACTGCTGGTAATACTCCTCTGCAGACAGCCCGTCATCCGCCCCGTAATACTCCGGCAGCAGCGCATCTTCCGGCAGGTCGACAATACCCGGATTTATCGCCAGATCGCATGAGATGTCCCAATCATGCTGATTGCGCCCCTTGCGGCGCAGCGGATGCAGATGCAGCAGGTGTTTGACGAGATGCTCCAGCAGCACCCGCTGCTGCTGGGCCGACAGCGCAGTAAAAGGTTCCGCAGCAACCGCCAGAACAGGAATGCCATCCCGCACGGTGACAGCGGCAGCCTTACCCTGCAGAGGGCGCCGCTCGCGGCGCAGGTTGAGGATAAAATGCCCATAGAACGGGCGTTCGCGCAGCAGGCGGATGATGGCGTTTTCAAGAGTGGTGGATAACATGAAGTCTCATCACACCTCCTGAGAAATGATCCGGATGGCGTCGAAGACCACGCTATCATATTTGTCCTGAGCAAGAACGAGCGCTACCGCCGGTATCTTGAGCAGCGACTTGACAAAGGCAAAACGCAGATCACGCGACAGTACGGCGATGTAAGCCACCAGATTCGCCTCCTGGTCCGGCGTGAGCGTCGGTGAGATTTGCAGCATCGCCGTGAGGTCGTTAATCGTGGCGGTCTGCACGTCGTCACGCTGTCCCGCTGCCCGCTCCGCAACCAGCGGCCAGTCGCTCAGCACTTGGGCGGCAGTCACCGGGCGCCCCTTGTGATCAGCGAGCCAGCGCATAAAGGTGATGGCGGCCTCTTTACCGATGATACCGGCATATACCTCCATCTCCAGGTCACCCGGAAAGCGGCAGTTTTTACGAAGCACACTCACCATCTCCCAACCCCGTTCGGTCGGTTCCACCTGTAGCTCCATCGGCGCCCCCTGGCGCGCCAGCATACCGGAGTTGGCTGCCAGAAACTGACGTACATCACCGGCCAACTCACGCTGAGCGGCATAGCGTGCCCAGCAGTGATAATCGGTCTCGACGAACAGCATCACCATCCGGTCAATCAGTGCCCGGTCAAGCGTGGCAACCTGATAGCTGCCGTCGGGAGGATTGATGCTGACGATCACCTTGTGGCGTTTCGAGAGATGATGGGTATGCAGCGAACGCAGCAGCCCTTCGGTCGGCGGTTCAACAAACTGGAAGATGGCCTGCAGGGTATCCTCCTGCTGGGCACGGTTGAGCTCATCACAATGAACCAGCGTTAGAGGCTGATCATCACCAGGCCACCAGGAGGGGCGCGACCAGTGCATGACATCACCGTCGCGAAAGGGGATTCCGACCAGATCACCGACTTCCATCTGCCCCAGACGCAGCGATATATAGCGGTGCTCCATCTCCCGGCAGGCTTGAATAATCCCGGCGCTCTTGCCGACGCCGCGATGGCCGACCACGCAGGGGGTCAGATCGGTTTTCGTGAGGATCTCCGTGATCACTACTTTCATCTGTTCAATATTCATGGTGGTTCCAATACGGGGGGTTGGGATCTAAAACCGTACGCTGTCTCGATCGAATAACGTGATTCGTACCATACTATTCTCAAAAATGGAATTTCAAGATTGAAACGCCGCCCGTTCGCATCATCCCGACCTGCAGGTGCGGAAATTCTGCTGTTTACGCCTTGATTATGACCTGCTTGCATGGTATGTATAACCGCATATTTGCCGGATTATTCCCGCATCATAACGCTGGGAAGACCAAAACTTATGCATATCCAAGGAGGACGAAATGGAAAAACAAAAAGTTCATTATCGCGAATTGGGACTATCCAACACCAAAGAGATGTTTAACCGGGCGATGGCCGGCAAGTATGCTGTCCCGGCGTATAACTTTAATAATCTTGAACAGCTGCAAGCGATCATTACCGCCTGCGTTGAAACAAATTCTCCGGTCATCATACAGGTTTCCAAGGGTGCCCGCAGCTATGCCAATGAAACCATGCTGCGCTACATGGCGATGGGGGCGGTCCAGATGGCCCGTGAAGCCGGATCATCCATTCCGATCTGTCTGCACCTTGACCATGGTGATACCTTTGAGCTATGTAAATCCTGCATCGACAGCGGTTTCTCTTCGGTTATGATTGACGGTTCGCATCTCCCCTTTGAAGAAAATGTAGCCCTTGCCAGCCGTGTGGTTGAATATGCCCATCAGTTTGATGTCAGTGTCGAGGCCGAACTTGGCGTCTTGGCGGGCATCGAAGATGAAATTTCAGCCGAGCACTCTTCCTATACCAAGCCAGAAGAGGTCGAGGAATTTGTCAAAAAAACCGGCGTTGATTCTCTGGCTATCTCGATCGGAACCAGCCACGGAGCATACAAGTTCAAAGCCGGAGAGCCGGTTCCGCCACTCCGTTTTGACATTCTGGATGAATGCGAACAGCGGATTCCCGGTTTTCCGATTGTTCTGCATGGTGCCTCTTCGGTCGTGCAGGAATACGTCACCCTGATCAATCAGTATGGCGGAAATCTGGAGGGGGCGCTGGGCGTGCCGGAAGAGCAGCTCCGCCAGGCGGCCGCCAGCGCCGTTTGCAAAATAAATATCGATTCGGATGGCCGCCTGGCGGTTACCGCCAGGATTCGGGAATATTTCGCCAAAGATCCGAAAGAATTCGATCCGCGTAAATATCTGGGTGAGGCGCGCAAAGAGCTGGTCAGATTGGTTAAACACAAGAATGAGGCGGTACTTGGTTCGGCCGGTAAAGCCTGAACCGCGTAACCAGATTAAACAGATAGTTTTGTCGGAGGTATCGGATGGGCAACCGCATGTTTTCCCGGGTTAAATTTAACGTAAATGCGACTATTACCGCTGGCACTCAACAATTTCAGGGCACGGTTGAAAACCTCAGCATGACCGGCATGCTCCTGAACAGCCCCGAACGTCTGGCAGAAGGGGAGCGCGTTGAAATAACCATCGCATTAACCGGTACACTACCGGAGATCACCATCTCTTTCAGTGGCAACGTTTCACGCACGCTTGAAGATGGCCTTGCCTTTACATTTGACAAGATCGACCTCGACTCCTATATGCATCTCAAAAACATTATTGCCTACAACAGCGATGATGCCGAGAAGGTTATGGATGAGATCTGTCATTCGATCGACACCAGATTGACGGCACACACGTAGACATCAGGGTTTTACGACAAGGAAACTATAATGAAAAAATCAACCCTGTTTGCTGTCGGTGGTTTTTTGCTCGGTGTCGGCGCACCAATAGGCTGGATTGTAACCAGGCTGCTCTTTTTTTATGATCCCCGGATCGGCTTCATTTCCCAGATGTTTCATGACATCGTAAAGGACGCTGAACACCTCGCCCTTTACAATTACATGGGTGGCGGAACAGCATTGGTTCTGGCAACCATGGGGTTTTTGATCGGGAAAAACGGTGACGAACTGCACGCACGTGCCGTAGAACTGGATATACTTCACCGGGAGGTAGGCGCCCAGAAGGAAATCTTTGAAAACCGCTACAAGGTTCTGGACAGGAACATCAAAAATTTTCATCAGATCAGCAGCAAAATCCAGAAGTCGCTTAATCTCGAAGAGGTCCTGCTGCTGTGTGCCGAAGGGTTGCATGATGTGCTCGGGTATGAACGGGTCAATATCCTGATGGCGGATAGCAAGAAATCATTACGGTTTGTCGCCGCTGTCGGGACGGAAGGCTTTGACACAACTGATGTGGAGCTACCGCTCGATCCGAGTATCGGTGTCATCTATAAATGCTTTGCCGAGCGCAAGCTCTATCTGATCGATGATATTTCCCGCTACCCCGGAGATTATCATCTGAAGCCACCGCACAACAATATTCCGCCAATCCGATCGAAGAGTTTTATTCTCTGTCCGATCGTCGTCAAGGGTGAGTCGATCGGAATCTTTGCCTTTGACAACAAGAACAGTCATCGAGCCCTGAATGACTCCGACGTTGACACGATCATGCTTTTTGCGGATCAGGTCGCCTCGGCAATTACCCGCATCAATCTGCTGACATCGATTGACACACTCACCACCGAGATGGAAAACTCTTTCCGGTTTCTGCTGGCCAGTCGCGATCAGTACGCCCGTAATGTGAGTCAGCTGCAAGAGGGGGTTGACTCTGTTGCTGACGGCACGTCGATCATAGCATCCGCATCGGAAGGGGTGATGGCATCGGTCGAGGAGACCAGCGCTGCCGTCAACCAGATTTCGGTTGCCACCGAAGAGGTTACCCGCAATCTGGATCATCTGGCCGGCATCGTCCACCAGTCGGCATCTGCCATGGAGCAGATTCACAGCACTATCGGCAATGTCGAGCAAAACGCGGCCATTTCGCATGAAGTTTCAAACCAGGTGAAGCAGCAGGCTGAGGAGAGTCGGGCCGTTGTTGCCGAAACGATCGACTCGCTGGATGAAATCCAGATTTCGGTCGGCCTCTCCTTTGATGCGATTCAGCGCCTGGCGGAGAATAGTACCCGTATAGAAAACATCGTCAGCGTCATTAACGACATCACCAAACGAACCAACCTGCTGGCGCTGAATGCGTCTATTATCGCGGCACAAGCCGGAGAATACGGCAAAAGTTTTGGCGTCGTCGCAGAAGAGATCCGCAATCTGTCGCTGCAAACCGGCCATTCTACCGGCGAGATCACTTCGATCATCGAAGAAATAATGCGCGAATCCCGAACCGCTGCCAGCAATATTACATCTACCCGCGATCTTGTAAGGCGCGGTGTTGACCTGGGGCACACAACCGGCGAAACCCTGACGGCAATTTACGACAGCTCAACCTGCTCGCTTGAAATGACCAAGCAGATCAAACAGGCAACCCGGGAACAGGTTATCAGCGTACAGCTGGTAGCCCGCTCGATGGAAGATATCAGTTCGATGACCGCTCAGATCTTTACGGCCTCTACCGACCAGGCCAAGGCTACCCGCAGCATCGCCCGTTCCATAGAATCGATCAAGGACATGACCCATGAGATGGTTAATTCCACCTCGCGCCAGGTTGATGACGGGCGCTTGATTCGCCGCATGGTGGAGTCGGTGAGCTCCATGGTTTCTGAAATGTTCGATAACATGGAGATGCGCAGAGCGCAGAGCGCCGATGTGGTCAAAGAACTGGAATCGATGAAGAGCCTGACCTGTCAGATTTAATGATGATCTGCCGACCGAAAATTATTAGTAATATTTATATGGATTATTGTATACGGCTCTGATATTTTAGCACGCTGCTGTGACGGCTACCCGCTTCGGGAGTTGATCACGATTAAGCAGAAGAGCAGACAACATACCGCACGGATTCGAAAGCGAACCGGGACGGAAGGGATAAAACCTGCAGAGAGACGCTGCCTCGCACCGTCTGATCTGACCGTTCTCAAGCGCCTTCCGGCGCTTTTTTTGTTTTTAAGGAGCTGTATGCGTAAAAAGATAACCATCCCGGATATCCTCAAAATGAAGCAGACCGGCCAGCGCATTACCGTTCTGACGGCCTATGACTTTCCATTTGCCCGTCTGGTTGACGACGGCGGCGTGGACGTTATCCTGGTGGGCGACTCTGCCGGTGTTGTTTTTGCGGGGCACGACACCACGCTGCCGGTCACCATGGATGAGATGCTCTACCATGTACGGGCGGTCAAACGGGCCGGGCCACAGGCGCTGCTGGTTGCCGATATGCCTTTCATGTCCTACCAGACCGGGATCGAAGATGCCTGCCGCAACTGCGGACGGATGATAAAAGAGGGTGGCGCCGAGGCGGTCAAAGTTGAAGGTGGCAGCAGTATGGCGCAGGTTATCCGGGCGGTCTCCGCCATCGATATTCCGGTCATGGCCCATATCGGTCTGACGCCGCAGTCGGTGCACCGCATGGGTGGCTATAAAGTCCAGGGGAGAAACGATCAGGCCGAACGGATTATGGAAGATGCCCTGGCGGTTGAACAGGCCGGTGCGTTTGCCGTCGTGCTGGAGGGAATTCCGGCAGCGCTGGCAGCCCGGATCAGCGCCGAACTTACGATCCCGACCATAGGAATCGGAGCCGGCCCCTCCTGCGACGGCCAGGTATTGGTAATTCACGATATCCTGGGACTCTGTGAAAAATATTCACCCAAATTCGTCAAGCGTTTTGCCGACCTGGCGCCGCTGATATCTGCTGCCGTCACGCAGTATGTGGATGAGGTTCGCACAGGGCGGTTTCCGACGGAAGAGCATTCATTCTCATGAAAATAATTAACAGTATCATAGCGATGCAGGCACTGGCCATCGCGCCGGAACGGGGTGAACGACGGATCGTTTTCGTTCCGACCATGGGATATCTGCATGAGGGGCATGCCTCGCTCTTGCGCGAAGGACGTAAACGGGGAGAGGTGCTGGTACTCTCTATTTTTGTCAATCCGATTCAGTTCGGGGTGCATGAAGATCTTGATCGCTATCCGCGTGACCTGGAGAATGACTGCCGGATTGCCGCCGAGTGCGGTGTTGATATCGTATTCATCCCGACGGCAGCCGAGATGTATCCACCGGCATTTCAGACCGGAGTTACGGTCCGTGATCTGGCGCTGCCGCTCTGCGGTGCCCGTCGACCGGGGCACTTTGACGGTGTTGCCACGGTTGTCACCAAGCTCTTCAATATCGTCCGCCCTGATGTTGCGCTGTTCGGCTGCAAGGATTATCAGCAGCTGGCGGTTATCCGGCGCATGACCTCCGATCTCAATCTGCCGATCGAGATCGTCGGCATGCCGATCGTGCGCGAAGCTGACGGTCTGGCGATGAGTTCGCGTAACGCATACCTGTCACCGCATGAGCGGCAGAGTGCGCTCTGTCTGATTCGAGCTATCAGAAAGGCGCGTGAGCTGTTTACTACAGGGGAACGGTCTGTTGCCGTATTGCTGCACGAGGCGCGTGCCGTTATTGAAAAAGAACCTGCAGCAGTAATCGATTATGTCGAAATTCGTGATGGAGAGCTGCTGAATGAGCTGGAGGTTGCCGACAGCGGGACGCTGCTGGCTGTGGCGGTTAAAATTGGACAAACCAGACTGATAGACAATACCGTATTCGGAGAGGAGTTATAACCATGCAGAGAATTATGCTCAAAAGCAAGATCCACCGTGCCACCGTTACCGGCGCTGACCTGCACTACGAGGGGAGTGTCACGATTGACCGCGATCTGATGGACGCGGCCGACATTGTTTCCTACGAAAAGGTCGCCGTCTGGGATGTCACCAACGGCAGCAGATTGGAAACTTACGCCATTGAGGGGGAACGCGGTTCAGGAGTAATCTGTCTGAATGGAGCCGCTGCCCGCCTGGTGGCTCCCAAGGATCTGGTCATCATCGCCAGCTTTGTCACCATGGAGAATGCCGAGGCACTTTTGCACGAGCCCAAGCTTATTTTTGTGGATGAAACCAATCGAATGCTGCCGACCCGTAAAGAAGAAGCCGGACAGGCCCGCTTGAAGTGCGTCCACTGAAAGCGGCTTCAATCTCCGAGACGCTTTCCGGTCACCAGATAGTTTCTGATGTAATCTGTCACCGCGTCCTCAACTGACGTGACAGATTGCATATAACCGGCGCCCCTTATTTTGGCCGTTTCGGCACAGGTTATGTACTGGTAGGTAGCGCGGATCGATTCCGGCATGTCGATATATGCGATACTGACCGGTTTCTGCATCGCGCCGAAGACGGCACGGGCCAGACGGTTCCAGCTGACGGTCGTACCACCACCAACGTTGAAAATGCCGCCTGCCGAACGGTTCTGCAGAAAATGGACCGTCATGGCGGCGGCATCCTTGACGTAGATAAAATCACGCAGCTGTTCGCCGTCGCCGTATTCCGGGCGGTAAGATTTGAACAGCCGCAGCGTGCCGGTTGAGCAGATCTGTTCGTAGGCCTTCAGCACCAGTGAACGCATCTCCCCCTTGTGCTGTTCATTGGGACCATAGACGTTGAAATATTTAATCCCCACGATCGTATCGAGTATTCCCCGACGCTGCGCCCAGAGATCAAAGAGCTGTTTGGAATAGCCGTACATGTTCATCGGTCGCAGTTCTGCCAGCCCGCTGTGATCATCAACAAAACCATGCTCTCCATCACCGTAGGTCGCTGCGCTGGAGGCGTAGATGAAGCGCGCATCAGCCGCCAGCGCAGCAAGTGCCAGCTTGCGGGTGTATTCAAAGTTGTTGTTGATCAGGTAGGTGGCGTCCGCCTCCGTAGTTGCCGAACAGGCCCCCAGATGAAAAACCGCCTCCGGTTTTTCGCCCCCCGGCAGCCGTTCTGCCAATTTCCCCTCATCCAGCAGACGTTCAAAAACGTCCTTTTCCAGATAGTCCCTGAAGCGGAGTGGTGACAGATTACGCCATTTATCGGTTCGTCCCAGGTGGTCGACAATCAGAATGTCGTCCCGGCCGAGTTGATTCAGGTGGTGTACGATTGCACTGCCGATTAAGCCTGCTCCGCCGGTTACAATGATCATGGTTTCTCCTCCTGATTGCTGCGTGCTCCCAGAGCCGTCAGTAGATCGTGTCTGCTGCGCGGCTGATAACCCTTATCACAAAGATCAATCCCGTTCAAGGCCAGATGCCGGGTCAGTTCCGCCACGAAGGGGAGCGCGCCCAGTTCCTCGGCGACATCAGGATGCTCAAGCACCACCTCCGGTCTCCCCTGCGCCAGCAAACGTCCGCTCTGCAGCACAATCACCTGGTCGGCCCAGCCGTAGGCAAAATCGAGATCGTGCGTTGCAATTACGATGGTCATGCCGTTCGTGTACAATGTATCGAGAACGTGCAGCAGTTCACGCTGCACGGACGCATCCAGGCCGGCCATCGGTTCATCGAGAACAACCACGTCCGGCTGCATGGCCAGAACACCGGCGATACAGACCCGTTTTTTTTGGCCAAAACTCAGATTATGCACCGGTTTGTCGGTGAATTCCGCCATTCCGACCGCCTGCAACGCCTGCCCTACCAGTTCGCATACCGCTGCTTCAGACAGTCCCAGATTCAGGGGACCAAAGGAGACATCCTCACGCACGCTGGCTGAAAAGAGCTGGCTGTCCGGATTCTGAAATACCAGGCCGACCCGGCTGCGCAGTTCACGCAATCCGCTGCGACTGTACTCAAGCGGAGTCCCGTGCCAGCAAACCTGTCCTGCAGCGGGGCGCAGAATGCCGTTCAGATGCAGAAAGAGCGTGGTCTTTCCGGCACCGTTGGCACCCAGCACCGCAGTGCGGCTACCTGTGCCGATCTGCAGTGAACAGCGGTCAAGCGCACAGGTGCCATCGGGATAGCGGTAGGAAACCTGTTCCAGTTTCAGGATAGATTCACTCATGGCAGAGCCAGCGTCAGCGCGATCATTATTCCGCCGGCAGCTGTAGCGATTGAGATGGAGCGGGGTGCGTCAGGATAGTCCGGTTCCAGAAAGCGGAGGGCGCCGTCGTTATTACGAGCCTGGGCAGCCAGATGCAGCGCCTGGCTGCGCTGCCAGACCTGCAGCGCCAGATTGGCAATCATCCCCCCCAGGGAGCGCAGGGAAATCCGCAGAGTCGAGTATCCCAGGCGGGCAGACTGGGCCACCATCGTTTCACGGGTTGCTTCCGACAGCACGAAGAGCGTGCGATAGCAGAGGGTCATCAGGTCGAGCAGGGTATCCGGCACATGGCATCGTCGCAACAGAGAGATCATATCGGTCAGCGGTGTCGTCATGGTCATAAAGAGCAGCGCCGCCAGACAGGCCAGTGAGCGGCTGCAGATATAGGCAACGCGGGGTAATTCTGACGTCGCCAGCCGCAGGACAGTACCGGCGGGCAACGTTGAGCTGAAATCGACTGAAACCGCCAGCGACAGACCGCTTGCCAGCAAGAAAAAAAGCGCCGGAACCGCTATCCGCAGGTAGCACAGGATTGGAACTCCGGCACCCAGGATAGTCGCAGTTGCAATAACAAGGGCAACGGCCAGAGCCGCCGTCGATGATGCGCAGGAAAAGGCGGCGATCATGCCGCACAGGGAAAAGGTACCTTTGGCGACCGGAGTAATTCGGCGCCAGCGGTTGCTGTAGGCAGACTGTTCCGTCAGCACCTGGCAGCTTTCTCACGGGTTTGATTCAGCTCTGCGCGGGTTTTGGAGCATCCGTACCAGTAGCCGATAAAACCTGCTCCCAAGGCAGCCTGCAGGGCGAAGAGCAGCGAACCTGTTTCGCCGGGTGGTTCCAGCAATGGAGAAAACCATGGTTTGTAGCCGGGTGAAATCGTTCCGATCAGATTTTTGGCCTTGTCATCAGCTCCGCTAAAAACCTGCAACTGTTTACCATCCGGTCCCGGCGCCGATTTTTTAACCATCCAGAGCGGAAGTACCACCAGTGCAAGAGCAGCGATCAGCAGCATCAGGTTCTGGTAACGTTTCATAGCTGCGCCTCGCGTACCACAGGAACATCGGTAACATTCATCACCTGCAGTTCGCGGTTGTTGAAACGCACCAAGGCGTTCATGACGACGACGGTCAGGAGCCCTTCAATAATCGCCAGCGGCAGTTGCGTAATGGCAAAGACACCGGCGAACCTGGCGAACGAGACGGAGAAACCACCGACGGGGTCCGGAAAGGCGAAGGCCAGCTGTGCCGATGTGGTGATGTACGTTAAAAAATCGGCACAGGATGCGGCCAGGAAGATCGAGACTCCGAAGGGGAGTAGTGCCGCTTTTGCGATCCGGAAAATCGCCGCTGCAGCAAACGGCCCTACAATCGCCATGGAGAAAATGTTGGCACCGAGCGTAGTCAGGCCGCCATGCGCCAGAAGCAGTGCCTGAAACAGCAGCACCACCATACCGATCGGCGCCATGGCGGTCGGTCCGAACAGGATCGCCCCCAGACCGGTGCCGGTCGGATGAGAACAACTGCCGGTAACGGAAGGCAGTTTCAGTGCCGAGAGGACAAACGTAAACGCAGCGGCCACCCCCAGCAACATGCGCTGTTCGGGGTTCTCTGTGATCCGTTTGTTGATGGTACGGAGACCGTAGGCCACAAACGGGGCTGAAGCAGCGCTCCAGCCGAGAGCATGTGTAGCCGGTAAAAAACCTTCCATGATGTGCATGTAAACTCCTCGTATTTCAGACACAAAAAAAGTCCGCAGCTGCAATCGCAACCTGCGGACTTTTCGTATTCAAAGTCTTAAAACGGTTTCACTCTCCCTGTACCAGAGGGATGGTGTGAGTGGCAAAAATCAGGGCAGGTCTTCTGGCTCGCGATTCATCCTCCGGGCGCCTTCCCGGTCGTAATGACCAGTGACGTAATGCCCATCGTCCTCGCTTACAGCGGCGGGTCCGCAGAGGAATCATTCCGTTGGAATTACACCTCACTTCCCTATCAAGCCCGAGCGGGCACCCTGATTCGATATTCAGTTGTCAACAAAACAGCATAAAACGGTGAGGAAAAATAGCACGCCTGAGTTTGGGGTGTCAATGGGTAAGCAGAGCTTTTCTACAATACCCGCACCCCTGCATGGATAACGGCTGTTCCAATCGGCAGCGTTCCAAAAGTTTTACATCGTTGAACAGCTCAAGGGACGCCCCGTCGGCAACCACCTCTCCTTCATGCAGGATTATAATCCGCGGGCAGAGCTCCAGCACCAGATCAAGATCATGGCTGGTGATGATTTTGGTGTGCTGAAATCCCTGCAATAGCGCGATTGCCTGACGGCGGGCAGACGGGTCGAGTCCGCTGGTCGGCTCATCCATAGCCAGAATGTCGGGTGACATGGCCAGCACCGTGGCGATGGCAACCCGTTTTTTCTCACCGCCGGAGAGGTTGTAAGGCGGCCTGTTTCGCAACGGTTCTGCCGCGACGGCTGCCAAAGCTGCTGCCACCCTCCATTCCAGCTCCTCCCCGCGCAATCCCAGATTAAAAGGACCAAAGGCGACGTCGTCGTTCACCGTCGGCATAAAGAGCTGATCGTCGGGATTCTGGAAAACCATGCCGACGGTGCGGCGGATGCCGGCAAGCGTCGCTTTTGTAACCGGAACATCACCGATAGTTATCGAGCCACGAGCCGGCATCAGGGCACCGTTCAGGTGCTGTAGCAGCGTAGATTTGCCGGCACCGTTGGCGCCGATGAGAGCGACCGATTCACCGTGCGAAATTCTGAATGAGACATCTTTCAGGGCAACGGTCCCATCCGGGTAGCTGTGGTGCAGATTTTTGACCTCAATGATATGACGGCTCATGGAAACGTAGCGGTGACAAAGCTGCCGATACGCATCGGCAGGTTGTGAAGCCTGAATATAAGGAAGAGCGTAACCCAGCCGATGACAAAACGCAGGTCGGCAGTTTTAAAAACTCGCGCCCGGCGGTCATGAAGCTCACCCGTGAAACCGCGCGCCAGCATGGCGGCATGTACCCGTTCTGCCCTCCCGAATGTACGCAGCAGCAGCTGCCCGACCAGACTGCCGTAGCTGGCGATGCCCTGCCCCTTGTTACCGCAGGAGCGCAGCTCCCGGGCCAGGGACGCCCGCGCCGATTCCTCGGCCAGCACAAAAATATAGCGCTGCAGAAACAGCAGCTGCGTTGTAAAAACGGCTGGCAGCCCCAGACAGCGTAACGCCTGACACACCGCGTTTAAGCCGGTTGTGCCGATCAGAATGAATGCCGATCCGATCGTCAAAACGGAACGGAGCTGAATGGAAAAAAAAGAAATCCAGCCGCCGGAAATCGTTACACTCCCGATCTGCAGCATGCTCTCCCGGTCAAAAATCGGGTTAAAAAGAGCGGCGCACAGCAGCAACGGGAGCAGCAGAATAATCTTCTTCAGAATAAAAACGGGCGGCAGACCGCTCTGACTGGTCACAACAATCGGGAAGACGGCAAAGGGGAGCAAGGCGGAGATCTGGTAGCGGTTGCAGGAGACCACCAGAGCAATAAAAGCGATGACTACGACCGTTTTGGCGAGCGGGTGTATTCGGTGAATGGAAGAGTCGCCGTGCGCCAACAGCTCGAGACGTTTTAAATCCAGTAGCGCTGCGGTAATACGGTTCATGACGACAGCAAAGCGCTCATGCGGCCAACGGTCTCCTACGCAGCAGAAAACCGGCCAGGGCAGCCAGCGCAAGCGTTAGTAGGCCGCCAACAACACCGGAAACAGACGTGCCGATCTTACTGACATTTTCTGCGTTCATCGGTTCGGTTGCCCCTGCCTGTACTGACGTGTCTTTTTTGAAGGAGTAATCCGGCAGGAAAGCCAGCGTGCCCTGGAAATCTGCCAGGACATTATGAACGGTACCCTGCTTACCTTTAACGTCTCCTGCAGCGGTTACTTTTGCAAGAGACCATTCCAGACCATCCGGCTGTTGCGACGCAAACCAGGATGCGACACCGCCGGTGAGCAGCGCTGCGACCAGAAATGTCAGCACAACTCCCCGCAGCGAATAGGTCGAGAGCTGCGAAGCTGTAAAAACCTCGCCGGTCTGATTGATGACAGCTTGTGTGCAATCTGGAAGCAGAGAGCGCTGCAGAATTTCAGGACGTGCATGTGCGACAAAGGCAATTACGGAAGCCGTTACCACCCCCTCCACGACTCCGACGACAGCGTGAATCGGCTGCATCAGCAGTAGAAAGGTTGCGAAGGAGAGCGCTGAAATACCAGATGAAACCGTTTCCAGCACCACGCTGAAAGCTCCCATCTGGAGGCCGACAGCAGCGGCAATAACGGCAGCAACCGTAATCCTCGTCCGTGAAGTTGAGTCAGAGCTTATTTTTCGATAGATCAGTGGATAGGCAATAAAGGCGGGAAAAAAACCGAGATTGAAGATATTGCAGCCGAGCGCCAGCAGACCGCCATCTGCAAAGAAGAGCGCCTGAACGGTCAGCACCGAAGCGATGGTCAGAAATGCGGCGTAGGGTCCCAGCAGGATCGCCAGCATCAATCCCCCCCCCAGATGTCCACTGGAACCGGTGGCCGGGATGGTGAAGTTGATCATCTGGACGGCAAAGATGAAGGCGCCCAGCACTCCCATCAGAGGGACGATTTTATCATCAGCCGTTTCGCGAACTTTTTTGGAACAGTAGGCAATTGCCGCTGCCGATGCTGCCCACATCGCTCCGCCAACAGCCGGCGAAATCAGTGCGTCCGCTATATGCATGAGTGAACCTCCACCGGCGCCAGAACTGCACCTGATTTTAAAATTAGTAACACATTTTGACTACAAGAATACATAACAGGTGTCAAGCGCTTTTTAGCATGGTGGTATTAAAGGCTTGCCAGCCGGAATCTATCTGGATATAGTGCCACAAATCTTACCACTCTCCGAGTCGTAACAGCCTACCAGGAAAAATCCTCACGGTCTGCGACCTGCGGGTGTCGCCGGAAACAGCGCCGCCCTCCTATGAAAAGGGGAATGACGTAATCGAAAGCAGACACTCATGCTTCGTCAGCGCCCCTTTTCTATCCGGAGAAGGGGCGTTTTTGTTGCACGAACAACGGAGACTGTATGGAGCTTATTTTTGATGGTATCCGCACCGCACTGGCGCTGATCGCCTCACTTGACCGGGAAGTGCTGGCGGTGACGCTGCTTTCGCTTGAGATCTCCTGCTGTGCCACGGTTTTCAGCCTGCTACTCGGCGTACCGGTGGGGGTGATTCTGGCTTTGGCCGATTTCCCGGGACGGCGACTGGTGGTCAGCCTGGTAAATACCGGCATGGGATTGCCGCCGGTGGTCGTCGGTCTGTTTGTGACGCTCTTCCTCTGGCGCAACGGGCCGCTCGGTTTTCTGGAGATTCTCTACACCCCGGCCGCCATGATTCTGGCTCAGGCCGTGATCGCCACACCGATCGTAACCGGCATTACGATTGCGGCGATTCAAAACTTGCCGGCCAACCTCAAGCTGCAGGTCAGGGCGCTGGGCGCCACACGTATGCAGACGGTCTGGATCCTGGTCCGCGAGTCACGCCTGCCGCTGCTGGCGGCGGTCATGGCCGGCTTTGGCGGCGTGATCTCCGAAGTGGGGGCCTCGATCATGGTGGGTGGCAATATCAAGGGGCAAACGCGGGTGTTGACGACGGCCACGGTTATGGAGACCGGCAAGGGCAATTTCGATGTGGCCATCGCCTTGTCACTGATTCTGTTGACTCTGGCCTTCAGCGTTAATTACCTGTTGACGCTGATCCAGCAGCGCGAGCGTCCGCGATGACACATCAAACTCCCCTTCTGCATGTTGAAGACCTGCTGATCCGGCGCGGCGGTGTTCAGGTTCTGGAACTGCCGCGCTTTACGATAACGGCCGAAGAAAAAGTGGCCATCGTCGGTCCGAACGGCGCCGGAAAATCGAGCCTGCTGCTCGGCCTGGCCTGCCTGATCGAGCGCAGTGGCGGGAAAATCATCTTTCAGGGTGCCGAAGTTGTGCCCCGCACAGAAATCGCCTATCGCCGCAGAATTGCGGTCGTGTTTCAGGAACCGCTGCTCTTTGATACAACCGTGATTGATAACGTAGCCGAGGGGCTCCGCATTCGGGGAACTGGGCGTACTGAAGCCCGTGACGTGGCTCATGACAGTCTTGAGCTTTTCAAAATCGGTCATCTGGCCGGGCGTTCCGCGCACAAACTCTCCGGCGGCGAAGCCCAGCGCGTCAGCCTGGCACGGGCGTTTGCCGTCAAGCCCGAGCTGATCCTGATGGATGAACCCTTCTCAAGTCTCGACCTGCCAACTCGCATCGGAATAGCTGAAGATTTGGGGCGAATTCTGCATGAATCGGGAACGGCGGCCATTATTGCGACCCATGACCGCATTGAGGCCTTTCATATCGTCGATCGCCTGGTGGTGATGGATGGCGGCCGGATCGTCCAGGAGGGGACTCCAAAAAATGTCATAGGCCACCCGGCCAACGCTTTTGTGGCCGCCTTCAGGAGGACGACCGGCACACTGTAGATCCGAGTGCACCCCTGCACCAGATTCCGGTTGAATCAAATGGATTCCGGTACTATCATACCGTGCGTATGAAACAGGAATGCAGGAGGGTGACGACATGGCTGAGCAACAGCAAACTTTTTTCCTCGGTCGCCAGCCGATTCTGGACATCCGCCAGGAAATAATCGGATACGAGCTGCTCTTCCGTTCCAGCGAAAAGAACCTCAGCGAATTCGAGAGTCAGAGCCAAGCCTGCATGAGCGTCATCTCCAGCACCTTGTCCGGGTTCGGTTTTAGCGAGGTACTGGGTGACAAGCTCGGATTTATCAACGTCACCGAGGATGTTCTGCTCAGTGATCTCGTGGAAATCCTGCCGAAGGGACAGACCATTCTGGAGCTGCTGGAAACGGTCAGTCTTAACGACGAAACCCGCAATCGCTGCCTTGAACTTGCCGCGCGGGGATACCGGATTGCGCTTGACGATCATGTCTACGGAAAAGAGCACCTTAAAATCTACCGCTTCGTTGATATCATCAAGATCGATATTCTGGAGACCTACCCCACTGCCCTGCCCGGTATCGTCACCAATCTCCGCCAATTCCCGATCCGGCTGCTGGCCGAAAAAGTAGAAACCAGGGAGCAGTTTACCGATTGCCTCGCCATGGGTTTCGAGCTGTTTCAGGGCTATTTTTTCGCCCGCCCGGTCGTATTGCAGCATAAAGGGCTGGAACCGTCAAAAATCGCCATGCTGCGCCTTCTGCGTAATCTGCATGAAAACGCCGATTTTGACGTCATCGAAGATGACTTCCGCTCGGCGCCCGACCTCTCCTTCAATCTTCTGAAACTCGTAAATTCAGTTTGTATCGGATTGCGCGAAAAGATCAAGGGGCTGCGCCATGCCATTATTATTCTGGGGCTCGACAAACTGCGCCGCTGGGTGCAGTTGGCGATTTTTGCCAGCAGTGACAGTCGCGGCATCAATAATCCGCTCATGGAGCTGGCAGCCGTGCGGGGGCGTTTGATGGAATTACTGCTGATGAAGCGTCATGGTCTGCCGCGCAACAGCGAACGGGTAGAGGCGGCCTTTATGACCGGCATCCTCTCGCTGGTCGATATTCTGCTGGACACGTCGATTGACGTGATTGTCAGCGAACTCGGCTTGAGTGATGAGATTTCGGCCGCACTCTTAAACCGTGACGGTGAATTGGGGTTGCTGCTGGCACTGGCAGAAACGCTTGAACAGAGCAATTTAGGAGAGGTACAAAATCTGGTAGAGCATTCCGATATTTCGCTTCAAAACCTCCTGGCAGCCCAGGTTGATGCCTACAACTGGCGCTCAAACGTATAAATCACGCCTGCCGTAACGGCAGCACGACGGTAAACTCCGCCCCCTGCCCCGCTTCACTTGCAACCCTGATATCACCGCCATGATCCGTAACGATTCCGTAGGATACCGCCAGTCCCAAACCGGTTCCACGCGCTTTCGTACTAAAAAACGGCGTAAACAGCTTGTCCTGAATATCCGGCGAGATACCGGTCCCGCTGTCTGCGATGGTTACCACGCAGCGTCCCGCCGCCACGTCGTAACTGGTGGCAACGTTGAGCTCACCCCCCGTTTCCATGGCCTGCAGAGCATTGACGATCAGATTGGTGCAGACCTGCCGCAGCTGATCCTCGTCTCCTTCGATTATTTCAGCAGATTCCATCTGGTACGACCGTATGACGCGGTACCTCTCCAGTGGAATCTGATGGCCGATCTGATCAAGAAGGTCATCCAGCAGGGCCTCCATCTGGAACGGGCGGATGACTTTTTTCCGGGTGCCGGCAAAGGCCAGCAGATTCGAGACGATCCGCTCAACCCGGCCGACCTGACGAATAATGGTTTCCACCTCCGGCTGATCCGCAGCGCTCAAGGTTGCCGAGATCTCCAACAGCTCGGCGTTGCCCCGGATAACAGCCAGCGGGTTATTTATTTCGTGGGCGACTCCGGATGCCAGCAGGCCGATACCGGCCAGGCGTTCGGCCTGGGCAAGATCCCTCTGCGTATTCAGGAGCTGCTGTCCCTTCTCCTCCAGCTCATTTGTCCTTTCCAGAACCTTTTGTTCCAACGTGCGATTAAGAAGCTGATTTTCCGCATCACGTTCCTGCAGACGGCGCTTCATGGTATTAAATTCGCCGGCCAGTGATGCTATCTCATCATGGCTCTCCACGCAGATATCCGGCAGGTTTTCGCCGGAAGCGATCCTGCGGACCCCCTCTTCCAGAGCACGAATCGGACGCGAAAGCGTGGCGCCGAGCCATGCTGACAGAGCGATACCGATCAGCGTGACAAACACCATCAATGCCGAAAAGATCAGGTTGACCTGCTGGCGCAGATGCAGCAGCGGTTTTTCCGGCATGCCGACATACAGAGCTCCGACGACCGTGCCGCGCAGGTCCCGCAGCGGTTCATAGGCGGTGAAGTAGCGCGCGTTGAGTACAAACGCCGAGCCGATCCAACTGCTGCCCCGGGATACGCGCGAAAACACCTCTTCCGACATCAGTGTTCCGATGGCCGGCCTGCCCTGCTCATCCCGTACCGTACTGGCAATGCGGATATCATCCAGAAAGAGTGTCGCATTCCCGCCGCTGCGCGTATCAGCGTCACCATGTTTGAAGACGACCTGCGTAATGCGTTCCACCAGGCGGTTATCACCATTCAGGAGCACTCCGCCATACATGGCCCCGGCCAGAGTGCCGTCAGGCGCCAGCAGCGGCGTTGCTGCAACCAGAAACAAGCCGCGTTCTTCCACCTGTTTTGTATAGCGGCGGCCATGGGCGGTCGTTTTGACCGCCAGGCTCATCCGGGACGGTAAACGGGGGTTTTCGCGCCCGGCCTGCAGAGCCGACAAGAGCATAACTCCGCTGACCGGTACCTTTTTGAGCGCGTCGGCGACCAGTTTTTCTCCCCGTGCAGAATCACCGCTGATTCCGGGATTGGCAGCTCGCCAGCGCACGAAACCGTAGCGATCGACGACCGTCAAAAAGCTGAGCCGTTCATTTTTGAGAACCGTCTGTAATGCAGGTATGTCCGGAATCGGCGCCGCCTGCGTCAGTGCAGCGATCAGTTCGGGAGTCTGGCTGGTAAGACGGATCGTATCTGAGAGGCGTGACAGATCGGAGTTAAAAATTTCCCGGGCTGAATTGAGATTGGAGGCGACGTTCTGTAGCGCCTGACGGGAAAAGCGGGTTGTGATCAGTGAGGCACCGATCACCCAGCAGATGGAAATAGCAGCCAAAAGCGGCAGCAGTGTTGCGACGGTAAGCTTGAAGCGTATCGATCCCCGCAGCCACTTCATGCGAGGTTGCTGCCGCCGGTCCCGTATTCCTGAATCTTGCGGTCAAGCGTTTTTCGGGAGATGCCCAGTATCTCGGCGGCACGGCTTTTGTTGAAGCCGGTTTCCTTGAGGATCACGCTGATATGTTGCCGTTCAACTTCATCAAGCGCAACCAGCGCAACAGGCTGAGCAGAAGCGGCGATCAACTCCCGGCGCGCCCCCAGCGGCAGCAACCCGACGGTGATGGAACTGCCGCGCGCCAGGATGACGGCCCGTTCCAGGACATTTTCGAGTTCGCGTACATTGCCGGGCCAATCGTACTGCAGCAGTGCCTGCAGGGCATCGTCATCGATACCACGGACATCTTTCCTCATCCGGCGTGTGGAGGCTTTCAGAAAGTGGAGCGCCAGCGGTTCAATATCTTCCCGCCGCTCGCGCAGCGGCGGCAGAGTGATAGAGATCACATTCAGGCGGTAGTAGAGATCTTCACGGAAACGCCCCTCCCTGACCTCGTGCATCAGATCCTTATTGGTGGCGGCGACAAAGCGCACATCCACCTTACGCGTGCGGGTCGAACCGAGCACGATAAAGTCTTTCTCCTGCGTAACCCGCAGCAGCTTGGCCTGCACCGCCGGACTGACGTCACCGATCTCATCCAGAAACAGCGTGCCGCCATCCGCCTCTTCAAGCAGCCCTTTCTGGTTCATGACCGCACCGGTAAAAGCGCCGCGTACATGCCCGAACAGCTGGCTCTCCAGCAGGGTGTCGGAGAGCGCGGCGCAGTTCAGCGACACAAACGGTTTGTCCCGGCGCGGGCTGTTGCGGTGCAGTGCCCCGGCGATCAGCTCCTTGCCGGTGCCGGATTCCCCCATAACCAGGATATTGGCGTCGCTTTCGGCCACCTGCAGGGTCAGGTCATAGACATCGCGAAAGGTCTGGCTGCGAAAGATGATGGCATCCGCCGCGCCGCTGCCGCGCTGCAGACCATCCCGCAACTGCTGATTTTCGCGGGCCAGACGGCGATGGTCGAGCAGACGCTCCAGCATGCCGAGCAGTTTTTCCTTGGGAAACGGCTTGGTAATGTAGTCGTACGCCCCCTGTTTGATGGCGCTGATGGCGTCATCAATCGTGCCATGGGCGGTCATGATCACCACCGGTATATCCGGCCAGCGTTTGCAGAGCTGGTCAAGCATCTGCAGACCATCAATGTCCGGCATACGCACATCCTGCAGGATCAGATCACAGGGCGCTCTTCCGGCCGATTCCAGTTTCATCAGCAGCTCGGTGCCGCGCGAAAAGGTTTCAACCGCATAGCCGCTGACCCGCAGCAGCTTGTCGAGATAGCGCAGGATATCATCTTCGTCATCACAAATAAAAATGGTTGGCATGGTTGTCCATCCTTTTTACATAATTACCAAAGTACCTTCAGGCCGAGTTTACGATAAGCGGCGAAGGCACTGTCATGAGAGATGAGTGTCAGTTTGTGGGAAATAGCCTGCCATATAATCAGACGGTCAAAAGGGTCTTTATGTTCCATGCGAGGCAGGTGATGAAATGTTGCTGCATCGCAAGCATCAATCGGCAGTAGTTCGAAACCTGATTGACGGACAATGGCGGGAAAATCATCGGGAACGACTCCGGACAGCTCCAGCTTGCCGGTGGCATATTTGAGAGAAATCTCCCACAAGGAAACAATACTGACTGAAACTGTAACGTCGGGATTCTGGATGCAGTCAGTTGCTTTTGTGCCAAGGCGGGATGGATCAAAAAGCGTCCAGAGCAGGGCGTGCGTATCGAGCAGGCAACTCATAGAACCAGCAACTCTTCATCGCTGATTTTGAAGTCAGAGGAGAGTGAAAACGATGCCGTACCGGACAAAAGACCCAGAACACGTTTGGGTTTGCCTGCGTAGCGCTTAAAGGGAACCAGAACAGCAATTTTTTCCTTCTTTTTGCCGTAACTGATCACAACATCCTCACCCTGTTGGACACAGTCAAGCACTTGGGAAAAATGGGATTTAAAATGACCGACCGTCATAGTTTGCATAAGTTACCTCCGTATTTTTTATTACTATCGATTTATTGTGACAAGTTGTCAAGTATATCCACAAAGACGACGGATTAGACAAAATGATACAGCAAGAGACAGAAAGTCACAACTCCTGCCGCATTTGATCAATTTATTTTTCAAAGCTTAACCCTCATTTTATTTGTAATTACAGAGTTTTGTCAGGATATTTCCTGAGTAAGCACGATTGGCGCAGCTGTTGCTGTATACGGCGGGATGCACCGGGCAGATCCAACGGTTCTTCCAACTGAATATTCAATATTCAAAAAACATAAAATAGAGAAATCCGGAGGGTTGTATGGGCAAGAATGAGCTGTTCCCCAGCGTAAATCGACGGGACTTTATCAAAACATGTGTGACCGTCTCGGCCATGCTGGGGCTGCCGTTCGGTATGGTCAGCAAGGTTGCCGCTGCGGCACAGAAGAGTGACGGACGTCCGGCGGTCATCTGGCTGCATTTTCAGGAATGTACCGGCTGTTCGGAATCGCTGCTCCGTTCATCGCACCCGACAGTCGCCAATCTGATCCTGGATATGATCTCGCTCGACTATCATGAAACCCTGATGGCCGGTTCCGGACACCAGGCTGAGAAGTCGCTGCACGACTCCATGACCGCCAACAAGGGCAACTATATTCTGGTGGTCGAAGGGGGCATTCCTACCAAGGACAACGGTATCTACTGCAAAGTCGGCGGGAAAACCGCCCTGGAGTCACTGCGCAAAGCGGCGGAAGGAGCGGCGGCGATCATCTCGATCGGCACCTGCGCCAGTTACGGAGGTATTCAGTCGGTCGGTCCCAATCCGACCGGTGCGGTCGGTGTCGGCGAAATCATCAAGGACAAACCGATCATCAATCTCCCCGGCTGCCCACCCAACCCCTACAACTTCCTCTCCACGGTTTTATACTACGTGACTTTTAAAAAACTGCCCGACCTCGATAAAATGGGACGTCCCCTGTTCGCCTATGGCCGCAAGATCCACGAACATTGCGAACGACGCGCCCATTTCGATGCCGGCCGTTTTGCCAAAGCCTACGGTGATCCGACGCATGCCGAAGGATACTGTCTCTACAAACTGGGTTGCAAAGGACCGGCCACCTACGCCAACTGCTCGGTGCTCAAATTCAACGACGGCGTCGCCTGGCCGGTCGGCATCGGTCACCCCTGTATCGGCTGCACCGAACCGGACCTGCTCTTTAAAACCGCCATCGCCGACAAAGTCCAGATTCACGAGCCGACGCCGTTTGACAGTTACGCCCCGGTCGATCTGAAAGACAAAGGCAAAGGGCCTGATCCGTTGACAACCGGTGTAATCGGCCTGGCAGCCGGTGCTGCCGTCGGCGTGGGGGTCATGATGGCCAAAAAACTCCCCGATGGACCGGAAAAGGGGGATGAGCATGGCACATCCAAGTAGACGCCGCTTTCTCAAAGTGCTCGGCGCCACTGGCGCCGCTCTGCTGGCGGGCCGCACGGATGCGTCAGCGTCCGCGACGCATCAGGTCAACAACGACACCATCGGCATGCTCTACGACGCCACCAAATGCGTCGGCTGCAAGGCCTGCATGTCGGCCTGCAAACGGGTCAACAGCGATTACGGCAGTCTCTCCTATGAGCAGGCCACATTCGATCCCGACGCCCTTTGGGACGCCCCCCAGGATCTGACCGGTAGCACCCGCACCCTGATCAAGCTCTTCAAGGAGTCCGAAAAAGAGTGGTCCTACGTTAAGTATTCCTGCATGCACTGCCAGAAACCTTCCTGTGTTTCGGTCTGTCCGGTCAGCGCCATGACCCGCGATGCGGTCACCGGCACGGTTGACTATAACAAGAATACCTGCATCGGCTGCCGCTACTGCCAGATCGCCTGCGCCTTCAACATCCCCAAATTCCAGTGGGACCGGGCCATTCCGCAGATCGTCAAATGCGACCTCTGCAAAAACACGAATCTCGTCAAAAAAGGGATCACCGCCTGCGCCGAGACCTGTCCGGTCGGAGCGATCAGCTTCGGGAAGCGCAAAGATCTGCTGGCAGAAGCCAAAAAACGTCTGCAGGAGCGACCGGGTCTCTACATCAACCACATCTACGGTGAAAAAGAGGTCGGCGGCACCAATCATCTCTACCTGGCCGCCATGCCGTTCAACAATCTGGGGCTGCCGATCCTAAAAGAAGAAGCACCGGCCGAGTTTTCCGAGAAGATCCAGCACACCATCTACAAAGGTTTTATCGCCCCGGTCGCGCTCTACAGCACACTCTGCTGTGTGGCGATCAGGAACATGAAAAAGCACGACGCAGAAGCTCATAAACACGCGACAGTGGACAATCACAAGCGGGAGGATGGTAAATGAGTCACGACGAGTATCAGATTCATCGGGCGAAAATATTGACCCCTTCCTTCATCTTCCTGCTGACGCTGTCACTGATCGGCTTTGTACTGATCGGGGTCCGTTTTGTCAAAGGGATCGGCGCCGTCTCCAACATGAGTGACGGCTACCCCTGGGGGATCTGGATCACCTACGATGTCGCCACCGGTACCGCCATCGCCTGCGGCGGCTATGCCATGGCGATCCTGATCTACATCAGAAACCATATGCACTATCACCCCATGATCCGCTCGGCCATCCTAACCAGTATGTTCGGCTACGGACTGGCCGGTTTTTCGGTCATGGTCGATGTCGGTCGCCCCTGGAACGCCTACAACTTTTTCATCCCCTCAAAATGGCAGGCCAACTCGGCCATGTTTGAGGTGGCGCTGTGCGTCATGGCCTATACAACCGTGCTGCTGCTGGAGTTCCTGCCGGCCGTCCTGACGACGCTGGAAAAAACGGAGTGGAGAACACTGCAGCTCCTGCTCGATATGCTCTATGCCCGCATGGGGATGAAGCGTCCGGAGCGAATCGGTGAACGGCTGGACAGGGTCAAGGATCTGGCCGCCTGGCTCAAGCCGCGCCTCGACAAGGTTCTGATTTTTGTGATCGTGCTCGGCATTACCCTGCCGACCATGCATCAGTCGTCGCTGGGATCACTGCTGCTGATCGCTTCAACGAAACTGCACCCGCTCTGGCATACCGGCTTTCTGCCGCTGCTGTTCCTGATCAACTGCATGTTCATCGGCTATTCGATCGCCATCCTGGAGTCGGTCATCTCCTGTTACGCTTTTAAACGCCCCTATGAAACGAAAGAGCTGTCCGGCATGGCCCAGATCATCCCCTGGCTGACGGTGATCTGGCTCAGCGTCGTGGTGGGAGATCTGGCCTGGCGCGGACAGCTGGCGGCGGCGCTCTCATTCGATTTCTACTCCGGCTTTTTCCTGCTGGAGTTCTGCCTGGTGGCGGGTGGTTCGCTGCTGATGTTCAGCGGCAAGAAACGGGCCTCGATCCGCTGGCTGTTCATCTCGGCGGCGCTGATCGTACTGGGTGGAGCGTTGTATCGTTTCAACGTCTACCTGATCGGATTCAACCCCGGCAAAGGGTGGCACTACTTCCCGGCGCTGGCGGAACTTCTGATCACGGTCGGGATCGTGGCCTTTGAAATACTGGGCTATCAAGTGCTGGTCAAGATCCTGCCGGTCCTGCCGAAACTGCATACCCGGCAACAGCTGGATGCAGAAGTAAAGGTGTAACGGCACTACAACCTACCACAGAGTCACAGAGTGGACGGAGGATAAACCTCCTATTTTAAATAGATTATATGTTTAAACTCAAAAAAGTGTTCTCTGTGACTCTGTGGTGAGAATTACCCGTTTTAGTATTAAAAACATTCTGGAGGTAAGTATACATGGCTCGTATTACTCTTGACCCGGTGACCCGTATTGAAGGGCACCTGAGAATTGATGTGGAAGTTAATGGCGGCAGGGTGACCAATGCCTGGTCATCGGCCCAGATGTGGCGCGGAATCGAGACAATTCTGCAGGGGCGCCCCCCTGAAGATGCCTGGATTTATGCCCAGCGTTTCTGCGGCGTCTGCACCACGGTGCATGCCATCTCGTCGATCCGCTCGGTAGAGCACGCCCTCAAAGTCGAAGTGCCGCTGAATGCCCAGTATATCCGCAACATGATCATGGCCCAGCACTCGGTGCAGGATCATATTGTCCACTTTTATCATCTCTCGGCGCTGGACTGGGTGGATGTGGTCTCGGCTCTGAAAGCTGATCCCAAAAAAACCGCCCAGCTGGCGCAGAGCATTTCCGACTGGTCCGGCAACAGTGAAACCGAATTCCGGGCTGTTCAATCCAAGCTGAAAGCGTTCGTGGAGACCGGTCGTCTCGGGATCTTCTCCTCCGGCTACTGGGGGCATTCAGCCATGAAACTGCCGCCGGAAGCCAACCTGATGGCGGTGGCCCACTACCTGAAAGCGCTCGACTATCAGCGCCGGGCAGCCCAGATCGGCGCCATACTGGGGGGCAAAAACCCGCACATCCAGAATCTCTGCGTGGGTGGCGTCGCCACGGCCGTCAATATGGAAAACCTGGCTACGATCAATATGGAACGGATCGCAGCGCTGCGGACCCTGATGGAAGAGACGCGCGAATTCGTTCAGAAAGTCTACTACCCGGACATGCTGGCGATCGCCTCGGCCTACAAGGAGTGGTTCAAATACGGCAAAGGTGTCGTCAACTATCTGGCGGTACCGGAAATGCCGGAAGATACCAAAAATACGAAGTTTGCCCTGCCGGGTGGCATCATTGCCAACGGCGATATCAAGGGCGCCCGCATCATCAGCAATCACCAGGATCAGGCGCTGATCGGAAACATCAGGGAAAACGTGGCCCACGCCTGGTATGAAGGGGATAAAAGCCTGCATCCCTGGGAGGGTGAAACCACGCCCACATACACCGATTTTCAGGATAACGGCAAATACTCCTGGTGCAAGGCGCCCCGCCTGGACGGCAAGGCGGTGCAGGTCGGCCCGCCGGCGCAACTCTTTGCCGCCTATGCCGGCGGCAACCAGAAGGTTAAAAAGCTGGTGGATGACAGCTGCGCAAAGATCGGTATCGGCGTCGGCGACCTGCACTCCACCATGGGACGCCTGGGGGCCCGCGCCATCCGTGCTCACCTGATGGCCGACTACTCACTGGAATATCTGGATAAACTGGTCGAGAACGTCGCCCGGGGCGAGAAGGCCTACGCCAACCATACCGAGATCCCCAAAGGCGAATATCGCGGCGTCGGCTTCCACGAAGCGCCGCGCGGCACGCTGTCGCACTGGATCGTTATCAAGGATAAAAAGATCAAGAATTATCAGGCGGTCGTGCCCTCTACCTGGAACGCCTCGCCGCGTGATGAAAAGGGAGCCATGGGACCGTACGAAGCCGCGCTGATGGGTAACCCGGTGGCTGACAGTGAAAAACCGCTGGAAGTGCTGCGCACGATTCACTCCTTCGATCCCTGCATCGCCTGTGCGGTGCATACCATCGATCCGCAGGGGAAAGAGATCACCAGGATCAAGGTGCTGTAACCATGAAAACATTGATATTCGGTGCAGGTAATCTGCTGCTTGGCGACGAAGGTTTCGGCGTGCACTTCATCACGTACCTGCAGAAACATTACCGCTTTCCGGAAGATGTTGAGCTGTATGACGGTGGTACGCTCGGCATTATGGTAACCCATATGCTCGAAGATGCTGACCATGTCTATCTGGTGGATGTCATTGAAGCCGAAGGAGAACCGGGAGAGATCTATCGCTACGAGAAGGATGATTTCATGCTCGGGCGGCTGCCGATCAAGATGTCACCGCACCAGATCGGCATTCAGGAGGTGCTGGCGCTGTCCGAGCTGCGTGATCGCTGCCCGCAGAAAATATCGCTGTTCGGCGTTATCCCGCAGTCATACGAGGCCGGTGTGGAACTGTCACCGCTGTTGGCGGCAAAGCTGGCGGATCTGGCGGAGCTGGTGGTGGCGGAGTTGCGGGCGGATGGTTATTGCATTGAAGCGGCATCACGAGGCTGAAAGAAATAATTAGCTTCAGGATTTCTCTGGATGACGCGGGATTAATTATGAACAATGTTCTACCGCTTGATTAAAAATTTAATAATATGAATTTTTAAGAACTTCTGAGGCTAGATTTGTTCTTGAAGCTCAAGATTCTGTACGTACTTTCTTTTTACCTCTACACTTTTCCCGAAATTGATAAGTAAGCCAACCTCAATTCCGGTTGCCTTGAGATAATTTTTTAACTGCAATTCGTGAATATCCGTCAGTTTATCGAGTGCTTTCAGCTCAACAATAATCACATCTTCTATCACCAGATCCGCAAAATAGTCACCGATAATTATACCTTTATACTTCACAGCTATTCCACGTTGCGATTCCGCCTTCAAATATCTCAACTTAAATTCTTCCAGCATTGCGTTTTCATAAACTTTTTCAAGGAAACCTGATCCAAGAATTCTATGAACTTCATATGCGCAGTTTATGATCTGTTCTGTTAATTCAACATATTTGAGATTGCGATTCAATAGAGTCCCTTTCAGCTTCGGGATTTCAACGTCAAAAGCATTAGGACTGTAATCCTGGGTAATCCTGAGAAATCCTGAGGCTAAAACCTTTTTTCAGCCTCGGGATTGCTGCGATTACTCTGGATTACAACGTCAAAAGCATTAGGACTG
>Ga0172367_10000040_pt1 | contig 186365 bp, 177 predicted proteins | sample Lak10m_FD_114542 | JGI IMG/M metagenome (GOLD analysis project Ga0172367, IMG submission 114542) | Freshwater microbial communities from Kabuno Bay, South-Kivu, Congo - kab_022012_10m | ecosystem: Environmental > Aquatic > Freshwater > Lake | place: Democratic Republic of the Congo... | reverse complement strand
CGATTTGTCTTTTGCATGAGATTTTCCTTTGTTTTTGAGTACTTTAGGATATCTCATGCGTTTCTTGTTAATCAAGAAAAATTTTAGAACTTATATTTTTTTGATGAATTAGGAAACACACCCCTCCTACCCCATCGTATTATTAGGCTAACTCATTTTTACAACCAAAGCACATTTGGAATGAATTTTATGTAAATGCTTTTCACCTCCTTGAATAGGATAAAAAAATATTTTAATAAGAGGCTTTGCCTTTTTTCTTCCTCTTCTATATACTTCTTTCACATTAATGATGGTTTTTATGAACGAACTCCTCTTTTTTTTCCATACTCTAACCCTTTTGTTTGTTATATACATTTTTTCAAAACTTGGAAAGGAAGGGTTAATCACTGTATTTGTTCTTCAAGGACTTATTGCAAATCTTTTTATTTTGAAACAAATTTCCCTTTTTGGTCTAGATGTCACAACAACTGATTGTTATACCATCGGCTCTTTTATCACCTTAAACCTACTTAGAGAAAAGTACGGAAATACAATTTCTAATCAAGCAATTACTATCGGTATCTGCTCCATTGTTTTTTTACCCCTTATGTCTTTATTTCTCCTTTCTTATCAAAGCACTCTCCCAAATCTAAAAATAGATGGTTTATATGAACAGATTTTAACCCCCTCTTTTAGAATCTTTTTTGTTTCTCTTGCGTGCACCCTTTTATTTCAAAAAATGGACACCCATTTATTTGCGCAGTTTAGAAAAAAAGTCTCCTTTCAAGTGTCCATGTTTTTGTCCATATCCATCTCTCAATTATTTGACACCCTCTTCTTCACCTATTTTGCCCTTTCAGGCCTTTTAGAAAATCTGATATCTATCTTTATTTTTAGTTTTATTATTAAATCTATAACTATAGCCCTTATGACGACAGTGACAAAAGTCTTTATCAGGAGGGCTTCATGATCACTTCCCATTTTTCCTTTGAAATCACCCATACTTCAAAAAAATCACGGGCAAGGGCTGGAAAAATTCACACCCCACACGGAATTATCCATACCCCAGGATTTGTTGCTGTAGGAACAAACGGCACTATTAAGGCACTAGATAGCACAATGGTTGATCAAATTGGCTTAGAACTTTTATTTTGCAACACCTATCATTTACTCCTTCAACCCGGCCCTGAAGTGATCAAAAATGCCGGAGGGCTCCATCTTTTTATGCATCGAGATAAGCCCATTATCACCGATTCAGGGGGATTTCAAGTCTTTAGTCTTGCCTATGGAGGGGTAGCAAGTGAACTAAAAAGTTCAGGAAAGAAAAAAACTGCTGGTTCAGTACTAAAGATTACTGAAGATGGGGTCCTTTTTCGTTCCTATAGGGATGGGAAAAAAATCCTTCTTACCCCAGAAAGCTCTATTTTAGTACAAAAAGCCCTCGGCGCAGATATCATCATCCCCCTTGATGAACTGCCCCCTTATCATATTTCACAGCAAGCACTCCTTGAATCATTCAACAGAACCCATAGATGGGAAATCCGCTCGCTAGAAGAACATCTAAAAAATCCGATGAAACAGGCAATGTACAATGTTGTCCATGGCGGCATCGATGACTCTTTAAGAAAAAAGTCTGTTAAAATTCTTAGACAACACCCTTTTGATGGTTTTGCTATTGGAGGGAGCCTTGGAAAAAATAAAGGGGAAATGTTCCATTTATTACATCATGTTCGTGATGAAATCCCAAAAGAGTTTCCTGTCCACCTTTTAGGTATTGGCGATCTATCTTCCTTAGAAGCCCTTATCCCTTTAGGTATTGATACCTTTGATTCATCCTATCCAACAAAAGCTGCAAGACATGGGACACTTTTGACTCATCAAGGCCCTTTAAATGTGACTAAAGCTCAATATAAAAGTGATTTCTCTCCTGTAGAAGAAAGTTGCTCTTGCCATACCTGCCTTCACTATACAAAAGCCTATCTTCATCATCTTTTTGCCTCTCATGAATACACAGCCCATACCCTAGCCTCCATTCATAATCTCCATTTTATGGTCAAATACATGGAAAAAAAGCGCCTTGATATCCTTAATAACGATATCTAATTGACTCCAATCTTTCCTTTAAGATACAATTATCACATGATTTTGCCACCCCTTCTCTATTTTATCTGGTCTTTAGCCTTCCCTATTGGCAAAAAATTAGTTGAATTTTCTCCTCCCCTTTTTTTAACAGGTTCAAGAATGATCCTAGGCGGTGGCTTCCTCTTTCTCTATATCGCCCTATTTCAAAGAAAAAGTTTTAAAAAAATCCCTTTTATTGGCTGGATCGCTTTATCCCTCCTTGCCTTTTTTAGTATATTCTTAACAAATATTTTAGAGTTTTGGAGCTTGCAATACTTAAGCTCTGCTAAAACCTGCTTTTTATACAGCTTTTCCCCTTTTTTAACAGCCCTTTTATCCTATATTCACTTTAAAGAAAAGATGACACTAAAAAAGGGGTTGGGGGTTTGTGTTGGAACATTAGGCTTTTTCCCCGTTTTAATTGCCGAAGATAAAGGCTCCTTTGTTTCTTTATTTTCTATTTCTCTTCCAGAACTGGCAATGTTTGGAGCTGTCTTTTTTGCTGTCTATGGATGGATCCTTTTAAGGATTCTTGTGAAGGACAATCAAATCTCTCCCCCATTAGCCAATGCAATTTCAATGGGGTTGGGGGGATTCATTTCAATCATTGCTTCATTGTTTATTGACTCTTGGTCCCCAATACCGATAAAAGAGGGCTCAAGGTTCACTTTTACTGCCCTTTTATTCCTCCTTACTTTTATTTCTAATGGGATATGTTACAATCTATACGGCTACTTGTTAAAAAAGTACACAGCCACCTTTCTTTCTTTTTTTGGTCTCCTATCCCCAATTTTTACATCGATCCATGGTTTTCTTATTTTAAATGAGCCTATTTCTCCAACCATCCTTTTATCTACAGCCATTGTCTTTTTAGGACTTTTTTTAGTCTATAGCGAAGATACAAAACTTGGGTATATTCAAAAAAACTCTACCGAGCCTTCTGTTCAATCAGATAATCCACAAAGGGTTTAAAGGCATCTTGATCCCCATCTTCTCCATGTTTTCCACATGTATCTCCAATTATAAAGGTTTTTTCCTTATTAAGATGAAGATGCTCTGAAAATGAATTCATCGTTCTTTTAAAACAACTTTTGTTCACATACAATTTCATCATGTTCGGGTAAAGCCCCTCAATAAAATTATTGTATTTAAATGAACTTTGCTTAATCACCTTCATTTGATTAGCTAAATGTGGATCAGAAAAAATAATGGCTAAAAAAGCTAGTGGTGAGGGAACCCCTTTATCCACATCTCTTCCAAGTTGTTTTAGATGATTGCGCTTAAAGGCTAACCCTACAGTAGAGGTATCTGCTAAAGTATTAATGATCTCTGCAATATCCTTTTTACTCTCTACAGAGGCTTTCATACTAAAAGATTTGCATTTAGGAGCTGTTTCATCGGCTTTTTTTTCATAAGGTAAATACCCTAGGTAAAATAAAAGCGCCATAACAAGTGCTGCTAAAAATAAAAAAATTGAAGTATATTTTATAAAAATTTTCATATCTTACCTATAGAGTATTCACCCATTTATTTCAACGCTTTAAATATATCGATCAATGTTGTATACTCTATTATATCATGTCTACACAAGTTCAAAAATCATCCCTTTACAATGAAGTTGTCATTCCATATACAGAGGAAGGATCCCCTCGTAAAAATTCCTGTGACAAGGTGCTTTTTATCATCGCATCGGTTTTTTTGGGCCTTCTCCAATGTTTAGTCGTTTTAGGGGTCCTTTTTATAGGTCTATTTTTTAAAGGGGGTCCAATACAATTTTTAATTTCAAAATGCATCCTCGGTCAAACCGTTGTCGATTCAGTAAGAACAAAAAAAATTGCAGAAATGGAAGCAAAAGCTCGGAGCCATTTTACTAAACAGACTGAAAAAGATCAATTGGATGAGGATCGTTCCATGGACGATGCAGAATTTAAACAAGTATTTGTAAACACTGATACGGAAAAATCTGAAAACCTTGAATTAGAAACATTTATAATTTCATCAAAGAATTGTGCTCGTTCAAAAAGAATAAAGGGTAAATGGATTATTTTAACTCCAGGGATGCACAGCTCCACCTATTCACAATTTCAAGTAATGATCGACTTATTTAAAGGAAGTGATGTTGAAGGGGTCATCTGTACAAATCCACCTGGAACTGGAAAATCAGAGGGAAAGACAAAGAGTCCTCTCGATTTTTGTACAGCCGGAAGTTGTGCCTTTGATTATCTTTTTAACATCTATGAAAATACTTTGGATGTCACTTTTTGGGGCCATTCTATGGGTGGGGCTTCTGCTATTAAAAATGCAAATGAGAAATCAAAACTCAAGCCAGAGGTGTCTATCAATGTGGTTCTTGATCGAACTTTTAAAGGACAACTCTGTGAAGCTATTGGTAAGTCTCCTATAGTTTTACACCCTTGTAGAGAATTATTATCTTCTTTAGCGAAAAAATTTTTTGATTTTAACGTTGGCAATGAAGTTAAAAAATCTAACGTGCCTATCATTGTGATTGGAAACAAAGGTGACACTGTTATTGATTTTGATCAATCAGCTCTTAAGCTTCCTCAAAAGGAGAATATTCTATCCAGGTATGAAACAGCTTTTAAAAATCACCCAACAACTAATCTATCAAAATCAAATATCTCCCTTAAAAATGAGATCTCCACCCTTTCTTCAACAGTAGCTCACTCTTTACCCCATACACCAGACCTTATTGGTCAAGTGTTTGAAGACTTTAAAAAGAAAAAACTCTCATCTTCATCTTCATCTTATGAAGAGAGAGATCTCCTAGATCAATATAAACATAAATTTTAATTTAAATTAACAATCTGTTTTTAAAAAAGTAAGGGACAAAATTAATTTGCGGATGCCAAGATTTGAACTTGGGACCTCGTCATTATCAGTGACGCGCTCTAACCAACTGAGCTACACCCGCAAAAAAAAATGGAGGTTAGGAGACTCGAACCCCTGACCTTCTGGTTGCAAACCAGATGCTCTACCAATTGAGCTAAACCCCCATAACACTATCTCATGAACAAAGATATGGAAAGGTCAAATAATAGCAAGACCCATCATTTAATGCAAGTTTAAGATGCAAAAAAAATATCCCCCACTTTCCTGTTGCTGATTTGGCTTCTGTTTGCTATACTTTATTTACATTTACAGGTAATGATGAATACGCTTTTTAAAAATGGATCTTTAGGGGAATTGTGGAAAATATCCTACCCCATGATGATCAATTTTCTCTCTTTCTGCGCAATGCTTTTTGTTGATAGGCTTTTTTTATCCCTTCATTCAAAAGAATCTTTAACAGCATCGGTCACTGCAGGAACCCTTTCTTGGGCATGCATTACTGCAATTTTAACTTTAGCAGCCATGTCAGAGGTCTTTGTCTCTCAATTTAACGGGGCTCAAAAAACCAAAGAATTGGGTAGACCTGTATGGCAAATGTTATGGCTCTGTCTTTTTTCTTTTGCTTTTTTTATCCCTGTCGGTCTAACAGTTGCCCCCCTTATTTTCCCCTATACTTTATTTCCTTTAGAAAACAGCTACTTTCTTTTTTTCATGTTCACTGGACCCTTTTTTTGCTTTAATTCAGCTTTAGCTGGATTTTTTATAGGGAGAGGCTATCCAAAAATCATTCAGTGGATGGCAATTATTAGTAATCTAATCAATGTCATTTTAGACCCTATTTTTATTTTTGGAATAGAGGGATTTTTTCCCTCTTTTGGTATGATAGGGGCTGCCTATGCAACCTTTATCAGTGCTTTAGTTCAAGGAATTGTCGTCTTCTTATATTTTATAAATTCCAGACATAGCACACTTTTTGATACACGAAACTATCAATTCGATAAAAAACTTTTTATTTCGTGTTTGAAAATTGGGATCCCCCCTGCAGTCTTTGTTTCTCTAGAACTTGTCGGCTGGACAACTTTTTATATGATGATGAGAAATATCAGCCAAACTCATATTTTTATCGCAAGTATCTTACAAAGTATATTGATTCTTCTATTCTTCGTAGGTTGGGGTCTAGAGAAAGGGTGTGTGGCTATTGCAGGGAATTTTATAGGGCAAAAAAAAACCTATTTGGTAAAAAATGTCTTTATCTCCTCTCTTAAACTTTTATCCATTTTTTCTGTTCTTCTTGCACTCTGTTTAACCCTTTTTAATGAACCGATCATCAACTGGTTTTTTAATGATGGCTCTGTCCCCATAGAATCACTGCAAGAGACAAAATCCATTGCTAGAACCTCTCTTTTTTACCTCTTTTTTATCATCCTCTTTGAAAATATCCGTTATGCATTAAATGGAATTTTAACAGCTGCTGGAGATACCTTATTCCTCCTTTTTGCCGGAACAGCTTCTTTGTGGCTTTTTTGCTTTATCCCCACCTACTTTCTTATTTATCTTCCAAAAGCACCCATCATCTATGCCTACGCTATTCAAGTCTTTTATTCTTGTGCGGCGCTAATCATTGTTTATATAAGATATGCTCAAGGTAAATGGAAAACCCTTTCCCTTACACAGGATCAAGATCGAGCCCCTATCCAAAACACTTTGGATATAGAAACTATTAAATAATGCAAAAAAAACTTTTTTTAGCTCCCATGGAGGGTCTTGGAAATTTCCCCTTTAGAAATGCCCTTTCACTCATTGGCGGATTTGATGAGGCTACTAAAGAGTTTATAAGCACTCCAAAAGGGGCTCACACAAAAAGCCTTTCAAAAAAGTTTTGTCCAAATGACACTTTTCCCATCCCCCAAGCAGCTCAAATTATGGGAAGCTGTCCTGACACTTTATCTTCGATGACAGAGCAATTAAATGCTCGTGGAGCTCTTCGCATTGAACTTAATGCTGGGTGCCCTTCAAATACTGTCACAGGAAACGGTTCTGGTTCTTCTCTTTTAAAAGATCCTCATCAACTTTATAGAATCTTAAAGGCAATGGTCTCCTCCTCAAGTGTCCCTGTATCTGTAAAAATGCGCACAGGTTATCTTAATACCGATCTATTCGAAGAAAATATTTTAGCTGCTCAAAGTGCAGGAATCTGTCACCTCACCCTTCATGCAAGGACAAAAGAACAAGGCTACAAAGGTTTTGCTGATCTAGATTTTATTAGACGAGCTAAGCAACTGCTCACTATCCCCCTTATTGGAAATGGGGATATCAAAAATAAAGGCGATGCAGAAAAAATGATCACAACCACTTTATGCGATGGACTTATGATCGGACGAGGGGCCTTAATCAATCCATGGATTTTTCATGAAATCAAAGGAACATCTCAAACTGATCCTCAAAAAACCCTTTCATACCTAGAAAAATTTTATGAAAATATTCAAAACAGCCCTCATCGAAATCAAATCAGTCAGATGAAGGCCCTGTTTTCCTATCTTTTTCAAAAAAACGAACCCCTTTTATCCCTTCGAAAGGAGATCCTTTCAAGCAAACAAACTGATCCACGAACATTTTTTGACTTTTGCTTAGAAACAGCCGGTGGTTTTCTTATCTAAGTAACGTTTAAATACAAAGAGGGCATAAATAAATCCAGCAACACTATAGAGCCAGCCATGCCAACCTATCAAATAGTAGGGCCATTGCCCCACATTTAAAAGGTGGACCACCTCTGGTTTTTCTATTAAGTACATATAGTTTGCCCCAAGCTGTAGATCTATCCAATAGACTATAACAGCGATCACTTCCATTCCAAGAATGACCCTTAATAACGACCCTTTCCTTGGCACGTACTTCATACAGACAGCCATGAAAATGGGGACAAAAATGGTTAAAGCATGAGAAAGAAAATAATCTATCAATAGATACTCTTCCCCTTTTGCCACTTGCACTGAGGAGACAAACGCTTGTAAAGGGCCCGAAATTCCAAAAAAAAGAGAAAACTCAAACGCTCTTTTACTTTTAAAAAGGGCGGCACAAATGGCAAACATCTCCATAATAGAGCAGTAGGCAAGGGGTAAACTTACAGAAAGGGCAAATAGATCTTTATACCAAAGGTACCCTTCCATAAATAGAAGATTAAGGAGCATTCCCATCCCAATAAAGTTCAAAATCCAACTATTACACTTCATAGAAACCCTTTTTCCCACAATTAAAAGGACTCCAAAGACACTTACGCAACAACCCACCATTACCGCCCAAGAAAATGTACCTGGAATGATTTCAATACTTTGCATACCTTTCCCCTTTTAAGATATTTTAACAAAATCTTTAAAAAAGGATTTAAGCGACTTGAGACCAATTATTTACATTTAAGCCTTGTATTTAAATGTGTCTCTCATAAGGGTAAAGCTATGAAGAGAATTGTGATCCTTGGAGGGGGTTTTGGAGGTGTTTATACAGCCCTAGCCCTTGAAAAACTGTTAAAAAAAGAGCGGGAATCTGTTGAAATCCTCCTTGTAAATAGAGAGAACTATTTTACGTATCAACCTATGCTTGCTGAAGTTGTAGGAGGCTCTATTGACATTTTAGATTCTGTAACATGCCTTCGATCATTATTAAAACACACCTCTATTTACATTCGAGAAATCACAGATATTGATATTAAAAAGCAGTTAATCACCCTTTCTCCAAATTTTTCTCATAAAGACACCATCCTTAGCTACGATCATCTCGTGATTGCTCTTGGAAATGTGACCGACTTTCGAAAAAGCCCTGGAGGGCTTGCTGAACATGCCCTTGCTTTTAAAGATCTATCTGATGCTGTGGCACTTCGAAATCGAATTATTGATGTGATTGAAACAGCGGCTCAAGAGTCTGATCCTGAAGAGAGAAAAGCCCTTCTTACCTTTGTTGTAGGCGGTGGGGGATTTTCAGGTGTTGAGGTGGTTGCAGAAATTAATGACTTAGCTAGAAAAAAGGTAAAAAGCTATAAGACCATTCGACCCGAGGATATCTCTGTAATATTAGTGCACAGTCAAGATCGTTTAGTAGACAAAGAACTATCCCCATCTTTAGGAAAATATTGTGGTCGACTGCTTGAACAAAGGGGGGTAAAAATTTTATACAATAAGAGGCTTATCTCTTGCTCCTCTTACGAGGCCATTATTGACAGTGGGGAAAGAATTAAAAGTAGAACCGTTGTTTCCACTGTCCCATCTATAGAAAACCCTTTGATTGAAAAATTGGATTTAAAAAGGCGCTCAAAAAAAATTGAATGTGATTCTACATTGCAAGTGTGTGGATATGATAATCTTTGGGCAATTGGTGATTGTGCATTAATTCCAAGATCCCCTCAAAAGGAAAATCAATACTCCCCTCCCACCGCCCAATTTGCTACAAGGCAAGCGCCCATCCTAGCCCATAATATCAAGTGCTCTCTTTTAGGGGGGAAAAAAAAGCTCTTTACTTTTAAATCCTTAGGAGAAATGGCAGCTCTTGGTCATAGAAAAGCTGTCGGAGACATTTTGGGGCTGAAAATTTCTGGAATAGTTGCATGGCTTATATGGAGATTTGTCTATTTAATGAAAATTCCTGGTCTTGCTTCAAAGCTTAGAATTTCCTTCTCTTGGTTTTTAGAAATGCTCCTTCCAACAGATACTGTTCAACTTAAGTCAAAAAATAAAAGTGGCTTTGAAAAATTATACTATAGCGATGGAGACATCATTTTTCAAGCAGGTGATATTGGAGATTATCTTTACATCATCGCTGAAGGGTCTGTAGAGGTCATAAAAGATGATCAAACCATTACTACTTTAGGAAAAGGGGAATTTTTTGGTGAAATAGCCCTCATCTCAGAAAAAAGAAGGACAGCAACCATTAAAGCTCTTGGACCTTGTAAGGTTCTTGCCCTTAAAAAGCAGGATTTTGATGTCCTTATGAACCATTTTAAGGATTTAAAGAAACACTTTCTTTCTACAGAAGGATCGCGGTTAGATGATCTTAAGAGGAAAGCTTCTGGAGAATAGCTTGAAAAAAGGCATCCTTATCCTCGCATTTTTCCGTTTCCAAAATCTTTAAGAGAAGGTTTTTTTGAGCCTCATCAAATCGTCCTAAGCTCGGCAATAAATCCTGATGCATGACAAAAAGCTCTTTGACAGAAAAAACTCCATAAATCCACCCCCTTTCTTTAAATTCTTGAGAATCTTCAATTTCTTTTAAAAGGAGGGCATACAAGAAGAGCTCTTTAAAAGACTCTTTCGAAATACCTTCTTCTTTAAAAAAGGGCTTACATTGGTCATGAAGGGTAGAAAAGTGATGAAAACTAAAAGGGACTTTTACTCCAGTATTCTCTATAAGATCAAGGTAGTCTAGATAGCTTCCTGAGATGAGGGCACTAAAATAGATCAAATCTTTGACAACTGTCTCATAGTGTTTTTCCCCCTTTAGCCAAGATAGCTCTTCAAAAACCTCTCCATATTTATCCCCTTTTTCTAAAACAATGGATGGTGAAAGATCTTTAGAATATTTAAACTGTCTTTTTTGATGAGGCTGTTGCCCTAAAAAGATCCACACAAAAAGTAGACCTAAAAAAAAGCCTATTCGATTCAAATATTTCATAAGTCAATCTTATAAAGAGTCTCTCTGACAGTCAATAAAAAAGTGTTCTTTTTTTTCTGTTTACTTTATAGTATACCTATGTCGAATTGCCCCTGTCACAGCCAAAAAGAATATACCCAGTGTTGCGCCCCATTTCACCTAGGAAGACTTCCTGAAAATGGCCTTCTTTTGATGCGTTCAAGGTATTCTGCCTATAGCCTAGGGCTTGTAAAATACATTATTGAGACAACCCATCCACAATCAAGATTTTATTGCACTCATAAAAAAGAGTGGGAGCAAGAGATTTTAGAATTTTGCAAAGCCACTGTTTTTCATGATTTATTGATTTTGGAACATATCTCCACCCCAACGCTAGAAACAGTCACTTTTAGGGCTATTCTTTTTGAAGAAGGGCATGATATTAGTTTTACTGAAAAGAGCACTTTTTTAAGGTACAACGGTCGTTTTACTTATTTTGAAGGGGAAATAATACATCGCTCCGATTAACGAAAAGGCCATGCTCATTGTAAAAATAAGCGGCGGACTTAAAGTGTGCATCAAAAACCAACCAATCATTGGGCCAATAAGCCCTCTTATCCCCACCATCACAGTATTGATCCCTAGATAGCGGGAAGAGGGCTCATTTTCAGAAAATAAAAGGGCTGATAGATGCCAAATCAAATGACTTCCGGCTTGTGCCACTCCATAAATAAAATAGGCGAAAAAAAGAGAGTATAGGGTCATTGAAGAGAAAAGAAGGAGAAAAGAAAAAAGAGCAAAGCCTAGTAAAACTAAACCCACAAAAGCCCTTTGAGAAAAGCTTTTTAAAAAACCACTCCATAATGGGGTTGTTAAAACAAAGCCCAAAGCTTTACATATAGAAAATGCGATCATTAAATCAGAATAGCTCACCAATAAGCGATGGGTAAAATAGATAGGAATGACTGGTTGAATGATCATCAAGCCGATCCCTCCGATCATAAAGGCCCACTGAAATCTCCTAAACTCTTGATTTTTTATTATAAGGTAAACAGAATCCTTCAAAGGATTAAATAGCTGTATTTTTAGCCCCCCCCCTTTTTGCACAATCTGATCGTTATCAATTAGAGCAGCTTGTATAAACATTGCAGCAAGAGAAAGGGCTAACCCTATAAAAAAAGGCCATTTCCAAGCCAATGGATGTTTATCCAACATTGAAGAAAAAAAGATTGTATATAACACCCCTGTTGAATAACTAATGATCGAACCTAAAGAAAAAGAGCTTTCCCAATCCTTTTTTTCTATATTTGTCTTGATCACTTCCATCCAAGCCGGAATTTGAGCCCTTGTAAAAATCATGTGCACTGTAGCCCCAAAAATATAGAGTAACGCACTTTCTGTCATGAGGGCAGGGACAAATCCCAACGCCCCTAAAATTCCACTCCATCGCATTGCATTTTTCAATGTGATCGATTTTCTTGTGACACATTCACTAAAATAAAATGAACAAAAGGCACTTATAGGTCGAAGCATCGAAAGAAGGACTATTTCAGAGGCAGTGGCCTGTAAATCTTTTAACAAGAAAAAGGGTAAGAGGGGAAAAATACAAGCAAAAGGTTCTTTTAAAATTGAGGCAATAATAATTGCAATATGTGCTTTTTTGTAACTGAGGTGAGTGATCATCTACTGTTGATTTACCTTAATTATATCAATTTTTTTTGCTCTGCTAAAAGCAATCCATAGGATAAATAGGAATCCTTCATCAAACCTTTTACTTTTTTTCCTTTTAATTCAATATCAACATACCCTTTAGAAAGTCCATTTTTAACTTCATCAATAGACAGTTCAATAAGACCTAGTACAGCTTCAGAATAATAGGGTCTATTGACCCCCTTTGATGTCACCTTTGCTAAATAGTAAGGCATAATCATAGCACTTGTCCCTGAGTCAGGGGCAATATCCCCTAAATAGACTAATTCAGAAGTATGAATTCCTGTTTCATAGCGAAGTTTTTTTTCTGCGGCAACAAGCAATGGTTCACTATTTTCGACACTCCCTCGAGGAATTTCTACCGACCAATCCCTAAGAGCATGACGATAAATCACAACAAGGACAATCTTTTTTTCTTTAGTTACAGGGAGAAAGGCTACCCCATTATTTGGACATTTTCGAATATCGCTTGTCTTTATTAATCGATCATAGGTCCCTGTGGCCCCTGCTGGAAAAATGACTGCATCGCGAATCCAAATCCAATATTTATCTTTAGCAATGATCCCAATTTTCGAATGATCATTTGCCTCTTGTTGTGACTCCCCTTCAGCGATAAATCGTTTAACTTGCATCTTTGAAATTTTTTCTACAGTTTTTTTTTCTACTACAATTTCGATTTCACCATCTTTGTAGTTTCCCAATTTTGCAAGTTTTGGATTCTCCTTTAAAAATTGAAGATACTGGGCAAACTGTTTTTCATCAATATCGGAAAAAAGGGCTCCAAAAAATAGGAGACATGTAAAGAAATAATGCATTCTAAAACCTTTATTTTATCATTGAAAATCTTTTCATGCTATCGTATCAATACCCTTCTTATAAAGCAATGCTACTGTTTCTACATGGAAGGTTTGAGGGAACATATCAAAGGGGATGGCTTTTGACAGTACATACCCTTTAGAAGAAAGCAAAGCAATATCTCTTGCAAGGGTTGCCGGATCACACGATGTATAAACAATTTTTTTAGCTCCGATTATAGAAAGAGCATTGATAACATCCTCATGAACCCCTTTTCGAGGGGGATTAATAAAAATGGTATCAAAAGCTGAAAGTGAACCCACCTTTTCTTCTACCTTTCCCTCAATAGCACAAATTTTAACCCCATTTTCTAAGGCATTCACTTTTGTATCTTTTACTGCTTCTTTAAAAGATTCAATGGCAGTGACTACCGCCCCCATTTTTGCTAAAAAAATAGCAAAAAGACCAATCCCTGAATAGGCATCTAAAACTTTATCCCCTTTTTTTATTTGTGCAAGCTCATAGGCAGCCTTATATAAAAGGGTAGCACATGGGGTATTAACCTGAAAAAAGGAAAGTAATGAGCCTTTAACTTTTACCCCTAGATTTTCTTCAACTAATTCCCCATCCCCTTCTAAAACTTCTAACGACTCTGGATAGATACTATTTGTTGCCTTGCCCTTTTTTCCATACACAACCCCTTTGACCCCATCTATTGCAAAAAGTTCCTTTGCTACTTTCTTCAAAAGTTGAGTGGGTTTAATAAGGCCAATAATTCCAATAATCACCTTATTTTCTAATTGACTACTTCGAATAACAAGGTGTTGAATCTCCCCTCTTTTTGTCTTTTCGTTATAAAAAGTTAGCGGGCAATCAAGCAATATTTTTCTCACCTCTTTATAGATGATATCGGCTTTTTCAACATGTAGTAAGCAACTTTCTATCGAAATAACCTCATGACTTCTTTTTTTAAAAAATCCCATTATCTTAGTTCCAAAGACCTCTAATAAAGGGAGGGTGATCTTATTTCTATACCCATAGTTTTGTCCGGTAAATCTACATTTTTCAACAGGTGGGTCTATAATTTTTCCAATCCGAGTAAGGGCATCAATCACACGTTTGGTTTTTAATTCCCTCTGCAATTCTTGCTGAGCATGTTGTAGCGAGCACCCCCCACACTCATTAAAATAGGGGCATGGAGCCTTTGTCCTAAAGGGGGAAGGAGAAATAATCTGTAGAAGCTTTGCCGTTGAATAGGTGCTTTTTTTCTCCATCACCTCTACTTCAACTTCTTCCCCAGGAAGAGCCCCATCAATAAATAAAACACCCTTGTCGCTTAAGGCAACACCCTCACATGTTGTGGTAAGATCTTTAATATGCACACGTCTTTTTTCCATGGGAACAAGGATACTTCTTGCTCGATTAGATTGCACTATTAAACATTTTTTGATAGTTTCAAAAAATATGTTTAAAAAAGCCACCCCCTTACTTTTGATTTTTGTCTCCTTTTTGTCCTACACCTGTCAGAGGCTTGATGGTTCATTCACCCTTTTATCCAAGGGTCTTGTAAAAGCAGGTCCCATGATCTTTTTTAAAGAAATTTTTTCTTTTCCAGTTCAGTCTATTGTTTTTGCTTGTTGTCTTTATCTATTTATTATTACAATTGCCCCAAAATTCTCCCTCCTTTTTACAAGCGGATGTTTGCTTTTATTCTACTATCTCTTTTTTAGTCCGACATTTATCTATTCCTATTTTGGAGCCTTAGTCCTTCCTTTTGCAAACCCGTTTAATGAAAAAAAACAATCTGAGCACCTTTTCTATGCTTTATTTTTTTTAACCCTTCTACATACTGTCTCTGCTGTTCATCTTTCAACCCTCTTTTATGGAATTAATAAGCCCCTTCTTCTTATGGCTACAGCCCCTTTTATATTCCTTATCTATTTAGGTAAAACAACGATCTATCCATCTAAAGTGACCCTGTGCTTAATTTTTCCCTTAACAATACTGCCAGTATCCTACTGTGTTCACAACACAATCTCTCTAGATTTCTTATCTATTTATAATTATGGCTGTTTGATAAGTACCCTTATCTTTCTTTTGGAAAAAAGGGGGATTTCTGAACACTTAGCTTTATCCTTTTTCTCCATTTGTGCAGTGGCTCTTTGTCCTAAAGAGGCCTTTTTCCCTTTTATTTGGACCCCCCTTATTGGGTTAATCACCCTGCATTATAAAAAAAGGGGAAGGGGCTTATTAACATCGAGAGCTTTTATACCGGTTAAGCTTGTATGAAGACAAAAGTTCCCTGCACTTTGTCAATTCTGAACAGATAGCCTTGATCCACAAGTGCGTTAAGAACCTTCACCACCCAACTTTTATCTTCATACTCAGTCAATTCTGGATGATTTAAATCTATTTTCAGGTATCGCTTCTTTTGAACATTGTGGCTGGATCGATTATTTGTAATCATTTTATTGATAAGGTCAATCAAAATCATAGCCCCTTCCCTGAAAGGATCTAATCCCAGCTGATTGACAGCCTCTTTATCGATTAATTTTTTATTGTCTTTAAAAACACCGATTTTTTCATAAAAATTTTTTAGCCTTTCTAACGACTCGATCCTTTGATAAGCCTTTTCTTGAATACTAAGAAATGTTTTCCTGTTTGTGTCTGCAATTCCTGTTTTTTTAATTTCACTAAAAGCAACATCTAATTGCCTTTTAGAACAAAGACATCCCACCAATCCACGTCTACCCTTATTTCCACCAAAATAACCAATCCACGCCCCTTCATTTTTTTCTAGATCAATAAGAGCGATTTTTTTAGTTCCATTGATTATAGGAATATTTTCATATTTAACATCAGAAAATCCAGTATAATAGATGAACCAAACAAGCTCCTTAATTGTAACATCTAAATCTCGATCTTGTTGATATATTTGTTTTTGCGCCCCATTTCCAATCCTAATATCCATATGTTCTTCAACAATCCAATCCATACCTTCTATTTGCACAGCTCTTGACCGGGGAATACTAAGATGAGTAAAATGATGATCAACACACACTCTTTTAGCCTCTTTTGCTTTCTCTAAACGGTCTTGAACCCATTGGTTACCTCTAGATATCTGTTTAGTTTTTTGATTTTCTCCTTTAATGATCACCGATGGAAAATCTTCCAACCTAAAAATGCAATTGCTCCCCCCTTTGACCCAGGTGATCGCATCATTTGCTTTTCCCTTCTCTATGATAGGCATTAATTTTTTGATTAAAGAGGCTACCCCTGATAAAAGGTCCCTCTCATTTTTTGTATAATTCATAGCCCATATCTTAAAAAAATGTATTGCAAAAGCTGTTATTAAAAACATAAGTAGCTTTACCTCTTCCCCTTCCAAATTAGGGTACGAAGCACTTTCTATTTTAGGTGTGAATAAATTTTTTTGAATATAATCCATTATTATTTTTTAATAAATTATTGATTATAATAAAATTATAAAAGATTTAAATTTTTGTTAAAAGAAAAATAATTATTATGTAAGCATTTTTTAGAAATATCCCCTTTTGGGACTACTAAGGTAAGCAATTATGGGGGGCGCTACCCATGGAAAGGTGTATTTGTATGAGTATGAATGAGTTAAAACGACTAGAAATAGTCAAAGAAGTGATAGAAAAACGATTAAAGCAGACAGAAGCTAGCATAAAGCTGCTAAAACGATGAGTTAAACAATTTAGAGCCCATAAAGAGGATACGGCTTACATTGAAGAAAAAAGGAGCTATAGGAAATGATAGACTACCTCCAGTTGTTTGGGGTAAAAGGGAGGTTGTGGTGCCCAACTCAAAAATACGACTATGAACTTTCGGGATCAGACACTAGGTGACACTTCTATTTAACGCTTAAATTATAAAATTATTTTAATTTAAAAAGCTTGATACTACTTGACTTACTGTCATCGCAATAAAAAGACACAAAGCTAACGATGAAAACCAACTTTTAGTTAAAGATCTTGAATCTTTAATACCCCAAGAAAGTAAGAGTAAAAAGACCGCCATAAAGAAAAAAAAGAACGCTCCCCATATATACATGGGTATAGAAAAAATTTTAGGAGCATAGGAGACCCCATTATTTATTAACATTAAAGACCATTGATAAAGAGAAACAACCGATCCTAAAAGAGAGGATATGACAGCCACAGAGATATTTCTATACCTTATGGGCCCTGTGATATTAAAGGTTAAACACACCCCTATCCCTACAATAAAAAATCTTTGAAGAATACACAAAGCACAGGGTTGGTGAAAGTAGACAAACTCTTCATAGTAGGAGACAGATAAAACAAATACAAGAAGATAAAGTAAAAGACTATGTAAAAAATTAAAAAATTTCACCTATCCCCCTAATGGGAGTGTCATATAGAGAGCAAAAGCACTTATTGAAACAACAACCAGAGCACAAGCTGTGATTACAAGTGCGATCTGGTGCAATCGAAAAAGGCCCAAAATAAGGGCAGAAAAAAGTACAAGAAAAGCAAATCCCATAACTTTAATAAGCAAATTCACCCTTTTTTATTCAATCAAAAAAATGGTTCATCACTTTTTTATAGGCTTTTCCACCCTCTTTTATCTCAAATTCAAACGTTTCTTTGTCTAATTCATAAAGGCCAAATTGCATAGAATATCCATAGGCCCATTCAAAATTATCAAAAAGGGTCCAATAAAAGTAGCCTCTAATATCAACCCCCTCTTCCATTGCCCTTTTCATGGCATCTGTATAGCTTTGAATGTAATAGGCTCTTCTATCATCCTTGCTATCAGCAATCCCATTTTCTGTCACATAGATCGGTTTTTGAAATTCTTTGCATCGAATTAAACAGTCGTAAAACCCTTCCGGATCAATATGATAAGGCATATCTGTCATCACTTGCCCCTCTTTACAGGTGGAAATAAACCAATCTCCCTTAAATGGGGTGCATTTTAATATAGGGGTTGCATAGTAGTTAATTCCCACAAAATCAAAGGCGTTTGTTGCTGATAGATCCTCATAATGTAAAGCTCCTGCAAAAGGGATATCTAAATCTAAAGTCCCTTTTTGAAAAAAATGAATGACTCCATCGTTCCAGTTTTTTGTCATCATTTTTGCAACCATTTGCTCTAAAGGATTCTGACTATAAGGTTGAAATGGGAGGTAGCTATGAACAAATCCAATCTGTGCTGAGGGGTGTATCTTTTTGCACGCTGTATAGACATTTACATGAGCTATAAGCAAATGTTTCAACACTTTAAACGCTGTTGGAATATGTTTTTTATGGGGAGGAAAATCCCCTAACCAATAGGGCATAAAAGAGCGTACTGTCGGTTCATTAATTACAGCCCAAAAAGTTACAAGATCACAATATTCTGAAAAGACTTTCGTTGCATAGGCTTCAAAAATGGCAATATTCTCTTCTTTTTCAAAACTTCCTTTTTCTGTAAACCATTTAGGCTCTGTAAAATGGTCCATTGTTATCATTGGGGTAATCCCATTTTTAATCAAAGCTTTTATCTCTTCTCTATAATGGTCAATGACACTTTGATCAAAGACCCCTTCCTTAGGCTCAATCATACTCCACTCTAAAGAAAATCGAAAGGCATTGCATCCTAGATCGTGTATTGCATCAATATGGGTCTGATAATTGTTATAATGATCATTAGAGCTTTCAGAGCTTATCCCCGATTCCTTTTCCCATTGAGTCCAATTGGAATTATTTACTGTTTTAGATCCAGAACTTTGGTATTCAGAAATTGAAACCCCCCAAAAAAAGTCATTTCCAATAAGAGCTGTTAAATAAAAGATCGAAAAGACTATTTTTCGCATTTGTCCCTTTGAATTAAATACTGCATGATAATTTTAGATTCAAATAAAGGTTCACCATCTATAAATAAACAAGGCACTGTGGCTCTGTTTGTTTTAGTTAGTAAATACTGCTTATTTTCAAAAATGGATGTGTCTTTAATTTCCACCTCAACAGAAAGACCTTTCAGTGTTTCAACTACTTTTTTACAATAGGGGCACTTTTCTTGAACATATAAAACAAGTTTTGGATGATCTGCTTTTTCCCCATACAATGAAGACGTTGCTAAAAGTAATGATAAAAAATATTCTTTAAACATCTGTACAGTATCCTGTTATAGAGTATAGATTCTCTCAGATCTTTAATAAATATACAAGAAAAAATTTGCTTTTTTTTAACACAGTGTGGTCAATTAAAAATGGGGGAGGTGAGATTTGAACTCACGTACTCTGACGAGGAGAGATTTACAGTCTCTTGCAATTGGCCACTATGCGACTCCCCCATTGCTTTCAAAAGAAAATTTGCTAGCGAAGAGACTCGAACTCCCGACCGCCTGATTACAAATCAGATGCTCTACCAACTGAGCTACACCAGCAAAAACGAAAGAAATGATTGTAGCAATAATGTGAAAATTGAGCAATCGTTTTTTTTATTTATCTTTTTTTTCTACAGTTTGAGTGGAAATTTTAGAGATCCGATCCCTTAATGAGAAGTCACTTTCTTGACCTGTTCTTCTGCCTCCGGTAATTCGATCTAATAAAGAGGAGGCCGTTGTCGAAGAAATCACAGAAGCCTCTCTTTGAGACATTTTTTTCTGCACCCCACAACACTTTTTAAATTTTTTTCCTGAGCCACAACTACATAGCTCATTTCTCCCCATTTTTTTTCCCATAGCCTACCCTTTTTTCTCCTTACTTAGATCAAAACTCTACAATGCTTGCAAGGATTATTCTTTATTGGGTATAGTATACCTATGGATCTTACTAAAAGTACAGAAAAACAAACCTTTACACGATTGGAAAAAAGACTTGAAAGTCTTATAAGAAAAGCTATTTATACACACAAAATATGCCTTCATTCCCCTATTGCTGTGGCCCTTTCAGGGGGTAAAGATTCCTTAACTATGCTTTACTTCTTGAAAAAGATTTCCGGAAAAGGGATCCCTCCACTTAATATTCACGCTCTTTATGTTGGCGGTCAATTTTCTTGCGGCCCTTCTATCACCAAAACTCATTTGGAAAGCTTTTGCAATCAATTAGATATCCCCCTTCATGTCCTTTTGCCCGAAAAAGAGCTTTCAAAGCTTGAGTGTTATTCCTGTTCAAGACAAAGACGGACCTTACTTTTTAAAAAAGCAAAAGAACTAGGGTGTACAGAAATTGCTTTTGGCCACCATAAAGATGACACCTTAGAGACTCTTTTATTAAACCTCCTTCAAAAGGGGGAATTTGCTTCCTCTCTTCCTAAAATTCCTATGCATGATTACAAAGTGACAATTGTTCGCCCCCTTTATTACGTTCTTGAATCTGAAATTTTATCCTTTGCTCAACAAAAAGGCTTTTTCAGACTTACTTGTCAATGTCCTGTGGGGGCAATTTCTAAACGAAGGGATGTAAAAACCCTTCTTAACGAAGTTGAACAAGACTTTCCTAATGCTAAAACCAACCTATTTCATGCCTTACAACAGTACGGAAGTGATAAATCACTAAAAATCTGTTAAAATATGAGAAATTCAACTATATAGAAAAAAAAGGGGTTTTTATGAAAAAATATTCTATTGTGATTACGAATGACGACAGCTTTTCTGCCCCTGGAATTTTTGCCTTATACAATGCATTAAAACCTATTGCCGATGTTATTGTTGTCGCTCCAGCTGAAAATCAATCTTGCAAAGGGGTGGGGATTTCTTTACCTGCATCGTTACTTATTGAAGCTGAACAAACCCATTGGGAAGATGCCCCTGAAGCAAAAGTATGGAAGGTTCATGGAACCCCTGCAGACTGCACAAAATTTGCTCTTCATTATCTATGTGCAAAAAAACCTGATTTCATCATTTCAGGAATTAATAATGGAAGTAACGCGGGCTGCAATGTTCTTTATAGCGGAACTGTGGGGGCAGTTGTTCAAGCAACCTTTGCCGGGGTTAAAGGCATTGCTTTTTCAAGTATGTGGGACGATTCAAGTGATAAATACAATAAAGCAGCCCTGTTTATCCCTTCTATTGTTGATCATTTTTATGAGCATCCCATCCCTTCTGGAACCTTAATGAATATCAATTTTCCTTCTCATGCAATCAATAAAATGAAGGGATTTTCTTTTGCAAAACAAGGAAAAAGCTTTTGGGATCTTCGGGTTGGAAGCGATACAAAGCTTAAAGGGACAAAACAATACCCCCTTATTGAAAAATGGGACCTACAGGTTGAAGATAAAGATAGCGACATCCAACTTTTATCCGAGGGTTATATCACGTGTGTTCCTATACATGTTCAAGATCTTACAGACCATGACCACCATCAAAAACATAAAGATCTATTTGCATCCCTTAATACTAAACATTTTTCTTAAGATACTGATCTAACTTGTGCAAACTCTCCTTCTGTATTTCAAACAAAAGCTCTTTTCCCCCTTCAATTTGATAAATTCGTATATACTGGTCCCTTAATGCATTACTAAAAAAACCCTCTGGCTTTATGGCATCAATATCCTCATATCGATCCCCTTCAATCATTATTTGAACAAGCTTTCCATACTTTTTTTTAATTGAAGATTTTCTTTCTTCTAAATCGGCCAAAGTCTCAACAAGCTCAAGCTCTTCAACTAAACTTCTAACAATAAAAACCCCTTCAACCCTCCATTCAGAAAGGTTTGATGGATTACACGATGCAAGCAACATTACAGCTAAGATAAAAAATATCGTCATTTTCACAATTATACTTGCAATAATATTTAGATCAAGTGTACACTATCGAACAAATTTCACAACCAGTGATAGATAGACTCAATCAAAGGTTGTGACTTTGGGCGTATAGCTCAGTGGTAGAGCTCCTGTCTTACACACAGGCGGTCAGAGGTTCGAATCCTCTTGCGCCCACACTTCTTTTGCGGGAGTAGTTCAATTGGTTAGAGCACCAGCCTGTCACGCTGGAAGTTGAGGGTTCGAGCCCCTTCTCTCGCGAAATTTTTATACTTATTAAGAATCTTTATTGTGAGCTATTTGGTACCTTAGGGACTCATTTGCAATGGCTGCTCCTATAGGAAATAAAAATAACAAGACTCCAGATGCAATCACTGCCCCTATAATTGGAAAAACAATCCCTACCGCAGATAAAATAAGGGCCCCCACAATTACTGTGATAAATAGGCTAAGACAGACTATCGATCCAATATGTGTAACTTTTTCAGCAATCTTTTGAGCCTTTTCTAGCTTTGTAAGGGTTTTTTCCCCCCCTGCTCCTACATTTTCCATATAGATTCCTTGTTTTGCACCTTATTTTAACAAAGGGTCACTATATTTTCTATACTCTAGTTATTTGTTTACATAAAAAATAGTTTATGTAGATCTAAAGTTATGTGTTTTTCAGCTGATGCAAGTTTTATTGCCGCAGGGTTTTTAATCACTGCTGGAGTTTATTCAATCAAAAAAACCTTTGATTCTAAAAATCATTCCTTTCTACTTCTTGCTTTAATGCCTTTATTATTTGGCTTACAGCAATTTACAGAAGGGTTCATTTGGCTGTTTTTTGGAAAAGATCCCCATCTTGATTTTTTCCTTTCTTTAATATTTCTTTTTTTCGCTTTTCTACTTTGGCCTGTGTGGGTCCCCTTATCCTTGGGAGTCTTTGACCATCCTAGAAAAAAATTCTTTTATATCTTTGCCTTTTTTGGCCTTGTATATGGATGTTTACTCTATGGTTCAACAATTGTCTACCCTACAACCTTTAATTTACACCTTTGTGATCATAGTATTTGCTACCAGATCCACCACCCCATGTTCAATCCTTGGGGGGTTTCCTGGTATTTCATATTTACAATATTCCCCTTTTTTGTTGCACAGTCTTTTAGAATCAAAATTTTAGGGGGACTTATAGGGATTTCAGCACTCATTACTGCCTTTTTTTGGATTCATGCATTTACCTCTGTTTGGTGCTTTTTTTCAGCCGTTGTCTCTTTATACGTTGCATACATTGCCGTCAACTTAGACAAAATTCATAAAAAAAACTTGAGATAAATATTTTTTTTGTCTAAAATTTTTACTATCTTAATATTATAGAGCCTTTTAAACGATGTTTCTCATCTTTTTCCTATCTGTTCACCTGTTTACTTTTTGCCATAAAGAGGAGGTAAGAGCGCACTACCCAGAAATTTGGGCTAAGCTAAAAGAGATGGAGTGCCTTTATGGAGAAGGCTTTTTTCCCCTTGAAAATAAGAAGAAAATCCTGTATTGTCACAAACCAATACAAGGGCCTTTTTTATGTCATCATCTAAACCCCAATCAAAACGTTTTTTCCACCTCATTAAAACCTACCTTTGGATTACATTAGGGGCCTTTTTAGCAGCTATTTCCATTGAGCTATTTTTATACCCTAACTCTTTAATTGACGGGGGTATTGTGGGTATCTCATTAATTATTGGAAGAAAGACCTATCCATCGTTAATTCCTTTGTATTTCTTACTCCTAAACATGCCGTTTGTCTACCTTGCCTATAGACATATTCGAAAAACCTTTATTGTTCCAATGAGTGTTGCAGTTCTCCTTTTCACCTTATTTTTAGTTTTTTTGAAAAATGGACCTAAATTTCATGGGGATCCATTAGAAATCATTGTTCTTGGTGGGGCTATTTTAGGAATTGGAGTAGGTCTTGTCATTCGTCACGGAGGGTGTTTAGATGGAAGTGAAATTTTAGGGATTATCATTAACAAAAAGTATGGTTTTACTGTAGGTCAAGTGGTCTTGATATTTAACATTTTCGTTTTTTCGGCCTATGCTGCTGTCTCTTTAGATTGGCACGTTGGAGTGAAGTCTTTATTAACCTACATTGTAGCTTTTAAAATGATCGATCTTGTCATTACAGGACTTGATGAAATTAAGTCTGTGTCTGTCATCTCTGCTCAATCCGAGCAGATTGCAAAAAGTGTTTTAAGAGAGCTTGGCCTTGGATTAACCATTACCCCTGGTAGAGGGGGGTATTCAGGGAGCAATACCGATATTTTAAATATTATTGTTGAAAGGCTTGATTTAGCCGATTTAAAAGCCCTTATTCTTGACATTGATCCAAAAGCCTTTATCTCCATCTCCAATATCTATGAGGTGATCTATGGGGGCAGTGGTAGCTCAAAAGCAAAAATTCGAAGCAAAAAAAAGCAACGTTCAATCCTTGCTCCCAAGATAGAGACATAAAATGATTCCATTCATATTCACAGCTATTTTCACTTTCTCTATGCAGATTCTTCTTGGTTGGCTAATCTATAGACAGCGTGGGAAAGCTCAACAAGATGAAAAAAATTCCCCTGTGATTACAGATGGAAGAGATGCTTTTATTCAAAGGTATATAGACCGATATAAAAGAAAAAAATCAGGCAAATGACCTTAATTTATTTCCATAACCGCTGCTTTGAAAAATTAACTCCAAGGCCTCTAGTTCATCACTATTTATCCATCCATTTTGATAGGCAATCAATTCTATAGAACCAATCAATTGACCCGTTTTTTCCTGCTCATTTTTGACAAAAATAGAGGCTTCTAAAAGGGTATCAAAACTTCCTGTATCAAACCATGTGACAGTTTTATCTAAGACAACCACATTTAATTTTTTCATTTCCAAGTACACATTATTGACATCGGTAATCTCTAATTCCCCTCTTGCCGATGGTTTAAGGCTCTTAGCAATCTCTACTACCTGGTTATCATAAAAATACAGACCTGTCACTGCTAAATTTGTGGGGGGTAAAGGGGGCTTTTCTAAAAGCTTTATCACCTCACCCTTTTTGCCTTTTTGCACCACCCCATATTTAGAAGGGTCTTTTACCTCTGTTGCAAAGACAGTAGCCCCTGGATATGTAAATTGTGTATTTTTTAGCAAAACATCCAATTGGTCCCCTGAAAAAATATTATCCCCTAAAATCAATGTCACAGGGTCCTTACCAATAAATTCTTCTGCTAAAACAAAGGCGCTAGCTAAACCTGTAGGGGCTTTTTGAACTGTGTACCCAATTTTCATCCCCAGGCTTTTTCCATTGCCAATAAGTTTTTTAAATCGATCGATATCCTCTTCTGTAGAAATAATCATCACCTCTTGAATCTGTGCCTTCATAAGGATAGAAAGGGGATAGTAGACCATTGGTTTATCATAAATGGGAAGTAATTGCTTACTCACCGATCGAGTCAATGGAAAAAGTCTAGTTCCTAAACCTCCAGCAAGAATAATACCCTTTTTTTTCAATGTACACTTTCCTTTCCGACTTTATTATCGATTGATGCTATATGATGTTCACTTTTATTAAACATTTCCCCTTCAAGAACCCTTAAAAAAAAGGGAAGCGTCGAACATACTCCTTCTATAGAAAATGTAGACAACACCTCTTTACTTTTTATAATGACCTCTTCTCTTGAATTTCCTTTAACAATCACTTTTGCTAAAAGAGAATCGTAATAAGGGGAAACTGTGCTTCCCTTAGTAAAACCTGTATCCACCCTCACTTGCGGATCAGATGGAATGTTATAATCTGTAAGTATCCCTGGGGTGGGGATAAAGGCATCTGAATCTTCTGCATTCACCCTAAATTCCATCACGTGCCCTACTTTTTGTTTCACATCTTTTTGCGTTATTGGCAACTTCTCCCCTTGAGCAATGGCAATTTGGATGGCTACAAGATCGATCCCAACAAGCTCCTCAGTAATGGTATGCTCTACCTGAATACGGGTATTTACCTCCATAAAATAAAACCCTTTTTCATCTAACAAAAACTCCACAGTCCCTAAAGAATTATATCCAGCCTCTTTCATCAAAGAAACTGCAGCTTGGCATATCTGCTCTCTTAGTGAAGGAGAAAGGGCCACAGATGGGGTCTCCTCTATTAATTTTTGCCTCCTTCTTTGAAGTGAACAATCCCTTTCATAGGCATGTATAACAGTTCCGTGATGATCCCCAATAATTTGAACTTCTATATGTTTTGGATTCACAATCATTTTTTCTATATAGATTGAAGAATCATTAAAAAGATTCAAAGCCTCTGTTTTTGCCTTAAAATAGGCTGAGGAAAATTCCCCTTCATTAGAGGCAATAGTAATCCCTTTTCCCCCACCCCCTCCAGAGGCTTTAATAAAAACTGGATACCCTATTTCTTTTGCAGTTTTGATCCCCTCATTAAGAGATTGAATCTCCCCTTCTGAGCCAGGTATAACTGGACATTTTGCCCTCTTAGCAATTTTTTTAGCTTGGATTTTATTTCCTAATGCATGGATCAAATCAGAGGAGGGTCCAATAAATACTAATCCAGATTTCTCCACAATTTCAGCAAATAAAGGATTTTCACTTAAAAAACCATAGCCGGGATGAACGCCATCGACATTACACAGTTCACAGGCTGCTATTATTCTTGAGATATTTAAATACGAGTCGAGTGCTTTTGGGGGTCCAATACAAATGCTGCTATCGGCAAGTTTTACATGCTCAGCATTTTTATCTGCAGTACTATAGATAGCTACAGCATGAATAGATAACTTTTTGAGGGCTTTAATGATTCTACAAGCAATCTCCCCTCTATTTGCAACTAAAACTTTCTTCATCTACTCCATCACAAATAATTGCGCACCAAACTCAATGGGATCGCCATCTTTTGCTTCAATTTTTACAATCAAACCCTCACGTTCGGCATTCATTACATTCATCACCTTCATCGCTTCTATGATACATAAAGGATCCCCTTTTTTGACCCTATCTCCCACTTGTACAAAAGGGGGTGCATCTGCTGATACCCCTCTATAAAAGGTTCCCACCATCGATGATTGAACAATGTGAGTTAAATCAATATCATTAATCTCTTTCATTGGAGGGGCTTTTTTAGACTCTTTTTCGCTTGAGCGGTCCCCTTTCAATACCACCTCAAAATCCCCCTTTTTGATTGAAAGTTCAGTTAATCCCGACTCTTTAAACATTTTAATCCATGTTTCAATAGTATCAATATCCACATTAAATCCTTTGTACATACTCTTGATTTTCTGTATCCACTTTAATAATATCCCCGGTTTCAATAAACATTGGCACCTCCATCCTTGCCCCTGTTTCAAGAATGGCACGCTTATTAGAAGCACTCATTGGGTTAGAGGCATCTAATTCTTCCGTTTTTACTACCAACAACTCTAAAAATGCAGGCAACTCCACTGAAAAAATGGTCGTTCCATAAAAATGGGCATTTACAATGATCCCCTCTTTTAAGTAGTTATCTTTTGCCCCAATAATTTCTTGATCCACTAACACTTGCTCTAAATTTTCTATATCAAAAAATAAATGCTTTTTATTCTCTAGGTAAAGATACTCAAGTTCTCTTTGGTTCAGCTTTACCTCATTTACTGATTGATTTTGGTTAAAGCTTTTTTCTATCACCTCATCTGTTATAAGATTTTTTAGCTTTGTCTTTACAAAGGGAACCCCTCGAGCCATAGTCACTTTAACAGAGGAATCGACTCTATAAATTTCTCCTTCTAAGTTGATAATCATCCCTGGTGTAATCTGATTACTTGTTACAGATAGCGTCTCTTCCATTTCCCTCTCCTACAGTTGTTAACTCCCCTTCAATAATAGACATAATCTCTTTAGCAAGTTTATCCATATCATGTCGTATTAAATTTCTTTTGATTAGATCCCCTTTTTTTGGCAACACCCTTTTTCCTAAAAGCTGCCGATCAATCACCGAAGAACACCCCTTCAAATCATTGATCACAAGGTCCCCTTCTGATTCATACCTTTTCATCCTTTCACTATCTGGGATTTCATTATTGACTAAAACCACATCAAAGACACCCCTGCCTGTGTACCTTTCAATCTCATTTAGATAATCAGAGGTGGTAAATTGAGAGGTTTGACCCTTTCGATTCATTAAATTCACAACAAACACTTTTGTTGCTTTTGTCTCATTTAAAGCTTTAACAACCCCATCAACTAAAAGGGATGAAATTAAAGATGTATACAGGCCTCCAGGACCAAATACAACCACATCTGCATTCATTATTTCTTCTACCGCCCGAGGATTGACTTCCGGATAGGGAGTTAAATAGATTTTTTGATAACCCAAATCTATCCTATCAGATAAATAGATTTCTTCTTCACCCTTAAGGACCTCACCACTAGATAGAACCATCTCTAAATGGGTTTTAGTCGTTGTTACAGGGATGACCTTTCCCTTAATATTTAAAATAAGCCCTAATTCATCAATAGCCTTTTCAAAACTCCCTGTCACCTTTTCTAATGAAGATAAAAATAAATTGCCAAAACTATGCCCTTGAAGCCCCCCATTTTCATAGCGGTAATTCATTAAATCTCTCATCACTTTAGAAGAATTAGAAAGAGCGACAATACATTGACGAACATCGCCAGCTGGTAAAACCCCAAGCTCATCACGAAGAATCCCAGAACTTCCCCCATTATCGGCCATTGCTACAATTGCTGATAGATCAATATCATATTTTTTTAATCCACTTAAAACGACAAAATTTCCAGTCCCTCCACCGATTGTACAGATTTTTTTCTTCATGAAATAAGTCCTTTATAGGAGTAAAAGGTATTTAAAGCTTCTTTTAAATCTTTTTGTTTATAAAAAAAAGAGCCACACACTAAACGATTTGCCCCTGCAAGGACCGCTTCTCTTCCTGTCTCAAAATTAATCCCCCCATCCACTTGTATATCAAAATGTAACCCATACTTTTTTCGATAGTGAGCAAGGATCTTTACCTTATTCAGCATTTCGGGTAAAAACTCTTGTCCCCCAAATCCAGGTTCCACTGTCATCACAAGGACTTTATCAATCTCTTTTAAATAAGGAACGACAAGCTCAACACTTGTTGCTGGCTTTAAGGCAATCCCAGCATAACGATTTGATTTTTTAATATAATCGATTGTATAACCGACCTCTTCTGTCGCTTCAATGTGAAATGTAATTTCATTGCACCCCACCTTCACAAAGTCCTCGATTTTATTTTCTGGACTATAGATCATCAAATGGACATCTAAAATAGATCTTTCTGGGATATTTTCTCGAATTCTTCCAATGATTGCTGGACCGATAGTCAGGTTTGGAACAAACAATCCATCCATCACATCAAGATGTAAAATGTTAGCTCCCGCATGAATTGCCTTCATTGCAGTGTCGACAGCAAACCCTAAATCCCCTCCGATTAATGAAGGTTCTAGCTCTAATGTATGTTGTTTCATGAAACCTATTATACTGATTTTAGAGTTTAAGACAAAGAGACATCTTTCCTAAAAACAACTCTTTTGTTTCTTCATCCTGAAATTTAAAATGAACCCCTATATAAAACTTCTCCTGAATGGATAAAGAAAAAAAAATCAGCCCGCCAATTGTGCTTTCAAAATGCTTTATTTCATTTAAGAAAGCCTCCTTTTTCCGCTCTGTTTTCACCCTTGCTAAAAATAAAATTCTTCCATCGCGAATGTGTAAAAAATTATCTTTAGATGTTTTATAGGTAAATAAATCATAAAAAGGGGTAAAAAATTCAATAAATTGCTCGATGCTAATCATCGCTCTTATTTCTGATGGATGGATTGCATAAAAAAAGTTTTCAACAAGGACGCTGTTTTTTACCCCTTTTTTTCTTAAAATCCCTTGACAAAGGGAAAGCACATCTCCCTGTTTTTCAAGCATCCCTCCATTGTAGTCACGAATTTCTCCAAGTCGTTTTTGTAAATCCCAAATAATCTTTGCTCGTGCTCGGTAAATGTCAATGGAGTAATCTTCTCTCATAAAAGAAGAGACTTTCATAGAATAACTTAATTCAATCCCCTCTTTAAATTCTCCAAGGATCCGAACTTGTTTAATTTTACAACTATATCCACGCCCCTCCCCCTTTTCAAAAAGCTCAAAAGGGGAACATTTTCCACTCACCTTAACCACAATAGCCGTAAACAATAAATTGTCATTTGATTGAGAATCAAACAGCACAGCAACTTGTGGAAGATCTTCTTTTGAACCCAACTCCTTAGATAGGGCAACTGTATATTTAATCACCTCTTCAGTGTTTTGAGGCATAAACATCTTTCGGGCAAATTTTTGAATATGGGACTCAATATTCTTCTTCAAACCCTCTTTTAAACTCTTGATCTCCTGAAAAGAAATAGCCCCTTCCCTTTTTTCAAGCTCTATATAAAATAAATAGCCCCCTTCCCCTTTTGCAAAAATTTTTAAAAAGGAGTGCTCAATAACTGTTGCCCCTTTAATAAGAGCTTTGCACGCTTTTATCAAGTGCTCTTTTTCAAGACGCTCATTTTCATACAAATGAGAGATACCCACCACAATACTGATCACCTTTTTTCTTCCAAATAACTCCTCTATAAAAAGGGTCGAAGACTTTGTAAAAATCTCTCGGGCACCCCCTCTAATTTTTGATTTATGGGAAAGCTTTTTATATATGTGATAAAAGGTCACAATAATTTTTGATAAATCCTTTATCGATCGATTTTTAGTAAACTCTTCTTTAGCATCGGTCATAAACTGGTTCATTAAAGGGATCAAATCATAATCAAAAAGCTTAGGAAAGCGGTGAATATAACTCATAATCCTTTCCTGAACATAGGAACTTTTTCCTTCAAGAGATTGCCCTTTCATCTCTAAAACCATCCGTGCATAAAAACTAGATCTTAAACCTAAGAGGATCTGCTTTTGAATTTGTTTAACCACTGTATAACACCTTTCTATCATCGCTGTATCTGTGACTGAAATAAGGGTTTCTGTAACAAGATATTTTTTTGTATCTAATTCAAAAAATCTAAAGGGAAAGGAACAAAAACTTTCCACTTCTAGCGCTGAAATTGTCTCCACTTCTGAGTGGATAAATTCATGAATAAACTTTGAAGCGCTTTTTAGATGATGAGAGAGGGTTTGAAGGATAAAAACCCCATGATCGTCGTGAATAAAGGAGACTTTAGGGAGGATAGCCTCAATATTTGAAGAATCTCCAATTTGCTCTTGAGCTAATAATGAATGGACAATTGTTTTTGCTATTAAGGATGAAGCCCCCCTTGGGCTATTTTCTAAAAGGGATTGATCAAACATATCCTTTGTCATGATTTGCCTTTAAATGATTGTAGCCACATTTTCAAATGGATGGACCTTTTTTAAAGAACCACCACTAAATTTTAAAACAAGAGTTGTCTGTTCCATACTTTTTGACTATAGCAAGGGAGGGGCAAGTGTGCAATATAAAAAAATAGCCCCGCCCAAGTTCAAACAAGCCGATTTTAAAAAAAAATCTTTGTAAAAAATCTATACTTCTTTATATTTATTTTTGTAAATCCTAAAAAAAAGAGCAGTTATTTTTGAGTATGTTTTTAATTAAACATTTTTTTTTAAAAAGAGTTCTTTCACAAATTCACATAAATTTTTTGATATAAAAACTCAATTTTTCGATTCTCTTACCAAAGCTATTGCCTTTATTAGATAAAGTTGTTATTGTCTTTGGCAAGTCAAAAAACTAGGAGAAACAAGCAACATGTCAAATCAACAAACAACTAAGTGGTTAGAAGATGAAAGCAAAATCATCGTAAAAGAAAACTACGACACCAAAGATATGGAAGAATTCAAAAAACTTCTTACTCAAAAAGGGTCTTTAATTGACTCTGGATCTACAACTCGCCTTATCCCCGGTGAACTTTTAACAGGAACGATTGTTGAAATCACTAAAGGTTTTGTTGTTGTAGATGTGGGTTTAAAATCTGAAGGTTTGATTCCTGTAGCTGAATTTGGATCAGTTGATGAAATTATCCTAGGCAACAAAATAGAGGTCTTACTTGACTCTACAGAAAGCGCTCACGGCCAAATCATCCTTTCAAGAGAAAAAGCAAGAAAACTCCGTCGTTGGGATTACATTCAACACAATTTTGAAGAAGGCTCTATCATTGAAGGGTTTATCACTCGAAAAGTCAAGGGTGGACTCATTGTAGATATTGGAGGAATGGACGCCTTCCTTCCAGGTTCACAAATTGACAATAAGCGCATCAAATCTTTAGATGAGTACATTGGAAAATCATATGAACTTAAGATTTTAAAAATCAATCTTGATAGAAAAAACATTGTTGTTTCACGAAGAGAAATTTTAGAAGATGAAAGAGTGTGTAAAAAAACTGAGCTTTTAGAGCATATTCACGTTGGCGATCGTTGTAAGGGTATTGTAAAAAACATCACTGACTTTGGGGTCTTTTTAGATTTAAATGGAATTGATGGACTTCTTCACATTACAGACATGACTTGGAAAAGAATTAAGCACCCTTCTGAACTTGTCGCTTTAGGGGATGAACTTGAAGTGATCATTTTAAGTATTGACGAAGAAAAAGGGCGTGTAGCTTTGGGTCTAAAACAAAAAGATGAAAATCCTTGGGACGCTATCGAGCAAAAATTCCCTCCAGGAACTCATGTTAAAGGGACTATTGTTAACTTAGTTGCCTATGGAGCTTTCATCGAAATTGAAGATGGCATTGAAGGTCTTATCCACGTTTCAGAAATGTCATGGGTGAAAAATGTGACAGATCCAAGTCAAATCCTTAATAAAGGGGATCATGTAGAAGCCATTGTCCTTTCTATTCAAAAAGAAGAGGGGAAAATTTCTCTTGGATTAAAACAATTAGAAAAAAATCCATGGGAAGATGTAGAGGATAGATACCCTGTAGGAAAACAAGTTTCTGTTGAAATTAGAAATCTGACTAACTACGGAGCGTTTGTTGAACTAGAGCCAGGGGTGGATGGACTTATTCACATCTCTGATTTAAGCTGGATTAAAAAAGTCTCTCACCCATCTGAAGTGTTGAAAAAAGGGGATGTTGTCGATGCAATTATCCTTTCGGTGGATAAAGAAAGTAAAAAAATCACATTAGGTGTTAAGCAACTTTCGTCAAATCCGTGGGATGATATTGAAAAAACCATCACTATTGGGGATACAGTATCAGGGATAGTAACAAAAATCACTGCCTTTGGAGCTTTTGTAGAGCTAGATAATGGTATTGAAGGTCTAGTTCACGTCACTGAACTTTCTGATCAGTCTTTTGGGAAGGTAGAAGATATTGTATCAGTAGGGAGCAAAGTGAGTGCTAAAGTTTTAAGAATAGACAGAGAACACAAAAGAATTTCTTTATCTATTAAAGAACATTTAGTTAAAATAAATAACAGAGATGCCGATGACATAGTCATTGGGGCATCTCATGATGAAGAGTAAAAAGAGCAATCTTCGGCTTAAAAACCCTATGCTAGGCTAGGTCCTGATGGGATCTAGCTTAGTACATATAATAAAGAACCTGACCCTAATTGTTGAGGAAGAAATGAATAAAGATCTAATTGCCATATTTGAATATCTAGAAAGAGAAAAAGGTATTAGCAGAGATGTTGTTGTACATGCAATCGAAGAAGCCCTTGTTACAGCTGCAAGAAAAGGTGGACGTGGGATGACAAATATCTCTGTCCAGGTAAATAAAAAGACAGGGGACATCCTTGCAATGACTGAAAAGGAAATTGTTGAAAAAGTACTTTATCCTGCAGAAGAGATCTCATTGGAAGAGGCTCGCCAAATTGATCCAGACTGTGTAGAGGGACAGTGGTTAGAGATTGAAATTGAACCAGAATCCTTTGGAAGAATTGCCGCAAATGTTGCAAGACAGATGATTTCTCAAAAAATTCGTGGAGCTGAAAAAGAGGTCATCTATGATGAGTATAGGGATCGAATTGGAGATCTTATTACCGGAACTGTACGCAGGATCACAAAAGGCCATACTCTTGTTATCGATTTAGGAAAAGTTGAAGCCATCCTTCCAGGTCGATACTATCCTAAAGGGGAAAAATATCACATCGATGATCGTATTTTAACCCTTCTTTATGATGTGCAAACCACAGACAATGGCGGTGCAGAAATTATCCTATCTAGATCTCATCCTGAATTTATTGCTCAACTTTTTGCCTCTGAAGTCCCTGAAATCAATGATGGGGTTATTGAAATTAAAAAAATTGTAAGGGATGCTGGATACCGCACTAAAATGGCAGTTTCTTCTACAAATGATAAAGTCGATCCCGTAGGAAGTTGTGTTGGAATGCGTGGAGCTCGTGTAAAAAATATTATCCGCGAGACTTTAGGGGAAAAAATTGATATCCTCCCCTACTCTGAAGACCCATTCATACTTTTGAAAAATGCTCTTTCCCCTTGCGAAATTAAACAGGCAGAGTTTTTTGAAGAGGAAAATAAAGTAATGCTTATTGTTAATGATGAAGACTATCCAATTGTTTTAGGTAAACATGGAAGCAATGCTCGACTTACAAGTGAGCTTGTTGGGATGAAAATTGATTTTCATAAAAAATCAGAATACCAAAAACAGATGAGCCTTGAGAAAAAACAATTATCCCTTTTGGATCATTCAATACTTGATGAGCCCCTTAAATCCCTTGAGGGCATCAATTCACTTATTCTTGAAAATGTGATTTCCTCCGGATTTAACACCCCAAGAAAAATATTAGAGACAACCCCCTTAGATCTATCCACCACCTCAGATATTGGCCTTGATATGGCCGAAAATATCTCTGAACAAGTGAGAAAATGGATCATGAAGGAAACGCAAGGAACATAATAGATTGGCAAAAAACTTCAATATTAAAGTTAAAAACTCTCAACTTGCTGCTATGTTAAAGCAGAAAGATGCTAAGGCTAAGGAAATTTCTTCTGAACCTAAAAAAGGGGGAGAACAAAGCACAAGCATCCCGTCACATGCCCCTGCCGAAGAAAAGAAAAAAATTCTTCGCAAGGCAACAGCGGGACCTACTTTTCAAGCTTCTGAAAAAGTCGAAGAGACGATGGAAAAGCAAGAACTTTTTGAGGAAATTATTTCAGATGATTTAGATCAAGAGGTTTTAGAAAATGCTACAACTCAAGAACTAGAAAATACAATTGCTGTTGAAGAAGTTCCTGAAATTCTCCCTGTAAAGGAAGATCTTGAAGAGACTCTTAAAGAGGAGAGGATCGAAGAAAAAGCTCAATCTTTATCCCCAGAAGAGCTTCGAAGAAAAGAGATGTTAAAACCTATTGAAGAGCGTCGCTTACTTCCACAAGATAAGTATAAACGTCCTGCTATGATCCGTAGCACCCCTTCCTCCCAAGAAAAATCTTTTCCAGCCAAAAAAGCCCCTTTTGAAAGAAAGGAGCCTTCTAAAATTCCAAAACTAGGAGAGATCCCTCCTGCAAAACCTATTTTTCCCTCTCGTGAAAAGAAAGTTGATGAAAAGAAAATCGAAGAAAAGAAGGTTGAGGATAAAAAGAAAAAAGGGATGGATAGCTACAAAAGGCAAGCTTTTAGCAGGGTTTTTGACAGCCGATCCACACTTTCTACTGAAGAAAATTGGAAGCGAAGAAAAGATAAAAAAAGTAAAACAGTGATTTCTTCTGAAAATATTGTTAGACCAAAAAGTATCAGTGTCAAAATCCCTATCACAGTAAAAGAACTTGCTAGTGAATTAAAAATTAAAGCTAGCGAAGTGATTCAAAAGCTCTTTTTAGCCGGTTACCCTATCACTATCAATGACATTTTAGAAGATGAGGTGACTATTGAGCTTATTGGAAATGAATTTGATTGTCAGATTAAAATCGATCGAGTACTAGAGGATAAGCTTCAAATTACTGATAAAACCCTTAAAGAAGAGATAAAAGGGACCGATCACGAAAATCTAGCTAAAAGACCTCCTATTGTCACTGTAATGGGCCATGTCGATCATGGTAAAACAAGTATTATTGATGCCTTTAGAAATTCCTCTCTTACAAGTGGTGAAGCTGGAGCAATCACTCAACATATTGGTGCCTTTGTTTGCCACACAGATCATGGAAGTTTTTCAGTCATCGACACCCCAGGTCACGAAGCATTTACTGCCATCCGTTCACGAGGGGCCACAATTACAGATATCATTGTTTTAGTGATTGCTGGAGATGAAGGGATTAAAACCCAAACTGAAGAGGCAATAAATAAAGCTAAAGAAGCAGGGGTTCCAATTCTTGTTGCAATCAATAAAATGGATAAATCTGGATTTAATGCCGAAAATATTTATAAACAGCTTGCCGATCATAACCTTCTTCCTGAAGCTTGGGGGGGCGATGTCATCACTGTCAATTGCTCTGCTAAAACAAAAGAAGGGATTGCTGAACTTGCAGAGATGATTGCTCTTCAAACCGATGTTTTAGAACTTAGGTCCAATCCAAATGCGCGTGCTCGAGGGATGGTTTTAGAATCAGAACTTCATCAAGGTTTAGGGGTTACAGCAACACTGCTTGTCCTTAATGGAACTTTAAAAACAGGCGATGCTGTTGTTTTTGAACATGAGTGGGGAAAAACAAAAACCATGCAAAATGAGTTTGGAAAAATCATCACTCAAGCCCCCCCCTCAACTCCAGTTAAAGTGACTGGACTCTCAGGTGTCCCCCCTGCTGGAAATGAGTTTATCGTTGTTGGAAGCGAAAAGGAAGCTAAAGATATTGTTTCTCAAAGAAAGAGTATGCACAGACAAATTCAGTTAAAGAAAGTTAAAGCACGTGGCGCTCAATCAATGCTTGATCAAAGGGTCGAAAACATGTCCAAAAAGACATTAAACGTCATTATCAAAGCAGATGTAGGTGGCTCATTAGAAGCTTTAAAAGATTCTTTAATGAAAATTGATACAAACAAAGTGATCATCCATTTTGTTCAATATGAAGTGGGGCAAATTTCTGAATCAGATATTGATTTAGCCCATGCCTCTAACTCCATTATCTTAGGTTTTCATACAAAAGTAGAAAAACATGCCGAAGGGATGGTCAAGCAGAAAAAGGTGAAAATTATCTTACATGATATCATCTATCATATGATTGACGAGGTCAAAGCCGAAATGCAAAAACTCCTTGATAAAGTACGTCACGAAGAACATGTGGCCACTGCTAAAGTCACAACCATCTTTACCTCTTCAAAACTGGGAAATATTGCTGGGTCAATCATTACTCATGGTGTCTTTAAAAGAAGCTATTTAGCTAGACTTAAAAGAGATGGAAAAATCCTTTATGAGGGACCTATTAGCTCTCTTAAACGGATGCATGATGATGTAAAAGAGGTTAAAAAGGATACCGAATGTGGAATTCTCCTTACAGGATTTAATGATTTTAAACCTGGAGATGAAATCGAAGGGTATGAAATTTCTTATCTGGAGCAGGAGTTATAAATATGGCCGCACCAAGAAGAATTGAACGCATTAACTCCCTTTTAAAAGAGGTCATTTCAGATGTCATACGTTTGGATCTAAAAAATTATAATATTCCAGATCTTTTAACAATCACAGATGTCTCTACCTCTAAAGATTTACAACATGCTAAAGTGTTTGTAAGCTTGATTAATGGAAATAAAGATGAAAAAGACCTTTTAGTACAAGAGCTTCAAAAATGCTCCTCTGTCATTGCTAGAATGTCTTCAAAAAAGGTGGCGATGAGATATTTCCCCAACTTAATTTTTAAACTAGATAAAACTTTGGATGATTATATGAATATTGATACTATATTAGCTCAAGTGAGCACATCTTCTATTAAAGAAGAGGATTTTGAAGAAAACTCAACGCTCCTTAAAGGGCATTTTGCTGACAGTGATGACGACTTTGACGACGATGACGACTTTGACGACGACGATGACGACTTTGAAGACGATGACGATGAAGACTTTGAAGACGATGACGATGAAGACTTTGAAGACGATGACGATGACGACTTTGAAGACGATGACGATGACGACTATTACGACGAAGACGATGAGGACTTTGACGATGAAGAGTTTGAAGACGAAGACGATTTTGATGACGACGATGATGAGTAAAGAAGGTATTTTACTCCTAGATAAACCAAAAGGTGTCACCTCCTTTTCTTTAATTCCTAAATTAAGATTTTTATTTAAGGAAAGGAAAATTGGACATGGAGGGACTTTAGATCCTTTAGCCACCGGTTTAATGGTTTATTTGATTGGGAAAAAATATACAAAAACAGCTGATTCCTATTTAATGCACCAAAAGCGGTATCTTGCAACCCTTCTTCTTGGACAAGAACGCGATTCCTATGACGTTGATGGAGAAATTATTGCCACTTCAGATTATAGACCCACTCTTGAAGAGGTTCAAGAGGCGATAAAAAAATTTAATGGAGAGGTTGAACAAATCCCACCAATGTTTAGTGCCAAAAAAGTCCAAGGAAAAAAACTCTATACCCTTGCTCGCAAAGGGATCGAAATTGAAAGAAAACCAAAGCAGGTCACATTAAAAACAACCCTTCTTTCATATGATTATCCAAGAGTTCGGATAGATGTTGTGTGCTCTTCAGGAACCTATATTCGATCCATTGCCCATGATTTAGGGCTGTTTCTTTCTTGTTATGGGTGTATAGAAGAACTTCGAAGGACAGCCTCTGGCGGCTTTTCAATTGAGCAATGTAGCCTTATTGATGATCTTGAAAATAACCCAGATAGCCCCCTTTTAATACAAAATCTATGAAAGTGACCCACTCTTTAGCCCATCTTCCCCCCCTTAAAAAACCCATATCTTTAACTATTGGTGTCTTTGATGGGGTTCATTTAGGTCATAAACATTTGTTCCAAAAACTAAAAGAAAATCATGGCTCTTCTGTGGTTTTAACCTTTACAAATCATCCTGCAGAGCTTTTGAGAAATGAGCACCCCTTCCCCCTTTTAACCAACGAAAAGGAAAAAATGGAGCTCATCTTAAAAGAAAATATCGACCTATTAATTCTTATCCCTTTTTCAAGAGAAATTGCTGAAATGACCTATCAAATGTTTTTGTCTTCACTTCATCAAGCTCTTGATTTTAACCACCTCTATATTGGAGAAAAGGATGCTTTAGGTAAAGACCGTAAAGGGACACCTCAAGCTCTTGCCTCATTTGGGAAAAAAGCCCATTTTTCAGTCCACTCTATTCCAAAATTGACTCATCAAGGAAAAATTATTTCAAGCTCATTGATTCGTTCCTTTTTAAAAGAGGGCAATTTAGTCGCTGCTGAAGAGCTCCTTGGAAGAAAAGTCTCTCTTTCAAAAATCCAATCAGGACAAATAAAGGCTGGAACCTATCGTGTAAGAGTCCATGAAGAAGGAAAAACCTCATTTTCTGAACAATTCCTTACCTTAGAGGAAGGCAAGCCCTTTGAACCAAAAAACCCTTCGATCATCACATTTTTAAACACAATGGAGTAAAATTATGTCAACCCATCTATCCTGTGGAATAGTAGGTCTTCCAAATATAGGTAAATCCACCCTTTTTAATGCCCTTACAAAAATGATGATTGCCGCAAATAACTTCCCTTTTTGCACAATTGAACCCAACACAGGGATCGTTGATGTTCCAGATCCCCATATTAAAATGCTTTCTGATCTATCTAAAAGCGAAAAGTGTGTCTATGCTACCATCACTTTTATCGATATTGCAGGTCTTGTAAAAGGAGCCTCTCAAGGCGCTGGCCTTGGAAATAAATTTTTATCCAATATTCGTGAAACAGATTTAATCATTCACGTTGTCAGGTGCTTTGATGATATCAATGTCACTCACGTTGATGGGAAAGTCGATCCAATAGCCGATGCTGAAACAATCAATTTAGAGCTTATTCTTGCAGATCTTCAAATGGCAGAAAATTCGAAGGAAAAGCTCCTTAAAAAATATAGATCTCAAAAAGAAAGGCCAAAATCTATTGAAATCCTTGAAAAAGTGATTCAGCATCTTTATTTAGAAAAACCCCTTCGATCTCTTGATCTTTCCTATGAAGAGCTCGAAGAGCTCAAGATCTTCCCCTTTCTTACCCTTAAAAAAATGATCTATGTTGCAAATATTGATGAAAAAGATATCCAAGCAGGAGAAAATAGCTATTCAAAAGCTCTTCAAGAATTTGCTGACAAAACCAATGCCACAATGGTTACAATTTCAGCAAAAATTGAGCAAGAAATCGCAGGATTGCCCGATGAGGATGCTTTAGAGTACCTAGCTTCTTTAGGAATTGCTGAAAAAGGGCTCACAAAACTTATTCAAACCGCCTTTAAACAATTAGGTCTTATCACCTATTACACAACAGGAGATAAGGAAACTCGAGCATGGACCATTGCTAAAGGATCAAAGGCCCCTGTTGCTGCCGGAAAAATTCATAGCGACCTACAAAAAGGGTTTATTAGAGCTGAAGTGATCTCTTTTAAAGATATGCTTTTGTATAAAAATCGTGCAGATGCTAAAAAGGCAGGGGTTGCTAAAATGGAAGGGAAGGATTATATAGTTAAAGAAGATGATGTGATCTTGTTCTACACTTCAAGCTAAACCTCTACGTATAGGCTCTACTAAACTATGGCAGAAAAAAGCGAAAAGGCAACCCCAAAGAAACTTAGGGATGCTAGAAAAAAAGGTCAAGCAGCAAAATCCAAAGATTTTCCCTCCGCTTTTACATTTATTGTTTCTATTGCTGGGGTCCTTATCTTTTCAAACTACTACTATACAAAATTAAGTAGCTTTATTCTCTTAATGTTTAGTTATATTCCCGCTCATGATCAATTGAATCAAAAAGCTGGGGGCATTTTAATGAATGTAATGGATGCCATCTTTTATACCTCACTTCCCCTTCTTGTATTCATCTCCATTGTAGGTGTTTTTGTAAACTTTCTCATTATTGGACCGATGTTTTCTATGCAGGCGATGAAATTAGACATTAAAAAGCTCAATCCTGTAACAAATCTAAAAAATATTTTTAAGATTAAAACTTTAGTAGAACTTATTAAGTCGATATTAAAGATTGTTGGAGCAGTTGCTCTTATTTATTCAGTAATGTATAATTCCATCACTGAAATTGTTGCAACATGTGGAGCCCCTCTTATTGTAAGCGCTGGGGTCTTTGGAACATTTCTCAAAAAGGTAGTAATAAGAGTTGGAATTTTTTTCATCATAGTCGCTGTTTTTGATTTAATTTTTCAAAAGAAAACCTTTGCTAAAGAAATGAAAATGGAAAAATTTGAGGTTAAACAAGAGTATAAAGATTCTGAGGGTGATCCTCATATTAAAAGTAAACGGAGACAAATTGCCCAAGAAATTGCTTATCAAGACGGCCCTCAAGCAACAAAAAGGGCACGGGCAGTTGTGACAAACCCCACTCACATTGCTGTCGCTGTAGAATATGATGCAGATAATGAGCCTGCCCCAAAAATTGTGACTATGGGTTTAGATAGAGTTGCTGAAGAAATTATTAAAATAGCTGTGGACAATGAAATTCCTGTTATGCGAAATGTGGATTTAGCGCAGTTATTGTACTATAAAGGAAATACTGGGGATTACATCCCAGAAGATGCTTATGAAGCCATTGCAGAGATCTTAAAATGGATAGCAAATTTGGAAGAAAAAGAGAAAAAAGAAGAAAAACTGGAGATCTTTAAATAATGAGTGCTTTATTAGATAGGTTAATGGGCTTTTTTGGTAAGTCAAAACTATTAGGTTCGATAGGTAGATCCAGTGATCTTATGCTTGCATTCATGGTGTTTGTGATCATAGCTATGATCATTATTCCCCTCCCTCCTGAAGTTTTAGACATTTTGATCTCTATAAATCTTACCGCTTCATTAATCCTTGTGATGGTGGCTCTCTACATTTCTAAAGCAACTCAACTTTCTTCTTTCCCTTCCATACTCTTGATGACAACCCTCTTGCGTCTAGGTATTGAAATTTCTGCATCACGTCAAATTCTTTTACACGCCTATGCAGGGGATGTCATTTATGCCTTTGCAAGCTTAGTTGTCGGAGGAAACTTTGTTGTTGGGGGAATTGTCTTTTTAATTATTACTATTGTTCAGTTTATCGTTGTTACAAAAGGTGCTGAAAGGGTTGCTGAGGTTGCCGCACGATTTACCCTTGATGCCATGCCTGGAAAACAAATGAGTATTGATGCCGATATGCGCTCTGGAATGATTGATTCAAACCAAGCAAGACAGCTTCGTTTGAATTTACAAAAAGAGAGCCAGCTTTATGGAGCTATGGACGGAGCGATGAAATTTGTTAAGGGGGATGTGATCGCTGGAATTATCATCGCCCTCATTAACATTATTGGAGGCTTAGTTATTGGAATCACAATGCATGGCATGTCTGCCATGCAAGCTGCTCACACCTATTCTCTTCTTTCAATTGGTAGTGGGTTAGTTTCTCAAATCCCCTCTTTAATCATCTCTTTAACTGCAGGTATTGTAACAACGCGTGTCTCCTCAGATGACAAATCTAACGTCGGAAGAGATATCTCCTCACAACTTGCTCAACACCCTAAAGGGTTATTAATTGCTGGAGGGATGACCTTAGCTATTGCTATGGTCCCAGCCTTCCCTACTTTACTCTTTATCTGCATCTCTGCTCTGCTTTTTGGATTTGGTGCTACTAAAATGATGTCGATGAAAAGGCAGGCAAGCCTTGTTGCAGCTGGAACTGGATCGGTTATGCAAACTGGAACTGATGGTTCTACTGTCATTCGAGGGGGGGGAGATGAATTTACCCTTACCCTTCCTGTCATTTTAGAAACAGGCCCTTATGTTGCTGAGCTTGTCAAAAAAGATCGAGAGGGGGGAAAATTCATTGAAGAAAAAATCCCAAAAATGCGGGCTGCACTTTATCAAGACCTCGGCTTAAGATTTCCTGGCGTCCATGTTCGCACAGATGCCCCAACCTTAGATCCAGATGAATATTGCATCTACTTAAACGAAGTCCCTTTAATGCGGGGAAAAATTATTAAGGACCATGTCCTTACCCCCGAAACAGAGCAAAACCTTCAAAGATATAATATTCCTTTCACAAAATCAAAAAATATTATGAATCAACCCGCTATCTGGGTAAGTAAAGAGTACAAGACCATTTTGGATAAGTCAGGGATAAAATATTGGGAAATTTTAGATGTGGTCATCCTTCACCTTTCCTATTTCTATAGACAATATGCAAGCGAGTTTTTAGGGATCCAAGAGGTTCGAGCTATTTTAGAGTATATTGAAAAAAGCTTCCCTGACCTTGTTAAAGAAGTTTCTCGCCTTGTCCCCTTACAAAAGCTTACCGATATTTTTAGGCGGCTTATTCAAGAACAGGTCTCTATTAAAGACTTACGCACTATTTTAGAAGCTTTAGGCGAGTGGGCTCAATCAGAGAAGGATCCTATTCTTTTAACCGAATATATACGATCCTCAATGAAGCGCTATTTAAGTTATAAATACTCTAAAGGACAGTCGATCCTCCCTGTATACCTACTTGAACCTGAAATTGAGGACATGGTTCGTGGGGCAATCACTGAAACTTCCTCCGGTTCTTATTTAAGACTTGATTCAGATTCCATACAGCTTATCCTTCAAGCCATTAGAAACGTTGTAAAACCCACCCCTGCTGGAACCCTCTCCCCTGTTGTTTTAACAGCTATTGATGTAAGGCGATTTGTTAAAAAACTCATCGAAGGAGAATTTCCTGATTTTGCTGTTCTTTCAACCCAAGAAATTGTCTCAGAGATTCGTATTCAACCACTTGGAAAAATTCAGTTGAGCTAAAAAGATCTTTAAAATAATCTTTCTCTTTCCTATCGTTAAGTTAATAATGAATACAACACCTATTTATCAGGGATTTTATGTCAAGTGACCCTCATATTTCATCTGTTAATCACTCTCAAATAAGTGCTCAAGCCTCTCAAGCTAAAGGGGAGGAATTAGAAGCTGAAGTCCTTGGTGAAGAACGCTCTATGCTTGAAAATGTTGAAACAGGGCTATTTCCAAATCTTACAAGAGACTTTGAAAAACTTGATAAAAAGGTTACCGCTCAAAATGCACCTCCTACTGAAAAGGTGAAAATGGATGAGGATCAGCTGATTGATGATGTGACTAAAGCGGCTAAAGAATTTGAACAAAATCACCCTGAAATGAATCACCAAGCCCTTCTTGGTTTAAAAGCCGGGATAAACGACGAGGATAGTGCTGAAGCAATTCTTGCTAAAGTTCTTAAGTTTTACAAAGATGAATACTTAGCTGATGAAGCGCTCAAATTTTTACAGGCAACAACTAACCCAAATATAAATTTGGGTAAAAACATTCTTTTAGCAAGAAACCTCCTTAATGAGCGGTATGGTAAACAGGTGCGTGCGGGTAAAAACATCAATGAAGCAGCTCAAGAGTTTTCAAAAAAGGGGTTAGGGACCACCACCTCTTTACGCCAATTATATAAAGAGATTACCGGTGATCCAAAAGAGCCGGCAACTTTATTTGAGGAGCTTTCTTTAACCTATAGTTTTGAAAAAATGAAACCGGTTTTATCTTTTATCCTTCATTCTCTTGGAAGTGATATGAAGTCAAAAGGCCCTTCTATTTCCAAACAAGAGCTTGCCCGTTTATTTGCTGAGGCAAGAACAATGCAAGCGATCTTAGGGATCTATAGATTTTTTCATGGGAGAATGGGGATGATTAAAGAGCAGTTTTTAAGAGAAAATCTTGCATACCCTGATCGACTTGACTTTGAATACTTAGCAAAATTTTTTACAAAATACATTCAAGAAAGATACCCCTCCCCTGATAAAGTCCTTAAACTTGCAAACGATCTGGGGTTGCAAGCTGAAATTGTGGCTCAAATTATTATCTTTACCTGCTATCGAGATGCCCTTCGAGGGGTGGCTCCTAAAGTCTTTCGAAATAATAAACATAGAGAAGAGTTGCTCATGGCTATATTGGAAGCTATCAGTGAATTAGATGATCAACTCGAAGAGGAAGAAGAGGAAGAAGAAGAGGAAGAAGAAGAGGAAGAAGAAGAGGAAGAAGACAATGAAATATAAGAGCTTAATTCAACAACTTTCTGATAGACTTAAAAAACAGATCTATCCAAACCTTCATAATGTCGTTGTTCTATTTATTGAAAACTCTGTAAAGGTTCATATAGACCTTGATCCAACAGAAGAGTATTTAATTATTGGAGCTTTTATTGGAGATCTTCCCCCTGGTAAATTTAGAGAACATATTTTAAAAGATGCCCTTAAATCCAACTTTTCACTCCAAAAAAATAAAGGGATTTTGTCTTACATTGGAAAAGAAAACACTTTAACAGTGCACACAAAACTTCTCCTTGAAAAAACCACTATTGACTCTCTTATGCAGTGTTTAAAAGATCTGACTAAACGGGCTCAATCTTGGCAAGAGGCCTTTGAAGAGGGCAAATCCTCCCCAGCAGATGAAATTCCAAAAAGCACTCATCGAAAAAAAGGATCGATCTTTGGATTTTAAAGAAAGGATCAAAAGCAGTTCTTTGAACAAAGTATGGGAGAAAATTGGGGTCTTTCCTCACCATGGGATCAATACCCCTTTATTTTCGCTCCATTCAAAAAACAGTTGTGGAATAGGGGAATTTTTAGATCTACAGCTGTTGATTGACTTTTGTCATTTAACCCATTTAGATATTATTCAACTTCTACCCCTTAATGATAGCGGCTCAGAAACAAGCCCTTATAATGCCCTTTCTTCAAAAGCACTAAATCCCATTTACCTCTCTTTACACGCTTTACCCTATTGTAAAAGTGATGAAGCCCTGATCTATCATTTAAAAGGGTTTAAAAAGTATACTCACCTTCAAAGGGTTCCCTACAATGCCATCCTTTCTGCAAAAATGGAATTTTTATCCCTTTACTATCATCGTTACTTTCAAATATATGAAAAAAGTCCCCCTTATCTAAAATTTCTCAAAGAAAATCAATGGGTCTATGATTATGGACTCTTTAAAGCTTTAAAAGAAGAGTATTGTCATAAAAAATGGTCGCTATGGAAAAAAAGGGATCAAAAACCCTCTCTACGACTTAAAAAAGAGCTTATCCGCAAAAAAAGAGATCGGGTCGATTTTTTTATCTTTTTACAATTTCTTGCCTTTTCTCAATTTGATGAGGTTAAAACCTATGCTGAAAAAAAAGGGGTATTTATAAAGGGGGATATCCCTATTTTAGTGAGCCCAGAAAGTGTTGATGTGTGGGCAGGAAGAAATGATTTCAATTTAAATTACACAGCGGGGGCTCCAAAGGATACAATGTGCCCTCAAGGGCAAAATTGGGGCTTTCCCATTTACAATTGGTCGGCTATTGAATTTTCTGATTATCGCTTTTGGAAAGAGCGTTTAAGGATTGCCAGTAGATTGTATGACCTTTATAGAGTTGACCACATTATTGGTTTATTCAGTATTTTTGCCATCCCTAAAGATGCGCCGGTAGATAAGGGGGCTTACCAACCCTTAGATCTTCACCTCTCACTGATTCAGGGAAGTTCCATCCTAAAAAAATTGATCTCCTTTAGCCCAATGCTCCCTATAGGAGAGGATCTTGGATTGGTTAGAGAGGGGATAAAAGAGAGTATGGCTCAAGAAGCTATTGCTGGAACAAAAATTCCCCGTTGGGAAAAAAAGGGGGATCAGTTTATTGATAAACATTTTTATCCTCCTATTAGTTTAACCACTGTCTCCACCCATGACAGTGAAACTCTCACTCAATGGTGGAATAATTCTCCAAATGAGGCAAAGCTTTTTGCTGAATCTTTAGGGCTGATCTATAACCCTCACCTTTCATTTTCACTCCGTTTTGAGATCTTAAAGCACAGCCACCGTTCTGCATCTTTATTTCATATCAATCTTTTATCTGAATATTTAGCCCTTTTTGAAGAGCTTGTCTCTGCTTTGCCGGATGAGGAAAGGATCAACAGACCCGGCTTTATCCTCCCCTCAAATTGGTGTTATAAAACTAGACCCTCTTTAGAAACTCTTTTAGACCATACTGATTTGAAAAACACCCTTAAAAAGATGGTGGCTTAAAATTTTCTTTTTCATAAGTCGCTCTTAGTATACTATTTTTTTATGAAGCAATGGTTTTTTCTTTTCCTTTTTTACACCCTCACATTAGTGGGTAAAAGTGCAGAAATTGAAACTTTATATAGCCGTTTAGACCCACAATCTCTATCTAAGCTATTTGCCTTTTATCACCTTTACCCTGATACCGAAGAGGGAAAACAGGGGCTAAGTAAAGCCTTTGGTCTCATTAATAAACACAGATCCTCCCCTATTGATTTTCAAACAATCCCTTTATGCAAACAAATGGATGTAGAATCATTTGTTTCTACCTTTACAAAACAGCCTGAAGAAAAACAGATCCTCCTTTCCTCTGAAGAAATTCACTTTATAGATAAAATTTCTAGTCATCTAAAACACTTACACCTATTTGGGCATAATGCAACAACCACAGAACAGCTCCTTTGTCTCCCCTCTGAAGAAATAGATATTGCAAGAGCCGTATTTTTAGCCCAATTTGGAGCCGATCAATTAGATCTAATAAAAAGTTACGAAGCAAGTCTTGATCTGTTTGCCCTTTGCATTTTAGGTCGGCTTGATAAAAACCCTTCTCCACGTGATATCATTGAAAAAATATCCTATTTTGTCTTCTATGAAATGATGTTTCGATTCCCCCCCCACTCTTTGTGGATTAACGATGTCGATCAATACACATATCTTCCTTCTATTTTAGATAGCCATCATGGGGTCTGTCTTGGAGTCTCTATCCTTTACTTAAGTTTAGCACAAAGATTGGGCGTTTCTTTAGATATTTACACCCCTCCAGGTCATATTTACCTAGGACATACCACACTTGAAGATGGATTAAATATCGAAACAACAGCTCGAGGGATTCACATCCCGACAAAACACTACTTAAGCATTCAAACAAAACACGTTCAAAAAAGAACCCTAAAAGAGGTGGTTGGGATGCACCACTTTAATGCTGCAGCTTCTTTGTGGCAGACAAAAAATTATCCAAAGGCTATTGATGAATATCAAAAGGCTTTAGCCTTTATTCCAAATGACCCTCTTACTGAATCATTGCTTGCTTTTAACTACCTTCTTAGTGGTGAAAAGAAAAAGGGAGAAGCCTTATTAAAAAAAATAAAAGATGTCCGATGTGAGGGTTCAATCCTAAAAAATACTTTAATTGAAGATTATCTTTTAGGAAACTGTGATGAAAAAGGGATTGCCCTAATTTATGACCAAGTGGATGAATCAAGGGAGTCTATCCTTAAAAAGCAAGGGGCGTTAAAAACCTATCTACATGCTTTTCCAAAATTTAGAGAGGGCCTTTTTCACCTTGCAACCACTTTTCTACAACTTGGACGTAAAAAAGAGGCTTTAGAAGTCCTAACTTCTTATCATAACCTCTATCCCTTAAACCCTATTGTTGAATATTATCTAACTCATCTACATTTTGTAAGATTAAATCCAACACAAGCAAAACGCCATTTTAAAGGGCTTGAATCTATTCTAAACGAAGAAAATCATCACCCCGATTGTATAAAGGAGCTTAAAATGCTTCTTAAAACAGATTCTTTACTCTAATCTTCGTGCTGAAACAGTCACTTTTGTCGCAAGATTTGTGATTTTAAAAGGGTAATTCATCCCTTGAGAATCCTTTTCTTTCACAATTTTGATCCGTGCTGGTCCTAACCATCCTGAGCTATAAATTCTCCCCTCTTCATTAATTTCCCACTTTGACAAATCTTTTAAAACAATAATTGCCCCCCCTTCTAAAACTTCACTTAATTGATTATAGGGTTTAAATGGTAGGTTATTTAACCGTTCATTTTCTTGTTGCGCAATCTGTTCTAGAGTCACTTTTTCATCCTCTTTAGAGGGTTGCTTTGTTATAGCTATTTCTGCTGGAGTGGCAAGAAGAAGGGAATATAAGGAAAGTAGAATCATATCCTCAACATAGTGAAAAAAAGACTTAAAAACAACTTGATTTTTTAAAATATTCGTGTATGTAGAAATTAGATCTGTGAAAAGGGAAATTGTATGCCAATAAGTGCAAAAACAAGAAGAACGTGGAAAAGGGCTTTAAAGAAAACCCCCACCCTCCTTCTTAAAGAAAATTCCGATCAAAAAATTGAAAAAACCCTTTACAGAGAAAAACAGGCCCTTTTAATTACTTATAAAAAAGATATGACTCTAAAAGATCTTTCGTTCATAAAAAGATCTGTCGATTTTCTTTGTGATGGAGATCTACCTTTTTCTAGACTCCATTCCTTTGATCGAACAAAAGAGGGCTATAGCGCCATCTGGTCCTTTTGCGAGGGAAAAATTAAAGAAAAATGGTCCATTAAAGAGTTTCAACAATTTGGAGAGTTCTTAGGAAAAATGCATCTGCTATCAAGAATGTATGAAGAGCCATATTTAGGAAAACCTCCACTTCTTTTCTCTTTAAGAGAAAAGTATGAAGAACTAAAAGAGTCTATTCCCATCTCTTTTGATTTGATCCCCACACTTATAAAGACAATAGAAGAAAAATGGCCCATTTTTTTGCCTACAGGATTAGTCCATACTGATCTTTTTCCCACAAATATCCTTTTTAAAGAAGATAAAATTTCTGGCATTTTGCAAAATCACCAATTTCAAATAGATGTTCTCCTCTATGACCTTACATATGTCATCAAAGCCCTTTACCTTTCTTCCTGCACTGACAAAGAGGAAAAAAGCGAAGCTTTTTTCAATGCCTATACTCAACACTTACCGTTAAGTTCTCAAGAATTTCAATCTCTTAGCGTATTAACTGCAGCAAAACTTTTGCATACCTCCCTTTTTTTAATTGAAAAGCACCTTTATGATGTCACTTATTGTCAAACACACCTTAACAGCGCTGCGATTTCTCTGATTCATGCAGAAAAAGCTCTCCTTCTATTTCTAAAATAATGTACAATCAGGGGACTTATGTCCAAAGAGTTTAAAACATCCCTCCTTCCCGTATTTTCCCTCACCCTCATTATGATAGGGGTAAGTTTTTTTGAAACCTTTGTTTCACTTCGCCTTTCTCTACAACAATTCCACGGTTTTATCGCTGCCCTTATTTACTCCTCTTACTATGCAGGGATGGTTATTGGAGGACTTTTTTTTGAAAAAGTGATTCAAAAGTTAAGTCATGGCCATACCTTTATTTTTTGTGCTGCAACTATTTCAGCAATTATTTCTCTCCAAAGTTTTACCTCTCCCCACGTTATATGGATTGCTTTTCGTCTACTTTCCGGAATGATGGTTGCAGGGGTATTTATATCGATTGAAAGTTGGTTACTCCTTCTTTTTCCAACTTCTAGAGGAATTGCCTTAGCCTTTTACATGATTGGCCTCTACATTGCAAACTCTTTAGGTCAATTTGGGATTTCTGCTGTCCCTTTGCAAAGTCACCACCCTTTTAGCCTCATCCTTATTTTCACCACTGTTTCTATTATCCCCATCTGCTTTATCAAAAATGCCTCCCCTTTACTTGAGGAATCCAGATACTTAAGTGTGTTTAAACTCTACACAAAAACCCCCCTTGGATTTTTAGGAAATTTAACATCGGGATTAATTTTAGGGGCTTTTTATACTATAGGCCCGCTGTGTGCAAAAGCGTCTAATTTTAAAATGATTGAAATCTCATCCTATATGGCAATCACCATTTTTGGGGGAATGCTTATGCAATGGCCTATGGGTAAACTTTCCGATACTATTAAAAGAACCTACGTCATAAGGCTTATTTGCTTTATGATCATCGCCTACTCCCTTCTAGCTATTGTTGTTTTAAAAAGCTCTTTTATTCTACAACTTCTTGTTCAATTTTTATTTGGCGGAATGATTTTTACCCTATACCCTGTATGTATTACCTATTGCTGTGACTTTTTATCTGAAAGGGATATCACATCGGTTGCTGCTGCTGGGATTGTCAATTACGGACTGGGAAGTATTTTTGGACCGGCCATTGCCCTTCTTTTTTTAAAACTTATCGGAGCAAGTGGCTTTTACATCTACACAGCTATTTTAGGAATTACCCTCCTCTTGTTTTCTTTTTTTCAAAAAAAGTCTATTGATAAAAGATCGGAAAAAGTGTAAAAAAAAATTTTTACACTTAAATGGTTTCGCCCTATTTATGGAAGAGTATGATGCAATTATTATTGGCTCAGGACCCTCTGGACAAAAGGCAGCTATGGCTTCTAAAAAAATGGGTAAAAAAGTGGCCCTCATTGAAGAATGGGATTTTGGAGGATCCTCTTTGCACAGTGGGACAATTCCCTCTAAAACACTAAGAGAGGCGATTGTTGAATTGACAAATTACCAACAAAGGCATTTTTATTCACATACAAACTCCCTTTGTGCCAAACAAAAAATATCGATGTCTGATCTTTGTAAACGCATTGATTGGGTCAAAGAGAAAATACAACAAACCCTTTTAAAGCAACTGACAAAAAACGGTATCGATCTATTTTTAGGTCGAGCCTCCTTTATCAATCCCCATGTGGTAGAAATTGAAGAAAAGGGGGGCAAAACAAGGTCTATAAGAGGTGAAAAGATCTTTATTGCTACTGGTTCTATCCCAAGAAAGCCAAAAAATATCCCTTTTGACGGGGATAAAATTCTTACCTCCACCGATTTTCTTTCGATGAAAGCCATCCCAAAATCTTTAATTGTTATTGGAGCAGGGGTCATTGGTTGTGAATATGCAAGTATGATGTCTGTTTTAGGGGTTGAAGTGACCCTCATTGATAAAAACAAACGGATTCTATCTTTTTTAGATCAAGAGATTGGATCCCACCTTCAGATCTCTTTAGAAGAGCATCAATTGAAATTCATTCGTGAAAAAGACTACACACACATTACTGTTGAAAAGGATCTTGTTGAGGTCACTTTTTCTGATGGAACGACAATTTCTGCAGAAAAAGTCCTTGTTGCTGCTGGAAGAAAGGCTCATATTTCTCATTTAAAGATTGAAAACGCAGGGTTAACAGTGACAGATAAAGGGTATGTAGAGGTTTCAAAGAATTTTCAAACAAAAGTTCCAAATATCTATGCAGTGGGCGATGTGATTGGAGGCCCTTGTCTATCGTCAACAAGCTATATTCAAGGATCCTATGCTGCCGATTGTGCCTTTTCAAACAATGTCTGCAAACAGATGCCTTTATATCCTTATGGAATTTATACCCTTCCAGAAATTTCCTATATAGGGGAGACAGAAGAGACTTTAAAAGAAAAAAATATCCCTTATGAAGTAGGTCGAGCCTATTATTACGAAATATCTCGCTCTATTATTAGTGGTACACAGACAGGTGTGTGCAAATTGCTCTTTCACAGAAAAAATTTTACCCTCCTTGGAGCCCATATTATTGGGACAGGAGCTGTAGAAATTATCCATATCGCACAACTTGCGATTTCATTAAATGCCAAAATCCATTATTTTGTAGATCATGTTTTCAATTTTCCGACATATGCGGAGATGTATGCAATTGCTGCACGCAACGGGATCAACAAAGTGCTTGTTAAGGAAAAAGAATTACAGAAGGGAAAAAGAGTATGACAATATATAACATTTTTGATTATGCAGAGGGAAATGATGTGGATGGATCTAATCCAACATCAAAAAATTCAGAAAATTATATTCAAGATCCAAGCTCAAAAAAGGATAAATTTCTATCTGCTTTTTTTGCACGGATATTTTTTCTATGCCTTTTATGTGCAGATCTTTGTTGGGGAGCTTTTTCCCTCCTTTTACTCTCTGCTAAACTTTTGTTATCCATCCTTTCGGCCTTCAAAATTCCATTTCTTACACACTCTCTTAAAAAAAGCTTTCTTGCTGTAAAACGAGCCTTAGTCTGCTCTATTGCTCTTACTATAGCTATCATCTCCCCTGCCCTTGGGATCATGTTCTCCTGCATGTATTTTATCATGTACGATAAAAAAGGGGTCGATGAGATTGTCCCCTCCTCATTAAAATCCCATTTTAAAGAAATTCTCCCTAGCTCCCCTTTTGCTTAACCTTTTTTAAACAGTTCCAAAAAAGAGGTTGCCTTAAAAAAATGGGCAAACAGAAGGGTTAACATTCCAAAAATAGATGCAAGGGAACCAAAGTGAATCAACTGAGCGGTAAAGTCCCGTGTTAAGAAAATGTCTTTTTCCCCCATCAAAAGGGCAAGGGTTGGATCATTAAATAAAGTGTTGCCAATATAGGCAGTGATTACCCCACCACAGAGAGCTGAAACAACAATTTTTATAAAATTTATCCCTAGCACTTTTTCTATTTTTAGCTTTTTACTAAGAAAAATGACATTGATATAGGCAGTAATTGTTGTAGAAAAGGCAATCGATGAGGGGCCTAAGTTGAAAAAGGCAATGAGGATAGCGTTGATCACTACATTGACTATAACAGAGATTAAAGAACCGATCATGGGGGTTTTATAATCCCCCCGAGCACAAAAAGCTGGGGCCATTAAAAGGATAAAGGCAGAAGGGACAAGACCCATTGCATAACCCCAAAGGGATAAGGTTGTCTCACAAACAGCACTTTGATTAAACTCTCCCCTTCCAAATAAAAGATTAATAGAACAAAGGCCTAAAACCCCTATGGCAATTGTTCCCGGAACTAAAAGGGTATAGCTTTTTTCAATCCCATATGCAATCAGCAAACGGTATTGATCTATATTACCATTTTTAATAGCTCTTGATAAAGGGGGCAATAAAGCTGATGAAATGGCAATTGCAAAAACCCCTATCGGGAGTTGATAGACCCTTTGGGCATAATTAAGAAAGGAGGGGCCTGATAATGATACCCACCTTGCCATTAAAAGATCTAAAGCGCTATTGATTTGAGTGGCCGCTACCCCAATCACTCCGAAAATAACTGGGACTACCATCAACGCCAATTCTCTGCTAAAAAGGGTGGGAGAGCACCACTGTTTGAAATTCATTTTCGAAAAAATGATCTTTTTTAGAGGAATAAGGGTGAATAAAAATTGTAGGGCAAAGGCAGCCACAATCACTACAGATAATCCCCTCATAGCAAAAAGGGGGTCCCATTTTTTAAGGCCCCAAAGAGAGACAATCCAAAGAGTGTTAAATGCCACAGGGACCACCCCCGGAATAAAAAAAATACGTTCACATTGAAGAAGGGCGATCACAACTCCAAACAAACAGATAAAAAAAAGTCCAGGGAGCTGAATCATTGTTAAAAGGAGGGTTTCAGATACTTGAGGGGAAAACGTCCCTAAATAATAAAGGGGACAAACAACCGCTTCAATTAAAACAATGATTGCAGTCAAAAGTAACGCTATTGACCAAAAAAGATCCCTAAAGAAAATGGCACCACAATGGGGGTCTACTTTCCTTTTCTCCTCAAAAAATGGGACAAATCCATTCATTAAAGCCCCCTCCCCAAAAAGCCTTCTAAGGAGATTAGAAAGGCGAAAGGCAATTAAAAAAGTAGAGACAGCTGGCGATGCCCCAAAACAAAAGGCCATCGATAAATCACGAGCCATTCCAGTAATTCGACTCATAAAGGTCCCTGTTAAAAAATATAAAGCCCCTTTTGCAATCGATCTTTTTGTGTCTGCTATTTCCATAACTGGATGATAGTACATACTTCTTAAAATAAAAAGCTTGTTTTTTTGAACTAAAAATGGTATCCTTTGCTTCAAATTTTTATGGAGAATACTCATGTCAAGAATGTGCGAAGTAACAAAAAAAAGATTTGGCAAAGGAAAGATGTACAACACTCGTGGTATTGCCAAGTATAAAGGTGGAATTGGTTTAAACATCACAGGTTCATCAAAAAGACAACACAGAATTAATCTTTTTAAACAAAGGTTTTGGTCCCCAGAAGAAAGTCGATTTATCACTTTAAAACTCACCGCTCATGCTTTTAGAATTATTGACAAAGTGGGTATTGATAAAGTCCTTCGAAGAATGAAAAAAAGAGACAGCCAGAAGGCTTCTGTCTAAGGGTACGTTCTTTTCTTTATAAAGAAATTTTTTATACCCCTCCTTCTTTTATGGGCGGGGTTAGTTTTTTCATATATTTACTTTTCACTCACCTTTCATACTTTAAGCGAAAAAAGGCCCATAGTTGCTTATTTTGAAGAGTCTAATGATGATTTAAAATATATTTTCTGCTCTTTACTAAAGAAGGCAAAAAAAAGCCTTTTTTTATCTTCCTTTGGCCTTACTGATAGAGATATTTTAGCTATTTTAAGAAAAAAAAAGGGGGAAGGGGTAAAAATCACCCTTCATAATTCAAAAAAGGAAAGGGCAAAGCGACCAAAAATTTCTGGACTTGCCCACAAAAAAATTCTTATTATAGATGAACAAGAAATCTATATTGGGACAGCCAACTGTTCAAAGCCCTCCCTTTCCTTTCAAGGAAATCAACTTTTTGGTTTTAGAAACCCCCATTTGACTCAAGCAGTTTTAAATAATGAATCGTATGAAGAAGAAGGGTTTTCTTATTTTGTCCTTCCAAAAGATAAACAAAGGGCTTTAAAAAGACTTTTACAAGAAATTCAAGGGGCAAAAAAAAGGATCACACTGATGATGTATGCCCTTTCTCACCCCAAGATCATAGAAGAGCTCCTTAATGCACATAATCGAGGGGTACACATTGAGCTTTATTTAGATCGGTCCATGATCCATGGTTCATGTAAAGAAATGGTACATATCCTTAAAAAGGGGGGGATTAAGATTGCCTATCGAATTAAACCCGGCCTTTGCCATCATAAGTCGGCTTTAATCGACAACACCTATATCTTTGGGTCTGTAAACTGGTCTAAAGCAGGTTTTACTAAAAATGAAGAGACCTTAATTGTGATCTCTAATCTCTCTGATGAACTCTTAGGACAGATTTCTAGATTTATTTCTGATTTAAACTACTATTCAAATAAACTCTAATGTGCATAATAGATCTATGCTCAATTCTATTTTTTCTATTGCTTTTACCCTCTTTCTCCTTATGGATGCTTTTGGTAACATCCCCATCTATCTTTCGATTTTAAAAGATATTGAAAAAAAAAGAAAACTTGTCATTATTTTTCGTGAGATGGTTGTATCTTTAACCCTCATTATCTTTTTTGCCTTTTTTGGAGACAGCTTTTTTAATTTTCTTGGAATTTCAGCAAAATCGATGCAAATTTCAGGGGGAATTGTCCTATTTATTGTGGGACTAAATATGATTTTTCCAAAAAAAGAAGCAGACAATTCTTACGGAGTGCAAGGGGAACCTTTTATTTTTCCACTTGCTGTCCCCCTTGTCGCAGGGCCTGCCGTTCTTGCTGCTGTGATGATTTATTCGCGTCAAATGGTTCAAGAAGTGATCCTTATTTCAGCAATTGTCATTGCATGGGCAGCAACCACTATCATCTTATTACTTGCTGGAAAACTCTCCCAATGGATTGATAAACGCAGTTTACAAGCCTTAGAACGTTTAATGGGCCTTATCCTTTTAATGATTGCCATAGAAATGGTCCTTAAAGGGTGGCACTGTGCCTACTGATTCAAACTCTATTTGAGTGTTAAAATGCTCTACAAAGTAAGAATTTCATACCCATCAGAGGTCACAAGGATTGTATGCTCCCATTGAGCTGAAGCTCTTCCATCCACTGTTTTTGCTGTCCACTTGTCCTCTTTGTCAATTTCTCCATGGGGCAACCCTGCATTGATCATTGGCTCAATAGTAAAAGTCATCCCCTCTTCTAGTGGGGTCTTGTTAGTATTGCGATGATGACAAATTTGTGGCTCTTCATGAAATTTTAACCCAACGCCATGAGCAACAAATTGATAGACAACTGAGCACCCATGTGCTTCGGCAATATCAGAGATGCACTCTCCAATTTTGTAGATTTCAAGATGAGGCTTTACAAGAGCTATCGATTCCATCAAACATTTTTTTGCAACATCGACAACATGTTGCTTTTCTTTACTTACCTCACCGATTGTAACCATAGCGCTGCAATCTCCGTAGTAACCATGTAAAATTGAAGTGGTATCAATATTTAGAATATCTCCCTCTTGAAGGGGTCGATCATTTGGAATTCCATGACAGATGACATCGTTAAGAGAAGTGCAAATGGCTGCAGGAAAAGGGGGGCTTCCATACCCAAGAGTTGCAGGAATGGCTCCAGCTTCCTTATTGAGTTTAATAGCAAGGGAATTAAGCTCTTTTGTTGTGACCCCAACCTTTGCAGCCTTACAAAGCTCTCTTAGAATTGAAGCAGAGAGCCTACAACTTTTCCTTATTCCATTAATTTCTTGGGGGGTTTTCAATAGGATGTTATAGGTTTTTTTATAACGAGCCCTTTTTTCTTCTAAAGAAAGCTGTGCTGAAATTTCTGGATAATGGCATTTTTTCCATTTCTTCTCACTTCCGCACCAACATGGATCATTTCTTGAAATCATAGATAAAAAGTATAAAAGAATGGGTCTATATTTTCAATCCCTTTCCAAGGTCTAGCATAGAAATAGTTTTCTTTGAATCGACCTTCTTCTCCTTTTTCTCCCCTTTCCATACCTGCCATTTAAATGGCTTAGAAGGTTCTTCTAATTTTTCTTTTAATTCAGATAGCACTTTTTGAAGGTCCCCGTGTTGGTTTTTAAAAAAGTTAAGTTCTTCTAAAGTTTGATAAATTTGTCCTTTAGAGTACATTCCTAAAGTCCCTTCTTTCCCTTTTTCATCTTGCAATCGTTGAATTTCTTCTTGAAGTAGCTCAATTTTTTTAGTTTGGTCTTGTTGTTCTAAAAGTCTATTTGTCTCTTGTAAAAGGCTAATTTTATCAAGGTAAAGACTTTTTTCCTCTTGAAGGGCCTGAAATTCTCTCTCAAGGTGCTTTAGTCCTTCCAATTTTTTTACTAAAAAAAGATTTTCCCTTTTTACCTCTTCATCGCAACGTCTGTCTTGATCACACTTAAGTTTATCAAGAAGCTCATGTTTTTGTTTTGATAATGTTGCAGCCTCCTTATGAGTGACCTCAATAAGTTTTTCTAAAGCACGTATTTGCCCATGTTTTTCTTTTAAACTCTCTTTAGCTGTTTCAAGTTGTTCTTCAACTCCTAAGGCTTCAAGATTATGGGCGTCCCTTAAAGTCTCAAATCGCTGTTTCCACAAAGCCCTTTCCTTTTGATCTTCTAAGGTTGCCTTTTCATCGTTGTGATAAAAATCAATGACCTCTAAAGAAAGGTGATATCCCAAAACCAAAGAAAGGATCATAGATAAACTCCACCCTTTAGTCCAGATCGATTCATTTGAAAAGGTCATGATGAAAATAACGATATTAAAAAGTAAAGAGGAATAATAAAATAAAGAGGCAAATTTTTTTGTCGCAATTAAAAAGACCACAAAAGAGATCGTTCCCATCGAAAGGAGGATAGCCTCTTTTGGAGCTTTTAAAAATAAAAGGACAATGGATAAAAAAAGTACATTTAAAAGGGGAAAAAGCAAAAGCAATCGATAGCGTGCTTTTATAGGGGCAAAAACGTGTCTGATTATTTTTTCAATCATGTATAGATCCTAAATCATAAAATTCGAAGCTTTCTTTACGTTACCATTGATGTTTGTTTTGTGCAAACACTTCGAGCCCTTTTGTAATCATTATAAAGCCATCCTCAAATTGCTTTTTTCCAAAACTCTCATTAGGTGAGTGAATTCGGTCCTCTGAAAGCCCCATTCCAAGAAAAATACACTCCCCTTGAGAAACCTCTTTTAAGGTAGAAGCAATCGGTATAGAGCCTCCGTTATAGCCAAATTTACACTCTTTTAAAGTGATCTCTTCAATAATTTTTGCAAAGACTCTAGCTGTATAGTCTTTTAAAGATCCCCAATAGCTTTTGCCTCCGCCGCCAAAAAGAAATGAGACTTTCATCCCTTTTGGAGCCACTTTTAAAAAATGATCGGCAACTTTTTGTGCAACTTTTTCTGGATCTTGGCCAGCAACAAGTCTACAGGTGATTTTTGCTGTTACCTTTTTTGGAATAATAGTTTTTGAGCCCTCCCCTTGATACCCTCCAAAAATCCCATTCACTTCAAAGGTAGGTCTTATAGAGATGCTTTCTTGTAAACTGTAGCCCTCTTGTTTTCTAAAACAGTGTCCTCCTGTTTCCTTTTCAAAGACTTTTTTTGGAGTATCTAAATGAATCTGCCCCTTTTCCCCCTCTGTCAAAGGATCTATTCCGTCATAAAACCCAGCAATAGCAATATGCCCCTTTTCATCATAAACCGAGGCAATCATTTCACTGAGTGCTTGAATAGGGTTGTATAAAGCACCCCCATAGGAGCCTGAATGAACATCAAAGGATCCATTTGAAACCTCAACTTCTAAAGAGGTAATCCCCCTACAGCCTAAGGAAAGCACAGGAGTTGCATAGGATTTGATATCTGTGTCTACAATCCATACAGAATCTGCTTTGAGTCGATCCTGATATTTTTTTGCAATCGCTTCAAAACTTTTGCTCCCCACTTCCTCTTCCCCTTCAATCAGCACCTTTACATTGATTTTAGGGTGTTTATTTTTTTCATAAAACGCTTCTAAAGCACAGAGGGTATAAAAATGTTGTCCTTTATTATCTTCAGCACCCCGAGCATAAATCCTTCCCTCTCTTTCTTGAGGAGAAAAAGGTGGAGAAAGCCACTCATCTAATGGATCTGGGGGCTGAACATCATAATGGCCATAAATAAGAATTGTGGGAAACTCTGGATCAATCATTTTTTCTCCAAAAACCACTTTTTCTCCTTCTAACTCCCAAAAAGCAACCTCTAAACCAAGGTTTTGTAATTTCTTTTGAATAAAAGTGGCTCCCTTTAAAAGGTCCCCTTTATGCTTTGGATCGGCTGAGATCGTTGGAATAGAAAGATACTCCATAAACTCTTTAAAAATTCTTTCCTCATGGTCTTTAAACCAATGCTTATAGGACATTTACTCCCCCTCTATTATTTTTGCAGCCGTTTCTATCATATAAGATGCTAAATATTTGTCACCCTCATATTTCATTTCAACATCCATGGATCCATCTTCTTTTGGCTGACTACAGGTGATCAGAACATAACAGACTGTTCGTTCTTTTCTACTCCGTTTTAAAAAAGAGTCCACCTCCTTTTTTTCTAATTCATTATTTCCAAAAAGACCCTCTAATATCCGACTCATAGCCACCCTTTAGAAATTAAAATAACCTTTATGACAGATCCAAAGATAAAAGGCAAATGGACTTTTTTTTCACTAAAGAGTTGAGTATTTGCTATTTTAGAGTAAATCGTCTATACTGTAGTTAAAAAGAAGGGGGATTTATGCTCAAAAGAATTTTTCTATTTTTAAGTTTAAATATACTGATCATTGCTTCTGTATCCTTGTTATCTGAGATTTTTGGTCTAAAACCTTACATGACACATGCCGGTATCGATATTCAAGCCCTTGCCATGTTTTGTTTGGTTTGGGGCTGTACTGGATCTTTGATTTCCCTTCTTCTTTCAAAAAGGATGGCAAAATGGATGCTTGCTTTAAAAATAATAGATCCTAACCAAAGGATGAATCCTCTTGAAGAAAGAGTGTTTACAATTGTTAAAAAGCTTTCTATCAAACAACAGCTTTTATCCATCCCTGAAGTAGGGATATGGAGAAGTCAGCAAAGCAATGCATTTGCTACGGGAGCATCGAAAAACTCATCGTTAATAGCTGTCTCAAGCACCCTTTTAGAAACTCTTTCAGAAAGGGAACTAGAGGGTGTGATTGCTCATGAAATGGCCCACATCACAAATGGAGATATGGTTACAATGGCCCTTCTTCAAGGGTTAATAAACAGCTTTGTGATGTTTTTAAGTAGAATATTTGCTTATGGACTAAATAACGCTTTAAATAAAAATGATAAAAAAGGGTCATCGTACTTTTCCAATATGCTTTTTACCGTTTTTTTTGAAATGATTTTTCTTTCCTTGGGCTCATTACTTCTTTTCTTTGTTTCAAGAAAAAGAGAGTTTGCTGCAGACTATGGGGGGGCAAAATTGGTTGGAAAGGAAAAAATGATAGAAGCTTTACAATCCCTTGAAAGGCACTCTCATATTTCTAAAACAGAGTATGAAAATCAAAAAGGGTTAGCAGCAATGATGATATCTTCAACAAAAAGAGTCAGTCTTTCCAAGTTGTTTTCTACTCATCCCACAATTAAGGAAAGGATTGCTTCATTAGAATCGTATTCAGAAAATTCTTGGAAGATTGAGCAAGAGACGCGCACTTAAAAAAAACCTATTTAATCAGCAACAGCAAAAACCTTTCTTTTCAATTCTTCAATATTTGCGTTTTCTATAAACGATAAAAGGGATCTTTGCCAAAAGTGAAACCCTTTACTTTTCATTTCAACAATCGCATCGGATTTTTTCCACCCCTCAAAAACAATTCTATACATAGCACACATAAGACCGGTTCTATCTGTACCATGAAAGCAATGAACATATACAGGACATTGTACCTTTTTGAAAATTTTTAAAAAGTGAACTACAGAATCCTCTGTGGGATAAAAAGGAAAAATGGGAAGATGAATTGAGTGCATCTTCTCTTTTGTAAATTTTAAGATAGCCTTTTTATCCCGATTTCTCGCCCTAAGATTGACAACCACCCCAATTCCCTCCTTCATTAACTCTTCAAGCCCTTTTAAAGAAGGTTGCCCCCCTCTATACAAGGTGCTTTCTTTTACAGAAGTAAAATTAGGAATTGAATTTCCAAAAAAATACTGGCGAATATAAAAAATAAGAATTTTAGCCCCCCCGATGGATAAGGCCATTAATGAATCATAAAAAAATTTGAATGTCTTTTGCAGCATAGTAAAACGGTCTATTTTATCGAAATATTTAAGGATAGTCAATAACGATGTTCTATCGTTTGATTAATATTTTTCCTTTGTTTATACTTTGCCTTTTACCTATGGAAAATGATGTACAAAATACTTAAACATTCTTCAATAAAAGTTTTTTCATTAATGTTTGGGATTATTTTTTTATTGAATATGAATTACACAGTACTAAAAAGTGTAAGAAAGACATTAGCCATTGCTGATCTAGGCGGAAGTGCTGTATCCATTCCCCTTTTTGAACTCTTTGGGGTCCTTCCAGCAGCCATTTTTATGACGTGGTTTTTATCCAAAATATTGAAAAAATTTTCAATGAAAAAGGTTTTTTTCATCATCCTTTTTATCTTTATATTCTTCTTCATTTTTTTTGCTGGATTTGCTTATCCTAATCTTGTCTTACTTCAAACCATTGTTAAAACCCCTTTTTTAATGCAGTGTGCTTCGATGAGCTTTTATATTATGGGAGAACTATGGAAGCCTGCCCTTATTCAAATTCTTTTTCTAGGTCTTATTAATTTCAATTTATCTGTAGATCAAGCTAAGGGTATTTACCCCTCCTTAATGCTTGGGGCAAGCCTTGGAGCGATTTTTGCAGGTCCATTAACCATTTTTTGTAACTCCAAAGTGTTGTGGTCCCTTTTTCCCCTTGCAAAAAGTCATTGGAATCATTCCCTTATTTTAATGATGAGCCTTATCTTCCTTATAGGCCTTATTACAGCCTTTTTTTATAGCCATCTTTGTAGACATTTTACAGCAACAGGGATCACCTATGAAAAGGAAAAAAGTTTTTCTTTCAAAGAGGCCCTTCAATTCTTTTTAGAAACAAAATCCTTACGCTTGATGGGTTGGATTGTTTTTGCCGATTACATTGCCTATTCCCTTGCTGAAGTTCTTTTTCTACAGGTTTTAAAAGAGAAATACCCACTTCCTACCGACTACTGTACTTTTATGGGTTACCTCACCTTTTGGCATAGCTTACTCACTATTTTCTTTGCCCTCTTTATTGCCCCAATCCTCCTTAAAAAAATTCGATGGGTCACATGTGCCATCATCCTCCCTGTAGGACTTTTTTTGAGCGAAGGGATATTTTTCTTCTTTTTATGTAGTGAATCGCTAAGTTCTTCCCTTTTTGCCCTCAATCACGATCGCTGGTTAAACATCGTTGTTTTTCTCGGTGGAATGCTCTTTTGTGTTTGTAGAGCGGTAAAATATACTATCTTTGATCCATGTAAAGAGCTTGCTTTTGTATCCATGCCCCCAGCTTCTAAAATGAAAGGAAAATTAATTATTGATGGACTGTGTTCAAAATGTGGAAAAGGGATGAGTTCAGCTTCAACTATTGGTTTTGTTTCTATTGCTCAAAGTATTAGTGGAAGCTATTATATGGCCGCTATCTTTGCCTTATCTATTTGTTTAAGTCTAATTTTATCGACAACTAAACTAGGTGTTGAGCTAGAAAAAAGAGCTCTTCCTGTATAAATGAAGAGGGCAAAGACAACCTTACCCTCTACATATTTTTTTTACTCTTGAATGATTGTTTCATCTAAAGAAACTACAGCTTCATCACTTTTAGCTTTCTTTTTCTTTTCAATGATTCTGTCAGGGACAATTTCTAGAGAAATGGTGACCATGACCCCTTCAGGTAACTTAATAGGAACTGAATGCTTTCCTAAAGAACGAATTGGCAAATGAAGAACAACATGCTTTTTCTCAATGTTTATCCCTTCATTAAAGAGCATTTCAGCAATATCTTTTGCAGAAACTGAACCGTACATATGTCCATCTGAATCCACTTTTGATACTTTAGAAAAGGATTTTCCTTTAAGCTCATTAGCGATCTTTTCAGAGACAGCACGATCAATTTTTGCCTGCGCATCCCTTTCTTCTTTTAATCTATTTTGTGTCTTTACTGTTGCATAGGTTGCCAAAATAGCTTTCCCTTGTGGCAGTAAATAGTTGCGAGCAAAACCTGGGGCAACAAATGCTAACTCGCCTTTGCGTCCATGGTTTGTCACATCTTCTAATAATAATACGTGATATTTCATGTATACCCCTTAAGCTTCTGCGGATGCAAACGGCATAAGTGCTATACATCTTGCTCGTTTGATCGCTTTTGTTAATATTCTTTGTTGATTTGCTGTAACACCTGTGATTCTTCTTGGAAGAATTTTTCCACGCTCTGTTACAAATTGTTTTAAAAGTGCAACATCTTTGTAATCAATTTCATTTTCTCCAGCAACATTTAAAGGACTTTTGCGCCCTTTTGGAAACTGAAAGTTAGCTTTTGTTTTAATCATATTCTAATCCTTGAGTTATTCTTTAATTCTTGTTACTTCTGCAAACTCTATGACATCTGCTTCTGGCACACTTTCTACAACCACATACATAGAACGTAAAAGATCCTCATTTAAAGAGTTTTCTCTAATAAATTCATCCAGTGACTTTGCTAGTAGATCAAAATATAGGACATAAAAATGGCCCTCTCTTGCCGCTTTAATTGGATAGGCAAGTTTTTTTCTTCCCCAGTCTATCACTTTAAAAACCTGTCCACCCCCTTCAGCTATGACCCCTTTGATCTTTGCCAAAGCCTTTTCTTTAGCATCATCTGATAAGGATGTGCGTAGAATAAATATACCTTCGTATAGATTCTTTGTTGTATTATTTCTCATCTAATTTCTCCCTAGATCTTCATTTTGTTTTTCTTTGTGCTGACTTAACACCTTGTGTTGAATTTCAACGCTACATTTTTCCACAATTTCATCCATTTTCAAAAATTCACCTTGTGAGAAATGTTGTAAGACATAGTCAGCTAAATCCTCTGTAGTTTTTTCCCCTATTCCGATACGGAGTCTTAAGAAGTCTTGAGTCCCTAAGGCCTCCTCAATACTTTTAAGTCCGTTATGACCTTTTGCTGAGCCCCCTTTTTTTAACCCCACTTCCCCAAAAGGCAAGTAGGTTTCATCAGAAAGGACTAAAAGATGGTCAACTCTAATCTCATAATAGTCTAGACATTTTCTTACAGCATTTCCAGATAGGTTCATATAGGTAGTGGGGAGTAAAAAAAGAACTTTTCTTCCCTCAATAACCCCATGTCCTACATACCCATTGACCTGCTTCATTGGTTTAAAAACAACCCCATGTCTTTGGGCATAGTAAAAAACCACTAAAGCACCTACATTATGCCTTGTTTTTTCATACTCTATCCCAGGGTTGCCCAAACCAACAATTAAAAGAGATGTAGACTCTGTCATATTACTTCTTAGTCATCGATACAAGGACTTGCTTTTCATGAATGCAAAGCTTCATACTTGGGGTTAAAACAACATCTGAAACGCGAACCTGATCCCCAAGTCTTTTTGATGCCACATCGACAACAAAATGTTTAGGAAGTTCACTGACTAAACAGCGCGTTTTAACCGATCTTTTTACTTTTTTAATTTGAGCTCCTTGAGCTAAGGCTGCACACACTTCTGTCCCTTTTAAAACTACAGGGATATGAACTGTAATTTCATCTGTTTGTTTCACTTTTAAAAAGTCAATATGTAGAATGTCATAGGTTGTTTTATGATAACTAATATCTTTGATGAAGGCGGTAAATGTTTCACCCTCTAATGTCAATGTGAAGGCAACAGTTGCTAAACCCCCAGATTCAATATTTCGAAGATGCCCTTCAAATATTTTTTTCTCAAACTTTACTGAAACACTATTTCCAGTTTTATCATATACCACTGCTGGAATAAATCCCTGTCTTCTAAGAAGATTCACCCCTTTTCCACTTTCTCTTTTACTTAAAGTAATGTCCATAAACCACCTTTTATTCTACGCATTTGTTTTGAACAAATTTTCTAAAAAAAAGGAGGACCAATTGAAATTAACGAGAAAAAACTTCTCGACATAGAATTTCAAAGATAAGAGTTGTAGGGTTACAACTATGGGTCCTTCTGTTTCCAGAATACTTATCCTCTGTTTTCTAACTTAAAAAAAATAGGATCTATAGTCCCCGCTATTACAGCGCTTTAATCAAGTTAATTTTGGGGCGGCAGGATTCGAACCTACGCATGGCGGTACCAAAAACCGCTGCCTTACCGCTTGGCCACGCCCCAATTTATTTTGTCAAACAGCATAAAACTTTAAGAGTTTTTATGCAAGTGGGTTTTCTAGTTTTTTTAAATTAAAATAAATTGTATAAGTCAAAACATGAATATTACACATATTTCCTCTGAATTTAGCCCGTTTGCAAAAGAAGGGGGTTTAGGAGATGTCCTCCACGGTTTGTCCAAAGAACAAAAGAAAATGGGACATCAGGTGTGTGTTCTCCTTCCAAAGTATGATGTGATCCCTATGAAAATGTTTGATACATTAGAGATCTATGTACAGGATTTGTGGAGTTATGAAGATGGGATTGAATATCATAATAGTGTCTATAAAGGGACCTTTGAAGGGATAGATATTTTTTTAATAGAGGCCCACCACCCTGCCTATTACTTTAATAGAGGGCTTATTTATGGATCTATAAATGATGCGGAACGTTTTTTATACTTTTGTCGCGCCTCCATCCAATTTCTTATCCATAAAGGAGGATGCGATGTTCTTCATCTCCATGATTGGCCAACTTCGGCTGTTGCCCCCCTTATTCACCATTTAGCCCCTCAATTAAAACATCGAATCCAATCGATTATTTTTACCATTCATAATATCGAGCATCAAGGTAAAGTTCACCCTAAATACCTTTCAAGGGTTGGGTTAAATCCCGCTACCCTCCTTTCAAAAGAACGAATGCAAGATCCTCATGACAAGGAGATCATTAATTTGATGAAGGGGGGGATTGTCTATGCCGATCAAGTAGTTACTGTCTCAACAACCTATGCAAAGCAGATCCTTACCCCTGAATATGGGTGTGGGCTTGATTCTGTCGTAAGAGAGCACAAAGAAAAGCTGCATGGAATTTTAAACGGAATTGAAGTAAATACATGGGACCCTTTGACAGACCCACACATAAAAGAACATTTTCCATCAAATAGTACCTATATTCAGGAGATAGTTAGAAAAAAAGGTTTAAATAAAACAGCTCTTTTTAAAGAGTTAAACCTTCAACCCCAAGAACAAGGGCCCCTTATTATTTCAATCACAAGAATTGTAAGTCAAAAAAGTCCAGAGCTGATCCTTTACGCCCTTGAAAAAACAGCTGAGCTTGGGGGAAACTTTATCCTCCTTGGAAATGTGTTTGAAAAAGGGCTCGAAAGAAAATGTCTCTTGCTTAAAGAAAAATATCACTCACGAAAAAATGTATCAATACACCTTGAGTTTAGTGAAAAGCTGGCTCATCAACTTTTTGCAGCCGCTGACTGCATTTTTATTCCTTCAAAATTTGAGCCTTGTGGATTGACTCAAATGATCGGTATGAGATATGGAACCCTCCCTTTAGTTCGAAATACAGGGGGATTAAAAGACACAGTTACAGATATTGATCAACCTTGCCCTACAGGATTTGTTTTTGAAGAGCTAGATACTCCCTCAGTAGAAAAGATGTTAGAAAAGGTCTTTTATACCTATTGCTATGATCAAAAAAAATGGCACACAGTGATGCAAAATGGGCTAAATAAAGATTATAGTTGGGATAAGCCTTCAAAAAGCTACGAAAAAGTCTATACCCTTAAAGGTTTAAGCTCTTTGAAATAAGGGTGTAAGGAATAGACAATAAGGTCACACGATTTTGTTGTAAGGCACTATCGCTTGTTTGAACTCGAACATGAGAAAAAAATTGATCTAAGGGGGTTAAAAGCTGAAGAAGGGTCTCAAAAGCCTCTCTATAATTGCCTTTATCGGCATAAAGATGATAACGGACAACTGTTGCTTGTATCGCAGAATAGAGTTCTTTTTCTTGAGGTTCAATAAGGAGATTTTCTAAAACCACTCCCCCTTTAGACCCCTGAACAGAGCCTTTCATGCGCTTATAAATCTCCATGAATTGAGAAAATGAATGGCTGTTTTTTTTAAGATGGGAAATTGCCTCAACACACTGAAAAATACGGTAGGGATTACAGCTGTTGTAAAGAGCGCACATTTCAATATCTGCGTTTGAAAAACCATACTCTTTTAAAAGGGCCGGCATCCTTCCAATAACAAACTCCATCACCTTTGGATCATTGATTAAAAGGTTCAGGTCAAGTGATAGTTTATGTTCAATAAGGATTTTTAAAAGTCCCACAGCAGCCCTTCGAAGGGCATAAGGATCTTTTGAAGAGGTGGGGATAAGGCCAATTCCAATATAGCTTAACAAATTATCCAATCGATCGGCAAGGGCAAGAACAATCCCCCCTTTTGTTTGAGGGAGTTTCCCCCCCTCACATTTAGGAAGATAGCTCTCTTCAATGGCCACCCCTACTTCCTCCCCAAGACCAAAATGGGGTGCATAGTATTTACCCATTACCCCCTGAAGCTCTGCAAATTCATAGACCACCTCAGAAACTAAATCTGCCTTACAGTAAAGCGCTGCCTTTGGATCTATTCTCCATTGAAGTAGGGCTCCAATCCTTTGAGATAAAATGACAATCCTTTCAACCTTGTTATAGACCGATCCAAGCTTTGGATGGAGAGCTACATCAGAAAGCTTTTTGTTCCACTCATCAAACGACCCATTTAGATCTTTTTTAAAGAGAAACAGACCATCAGAAAGTCTAGCCCTTAAAACATTTTCATAATTTTTAATCATTTCCGCTGTGGGCTCTTTATCCAGAGCCACAACAAAGGTTGGAGCAATCCCTCCCCCTTTTTTCTTCATAGGGTAGTATCTTTGATGATCGATCATTTCAGAAAAAATCAGCTCTTCTGGAAGGGTGAGAAATCTTTGATCAAATTCTCCTACAGCAAGGATTGGATACTCACTTAAAAAAAGAACAGAGGATGAAACCTCCTCTTGTAAAACAATTTCACAATTGTAGGCATCAGAAATGTCCTTAAGTTGTTTATCAATAAAGGCTTTTCTCTCGCTAACATCTACTAAGACCTTTCCTTTTGAAAGGATTTTACCATAATCTAAAGGATTTTGAATCGCTACGGTTTTATTTACCATTTGCGAATGCAACTGTAAATCTCTTGAAGAAACAACCCCTTCAATCTCTAGATCTATTAAAACATCCCCTAAAAGGGCTACTAAAGAGGCAATGGGTCTAGAAAAAAGGACCCCCTCATTACCCCACCTCATTTTTTTTGGGAAGGTTATAGCTAAAATGATCCCTTTGAGATGGTGCTGAAGAATTGGACCGATAAAAAGTCTATCTTTTTTTTGAAAAAAAACTAGTTTTGAATCTTTGACCCCTATAGATGTCTCTTGATCCAATTGGTCAATTGTTAAGATGTTTAAGCCAATAGAGTTAAAAAACCCAGCCCCTTGCTTAGTGACATTTCCTTCTTTATCAAAAGCGCTTTCAATAGAGGGGCCTTTTTTCTCAACTTCACCCCCTTGAGTGTAGGTATTGATCCCATGAACTAACAAGGATAAACGCCTTGGGGTGGCAAAAGCATCCACTGTTTCATAAACAATCTCTTGATCGGCTAAAAATGTTTCAAAAAGAGTTTTTAACGATGAAACAGCCCCCTTAATTGCCCCCTCTGGAAGAGGCTCTGTCCCAATTTCAAGGAGAAAATGGGTCCTTTCTTGAGGCAACACCTCTACCGGTTTAAGAACCTTTTGTTTATAAGGATCTAGATTTTTTAATAAAGGAAATCCCTCCTTTTCTCTTTCTACTAAATAGGCTTTTGCTGCATTGCAACATAGATCTCTTACTCTATGAATCATCTCCACACGAGCTGTTGTTGAAATAGCGCCCCTTGCTTGTAGCATATTAAAGCTATGAGAAGTTTCAATGGCCATGTCATAGGCTGGAATGGGTAAACCAAGGGCAATGAGGCGAGTTGATTCTTTTTCACATGCTTCAAATTTATCCTGCCACATTTTGACAGAAGCCTCTTCAAAATTGTAACGAGAATATTGCTTTTCAGCACTTAAAAAAACATCGCCATAGGTAAGAGTTTGATTGTACGCTAAATCATAGACATTTTCTTTTTTTTGTAGAAATAAAGCAATTCTTTCGATCCCATAAGCAAGTTCAGCAGGAATCTGAGTAAGGCTGATTCCTCCTATTTGTTGAAAATAGGTAAACTGGGTGATTTCCATCCCATCGCACCACACTTCCCAACCAAGACCTGCAGCCCCTTGAGTGGGCGATTCCCAGTCGTCATGAACAAAGCGGATATCATGGTTAGACAAGGTAAAGCCGATTGCTTCTAACGATTCTAGATAGAATTCTAGTATTTTTGAAGGAGTGGGTTTCATCATCACTTGGAATTGATGGAATCTTTGGAGCCTATTAGGGTTTTCCCCATAACGGCCATCTGTGGGTCTTCTAGAAATTTCAACATGACAGACGTTGTAGGGTTCAGGTCCAAGGGCCCTTAAAAAGGTTTCTGGATTAAATGTCCCGGCCCCTGTTTGTAAATCGTGACTTTGCTGAAAAATGCAGCCTTTTTTCGCCCAAAAATTTTGTAAATCTAAAATGATTTGTTGAAATGTTGACATGACTTAAAAGTATTATCGATTTAGCCAATAAATACAAGGCTATTTTTGAGAAAACTAAAGCTCGAAATGAATTACTTTTCAGCTTTTTTCAGAATCACTATCTATTGAATTAGCATTGTCTTGTAGATTTAATCTCCCCTAATTTTTTTAAGGGGTCCCTGCTAGTAAGATTAGTAACCATCTTTAGGCATTTTTTCTCTTATGAATTACAGAATAAAAGATAAGAGTAATCCCTGTTATTGAGCTTCCAGCTGCTGCAAGGGTTATTGTCAACACTATGGGTACAAATGGTATTGCAAAAGCAAATGTAAGAACCAGCGCCGCTACAGCTGCTAATACCCCTAAAACCAATAATGCAACGCCGACTGCTACTTTTATGTCTTTTGTATTCTGTTTTGATTCTTTTGCTCGGGGGCTATAAAATACAGGCTGATACTGACCGACATTGTCCTCTTGGAGTGCATGAGCCATCGTTTCCCCATCTCCCAAGTCTAGTTCTGCCCATTGATCGTCACATTGATCGTCATCAAGTACCGATCCCACCCTTGTTACTAATGTTTCCATGCTTTCCCTCTTAATTATTAACATTATTTTATAATAATTAGTCAATTAAATACATCTTAAATTAATTATAAATAATTGTTTCATGAATTAAGATGCTTGTTTTTAATTGCCGCTGCAATAAATAGTATTATTCCAACGCCGCAAAGGATCCCTGCTACAATCCCAAGAACTGTCGCAATAAAGACCACACCTACAACTGAAACAATACCTGCAGCTATTCCAACGCATAGACCTATCACTCCAAAAGAAACAGCACTCAAGGATAGAATTCCAGGGATTTCATTAGGCTTTATTTTAGGTTCAGGACATCTATACAGAGACGGATCTTGATATTTTTTCGATTTTTCTGCTATTGCCATTTATTCCCCATTCAAATTTTTAATTTTATAAAATTATACGGTAGGTAAGTACTATCTTTTAAACTCCAAGACTCTTATTCCCCGCCTGAAGTCCAATCTGCTTCTGGATCGGAACCTGCATCTGAATCTAAATCACTATAATAACCTGAGGAACTGCAACCCATGCGAATTCTCCTTTCTGCCATCTCTTCTCCAAGGGTCTTTGGCTTTTCTTTAGTAGGTTTTTCTTTGTTTTTCTTACTTCTTCTTTTTAGAGCTGCAACGTTAGCAGGTTGTCCAGCAGCAGGTTGTCCAGCAGCAGGTTGTCCAGCAGCAGGTTGTCCAGCAGGTTGTTCAGCAGGTTCTCCAGCAGGTTCTCCAGCAGGTTCTCCAGCAGGTTGTCCAGCAGGTTGTCCAGCAGCAGGTTGTCCAGCAGCAGGTTCTCCAGCAGCAGGTTCTCCAGCAGGTTGTTCAGTTAATGTTACCCTTCCTGTTACAGTTGATGGTGCTGGTGCTTCTGATGATCCTAATTGTTCTTTTGTTTTTACTCTTTCAGTAATAAGCAACGCTGCTCCAACTACTCCCATAACAAGGGCAATAACTCCTACTACTACTCCTGCAAGAATCATTGCAAATCCCACTGAAAGTACCAATGCCGCTCCAGCTCCTAAAACCGCCAGTACCACAACGACAATCCCCAATATGGATTTTGGACTCATTGTTTGGGAATCTATCTTTATGGGTTCATTTTTAATTGAGGTGCTCGAAGGCAATGTAGGTACATTACTCATTTTTTCTCTCCTTTTGCTTATCTTTTTTATAACTAATATAAATTATATGCGATTGATCATTTTATTTCAATTATAAAATAATTATAAATTTTCTTTATAAAAAATTCTTCTAAATATAAAAAAAGGTATTTATCTAGTGGCAAGACTAAGTTACTGCATAAGCATATACGTTTGATATTCAACGATTTAAAAAAATGGCATCTTTTATAATATTTTTTTAAATTTCAAATGATTTTAATTAGTCGATTGAAGTTTCCCTTTGGAGCTTATTTATCAAGTACAGTTAGTGACTTTATTCCATCTTCTTCTAAAGAACTAGAGTTCCATGACTATTTTCAATCAGTGATCTAACATTGGCCTGGAGGAAAATTATACTTTCCTCTTACTCTTCTTCTTCGATGCTGACTAATTTGGGTAGATTGTTCAGTTGATGTTGGTGTTTGATTCTCATCGCTTTGTAATCTCTCTTGTAGCTCCCCTGTTAGTGATCCTACTACTACTTGCCTTACCGTTGATGTTGCTGTTACCGTTGCTGCGGGTTGTTCAGCAGGTTGTTCAGTTGATGTTAGTGTTGCTGTTTGATTCTCATCGCTTTGTGATCTCTCTTGTAGCTCCCCTGTTAGTGATCCTACTACTACTGCCCTTACCGTTGCTGTTGATGTTGCTTCTGATGATCTTAATTGTTCTTCAGTAATAAGCAACGCTGCTCCAACTACTCCCATAACAAGGGCAATAACTCCTACTGCTACTCCTGCAAGAATCATTGCAAATCCCACTGAAAGTACCAATGCCGCTCCAACTCCTAAAACCGCAAGTCCCACAAGGACAACCCCCAATATGGATTTTGGACTCATTGTTTGGGAATCTCTCTTTATGGGTTCATTTTCAATTGGGGTGTTCGAAGGCAATGTAGGTACATTACTCATTTTTTCTCTCCTTTTTCTTATCTTTTTTATAACTAAGATAAATTATATGCGATTGATCATTTTGTTTCAATTATAAAATAATAAAGAAATTTTTACATAAAAAAGCGTTCTAACTATAAAAAAGGTATTCATATAGATTTAAGAGCTCTTCACTTAACACTTACGCCTGTATATTTCTATGATAATCTATCGCACTTCCAGATGTTGGGGTCTACTTCTCAAAAATAGAGCTTAAAATATTTTTTTAAAATCAAATTTCCTTTTCACTTGTCGTCCTTGAAATTAATAGGGATCAAAGCTATCATGGATTTAAGAACCCTATTTTTAATCATGATACGCCAAGCCCCCCTCATCATTACTCTTAGTCGAGTAGCCCTTTGCCCTCTATTTCTTGTCATTTATTTATTCTATGAAAAGATGTCTATCCCCCTTGTGGTCCTCCCCTATATCCTTTTAGGCTTAGTCATCATTCTTGAGCTAACAGATATTTTCGATGGCCTTGTTGCAAGAAAAACCAACCAAGTAACAAATCTAGGGAAAATTATAGACCCCATGGCCGATAGCATCGTAAGACTTTCTGTATTGCTCACCTTTACTCAAGGGATTATTCAACTCCCCATGCTTTTAACTCTCCTTTTTGTTTTTAGAGAAATTATCATCTCAACCCTTAGAACCCTTTGTGCCTTAAATGGGCACGCCCTTGCCGCTAGACTTTCAGGAAAACTAAAAGCTGTCTTTCAAGCGGTGGCTACAATCCTTATCATTTTGATGATGATCCCCTATTCATTAGGCTATATATCCCTTCTGATGCTTCAAAAAACTTCCCTTTGGATAATTACTTTAACAGCTGCCTACACCATCCTTTCGGGGTTAGAATATCTTTATATTCATAGAAATGATATCAAAGCCTCAATACAACCCACCTAAAATAGTTTTTATTAAAACTTTTTCCTATTTTTTTTGAAAAAAACTCAAGCTCTTCGACCATAGAGCAATAAAAGGGGAAAGTAAAAACCCTGGAATAAAAGAAAAAATTCCAATAGCCTTCCAGCGCCCCCCAATCAGCCAAAAAGGCCTAAGCATCGCATTTCCCTTAATCCACACCTTTTGACCATCTACAATAATCATCTTTGAATTTTTCTTTCTCAAAAAACTATAGTTTCCTTGAAAAATAAGTTTTGCTTTTTTCCCATCTAAGGAAGATATCATAAACATTTTTTTCCCATTCAACGATTCAATCTTTCGTATCACTTGTTTACATGCTGGGCAGCTAGTATCATAAAATAATCGTTTCATCCTTTCTCCGTTAATTTAAGTATATTTTTTCTATTCTTTTTTATCGCATCAAATTCTTTAGCCAAGGCAAAGCTCTCTTCTTCCGACAGGTTCCCCTGTTGAATTCTTTTTTTAATAGAGTCGGTTTGTTTATTTACCTCTCTATCAATAAGTTTTTGACAAAGCAACCTTACCCCTTCTTCGGCTTTTCCTACATTCATCCTTTTTTTTTGCAATTCTTCTAAAAATGCTATCCCTTCCTCATCCAAATAGATCCCTACATTCAACAAATCGATCTTTTTCCCCTCTTCATACAGGGTTTTGGCAATTTCATAAATCCTTGCAACCTTCAAATCCTCTATCCATTGAACATCCACTGTATCCATAATCATATCGATCAAAAAGGGTTCAACTAAAAGAATAAGCCATCGTATCAAATCACACTCTAAAGGGTCTATAGCCCCATGTTCTGTTTTTATCACAGCAGGGACCGCTTCCTTTTGGGAAGTGACAATATATTTTTCAGGAACTTTCATAAGCCGTGCAAGGGTTTTTTCCCCTTCATGAATCATCACAGGGTGTTTCCACTCTGAAATTTTCTTTTTTACATAAAAGACTACCCCATTTTTTCCCGCTGGGGTATCAGCTTTTCCCCCCTCAGAGAGGGTTTTTATTAAAAAATTAAGAAACGGGGCTTTTGTTTCCAAAAATGTTTCAAAAGCTTCTTTTCCATATTCTAAAAGAAAGCTATCTGGATCCATCTTTTCAGGAAAACTGCAGATAAACACTTCTATCCCTTCAATTTGAAAAATCTGCCCCACTTTGATAGCTGATGTAACCCCTGCTTCATCCCCATCAAAGCAAAGAATCACCTCTTCAATCCCCAGTTTCATCAACTCCTGAACATGCTCTTGTCCAAAAGCAGTCCCTTGAGAGGCAACTACGTTGTCAAACCCTTCAAAAATAAGTCTTAAAGCATCTATTTGCCCTTCAACGCAGATCACTTTTCCTTTTTTTGCGATTTTTCTTCGGCTGTAGTTTAATCCAAATAGAATACGTGATTTTTTAAAAATCACAGTTTCACGTGTATTTATATACTTTCCCCCAAACACCCCTTCATCAATTTTTCTCCCTGAAAAACCAATCACGTTGCCTAACCCATCATGAATAGGAAACATCACCCTTTCAGAAAAAAAGGGGCGTTTAGTGCTTTCAGATAAAAGACCCACTTTTACTAAGTTCTCTTCAGAAAACCTTTCACTTTTATAAAAAGCCTTTTGAAACTGCTCCCCTTTTGGGGCATACCCTATTTTAAACTCCTTGATAAACTCTTCAGAAATCCCCCTTTTAAACAAATATTGAAGAGCCCCTTTCCCCTCCTCACTATACAGTAAATGAAAATGAAAAAAATCCATCACCAAAGCGTTGATTCCATACAACTCCCTTTTATTCTCAAAAGGGCCCTCGCTTTTGCCTGTATATTCAAGGGCAATCCCATATCTATTGGCTAAATATTCTACAGCCTCATTAAAACTAATCCCTAAATAGTGCATTAAAAAGGCAATTGCATCCCCATGAGCTCCACATCCAAAACAATGATAGTGACTATCTCCCGATGAAACTGTAAAAGAGGGCGATTTTTCATTGTGAAAAGGGCACAGAGCTTTGATTTTTCCCCCTGCTTTTTTAAGCTCAATATGTGAGCCTACTATTTCAGCAAGATCTATTCTTTCTCTTAATCTTTCTAGGCAATCTTTTGTCAATAAAGGCATAAGCTAATAGTATCAAAAAATATGGAGAAAGTCTATTCGATTTTTCTTTAACAAAAACTAATATTCTTATATAGTAGGATGTTATGGGCACAATGGATTCACATGGTTTTAAAAGGTATGTATATGCTATCGAAAACAAGGGAATAACCCCCTTAACTAGAAGAGTTTCTTTTCCTGAAGAGCAACCCTTAAGTCCTGAGAAAATTCTCTCTGAGATATTGACAGACTTAACCATTTTATCGAAAACAAATAATGATTACGAAACAAAAAAATGGATGGCAAAAATGCTTCCATTAATAGATTTATTAAAAGATCTCAAAGAAACTTTTAGGTGCAGTACCCCTGAAAGTAGAAAACTATGGGTTAAAAAGGCAATACAAGATATCGAGCAACAAAGTCTTGATAAAGCCTGTCAACCTGCAAACCCTGCCCTTAAAACTCTTATCAACAAAGTTAAAGCTCATGATCGATCCAGTTAAAGAAAGCACCCCAATGATGAAGCAATGGGACGAATGTAAAAAGCAGGCTCAAGATTCCCTCCTTCTTTTTAGGCTAGGAGATTTTTATGAAGCATTTTATGAGGATGCGCAACTGTTATCTGAAACATTATCCATCGTTCTTACTAAGCGGGGCACTATTCCAATGGCTGGAATCCCAGCAGTTTCTTTGGAAACCTCCCTTGAAAAATTAATCGATAAAGGGTTGAGGGTGGCTATTGCTGAGCAAATGGAGCCTTCTTTTGAGGGAAAAGGGATTGTTAAGCGAAAGGTCACAAGGGTAGAGACCCCATCGACTTTTACTAGTAAAAGGGATCAAAATTCTGGATCCAATAGATTTCTTCTATCCCTTTGCTTTCTTAATCAATCCTACTCTATAGCTTATACCGACACCTCTACTGCTGAGTTTTTTTTCTCTACTTTTTTAGATGTCAATAAGATGAAGGAAGAAATTCTACGAGTGATGCCCAAGGAACTTTTAGTTTCTTCAAAACTTATTTCCTCCCCCCCGTCATTTTTAGACGATGTAAAAGAATCTTTCAATGGAAAGATGATTCCTATTGATCCCTTCTATTTTGATCATAAAATGTGTGTAGAAAAGCTTCATCGCCATTTAAACGTTTCTTCTTTAGATGGCTTTGGATTAAAGGGGGATTTATCGGCGATCAATGCCTGTGGAGCCCTTTTAACCTACTTAGAAAATCATATTTTTTTTGATACAAGTGTCATTACTACTTTTAAAAAACAAGAAACGGCCACCTGTTTATCCCTTGATCCAACTACTTTAGCCCATCTAGAAGTGTTTCATAGCCCCTCAGGAAGCTCCCTTTTTAAGACGATTAATTTTACACACACCTGCCTTGGAGAGCGCTATCTAAAAAGGGCCCTATTTTACCCCCTTATTGATAGAGAAAAGATCCTTTTCAGACAAAAGTGTGTAGCCACTTTTTTAGAAAAATCGATCGATCTTTCAGCTGAGCTTTCTCCTATTAAAGATATCGAACGCCTTATGACAACCATTGCTCGAAAAAAAGGATCCCCACTTGATCTTATCCTTTTAGCAAATTCGTTAGTGCAGCTTCCAAAAATCATCAAAAAACTTCCTTCATCCCTTTCGGCCCTAACAGATGGGTATAGTGATTTTCCCCTTGCTTCAACAATTTTAAACACCCTATCCCTTGATCATTCAGACTACTTTATTGCTAAAGGGGTCAATCCAACTCTTGATCGGATTAAGTTGGTAGAAACAAACGCCTCTTTGCTCATCAAATCGTACGAAGAACAATCAAAACAGACCCTTGGGATCAAAACATTAAAAATAGGGCATAGTCGATCTTTTGGCTATTTCATTGAGGTTTCGAGCAAATCAGCCCATTTAGTCCCCCCTTCCTACCAAAGAAAGCAAACCCTTGTCAATACAGAACGTTTTGTCACTTCAGAATTAGTACAACTTGAGCAAGAAATTCTTTCTGCTAAAGATCAGGCCCTTTTTCTTGAACAAGAGGAACTCAATAAACTCTTTACCCTTTGCCTGTTTTATAAAAAGGAGATTTTATTTTCAGCACAATGCATCGCATACATTGATTTTCTCCATTCACTAAAAACTATAGCTCTATCAAAGGGCTATATCTGTCCTTGCATCACAGATGAAAATGCTTTTCATATTATTAACGGATCTCACCCTATTTTATTAAAAACCATGAAACGAGGGGCTTTTATCCCAAATAACATCGATTTTGATAAGGATCGACAGATGCTTATCCTTACAGGCCCAAATATGGCGGGTAAATCCACCTATATTAAATCTGTGGCCCTGTTGTCTATCCTTGCTCAAATAGGCTCTTTTATCCCTGCGCAGGAAGCTACCATGGGGATTGTTGATAAAATTTTTACAAGAATTGGGGCCCTTGATGATTTGCAAAGGGGGCAGTCCACATTCATGGTAGAGATGACAGAGACAGCTAATATCTTGCGTAACGCCACTTCAAAATCTTTAATTATCCTTGATGAAATTGGGAGGGGGACAAGTACTGTCGATGGGATTGCCTTAGCAAAAAGTATTGCCCACTACATTGTAAAAGAAATTGGAGCAAAAACCCTTTTTGCCACCCATTATCTTGAACTCACCTCTCTTGCTCAAGAGTCTATCGATGTAAAAAATATCCGATCAGCTGTTTCAGAAAAAGGGGGTGTTGTCACTTTTTTACACACCATTGAAGAGGGACAAGCCGATCAAAGCTACGGGATCTTTGTTGGCGAACTAGCCGGTCTTCCAAGAGGGGTCATTTTAGAAGCAAAAGAACATCTAAAAAAAAGCTCTATCCCCAAAGAGCTTGTAAAAAAGAAAGAGCCTTTGATCCATCAATATACCCTATTTACAGAAGAGGCAAAAGATCCTATCATAGGGGAACTTGAAGGGATCAATCCTGACCATCTTACCCCCTTTGAAGCGCTACAAACTTTAGTCCGATGGAAAAAAAGCCTCCTATAACTTCCCCCTTTGATGGAAATATCCCTAGTAAATGTGGGGTTTACCTCATGCGTGATAAAGAAGGGACCATTCTTTATATCGGAAAAGCTGTAGACATTAAAAAAAGGATGAAAAGTTATCAATCAGGAAGAGAAGATAGCCGTCTTCAAATCCCCTTTCTCCTTGAAAAGGTAGCAACTATTGACACCTTTATCACCTTTACTGAAAAAGAAGCCTTAATCTTAGAAAACACTTTAATCAAAAAGCATAAACCTAAGTATAATATCCTTTTAAAGGATGATAAAAGTTACACCTGTTTAGCCATTCATAAAGATAGCGATTTTCCAAGAATTTCTATTGAGCGATTCCCTATGAAAAATCAAGCTCCTTTTATCCTATCACAGCCCTACACAAGTAGTTTAACCGCAAAAACTCATTTTGAAATTGTCCGAAGGGTCTTTCACCTTAGATCGTGCTCAGATAAAGAATTTTTCAGTCGCAAACGCCCCTGTATCCTCCATACTATTGATAAATGCAGCGCTCCCTGTACAAAAAAAATATCTAAAAAGGAATATAAAGACTTAGTTCACGGGGCTAAAATCTACATCACAGGGGATAGCACCTCTGTGGCTGCCTACTTAAAAGAGGAGATCTCTTTAGCCTCTAAAAATCTCCTTTTTGAAAAAGCGGGCAACTACCATAGGATGCTTTTGTCCCTTACAAAAAAACACTCTGTTGCTGTCACCTCTGTAGAGAATATCGATGTCCTTGCACTCCTTTTACGATCAGGGGTGTGCATCATTTATAAACTGATCTTTAGAAATAAACTCCTTGTCGATGGGATCCACTTTTCTTTCAACAACATCGCAAGTGATCGATCATCGACCTTATCGGCCTTTATTTTACAGCACTACGAAACTATTGAGGATAAGCCCACCTCTATCTATATCTCTGAAGATCTCCCTGATAAAAAGGATATAAGTTCAATTATCGGTATCCCCCTTCTTTTTCCTAAAATTGGGGAAAAAGAAAAATTAGTCTCTTTAGCTTTAGAAAATGCAAAGGAGATTTTAGAGAGGGAGCAAAGCAGCGATGTGGATTGTGAAACCCTCCTTATTGAACTTAAGGAAAAGCTCTTCTTGAAGAAAATCCCGGTAGTTATTGAGTGTATTGACACCTCCTCTTTAGGGGGAAAGGATTCTGTAGCTGCCATTGTTGTTTTTAAAAATGCCCACCCCGATAGATCTTCCTATAGAAATTATCATGTTGAAAAAAGCACCTATGCCGATGACCTTTTTCTAATGAAAGAGGTGATCTTAAGAAGATATAGTAAACTCCAAGATCTCCCTGATCTCATCCTTATTGATGGGGGCAAAGGGCAACTTGGGGTTTTACAAGAGGCTCTTAAAGAGTTAAACATCCTTGATGTTGAGATTAGAGCTCTCACAAAAGAGGGGGGTCGCCATGATAAAGGGCTCACTAAAGAACGGGTCTACATCCCAAAAAGGGTCGATCCCATCACTTTTGATAGACATTGCCCCCTCCTCTTTCTTCTCCAAAATATCCGCGATGAAGCCCATAGAAGGGCTATTTCTTTTCATCGAAAAAAAACAGTAAAAGCCTCTAGAGCCTCTGTCCTTGACTCTATAAAAGGGATTGGCCCCAAAAAAAAGGGGCTCTTGCTCAACGCTTTTGGGTCCGTTGCTGGAATTAAAGGGGCTTTAGATGAAGACATTCTTTCTATTAAGGGAATCTCTTTAAAAGACTTACAAAGGGTGCGATCGGCTTTCCTCTAATTTTTGATGAAATTGTTCAAATACTTTAATGGTTTTTTTGCTAAATGTTGCAAACCGCCTTGCTTTTTTAACCTTATCCATCGCATCCTCTGGATTTAACTCTTGATCATACTTCATTAAGTAAGCTACAATTGCTTGGGCAGATCTTCCCCTACCTGACTTACAGTGGACAAGGACAGACCCCAGTTCAAGCCCCTTAATAATGTTGTCGGCAAGAGCTTCTAAACCATCTACATCTATTGTAGTGTGATCGGCAATCCGGTGAACATCTCTTGTCACATTTTCAGGAAAAGAAAGAGCAAGTGTGGGTAAATTCTTTGGATTATTATTAAGCTCCCAATCCTCTTGGACAGCAATCACCGTTGTTATTCCTAAAGTTGCAAGCTCTTGTGACTGCGCATCTGTAACTTGTGCCGAAAGAATTAATGAGCGAACCTCTTGTTCATCTTTAATTATGAAAGTAATGGCATTTGCCCACTGAGGCCCTTGATTATCTTCGCATCTAAAATTTTTTCCTACTAAACTACAGTTTGTAAGCTTTTTCTCCTTCATTTGAAGAACATTAGTCTGCATCCCAAGAACATACTTTAATCCAGTGCGTAGACTTTTTACAGAGGCAATGACAATTAGTATTGCTAACCCACCAATCACTGTTGTTGCTAACAATACAATTCCAGCAATAAAAAGAGCTTGTGCCGTCTTTTTTCTCATATCGAGAGATGGTACTACCCTCACTTCAGAAACACCACTGTTTGAACTTAATGAATCCATAATGCACCTTTTAATTGGTTATATTAATTATATCATGTTTATTAATTAAAATCGATCAATTAAAATAAGTCTCATTATGAATGACTTACGATGAGATAAACTCTTCCATTTCATCCTCAAAAGCAGGAGTGTCTGAACGCTCTTGAAGTTTTGGCCTTTCTAACAGAAGATTTTTAAAAACCACATGAACTGAAGAGACATGAAGCCCTGTAAGGGTCGAAATTTCCCTAACAATTTTTTCTTGAATCTCCTCAGATTTTTCAGGAAGAGAAATTCCATAATAGATATTTAACTCAATTTTGATGCTTACAGAGCGATTCTTTACATCCTGCTCAACATAAATTCCTTTAATTCTCTCAAGTCCTTCTCTTCCAAGGAGATTGTCCATTAAAGTCCCCTCCAGAAGGGCTATTCCATCAATCGATGATAGGCATTTTATCGTAATAGATTGAAAGACACGGGTTTCAATATCCCTAATATAGATCGTTTCAGGAATATCCATCTCTTTAGTATCGATATCATCAAATGGGTCTGAGTCATCATCTATGGTCATTTTTGCCCCTTAAAGCTCTAAATTATCTTGATTTTGAACTATTTCTTCCATTTTCTGCAAGGTCAAAATGCACCCATGTTTATAAAAATGGCATTGATCTTCAATTGTTAATAAACACAATATAGGGTACACTCAACAATTTGTTTCCTAAAACAGAAAAAAAATATAGGATGCAGCTATACACGGAGATACTACCCATGGACGACTTTAATACCCTTTTAGCCCTTTTATCTGTGGTTATTCCCTCCCTTTTAGGGGTTGTTTGCTATTACACCGCAAAAGGTCAAGGGCGTAATCCAAAAGTGTGGGGGGCTCTAGGATTCTTTTTTGGAATATTTGCTATCATTGCCCTCCTTATCCTTCCAAAAAAGGAAAACAAGCTTTCTAATCCACTTAAAGAACCCTGTGCAAAAGACTTAAAAATTCATAACGAATCGGCTGCATCGATAGAAGATAATGAAAATTTTGATTTTCCAAGACAAAAAAGGCTCTCGGCCAATCGCACTTTAGATTGGTACTACATCGATCCATCTGTTGGCAATGCCATCAAAGGTCCTTATAAAATCAAAGAATTTCGTGAAGAAATTCAAAAAAATAAATTGGATTGTAATGGCTATATTTGGTGCGAAGAATTTGATCAATGGTCTCTTATTTCAGATTTTTCTAATGCAAATTTAATCTTGGATCCAGATTTTATTGAATAAATGTATTTTAAAGAAGTCTATTTAAATTGAATCAAAAAAAACCCATTAGCTGTACAACTAATGGGTCTTATTTTCTTAGTGTTAACAAGAAGATTACCAAGAAGATTTTGTAATTCCAGGGATAAGACCCTCTAATGCAAGCTCTCTAAAACAAAGTCTTGATACACCAAACTTTCTCATGTATCCTCTAGGTCTACCTGTAAGTTGACATCTGTTATGCAATCTCACCTTAGATGAACTTTTTTTCATTTTATTGAGTGTATCCACAGCATTGAGTCTATCCTCGTCTGAGGTCTCAAATGATTTGATCACTTTTTTTAATTGTGCTCTTTTGACCGCCGCATTCTTTACCATCTTAACGCGTCGTTTCTCTTTCTCAACAAGTGCTTTTCTAGCCATTTGATCTCCTTTCTATTTTTTTCTTGCTGGTCCTGTTTGACGTTGCTTACGTCTTGGATCAAGTTTATTAATTACATATAGCCTGCCCTTGCGACGAACAAGTTTATCCCCTTTGCTTTGGTCTGCTTTTACAGATGCTCTAACTTTCATAGATTTCCTATTTCCTGTACATTTATTAAATATAGGCAGAAGGATATCATTTTCGAGAATTATTGACAAATATAATCTACCCTGCTATCATTTCTCTCATTATAGTTACAAAAAATTTGAGAGTCATGAATTATGAAGAGAACATATCAACCGAGCAAGATAAGAAGAAAAAGATCCCATGGGTTTCGTGCACGTATGGCAACTCCAGGTGGGCGCAAGGTCTTAAACAGAAGAAGACAACGGGGTCGTTGGCAGCTGACAGTCTAACCTATTCTTTCACAAGAAAGATGCATGTTAGAAAAAAATGGGAGTTTGGAAAAATTCGAGCTCTTGGGGTCAAGCATTATGGAAAATACATCTGTTTTCAGTACCTTATTGATCCTAAAGAGCAGCAAAAACTAGGTCTTACTGTTTCAAAAAAATTTGGCGATGCAGTTTCAAGAAATCTTTTTAAACGAAGAATGAAAGAAATATATAGACATCTTGTTCCCTATTTCCCTCAATCTCTCCACATGAATATTCTCCCTCTCCAAGGGGGGAAATCTGCATCTTTCGAAGAACTATTTTCAGATTGGAGCCATTTTATTACAACAATTACAAAAGGCTCATCCGATGCAACCCAAACTTAACTCATCTCAAAAGCAAGCCTGCTCTACTGTCTATGGTAAAGTGTTAGTTTTAGCAGGAGCTGGTTCTGGAAAAACCACCGTCCTTACTGAGAGAATTGTTCATTTAATCAAGGATCATGGGGTAAAACCCTCAAGCATTTTAGGGCTGACCTTTACAAATAAAGCCGCAGCTGAAATGCGTACCCGTATTTCTAAGCGGGTTGGAAAAACTGTAGGGGAAACAATACCCTTGCTCACCTTTCATAGTTTTTGTTTAGATGTATTAAAAAAGCACATTCATCACCTTGGCTACACAGAGACCTTTTCCCTCTATGACGATAGAGATAAAGAAAGACTTGAAGATGAAGTCTATCAAGCTTTATCTCTTAAAGAGGAAAGCAAGGTGACATCTGATGCTTTTAGAAAAGGGATGACAGGGGTTTTAAAAGCCTACAATGCTGTTGACTTTGATGGACTTTTAGAGCTTACTGTTGAACTTTTCAAAAATCACCCAAAGGTTCTTAAGGAGTATCAAGAACAGTTTGAATTTGTGATGGTAGATGAATATCAAGACACTAATGCCATCCAATATGAACTGATTGAACTTTTGACCGAAAAGAATAGAAATCTTTTTGTTGTTGGAGATGATGATCAATCTATCTATGGATTTAGAGGGGCGCAAGTGGATCATATTCTTAATTTTCCCCATGACACAGTTGTCACTCTTGAGGAAAATTACCGCTCAACCCAACCGATTTTAGATATTGCAAATGTGTTGATCGCAAAAAATATGACAAGGCATCAAAAGGTTCTTTTTTCAAAAAAAAGGAGCACAAACCTCCCCCGTCTTTTTCATGCCCCCACTGAAAAAGAGGAGGCCGAAAGCATTATTCATAGACTGATCTATTTAAAGGAACAAAAAAAACTTCAGTGGTCTGATATTGCCATCCTTTATAGATCCAACAATCTAACTAAACCCTTCGAAGTGGCTTTAATGCAAGCTTCTTGGAATGATGAAGGCAAATGGGTAAGGGGGATTCCCTACCATGTGGTCCAGGGGACCTCATTTTATCAAAGATCGGAGGTAAAGGATCTTTTTGCCTATTTAAAAGTGCTCCATAATCCAAAAGACACCACAGCCCTTTTGCGCATTTTAAACTATCCAAAAAGGGGGGTATCCACAGCCTCTATTGAAGCGTTGACAAAAGAAGCTTCTCGCCTAGAGTGCTCTGTATATGAGACTCTTGATTATTACGATCATTTAGACATCTCCCCACAAGGAAAAATTGGGATCTCCACTTTCAATTCAATCATTAGAAAAGTCCAAGAAAAAAAGAGCCTTTCAGAAAAACTTCACTGTCTCATCGATGAGCTTAATCTTAAAGAGGAAATTAAAAAAGAGGTGAAAAGTGAGCAGGCACAAATGTATAAGTTAGACAACATAGCTACATGTCTTGAGATGGCTAAAATAGCTGATCAAGACAACGCCTCTCTTGGTGATTTTATCAATGGCTCGTTGCTTGATGACCACATGCACTCCAAAGATCGAAAAAAAAACGGAATCTCCCTTCTAACCTTTCACAGTGCAAAAGGTCTTGAGTTTAAGGCATGCTTTATTGTCTCACTTGAAGATGGGACAATGCCTCATGAAAAAAGCATTGAAGAAGGGGGGTTAGAAGAAGAGCGCCGCCTATTTTATGTCGCTATTACAAGAGCTAAAGAGTACCTTTACCTTTCAATGGCAAGAAAGCGTCTATTTAGAGGAAAACCGATGACCCGCAACGCCTGCAGATTTCTCTTTGATATTCCAAAAAATCTCCTTGAATTTGAGGCTTTTAACAACCTACAACCCTTAGAATCCTATGAACGATGAATTAAAAGCAGTTATTCTACGCCATAAAAGGGAAAATTTAAAAAAGTGCTCCCTTACAGGTCTTGAAGAGCGCAGCGATATGGCCTTTTATTCCTATCCAAAGCAACATTTACCCCACTATTGCGACTTTGTCCTCCTATCGATGGACGCCCCTGTATTAGAGGGAAATGAAAAAGGGATTTATCTCATTGATGGGACGTGGAAACTTGCAGAAAAAATGGAAAAAACGCTCCCTTTTACCCCTCAAAGACGTTCTTTACCCCCTTTTAGAACAGCATACCCAAGAAAAAACACAGCCTGTAGTGATGAAACGCGGGGGCTTGCAAGTATTGAAGCGCTATTTATCGCTTATCTTATCCTTGGATGGGATGTAACGGGGTTGCTTGATCAATATCGTTTTAAAGAGACTTTTTTAGAAAAAAATAGCTCCCTTATCTTTAATGGATGAATGCAGCAATACTGATTCCAATTTCTATAAAAATGGCAATTGTCATCAAAAAAAGAACCCTTTTTCCCCCAGGAAGATAGGTGGCCTTTGATTTAAACCCCTTTTTATTCCTTCCAATCCAAACAAGGACAATTGGCAAAAGACCCAAAAGAAGTGCTGAGCCAAACCCCCCTGCGAGGGTTAAGGCTGTTAAAAAAATCGATGGGTTGATCGCAACAATTGTAACTACGGGAACTAAGATCAAAAGGACAATAGAGGTTCTTGAACCTTTTTTGGCCTCTATTTTAAAAAGATCGGCAAAAAAATCGACCATTGCAAGCCCTACACCGATAAAGGAGGTGGCAATTGCAAAAAAAGCAAATACCCTTCCTAAAAGGGAAATCCTTGAGTCTTGCGTGATGTAGGCAAGAGGGGCAATAGCACTGTCTCCCGATAATTTTGCTGCAAGAAGGCCATAAGTTCCCTCTACAGGGACAATCCCTTTAATTACAAAATCCCAAATAATATAGGCTAAAAATGGAATAAGGGTTCCAAAAATTACCGCTGCTCTTGCTTGCTTCCCATTTTGATTTAAATAGTTGTAAAGAGTGGGAATAGTTCCTTGATAACTAAAGGAAATAAAAATCACAGGAAGGCCCATAAAGGCGTGCTTCCAACCAAAGTAGTTTGCTTGAGATAGGGATGCATAATGACCAGAAATTGTGATAAATGCGAAAAACGAAAGGATCAGCCCCCCCATTAAAAAGCTATTTAACAAAGAAGCCGCCTTTGTCCCTTTAACAATAAAAGCTCCAAAAAAAAGGGTAAAGGTGACAATGCCATAAATATAGGGGATATGCTCACATATAAAATCAATAACCAACCTTCCCCCAAGGGCAACGTAGGCAATAAGGATGAAATAAAACTGAAAAATATAGAGAAAAAGAACAGCCCACTTCCCCCATCTACCAAGAAACGTCTCCCCCATTGTCATCAAATTTGCCCCTTTTGGGAGCCATGAGGAAAGCTCAATAAAAAGACATCCCGTAGCCACAGAAAAAATCCAGCACAAAAGGTAGACCACATAGGAAGGGATAATCCCAGCACCAGCTGTAGCTACTGGATTTGCAAGCATTGCTGCCCCAAGGGCTGTCCCCCCAATTAAAAGGGCTCCTAAAAAGGTCTTACTGAAGGGGTTTGTCCTAGTTTTTATCATGAAAGGAGTCTACCAAAAAACTCAAAAGCTTGCTATCTTTTTTATATCCCCTTTGCTATCATAAAAAATCAACACCTAATCTGTCCCCATGAAAACATATACAAAAGATCAACATGCTATTGAAAAGCACCTTATTGATGAAGATGCTCTTGATGTGTTAGAAAAGTTAAAGCAAAATGGATACATTGCCTACCTTGTTGGAGGAAGTGTGCGGGACTTACTCCTTAATTACCGCCCTAAAGATTACGATATCTCCACAAACGCTTTACCAGAACAAGTAAAAAAATGCTTTCCTCAGTGCTTTATTGTGGGTAAAAGATTTCGACTCGCTCATGTAAGGGTCCATAATAAGATCTTTGAAGTTTCTACCTTCCGCAAGGGGGATAATGAGGATGACACCCTGATTTATAACGACAATGAGTGGGGGACAGAACTTGAAGATGTGTCACGAAGAGATTTTACTGTAAATGGATTGTTCTACTGCAGTGAATCTGAAACTATCATTGACTATGTCGGTGGGGTTGAGGATGCAAAAAAAGGGTTTTTACGCTGCATTGGAAATCCTTACATCCGCTTCAAGCAAGACCCTGTACGGATGATACGATTGCTAAAATTTAGATCACGATTTGGCCTTACCCCTGATGAGGAAATGATAGAGGCTTTATTTGCTTTAAGAAAAGAGATCTTAAAAAGTTCCCCAATGAGGATTCTTGAAGAGCTCCTTAGAATGCTTGAGTCTGGCTCCTCTGTTCCGTTTTTCAAAAATCTTCAAAAACATGGCTTTTTACAAACCCTTCTTCCAAATCTAGCTCATCATTTTGAAACCCCTTTAGAACATAAAATCTATACCCTTTTAGGTGAAGTGGATCGATCCATTTTGATAGATCAAGCAAGAATTCCTTTCCGCTCTGTCCTTGTTTCATGTCTTGTTTTTCCAGTGTTTGATAATAAAATGCAGCAAATCTATAAAAGTTCACCAAAAAAAGCCCATCTTGGAAGAATTCAAGATGAAGCCTTTTTGGTCACCTCCACTCTTTTTGAACCCTCCCTTAAAATCACAAAAAAAATCCTTGCCGATGTGGCTGGGATTTTAACAACTCAATACCGATTTACCCCATTACAAAAGAAAAAAGCAACGATCTGTAAGATTCCAAAGTCTCCAGATTTTAGCGCTGCCTTGAAATTTTTTAAATTAAGAGCAGATGTTGAACCAGGTTTTACAGATATCTATAATGAATGGAAGTATTACTACGAAAAGCATAAAACAGAACATCCTCGTCCAGCAAAATCACCCCGCAATAGAAAAAGAGCATGATACAAACTTATAAAACCTCCACCCTTACTTTTTTAGCAAAACAACCCCCCCTCCCTTTTTCAAAAACTGTTTTTTATTTTTCTTTATCTGGGGAGGATTCTTTACTCCTTCCCCCTTTTTGCACCCCTGTCGATATTTTAGTCGATCAGAGCTTTCAAGTGATCTCAACAACCCTTCCCCACCATGAACATAACGCAAGACCCTATCATATAAGAGAACTTTGGGAAAAGGATGTGGCTCACATAGAAATGTTTATCCAAGCCCTTGCTCAGGGGATAAAGGAGCTCACCTCTTATTTTCCACCCCCTTATGGGGTCATGGGTCTATCTCGAGGGGCATTTATCGCCCTTTGGATTGCAAGTATGGTTAAAGAAGTGACTACAGCGGTCTGTTTTGCCCCAATGCTTGAACTCAACAATGAGGGTAAGTTATCGATTAAAGAGCGTACCTCTCTATTAAAAAATAAAAAAATTCATTTTTTTATTGGGGATAACGATTCTTTAGTGGGGACAGATCGTGTGATTTCACTTCATAACGAGCTCTCCTCTCATTCAAAATTAGAGATCTACCCTTCTATTGGAAGAATGGGTCATGGAACTCCTCATGAAATGTTTAACCAAGGGGCCTTATGGATGATAAAGAACCTTTAGATATTTTTGTCGTTACAGGGGAATTAAGTGGCGATAAGCTAGGGTTTGAAATCCTAAAGAATCTTTCTGGAAAGGTAAAGATGGAAGGGGTCCTTGGTCCTTATTTAAAAACCCTTGAGATTAAAGAGCTGTTTGGGATGGATGAGCTCAATTTTATGGGTATTTTACGCCCCATTGCTTCCTTAAAAAAAATTTTTAGAGCTGTCAAAAAGATTGAAAAACGGATTCTTGAGAAACATCCCAACAGAGTTTTATTGATAGATCTTCCAGATATTCATTTAGTATTAGCCAAACGACTTAGAAAAAGGGGCTATAAAGGAACATTGATTCAACTGGTGTGCCCCTCTATTTGGGCATGGCGACCTAAAAGAAAAGCGATCTTAGAAAAATATTACGACGAACTGCTCTGTCTTTTCCCTTTTGAAGAAGAACTCTTTAAAGGCTCTTCATTAAAAGTTCGATGTGTGGGCCACCCTTTAAGCACCCTCACCCCAAGAATTAAGGATCCTAAAAAAAAGATTTTAGCCCTGTTTCCAGGGTCACGTAAACAAGAAGTTGTATCGCTACTTCCCCTTTTTCTTGAGGCAAGTAGATCTTTTTCAGACTACGCAATTCATGTAAGTGTCGCTAAAGACTCTTTACTCTCAACAATTGAAAAACTTACAAAGGGGTATGCTGTCACTTTAAGGGGTCCAGAAGAAAAAGAGGCTTTACTATCAGAAACCTCATTTGCTCTATCTAAAAATGGAACGATCAATTTGGAATTGGCCCTCTTGCACATTCCACAAATCTCTTGTTACCCTCTTTCTACTTTAGAACAACTCATCTTCCAATATTTTTTTCGATTAACCCTTACCCACTTTAGCCTTCCAAATATTTTATTGAAAAAAAGAGCGGTTCCAGAGCTTATTGGCCCCTTCTGCACCTTAAAAAATATTAAAAAAGAACTTGCCAATTTACTCTCCTCCCCTTTTATTGCAACCTCCATGGAAATGGACTATGCTCAACTTTCTTCCCATATGAAAGAACATTCAAAAAATGAACTCAGTCTCATATAAAAGACTTTTCACCCCGTTGCTTTCAAAATAGAGGATTAAAGGTGTCAGCGTTAAATAGAAATGCCTACAACAAAAGATGTTGAAGAAAATCAACAAGAGTGTTATAATTAATATATAATTAAATTAATAATTAAGTAGAATTATAAAAATGGCTAGACCTGTTGATAATAAAGAAGTTGTGGCAACACATCAAATTAAAAAAGCTGATTCTACTGAAAAATTCAGTGAAGTGATGAAATTTTCACTATATGAAAAAGCTCTCAAAGTAGAAAATAAAGTTGGATCCTATTTTGCAGTGATTGGCTATGTACTAGCTGCAATAGTAACATTGGCGCTGTTTTTTGCAATCGATTATGCAGTTGCTAGAAATAACTTTCTAAATTCTACTCCTTCTATTAGTTCTGCCTCATCTCTCCCAGAGCCTGCTCTTAATCCTACTGGCAGTTCTGCCACATCTAGCGGTGGTATTATAGACTCTGCTAAACCTGATGGTAATACTTGTGATTCTTTGAGACAAGGGGCACCTCTTGAAACAATTGAAGAAGATGGAGAGGAAGTTGCTTCTTTATATAGTTCTAGTGTTTCTGTAACATCTACTGAAGAATCTTTAACTGCTAGTAATGAGGGTGGTAGGACTCTTTCAAACTTTACTGTTCTTATTGCTGCTGCTGATGATTTAGCTGCTCCACCTGTTCCAGCTCGTTGTACTGCTTATGGTAGTCGTAATAGAGCTCCTGCTTTGCCTGTTACTACAGAGAAAACTACCGAAACTCAGGAAACCGATGTTATTACCACTTTTGAGAAACTTGCTAATTCATATAATGATTTCTTAGGTGCTTATACGAGTAATAAAAGTTCTGTTGATAGAGGTATTGAGGATACTTTTCTAAAAGCTCGCACTTCTGCTTATGAAGCTGTTAACAAGAACAGGAAGTTATTTTGTCATAATAAAAATCCTAGTGGCCGCCTGGCGCAAGCCCTTATTGAGTTTAATGATAATCCAAGTACTCGTTCTAAAAATAGTGTTGAAACTGCTATTGTAAATTTCAATCTTTTTCAGCGCTCTAGTGGTGGCGCTAAATAAATAGGACTCATTTCTATAACCTGAGCCTTGGTTTAAAAACCAAAGCTCAGTTTAAAAATGTAGGCGTTTTAACTCATTTACACTCATACAAATACACCCCTCCATGGTTAGCGCCTCCGATAATTGCTTACCTTTGTACTACCAAAAGGTGACATTTCTATTTAACGCAAAGGTGACATTTCTAAAAAACGCCTGCATAGAGGATTAAAGAGTTGAATAGAAAACCCTTTTTTTGTATACTTCTTTCCATTATGGAAGAATTAGACCTATACATTGATCGATTGAAAAGCTCTGAATATAAAGAATTTTCTTTAGTTGCAGGGCCTTACATCATGGAAAGCTGCGATAATGAAGCCTCTTTTGAAAAGGATCTTCTTATCAAGGGAGCTGCAACTGTGACCACAGATCATTTAGTTCTTAATATTTCTATAGACACAGAGGTGGTTAATTACTGTACAATTTGTAATGATCCTATCTCCCATCCCCTCCATGTTGAGGAAAAACATGTTGCTTTTTCTTTAGATACAATGAAAAGCGGCGTGTTTTCTTTAAAAGAATTCATACGTGAGTTAGTCTTTTTAAACCTCCCCCGTTTTAGTGAGTGCCATGGGAAATGTCCAGAAAGAACAGTAATCGATAAATATTTAAAAAAAAGCGATCTTCCCAAAGAAGAATCTCAAGAGCAATAAGGAGAAACTATGGCAGTTCCAAAACGTAAAGTATCAAAAGGAAGAAGAAATAGACGTCGTGCACACGATTTTTTAACCCCAAAAACAGTCAACTCATGCCCTAACTGTGATGCCATTGTCCTTTCTCATCATGTATGTCAGTCATGTGGATACTACAAAGGAAAATCTTATAAGAAAAGTAAAGTGGCTTAATCCTTTGCCCACTTCACCTACCTATTTTTAAAAACATCTTATAGCTTTTAACACAAAGATGATTTAACATAGGTTGTTTATAAACATTTATCCAATAGATTCACTATGAAAGAAATTCTCATCAATGTCGAGACTAAAGAGCTTCGTGTTGCCCTCTTAAAGAACAAAAAGCTTCATGATCTTGTTATCGAGCGGAAAAAAAGTAGACAAATCACAGGAAATATTTACCGTGGTAAAGTCACTAATATTCTAAAAAATATTCAATCTGCATTTATTGATATTGGTGAAGGGGAAAATGGATTTATTCATATCTCTGATATTGTAGAAAATACAGCAAAGTTCAAAGAGATGTTTGACATGGACTTTGAGCCTAACACCCCAAAAGCCCCCGAAAATGAAGCTGAAGCCGATATTACAAAAATCTTAAAAGCGGGCCAAGTTGTCCTTGTTCAAGTTGTAAAAGAACCCATCGGTTCAAAAGGGGCAAGACTTACATCCAATGTTTCTATTCCTGGAAGATTTTTAGTGCTATTACCCAACAGTCCTCATCGAGGGGTTTCGAAAAAAATTAGCGATAATGGTTCTAGAACGCGACTAAAAAACCTTATCAAGGCTTTTGAGATGCCAAGCGATATGGGTCTTATTTGCAGAACCTCATGTCTAGAAGCGACCACAGATCAACTCATTGATGAGGCTCATGAACTGATCCGCAATTGGGAAGAGACCCGTTTACAATTTGAAAAATCTCAAGGCCCCTCTTTGCTTTATGAAGAATCCGATATTGTCAAAAGAACTTTGATCAAAGCGATAGATAAAAAATACTCAAGGTTACTTGTCGATGATAAAGAGCTCTACCTTTCATTAACAAAAATGTACACCAAGTTTGCCTCACAGGATAATCCACTAAAAATTGAATACTATCGGGATAATCTCCCTATTTTTAAAAGATTTGGGGTTGAAAAGGAAATTTCCAAAGCGGCCCATCGGAAAGTGTGGCTCCCAAGTGGTGGCTACCTTTTTTTTGAAAGAACAGAGGCGATGTATACCATTGACGTAAACACAGGAAGGGGTGGAAAAAAAGAGGTCTCTAAAGATGTTGAAGAGGCTATTGTCCATGTAAACATGGAAGCGGCAGAAGAAATTGCTCGACAACTTTCGATACGAAATATTGGCGGCCTTATTGTGTGCGATTTTATTGATATGCGGTTTAGAAAAAATGGCAAACGCGTTCTAGAGAGGCTAAAAGCGGCTTTAAAAGAGGATTCTGCTAAAATTACTATCCTAGGGATGAGTGAGTTCGGCCTTATCGAAATGACCCGTCAAAGAAATCGCGAATCCTTACTTCAGACAATGTTTATGATGTGCCCTTATTGCAATGGAAAGGGTCTTGTAAAAAACTTTGAAAGTGCGGCTATTGAACTTGAAAGGGCGATTAAAGAATTGATTTTCTGTGGTGAGCACTTTGCTATAGAAGTTGTCTGTCACCCTGAGTTTGATAACTATTTAAATAAAGAGGATAAGGATTATTTCTTATCGACCTTTGAACAAAGCAATGCTAAAATTCAATTTAAAAGGGACGACACCCTCCATATCAGCGAATTTAAATTGTTTAACTCAACCAATGGAACCTTACTTGAAGTCTAGTGTGTTAGAATTGTTAGATAGGGAAGAAAAATTTCTTCCAAAGGATGTCTTTACCTATATTCGTAGCTTTTTCTCCTCTTATGATCAATTAATTCTCAATCAGTGTGTCGATAGCAAAAAAATCCACCCTATTTTACAAAAGTATATCGAGTTAATCAAACAAGAAATTCAATACCCAACTCAATTTGAAAACTTCCATCGACAAGAAAGGGTCCCCTTTGATTACTATCAATTTGCAAAAGAGCTCATCAACCCATTTATCGATAAAGAAAAGTCACACATTTTAGGAAGGGAAAACATCAAAGACATTCTCTTTCTTTTAAAGGGGGGAGAAAATGTTATTCTTCTTGCTAACCATCAAGCAGAGGGCGATCCAACTTTACTTTCTGCCCTTTTAGATGATCACTTTCCCCATTTTATCGAAGAGATGATTGCTATTGCTGGCGCTCGAGTACGAACTGACCCCCTCACTATCCCTTTAATTAGAGGTCAGCATGTTTTATGCGTCTATTCGAAAAAGTACTTCGATCTTTATGCTGACAAAAAAATGGAAATGCTACAGCACAATAGCACCTCTATGCTTGTCTTAAGAGATCTTTTAAGCCAAGGGGGGAAACTTGTTTTTGTTGCCCCTTCAGGGGGTAGAGATAGAAAAGATGACTCTGGAAGGCTACTTCCCTCCCCTTTTGATCCAGATAGTATAGAAATGATGCGCATTGTTGGATCAAAAGGAAAAAAAGCGACCCATTTTTTCCCTTTAGCCCTTCACACCTATGACATTTTGCCCCCTCCAGAAAAAATTAAAAAAGAAATTGGCGAACAAAGAAAAATGTGTCATTCTCCAATTCATGTGAACTTTGGAAAAAAATTTCACATGTTGGCTCCAAATTCTCTAGAAAAGGGGGAAAAGACCCTTTTTAGAAAACATCAAGCGGATAAGATCTATCAGGAAGTTCTCACCCTTTATGATGAAATTATCCACTAACAAAGGGATTTTTTATATGAACCTATCTAAAATTTTATTCACCGCTATTTTTACCCTATCCCTCCCCCTTTTTACTCATCCATCCCCTCTTTTGTCTCACGTTGTTGCCGATCAAAACCCTTTAAAGATCCTTACCCCCTCTTTAAAAGAGGTCTTTTATAAAAAACTTGTCCTTGCTAATGGCATTAAGGTATTTCTTATTTCCGATAAGGATGCAAGGCAGTCATCAGCTTCCCTTGCTGTCAATGTTGGGAGTTGGAGCAACCCTAAAGAGTATTTAGGGATGGCTCATTTTTGTGAGCACATGCTTTTTATGGGGTCAAAAAAGTACCCAGATGAAAATGCCTATTGGAAATATATCCTTGATAACAGTGGAACCACAAATGCCTATACAAGTACCGATAGAACCGTCTACATGTTTGCTATCAACAATAGCCATTTTGATGGCGCTTTAGACATGTTCTCACGATTTTTTATCGATCCTTTATTTTCTGAAAGCTGTATAAACAGAGAGCTTCTTGCTGTAAATCAAGAGCATAAAAAAAATATCGAAAATGACAATTGGAGATCTTGGTTTATTTTTAAACAGGAAGGAAATCAAAATCATCCAAATGCCGATTTTAGTACAGGGACAGAAGATACCCTTAAAATTGTTAGCAGAGATATCCTTGTGAAGTGGTATAAAGAGCATTATAGATCCTCTGGAATGCATCTTGTGATTTATTCAAACAAAGATCTAGAGAGTTTAACAACCCTTGTTGAAAGAACTTTTTCAGAGGTTGAATCGTCAAATAAACCCTCTTCTTCTTACGCTGATGTAAAAATCACATCGACAAATCAAGAAGGGCATATTACCTATATTGAACCGATAAAAGATATCAAACAACTTTCTATCACGTGGGAAATTCCCACTGCATATGCAACAGATCTAGATAAAAAATCCTATAAACTCATTGCTTTTTCCCTTGCTCATCCTATGAAAGGGGGCTTATACAGCCTCTTAAAAGATCAAGGGTTGATTGAAGATTTTTATTTTGAGGAAGATAAAGTAAGTAGTAGTCACCTTCTTTTATCTTTTAATTTGAAACTTACCTCTGAAGGGATACAAAAAACCGATCATATCCTCTACACTTTCTTTTCCGCTTTAAATAAGCTTAAAAGTAGCAATGTCCCCTCCCATGTCTATAATGATATGGAGGCTGTGATGACTACAGCTTATCAATGGCAATCACGAATGGAGCCCTCCAAATTAACCATGGAATGTGCCTCTCTTATGATCGATGAGTCTTTAGAAACCTTTCCTTATAAATCTTTGACAATTAATCAATTCGATCAAAAAAACTCAAGAGATTTACTTTCCTTTTTGACCCCTAGAAATGCCATTTATACACTCCAAGCACACAAGAATCATACCCATAGAAATGCAAACAAAGTAGAACCTTGGACAGGAGCAAAATATTCAATCAGTAAAATCAATGAGGATGTTTTAGAAGGATGGGAAATGGCTGAACCCTCAAAAGATATCTTTTTACCCAATCCAAACCCTTATATTTCTAAGCATAAAAAACTCCTTACTGAAACAATCGAGACAAAAATTATAGACCCGGTGGTTATTGCTGACGATGAGGCAGGAAAATGTTACTATTTACAAGACACCTATTTTCTTGAGCCAAAAACGCAATTCTTTTTAAGGATTAAATCCCCAGAAATCAATACATCCAAAAAATCACTCTGTTTAAATAAATTGTACTGTGCCTACTTACATAGACACCTTTCCTCTTTAATCGCTGAAGGCTCTTTTGCCGGCATTGACACCTTTATTTATCCCGATGAATTAGGTTTAACCATAGTTGTAAATGGCTACCATGATAAAATTGGAAGTTTTATGATCTCGTTTTTATCGTCCTTTATCAATGTTTATCCTCAACAAGGGGAATTTGATATTGTAAGAAATGAACTATTGACCCAATGCAAAAGTTTACAGTGTAATCTTCCTGCTTCCCAAGGATTTAATATCCTAAACAGTATCATTTCAAATACTTCAATTGATATGCACACTGAAGAGCGTCTTTTTCAAACCCTCTCCCTTGAGGATTTAAAAGAGTTTCAAAAGGGGCTCTTTGAAGAAAATTACCTTCAAACATTTATCAGTGGAAATATTGATAAAGAATCGGCTCTTTCCTACTATTTTGAGGTAAAAAACACCCTTTTTTCTAAGCCCTATCCAGTAAGTAACCACGAAGTAAAAAACTACACCCCTTTTTATGGAGAGAGCCCAAACCCTACAAAACTCTTACTTAACACAAAAATGGGGGGAAACTCGGCGATCTTACTTATCGACCAAGGAACCTTTAGTAATGAAAAACTCGCTTCTCAAGCCATTTTTTCAACAATAATTAAAGAGGCCTTTTTTTCTGAACTCCGAACAAAACAACAAACAGGTTATATTGTTCAATCTGATTCCCTCCTTTTGCAAGATCGACTCCTCCAATTTTATATCTGTCAATCCACAACCCATTACCCTGAAGAACTTTTAGCCCGCTATGAACTGTTTTTAGAAAATTATGAAAGAGACATTAAAGAACATATCACCAAAGAACGTTTTAACAATGTCAAAGCATCCCTTATCCTAAAATTACAACGCCCTCCTACAGATCTTTTTGCGAGCGCAAAAAGAAAATTTGCCCTTGCCTATTCATTTTGTGGGGAGTTTGATCGCTCTTTAAAACAAAAAGCAGCTTTAGAAGCCTTATCCTATGAGGCGTTTATCACAAACGCCAAGCTCTACCTTACAAGGGATAACCCAAAAAGATTAGCCATCCTTGTAAAAGGGGCTAAAGTAGATAATAAATCGTTTAACTATATAGAAAAAAGTGCTGAAGAAATTGCCGCTTTAAAAAAATAGAGGGCTACATATCCATATTGTGAACCACTTCATCAATATCATCAAGATTTTCAATAAATTCTATGAGGGCAAGATTGCTCTGTTTATCCTCTTCATTGCATTCTATAAGGGTTTTTGGAACCATTTCAAGGGAAGAGTCTTTCACTTCAACACCCATTTTTTCTAACCCTTCTTTCACCATAAATAGCTCTTCAGGGTGTGTGGTGATAATGCACATCTCTTCTTCATCAGAAAAATCAATAGCCCCTACTTCAAGGGCCTTTTCAAATAGACTTTCACTCGACATTTTCCCTTTTTCTACTTGAATCACACCAAAAGGGTCAAAATTAAAAGCGACACTTCCTGGAGCAGCAATTGTCCCTCCCTTCTTATTGGTTGCAATACGCATATCTGAGGCGGTACGATTTTTATTATCGGTCAAGGCCTTACAAAGGATCCCCACTCCTCCTGATCCATAGACCTCATAAAGAACCTCGTCAAAATTTGACTGATCCTTTGATTGGGCCTTTTTAATATTTCTTTCAATATTTTCATTAGGAAGATTTACTGCCTTTGCTCGCGTTATTGCTAACCGAAGTTGGGGGTTGGATTTTGGATCTGCCCCTCCAGATTTGACTGCAACAATGATCTCTTTAGTTACAGAGGAAAAGGCCTTTCCCTTTTTAGCATCCGCTTTTGCCTTCCTATGTTTAATATTTGCCCATTTACTATGTCCTGCCATCTTAAATTCCTACTCTTATAAATTCATTTGCATCATTATTTTTTTCTTTTTCTTCTCTGTCAGTTGCTCTCTCATAAACTGTTCATGAGCACCATAATCTTTAAAGCCAAGTCGTTTATATAATGAATAGGCTGGATTGCCTTCATACATCTCTAAATGTAAATTCACAATCCCATAGGTATGTTTTGCTTCATAAATAATGTGCTGCAAAAGTTTTGTTCCAACCCCTTTCCCCCGATAGGTATCTCCAACAACAATAGCAAACAAGGCTTGTTTTGCAAGCTTCTTAAAAACATTGACATACAGAATTGCAAACCCAGCAGGTTTATGATCCACTTCAATAGTATAAGCCTGCCCCTTTCTTGCATAATAAAGCCAAATTTTTAAAGCTTCTCCCACCTCTGTCATATTACACATCGGAAAAAAATCTAAGACAGATGGGTCCATTAAATACTGTGATAGATAATACTGATCTGCCTCAACAAGGGTTCTTATTGAAATTGTTCCTATATTTTTACTCATTGTAAATCCACTTCATAAATCATTCGACTCTTCATTTTTCCCTCAAGTTCAACAAAATTTTCTTGGGTGATGATCTTTTTATACCCTTCACTTTGAAGAACATGCTCAGCTGGACATCCCTCAAATAGCTCAACGTGAAGGGATTCTAACTTAAATTTTGTTTTTGCTAAATGATTGATATTTCGTACAAGGGATCTTCCTACCCCCTTATTCCTATATTTTTTCTTAACAATCATATACATCATTGCAAGGTGGGCAACTTTTACATAAGGCATTAAAAATAATGTAGCCATCCCTATTGTCTCTTTTCCATAGACTGCAGTAAGACTTGAGCTATAGCGAGCATACCCCGCCCAGTTTCTTGCAAAGATTTTTATATCAGACTCTGTTGATGGTGGATACCATTTAAGTGAATCTGGATCCTTTAACTCTTCACATAAAAAATCCTCATCAATTAAAAAGGAAAATCTTAAATCATACTCCTTATCTTTAGTAATATCCTCTTTTTCTAAATGGTTAAAATCCATTATCCCCCTGTCATTTTTAAATATGCGTGGATAAAAGGTTCAATATCCCCATCCAAAATTTTTCTTACATCCCCATCCTCATACTTTGTTCGTGAGTCTTTAACCAAAGTATAGGGGTTAAGTACATAATTACGTATTTGTGATCCCCATGCAATATCTTTTTTTTCTCCTGCCATTTTTGACAGCATCTCTTTATTTTCCTCAACCCTTAATTGATAGATTTTGGACCGTAACATTTTAAGGCACACTTCACGATTTTTAATTTGAGAGCGCTCTTGTTGGCATGAAACAACAATCCCTGTAGGAATATGGGTCATTCGTACAGCCGAATCAGTGGTGTTAACATGCTGTCCTCCAGCTCCAGAGGATCGATAGGTATCTACTCTGATATCATCGGGATTTAGATCCACCTTAATATCCTCACTAATTACTGGGACCACTTCAATAGAGGCAAAACTTGTATGGCGCTTTGCATTGCTGTCAAAAGGGGAAATTCTTACAAGTCTATGAACCCCAGTTTCTGCCCTTAAATAGCCAAAGGCATACTCCCCTTCAATTTTAATTGTACAATTTTTAATCCCTGCAACATCCCCAGAAAGCTCATTTAGCACCTCTGTTTTCCACCCTTTTCTCTCTGCATACCGAAGATACATCCTATAAAGCATTAAAGCCCAATCACAGGATTCTGTCCCCCCCGCACCGGCATTGACACTTAAATAGCAACTGCAGATATCTTCTTCCCTCGTAAACATCCGTCGAATTTCTAACTCTTCTAAGAGGGTTTCCCCACTGTGCAATTCATTTTCTAAATCAAGAAGCAACAATTCATCGCCCAACTCTTGAATATCTTCAACCATCGATTCTAAATAGCCATACAAAGCAATGAGTTTTTCTAAAGGTGTGACCCATGACTTGAGTTCTTTTATACGGGATAAAACCTGAGAAACCCTTTCCTTATCATCCCAAAAATGAGGCTGTTGTGTTTCTTGATCTAATGTTGTGATCTCTTCTTGCTTTTTACAGAGGTCAAAGATACCTCCCCATACCAGAAACTTTTTCCTTAAAAATCTTGATATCTTTAGCTATATTTTCTCTCATACCAAAAACAATAACAGAAGTTGGGGTAAAAACCAAGGGCCAATGATAAAAAAATTGTGAATACAGGGCTTTACACTCCTATGGAAAACATCTTTAAAAAGTCTATTATTGACGAATAAAAATTTTCTAGGCAAAGATAAAATTAAAGGTTAACAATTAGGAGTTATACAATGGCAAAGAAAACAACCAATTCAGCATTTATGCGTAAATTAAAATTAAGCCCAGAGCTTCAAGCAGTTTGTGGCAAAGGACCTATGCCTAGGACAGAGATCACAAAAAACTTATGGGTTTACATCAAAAAGCATAAATTGCAAGATCCAGACAACATGAGAAACATCAAACCAGATGAAGCCCTTGCTAAAATTTTCGGAAGCAAAAAGGCGATTTCTATGTTCAAAATGCCAGGTCATATCAACAATCACGTTGAATAGAACCAAAATTCTATGATATACTCCCTTGAGTTGTTTAAGGGAGTTATGTTTACAATCAAATTCACTATTATCTATGATGGCACCTTTTTTTTTGGATGGCAGCGTCAAAAGGATAAAAGAACCGTTCAGGGGGAGATTGAAAAAGCTTTTTTTCAACTCTTTCAGCAAAACATTGTTGTCCACGGATCTGGAAGGACCGATCGTGGGGTCCATGCTAAAGGTCAGGTGGGCTCTTGTACAATCCCTAAAAGATCTCTGTTTTCTTTAGAAAAATCTCTAAATGCGTTACTCCCAAAGGATATTGCTATTTTTAATAGTGTAGAAGTTGATGAAGGCTTTCATGCTAGGTATAGCGCTATAGGAAAAAGATATCTCTACACCATCGACACTCATCCTATTCAAAATCCCTTTAACCGTCATACGGCATACCATCACCCCTATCCTTTAGATGTGGATTATATGCAAAAAGCAGCTCAAGTCTTTGTTGGAACAAAGGATTTCACCTCTTTTGTAAATACATCTTGTTTACTCACAAAACCAAACAGCCCTTGCTATTGTGAAAAAACCATTTATTCAATTGTTTTTACATCCACTAAAGAGGGATTTAGTATAGATTTTTATGGCTCTGGATTTCTCTACAAAATGGTAAGAAATATCACAGGGGCTTTAATTGATTCTGGAGAAGGGACTGTTTCTATAGAAAGACTCAAAGAAATTTTAGAGAAAAAAAGCAACACCCACGGTTTAAGACAAGCTCCAGCCCATGGCTTATCTTTAGAAGAGGTTTTTTATAGTCAATAAAGGACAAAGGGAGTATAGTTATTCTTCCTTATAGGAGCCGATGTGGCGAAATGGTAGACGCGGAAGACTCAAAATCTTCTCTTGGCAACAAGGTGCTGGTTCGAGTCCGGTCATCGGTAATGTTTGAAAGATATTTTGGAAACAAAAAACTTGTATGCTTTGACTTTGATGGCTTGCTGGTAAACACTGAACCCTTACATCATAAAGCCTATACTCTTGTCCTTGAACAATTAAACGCCCCTCTTCACCTTGATTTTGAAACCTATTGCTTGCTTGCTCATGATAAAGATCGAGATCGCTTTTACAAAGCGGTAAAAAAAGCTTTTCCCTTGTTTTCCTATTCTTGGGAACAGGTACGTAAACTTAAAATAGATCTTTATAGCACCCTTTTAGAATCTGATCCTGTTGCCCTCATGCAGGGGGCTGATGAACTCATAGGTTTACTTCACAACGCTTTTATAGATACCTGTATTGTGACAAATTCTTTTCGCCCCGACGTTGAAAAAATTATAGCTCACCACCCTATTCTTCAATCCATTCCAGTCATCATTTCTAAAGAAGACTATCTTTTACCAAAGCCCTCCCCCGATGGGTACTTAAGAGCCTTACAACTTTACTCCATTGAAAGTAAAGAGGCAATCGGCCTTGAAGATTCAATAAAAGGGGTTACTGCATTAAATAAAGCCTCTATTGATGCTTTATTCATTCACCCCACTCATCAAGAAGCGACACATACCTCCCTTAAAGAACTAATTTCGAATGTACCCTGAGTAGGCCTGATTCCAATCAAGATAGACAGGTTCATTTTTTTTCCGATCAAAACAGACATCAATTGTGACAACAGGATGCTTCTTTTTATCAATCACGTTATGCTCTCCCTCTTTTGTGATGAAGAGGCGAATTTCTTGATTACTCCATATAACAGTGCCTGTTGAATCCACCTCTTTTTTAAAATGACAAAATTTTTCTTCATCCTCAGAATAGAATTCTTTAATCTTTTCAATGATAAGCTCTCCCTGATCTTCCATCCCAATAACAGTAAAATCAACCCTTGCCCCAATCATATACTTAGATAACTTTGAAGTTCCTAAGGTAATGTATAGGTGATGTTTTGGACATCGATGGCCAGAAACTACCACCACCTGTTTATTAAAAACGTTTTGCACTTTATTTAAAAGGGTGAGCAACACTGGATAGACAAATTCTTCATGATCCACATAGGGCAACCCATGTTCATACATCCCGTTACAATCCTCAAATTCCCCTTGAAGATGTTTTAAGATTGGATGGCTACGATCTCCCCTACACCTTAAAGAATTGATTGTAATCTTAGGAAAGGGACTTTCATTTTCCCAAGGATAGGGATCTTTTTTCACAAGGGTGAAAGGCTCTTTTTTATAATAGTATTCAGTAGAGTGTCGATAAATCTTTTCTTCGGTTTGATTATTTTTCATTCTCCTTTTTTCCACATGACTTTTTGTATCTGAACAAGAGGCAAGAAGAGAAAGAAGGGCAAAAAAAGGGATAAAGATCATCCTTAAGATGATTACAAACAAAGATTTTTTCTACAAGTGTTTTTTTTAATTATGAATTTATTATAAATTTTGATATATGAAATTTATATATGAAGCGCATTTTAGTTATAGATCCATCCTACAGCTATTTAGAAGGGATTACCTCTGTCTGCAAAGCGCACAATTTAGAACTTAAATGGACTAAAAAGGGGCACACAGCCCTTGAAATGATCCAAAAAGAATCCTTCGATGTGATCTTTATTGAACTTTCTCTTTCAGACATGGATGGGCGAGATCTTATTTCTAGAATCAATGAAATGCATATTGATGCCGCTCTAATTGTCCTTACAGAAGTAAAAAATGTAGTTAAGATGAGCGATTCGCTTCGATTAGGTATTACTGATTTTATGATTAAACCCATTGATGGGGAAAAGATCAAAGCGACGTTAGAAAAAATCATTTTTGAAAAAAAGACCCTTAAAGATAAACACACCCCCTTCATCTATGAAAGTGAAGTGATGAAAAAATTGATAGCTGAAGTGCGCCTGATTGCATCCTGTAGAGCAAATGTGTTTATCCATGGAGAATCTGGATGTGGAAAAGAGGAGATTGCAAAAATGATCCATGCCCTTTCTCCACGAGCGAAAAACCCCTTTATTCGGGTCAATTGCGCAGCCATCCCTGACACTCTTGTTGAATCAGAATTTTTTGGTCATGAAAAAGGGGCTTTTACTGGAGCCTATCAGACTCGACAAGGGCGCTTTGAGCTTGCCGATAATGGGACCCTTCTTTTAGATGAGATTTCTGAAGTGCCCTACACCCTCCAAGCCAAACTCCTTCGTATTATTCAAGAACAAGAATTTGAAAGACTTGGATCAACTGAATCAAAAAAAGTTGATGTAAGACTTATTTCGACCTCCAATAGAAATATGTTAGAGACAATGTACGAAAAAAAGTTTCGTGAAGATTTGTACTACCGATTAAATGTCCTTCCAATACACATTCCCCCATTAAGAGATCGAAAAGAAGACATTTTACCCCTAACTAAAGCCTTTTTAGAAAAGGCAGCCATTGAAAATCATCGCTCTGTAAAAATTCTTTCTGTCGAAGCAAGAGACACCCTCCTTTTATACCCCTTTCCTGGAAATGTAAGAGAGCTTAAAAATATTTGTGAAAGGGCCTCAATTATGGTTTCTGGTGATATCATTACCCCAAAGGATATCTATTTAGAACAAGGCTCTAAAAAAAATGTTTCTTCTCTTTCTGCTCATAAAACCCTTGCCCAAATTGAGGCAATTGCCATCTTAGAGACGTTAAAAGAATGCGCAAATAATAAAGTAAAAGCTGCAGAAATGTTGAATATTTCGCTAAAGACATTGATATCTAAACTTTCAAAAGGGCAATAGACTTCTATTGTGCCGACCTTTACCTTACTTTATTAAAGTATTAAAGAAGATAGGGCGTCTACTTCTTTTAAAATGCGTTCATACAGCTGCTTAGCTAAAGCCTCCCCTTCAACCCCTAATTTTTTTTGCAAAGGTTTAATAAGGGCTAAAACCATCCCCTGAAAAAATAATTTATAACTTTGATTGAATTCTATCTCGTAACTAAAAAGAGAATAAGCGATATCTCCCTCAAGATATTTTTTAATCCATAAAGATAGATCGTCTAAAGAGTGCTTTATCTCTACCATCTTTTGTTGCACAGTAGATTTAGGTATACAAAACGCTGTTTTTTTACAAAGAGTTTCAATTTCACCCACTAAATTTCGAGCAATCAGCGGCCCTTTTAGCTCCAATTGTTTTGCTTCAATATGTGTAAAAGTACATCCTTGTCCTGTGGCATCAAAAAAGGACCTTTCAGGAAATGAGATTTTAACTTGATCAATCACCTCTTTTTCCATCATCCATTTGATTTCTTGCATCCTATCTATTTCTAGACTGTTTTCCCAAGAAGAGAGAATATTTCCGCTGTATCGAACAGAATTTTTTGTACTTAAATCAACACCAGCAAAATAAATAGGGTCACAGCCAAGATAAATCGCTGTCATCAAAGCAATGGTTGTTACAGACATTGCCTCTTCTGAAAGGTGTTTTAAAATCCCATAATTTTTTATCCCTAAAGCGTCATCTAAGTAGACTTCAAAAAGTCCCCCTGTCTCTGTGCGCATATAGCCATAAGGTCCAGAAAAGAACCTAAAAATATCTTTTTGAACCCGTGTTCCATAAATTAAAGGGGTCGTAAAACAATGGCTGTGTCTTAATCGATTGTACTCCTCTGTATTTGGATCGATAGCAAAAGCAAGATGGGGTCTAATCCCCATTTGATCTAGGGCTGTAATTGTTGAACCCCCTGCAAAAATAAGGGTATGTTCGCAAATCTGTTCTAAGTATTTTTTTTGTCCAGAAAGGCTCGGCCCAGCTCCACAAACAACAGCTCTTACCCCTTTAAAGGCATCCTTCCATAGCCCTATGTCAAAAGCCTCTGTGATATGGTAGATATTTTTAAATAGGTTTTTGCATAACTTTGGATAGTGTAGTAATTCTTTATGGACACTTGTTTCAAGGACAATTTTTCTCAATATTGTCTTCTTAAGAAAGGCAAAGCGCTCTTTGCAATACCCATTTTGTAAAAATAGGACTTTTTCATAAGGATATTTTGAGGCAATATCTTCGGCCCAATCCTCATCTTCCATCCCCTCTTGCTTCCAAAGAACATGAATACGCTCATGATGAAGCCCTTTATCTAACCCCTCTTTGACAAAAAAAAGGAGCTCTTCAACCCTTTCAACTAAAAAGACCACCTCAATATGAGGATTTTTTTTCAAAAAGCCTTTTAAGTCTTTTGTCATCGAAAAAATTCCAAAAATAAAGAGTAGATCTTCATTTTTTGGATCAAAAAGGGGCTCATGTTGAACAAACTGCCCCTGTTGAACCCCTAAAAATAAAGATAAAGGGGCAAGCTCTGGATATTTAATCAATAATCCCATCGCACTCCTTGAAAATGATTTTGTTTTCTACCATCGTTCCCTTTCTTGAAAAGATCTGTTTGCCTTGATCAAACCTTTCCTCTTCAAACATTCCATTTATCCATATCCCTGAATAGATTAAAGCCCCTTCATCGTCATACCTATAACGGTCAAAAAAATCTCCCTCTTTATATTCAATCTCTTCAATTTTAATCCCCTCATCGGTATAGATCCTATGCACCCCACTTTTTTTCCCATATTCATAGCAACACTCATCGACAACTCTTCCATCAATATAACAACGATGGACTCCGTGGCAAAGCCCTTTATAAAACCTTCCCTCACGGATGATCTTCATATTCTTATAGACTCTATACTCCCCATCCCTTAAACCCTTTTTCATTTCAAAAGTGACAACTAACTCCCCATTTTCATCATAGGTAGAAAACAGTCCATCAGCTAGACCGTTATAATAATAGCCCCTCTCACGAACCTGTTTTAAGTCATCCAGCCTTTCAAAAAGACCCTCTTTTTTTCCTAATAAGCTAAAGCACCCCTCTATTTTTGAGGTCTTTTGTGAACATCTTTTCAAAATAGTATAGACAAATGTGATATGGGCAACCCCTTTGTCATCCTCCCCTTGAAGAAGATTCTTCCATACCTCCCAAAGGGGTAAACATAAATGAAGATAAAGGGGGTGTAAAGACAGTTCTGCCTCCAAGCAAGCAAGGAGCAACTCATTGCCTTCCTCACCTTTAATTTGTGACAACCCTTCTTCTATAATGGGTAACATAGGGTGATTAAAACAGGTTTCTAAAACCTTTTCAACCCGTTCTATTAAAATTTTTTTCCCTTGAGGAAGGGTTATATTTTCCTTTTTTTTCCCTTCATGAAGTCTATTAATCACCACTGCCCCTTCAAAAGAAAACCCTTGGGTGTAATGATACAACGTCCTTTCAGGAAAATGTTGTGCTAGAAGAGAAAAAAAGTCCATCCCATAGTACAAATCTCCCCTTGTCTTCTTACCCATTTTTTCTAATGAAACCTCTTCCCCCTCCTTTGCAACCCCATCCATTCCCAATAAAGTCACTTTTAAGCACCCTAAAGTTAAGGCAATATGCACTCCAAAATTTCCCGCATGAAAGCCTCCATCGAAAAAGAAATTTTCTATACCCACCTCTTTAAGGAGGTAATTTTCTATTTCCCATCCATAATGGCTCCCCATAAACACTTTTGGCCCCTTATGAAGGTATAACAGATCTTTACTTGCCCTATTTTGATAAAAAATTGGAATACTAAGCTCTTGTAGACATTGATAAAGTTCTAAAGGGGGACAAGGGTCAATAACCACAAAAAAATCGGGGATAATTCCTTCTTTTATCAAGATGGGGAGAGATGACCCTACAGAAAAAATCCAAGGGCGATGTTCCATCGCTTGTATTTCCTTAATCCCTTCCTGTAAAGAGGCCCCACTTCCGCAGACAATAGCCTCTTGATTTAAGAACAATCCTTTAAGTTGCCTTCCATCAATAAATTCTTGGATATGGATTAAATTTCCCAAAATATTTGGAATAATTTCTTCCCCAAGATCCCTATACTCAGAAAAACCCATCCTTAGTTCATCCATTGCTTTTTTAACATCGTCAAGATCCCCTTCATACTGAACCTTTTTAAATAGACACTGTTGCAAAATTGGATAAAGCTGCTCTTTTTCTTTTGTTGAAATATAAAGGTCTTTGTGGGGTAAAAACCCCTTGTGATCTAAAAAAGACCCAATTTTTGAAAGGTTTTCTTCAATAAGAACAATTTTTACCCCTTTTACAGGGTAAAGAGGGAGACAATCGACCCCTTGAATAATACACACCTCTGTATCACTTAAAAGCTCTATCGTTTTTTTAGAGGGGAAAAAAGGACCTATTGGGAACGTTTCTCTAGCAAGCAAAGGGTTATGCTTTTCTAACCACAAAAAGATCTCATCGGTAAGTTCCATGACACCCTTCTAGCAAAACCTTATATTCAGGAAGTCCACACACCTTTTGATACCCATGTTGACCTTTAATCAGGGTAATGACCTCTTTTCCATTAGCAAGGGCTAAAAATGGGGCGTTGATTAAATGATTGTACCCAATCACTTGGTCAAACGCTTTTTGATTTAATTCCACAGCTTTACATTCTATAATCAACAAAGGTAAAAGATCTTTTGTTCCAAAAACAGCAATGTCACATCTTCTCTGTGGAACTTTTTTTCCTTTTAAATGGGGAAAAGCTGAAAGGCTTTTTTCTACCGCAATCACCTCTTTTGGATAAAGCAGTTCCTCCTGCATAAACATCAGTAAACTTTGACGAATTTTTTCTTCAGGAAAGGTTTTTCGGGTCATTCTAGCTCAAGGACTGTTAACTCATGATCCTTATCATACCACATCACCTTTAATTTTTGATCCTTTTCTTCTCTATAGACTAAAAAAGGATCTGAAGAAAGATCAAATCTCATAGAAGCTTCGTCTACTGTAAGGGTGGCTATCCTTTTTTTACCCCTTTTCATCACCATCAAAGGGCAAAACTCTTCTTCTATTTCATGAAAATTTTCCTCTTCAATCATGTCATTGATCTCAAACAGCTCTTCTTTTTTTCTATCAAAGACTTGAGAAGAGATTTCCACATCAAATATATTTTTTGTATGGTGCTCTTGAATTTGTGTTTTCCATTTTCTCAACTTCCCTTTAAGTTTTGCACAACACTCATCAAATGCTTGATAGACATCCCCTTTTGTGGCATGAACAGTGATATGAAAATGGGAAAAATGGAGGATAATTTCCCCTTTGTGTTCTTCCTTTTGAATCTCTAAAAGGACTTTAATCTCTGTTGCCTGAGGGATAAGATCGCAAATTTTTCCCATTTTAACGAGAATATACTCTCTCATTGGAGCTGTTATTTGAAAATTTCTCCCTAATATTGAGATGTTTGCACCCTCTTGTTCAAACTTTCTTGCAGTGTTTCCCATAACCTCTCCTTTTCTTATCCCAAGTTATAGAAAAAAAATTTTTTATGTCAAACGGTTGATGGCTTATCGGACTTAATTGAATCATCCTTGGTAGCATAAGGACTGGATGCAAGTTGATTACGAAAAACAGATTTCCCAATAAGACACCCGATAGAAACAATAAGTGCTCCAAAACCTAACACGGCTAAAGAAAACAGTATCGGCGGAGCGATCACAAACCCAACAGATACAACAAGTGGGACAAAAACAAGTAAAACAACCGATAGTACAAAAAAAGCGATTGCACATGTTGTAAGTGCAGATGTTCTAAGATTGTTCTCATTATTACAAGGGTTTTTTTCCAGAGACCTTTTTTGATCTTCCGTTAGAAGGGGACTAACTCCCGCTCTGTCGCTATTGTTCGGTGGGGTTGCCATAAATAAATCCTTATTTATATTAATAGTTATTTTATTATACACTATTAATTCATTTTATTTCCATATAAACATGAAAACAACCTAAAATCGTTTAAATTCTGAGATTTCTATTGTATCTCTCTTTAAATCAACACAATACGCGATTTTAATTACAAACAGCTTTCGCTTTATCCCCAAGTACACTATACTGACTCATCAAACGTGCGCACCGGTAGCTTAATGGATAGAGCACCTGGTTTCGGCCCAGGCGGTTGGGGGTTCGACTCCCTCCCGGTGCGTTTTTAATTTATGAAAACACCCCTTTCCTCAAAAGCCCTGATTTTAAAATCCACCCCTTTTAAGGACAATAAGATCATTCTTCACCTTTTTTCAGAGAACTTTGGCCTATTATCGGCTTTTTACACTGTAAAGAAAACAGCTTACCTCTCTTCCATGATGCTCATTGAAGGGGGTTTTCATCGAGGAAGGGGGGATCTGTATACCTTGTCTGATCCCCATATTTTAGATACTTTTCCCCACCTTCGAACCGATTTTTCCCTTTTGCAACTCTCATCAAAACTTATCCACCTCTTATCTAAAGTGTTAGTCAAAGATAGGGAGGTTTTTCCCCTTTTTTCTCTTACAAAAAACACCCTTAAAGCCTTCTCTACAGAGGGCAATAACCTTGCAATTTATAGCTGCTACCTCTTAAAGCTCCTTTTATTTGAAGGACTTTTACCCCTTCAACCTGAAGCTCTTGATAGCACTTTGGATGAGGATGAAAAACTAACCTACCTTACCCTTGCCACAGCAAAGAACTTTGCAAGCCTCAAAAAGCTTATCATCACTGCTCGATTGGAAAAAGGGATAGAAGAATATGTAAGATGTGCAGTAGGGGGGACTTGAACCCCCACGGGATTGCTCCCACTAGCTCCTTAAGCTAGCGCGTATACCGATTCCGCCACTACTGCATAAAAAGATCCTATACTTTACACCAAAAGGGAAAAGATGACAAGAAAAACCTTACACTGATTAGGGAAGCTCAATGACTTGTCCTGGTTTAAGAATATGAGAGGTCAAATGATTGGCCTCTTCAATTTCTTTAATGGTGACCCCATACTTTTGGGCAATTTTCCATAAACTATCCCCACTTTGAACCGTGTAGGTTTTTACACTTGTTTCTTCTTTTTCATCCTTAGGTTCACAAAAAAGCTTTTTTTCAGCTGCTCTTCTTACTTCTTTTCGACGGACGCCATCATTGACTTTTTGCAAAAATTGTTGGTTATGGGTGAGAGCCAAAATCTCAAGAATCTCTTCATTGGTGAGTTGATGAAGAATATACTCTTCATCGATTTTTACCCACATTTCAGCAGCAAAAGGGGACTTAAAGCGGGTATACGTCTTAAGAAAATAGCGAATCATCTCTTTGGGTTTATCCATATTTTCAAGATAAAGGTAGTAAAACCTTTCAACATCTTGATACCCCCCTTGAATAAGGGTTAAAACCAGTTCTTCTTTAGGCAAAGGATCAAAAAATCGATGTACAAATGTGTAAATAGCAATAAATTCTTTTGTCAACATAAACGAAGCGACAAGTTGTGTAGGGGCATTTTCTTGTTGCACTTTTAGTTTTGCAAATAACCCCTCAGCGGTAAATGGATATTTCACCTCTTGAATAAAGCCTTTAATTAATGAATAATGATACGGCTTTACATCAGGAAAGAGGCTTAAAGAAAATTGCTCTCCCCCATCTTTATGAGTAAAAATCACCTCCCTTTCCTCTAAAGTTTCCCCCATTAAGGCCTTTTCAAGATCTAAATAATGATACGAAGCTAAAATCGCTAGGCTTAAATCACAGACTTTATACCCATCTGAAATCTCCCCTTGATTTGACAGTTCTAAAACAAGTTCATCAAAACTCATATGAAAAAATTGTTGTAATAGATCACTGTGCTCTTTTTGAAGTGAAACCATCGGCAGTTGATTTGAATACTTATAGGCACTGTGTTTAATCGATTGATTATAGATAAATGTCCCTAAAAAGGCGATATTTAAACCAATACTTACCACTAATAGCTTTGTTAAAAGCTTCATTTTATTGACAAAAGGATTTTCAAAAAGTTCTTTATCCATTAAGTAACGGACTATATCAAAATTCAATTTATCAGAAAGCAGAAAAATTTACTTGTAGCCAAGGCTTTAATTGGGTATACTTTTAAGTTATGAAAATACCCTATTCTTGGATAAAGCGTTTTTTAACAATAGAACAATCCCCAGAAGAGATTGCTGAATTTTTAACTTTAGCGGGTTTAGAAGTTGAAAAAATAGATCGACTTCACTTTTCTTTTGAAGGGGTTATCATAGGTCTTATAAAAGAAGTCCACCCTCATGAAAATGCAGATAAACTAAGGGTAGCAAGGGTAAGTGATGGGAAAAAAGAACACATTGTGGTTTGTGGAGCCCCCCAACTTCCTGTAGGAAAAAAAGTGGCTTTTGCACCCATTGGCGCCCGTTTATACATTGACTCCCCCTCCCCTTTTACCCTTTCAAAAGCAAAAATACGGGGGGTTGAATCTAAGGGGATGCTTTGTTCAGAAAAGGAACTTGGACTAGGAAACAATCATGACTCCCTCTTTTTTTTAGATGACTCTGCCCCTTTAGGAGTGGATTTTATCTCCTATTTTAAAGACCCAATCTTTGATATCACTTTAACTCCAAACCTTGGCCACTGTAGAAGTGTTTTTGGTATTTGCAGGGAACTGTCAAGACTTTCACCCCACCGATTGGAATATCCCCAAGTTCATATTGACCAAAGTACCGGTAAACAGGTTCAAGATTTTATCCATGTCTCCAATGAAACAGAAGAAAAGTGCCCCCAATTTGCTGTTCGAATTGTTTCTGGAATCGAGGTAAAACCCTCCCCTTCTTGGATGAGGGATCTTCTTGAAAAGGTGGGAATAAACCCTATAAATAATATTGTAGATATTACCAATTATGTTTTACATGAAATAGGTCAGCCCCTTCATGCTTATGACTATTCCACCCTTCCAGAAAAAAGTTTAACTGTACGTGAAGCAAAAAGAAATGAATCTATCGTCACCCTTGATGGAAAAGAAAGAACTCTTGAAGAGGGACAAGTCATTATTTCCTCTAATCATATTCCTGTAGCTATTGGAGGGATTATGGGTGGGGCTTTTACTCAAGTTTCTCCCCTTACCCATACAGTGGTATTAGAAGCTGCTGTCTTTTGCAAGAAATCAATACGAAAAACAAGTGGGGAATTAAAACTTAGAACTGAAGCTTCTTCTCGATTTGAAAATGAAGTAGATACTCATAGAGTGTTATTTGCTTTAGATTACGCAGCCTTTTTAATGCAAGAAATAGCTGGTGCAAGTATTGTTTCAGGGGTCATTCATAAAGCAATCAACCCTTTTAAACCTACCTTTCACACAGTACGACTTTCAAGGATTAACCACATCCTTGGAACAAAACTTAGCCTCTCAGAAGTTGAAACCTTCCTCATAAGCCTTGGATTTACCGCTTCAAGTGATGGAGAGGATCTATTTCAATTAAAAATTCCATCATGGCGCAATGACATTGAGTCAGAAATCGATATTATTGAAGAGGTTGCAAGGGTTTATGGTTATAACAATATTGAAGTGAGCCCTCCAAAGCATATCACGTCGTTGATTCCTCATCACCCCCTTTACCTCTTAGAAAGATTATTGAGAAAAAGACTTTGCCTTCTTGGATTGCAAGAATTTTTAACATGTAGCTTAATTAGCAAGCAGATGTGTGGACAAAAAATAGATCACGGACTGTTTGAAGTCACACCTATTGAAGTGATTTATGCAAAATCTGTCGATCAATCCCTTTTACGCCCCTCCCTTCTTCCAGGTCTTTTATCTTCAATGCTCCATAACAAAAATAATGGTAACCCTTCTATTGCAGCTTTTGAAATAGGAAACGTTTTTTCTAAAACAGATGAAACATATTTAGAACGCTTAAGCCTTGGAATTCTCCTTTCCGGAAGTGTCCTTCCCCACCACTTTGACAAAAAAGATGAAACTATAGATTTTTTAGATCTAAAAGGGATCCTTTGTGATCTATTTTCCTCTTTAAATATCGATGCTATTTCCTTTTCTAGAAGTAAGCACATCACTTTTCACCCAGGATTTCAAGCCAATATTTCTATAGATGGAAATGTCATTGCTACTTTTGGAAAACTTCATCCAGAGCTTACCACAGCAAAAAAGCTCCCTGAAGAGACGTTTTTTGCAGAAGTGGACCTTTGCCTCATTGAACACTATAGAATAAAAGAAAAAAAATTTAAAAAACTCCCCATTTTACCTTCTTCAATAAGAGATGTAACCTTTACTATCGAAAGAGAAAAAGAACTTGCTAGAGCTTTTGATCTTATTTCAAAATCCCCATTTCCCGAACTTAAATCGGTTGTTTTAAAATCTATTTATATCGATGAAGAAAAAACCCCTGAGAAAAAAAATGTCACCTTTAGCTTTACTTATAGAGATGACATCAACACCTTAGACGATCATGCAATACAAAGTTGCCATGAAAAGGTTGTGGCTTTTTTAAGTAAAGCTTTGTAATACCTCCCTTCTAAAGCTTTATTAAAGCCATTTTCAATGAGCTCTTCTTTATAGCATTTTTTTTATCTTGCAAAAAACACGTCAATATACGATCGTTATAAATACAACTCTTTTTAAGCTGAGGAAGGTTTATGATCAAATCACTATGTATATTAACAGGGGCAACTTTATTACTCTCTTCATGTGGTAATAAAAAAAATGATGATGTTGTAGCAACCCGTATTGTTCACAAATTAGGATATAATATAGACCCAGACCTATGGCCTAAAAAACATGATCCAGCAAAAGTACACACCACCTTTCGCAACGGAAAAACCATCATTTCTTCCTATGAAGATAAATTACTTCACGGAGATACAACCACATCGTTTGAACACAGCCAAACAGTTCAAATACGCGAGCATTACAAAAGAGGCCAACTTGAAAAAAGAACCTATTATTCGATAAGCGGTGCTCCTGAAGAGGAAACCTATTTTCAATCCCCTACACATACAGTTGTAAAAAGATGGTACTCCTCTGGTTCTCCAAAATCTACAGAAGAATTTGTAGAGACAAAATTGATTCATGGACAATATTTTTCTATCAATAATGAACTTGCCTCTCATATCACTAATGGAACTGGGGAAAAGACCCTTTCAAATCACTTTGGCGACGTTATTGAAAAACAAGTCTTTGTCAACTATGAAATCACTTATACAGAAACCTATCACCAAGATGGAACCCCTCATGTTGTCTCTTCCTTTATGGACGGAAAATTGCATGGAGAAAAAAAGACCTTCTCCCCAGCTGGTGACCCTATTTCTGTCGAAAATTATCTCTATGGTCTTAAACATGGGGTATGCTCCTACTATCAAAATGGCTATGTCTACCAAATGACAACCTATGTAGAGGGGCGTAAACATGGGGTTGAACAACTCTTTATTGATGGAGTGACCCTTGCCGAAGAAACTCTTTATAATTTCGGTTTAAAGCACGGACCCTCTGTTGTTTATTACGACAATTCTGCAAACACTCAATGGTACTTCCAAAATGAAAAAGTTTCAAAAGAGAAATTTGATCGTTACGAAGAACGTGAGCACATGATATCTTCATTGCAGAACTAAGCTATACTCAACTTTTTAAGAATTTCTTTTCTAGCTACACCTTCTTTTTTTCTATTTTTTAAGATTGGACCCTTTCTTGCATGATAGATAGATGAAAGGAACTAAGAATAGGTAGAAAGATGGAAAAAGAATATTATGAAAAGAAAATCGCTCAACTTGAGTCATTAAACGATCAATTGCAAGCTGAATTCTCAAATCTTGATCGCATCCTCAAGGAGCTTGGCTTTGAAAAAGGGATCATTACCTTAAAAGAAGCCGCTACTGAGATGCTTAATAACAAAAATGAGAATGACGAAGTTAAAGACTCCCCTATCGATGATATCGAATTTTAAACAACAGGCTGCTTTTTTGCAAGTGGCAGTTTTCTAAAAGGTTGAGGTCTAGCGTTGTCTCTATCCATCTCTCTAACCCTTGGAGCACTCTCACAACTGCCTTGACAACACCCTTTATGAGCAAGGGCACACCTTTTACACGATAAAAACAGGGCATTGCAATCCATATTTGCACAATTATAAAAAAGATCTGTAGGACATGTACAAAAACTACACCGAGAAATAATCTCATCATTGTCTTTAGAAATAGGAATAACCATTCGATCATCAAAAACAAACAACTTTCCTCTCCAGTGCTTTATCCCACAATGAAGGCCATATCCAATAACGCCCCCTTTCAGCTGATAGACCTTCTCAAAACCCCTTTCCTTCATCAATGGAGAATAAAACTCACAGCGTATCCCCCCTGTGCAGTACATTAAAACTGTTTTATCCTTTTTATCTGGAATTGCTTGGGCTAATTGATCGGCATAGTCAATAAATTCTCTAAAGGTCTTATGATCAGGTTTTAAAGCCCCTTCAAAGTACCCCACTTGGGATTCATAATTATTTCTTACATCAATAAGAAGGGTATTTTCATCCCTTTGGTCAAGTTTTTTTTCAAATTCCTCAGGGCTTATGTACTCCCCCCTTTTGGAAAAATCAACATCTTGATCTAAAGCCACAATTTGAGCCCTATACTTTACAGTTAACTTGGCAAACCGATGAGAGGTATCTGCATGGGCTTTTAGATCTGCCTCCTTATATAAAGGATCCCTTTTCAAAAAATCGAGATAGCCGTTAAGGTCCTTTCTTGCAATAGAAAGTTGCGCATTTACCCCTTGAGGCCCAATGTAAATTCTCCCTTTACTATCGACAGATTCTAAAAATTTCTTATGCTCAAGGAGGACCTTTTTAGGGTTTTCTATTTTTTGAATCACATAATAGGCCAGTACAACAATATCCATGGGAAATATGTTAACTAGAGGACGATATTTTATCAATAGTTTCAAAAAATTAAAATTTTTACTGAGGCTTTATCAAAAATCGATAAAAATCATTGTCGTAAAATCGAAAAAAGGGTATCCTTTTCCCATTAACTAAAATTGAATATTTGGGAGAACTATGGTTCGTTATACAGGTCCGAAAAATAGAATTGCTAGACGATTTGGCGCAAACATTTTTGGAAAAAAGAGAAATCCACTTGCTCACAAAGTGAATCCACCAGGACAACACGGTGCAAATAGGAAGAAAAAGTCTGACTATGGAGTTCAGCTTGAAGAAAAACAAAAATTAAGAGCTTGCTATGGGATGCTTTCTCAAAAATGTATTGTAAGATACTACAGAGAAGCTGTGGTTTTAGATGGAAACACTCAAGACCATTTCATCCAAAGAATTGAAACACGACTTGACGTTCTAGTTTATAGATTAAAATTTGCCCTTACCCCTTTTCATGCTCAACAACTTGTGGCTCATGGTCATATCCTTGTCGATGGAAAAAGGGTCAATATTAGATCTTTTCAAGTCAAAGAAGGGATGACCATTTCAATTGCAGAAAAAAGCAAACAAAATGGATTGATTAAAGAGGCTCTAGAGCGCTCTTCAGTGAATGTTCCCGAGTATTTAAGTTTAGATGGACCTTCAATGAGTGGTAAACTCCTTGTTTCCCCTCATATGGATCAAATTCCATTCCCTATCCCAGTAAACGTAGCTGTGGTTTGTGAATTCTTATCATTTACAACCTAATCATTAAACAGCCTTCTTAAAAAGAAGGCTGTTTTTTTATAGAAGGGCAATTCTATGGTTTCTAAAAATAAGTTAGATCCAATCTACATTGGGGCACATACGTCAGCCGCAGGCGGTTGTTTTAATGCCCTTATCCATGGAGAACAAATAGGTGCTTCTGCCATTCAACTATTTACAAGCAATCAAAAGCAATGGAAGGGAAAAGACATTTCCGTTGAGGAAGTAACCCTTTGGAATTCTTTAAAGAAGAAAACCGGAATTTCCCATATTATGTCCCATGCAAGCTATCTTATCAATATTGGCTCACCAAATAGTGAACTTCGAGAAAAAAGTGTCCAAGCACTTTCAGAAGAGATCCAAAGATGTCATTTGCTAGATATTGATTTTTTGAATTTTCATCCAGGAGCTGCAACTACTGGGACAAAAGAAGCGTGCATTCAAGCCATTATTAAAAGTCTTTTATCCCTTAAATCGTTGATCAAAAAAGGAAACACCCTCCTTGTTTTAGAAGCGACAGCTGGACAAGGAAGTGTTGTAGGTTCTTGCTTTGAAGAATTAGGGGCTATCATCGATGGGGTAAAAAATGAAATTCCAATAGGTGTGTGCATCGATACCTGCCATATTTTTGCTGCTGGGTATGATATTACTTCTTTAAACGGGTGGGAAAAGACTTTGAAAGAATTTGATACCCATATTGGACTTAACTATCTTGTAGCCCTTCACCTTAATGATTCAAAACATCCCCAAGGCTCTAAAAAAGATCGTCATGAAGAGCTCGGCAAAGGGGAAATTGGAATGGAATGTTTTAAGGTCTGTATGCAACATAAAATTCTCTCTCCCCTTCCAAAATATTTAGAGACCCCAGAGCCAAACAACTGGGCTTTTGAAATTAACACTTTAAGGACATTTAACCTATGAGTCATTCACAAAGATTAAAAATAAAAGCGATTAAAAAGGACCCCTCTTTTTTGGGTTCAAAACTGACTGTAAAAGGGTGGGTAAGAACCCATCGAAAGCAAAAAACGTTTTCGTTTATTGAGATAAATGACGGAAGTGAAGTTGAAAATCTTCAAATTATTATCGATCATAAAGTTCCTGGATATGCATCGCTCCTTGATGAAATAAGGACTGGCGCTTCGATTTCTGTTGAGGGGTTTTTAGAAAAAAGTCCAGGAAGTGGCCAAAGCGTTGAACTTAAGGGAGAATTTTTTTCAATTATTGGCAAAGCACCAGAGGATTACATCCTACAGAAAAAAAGACACTCTTTTGAATTTTTACGCACTATTGCCCATTTACGCCCTCGGACAAACACTTTTGGAGCTGTTGCTCGCGTAAGAAGTCAAATGGCCTATGCTACCCATAGATTCTTTCAAGAAAATGACTTTGTCTATGTTCAAACCCCAATCATCACATCCTCAGATTGTGAAGGTGCAGGAGAAATGTTTTCTGTTTCTACATTAGATAAAAATGCCCTTCCTAAAAATAAAGATGGAAAAGTAGACTTTTCAAAAGATTTTTTTGAAAAAGAAGCCTTTCTAACAGTTTCTGGGCAACTTAATGGCGAGGCGTATGCTACAGCATTGAAAGATATTTATACCTTTGGTCCCACATTTCGAGCCGAAAATTCTAACACATCTAGACATTTAGCAGAATTTTGGATGATTGAACCCGAAATTGCCTTTGCCGACCTTAAAGACAATATGGACCTAGCAGAAAAATACCTCAAATATCTAGTAAAGCACGCTTTAGACCACTGCTCTTCTGATCTTTCTTTTTTCAACTCATTTATCGATACACACTTATTAGAAAGGCTAGAGTCAGTTATTTCTGTCCCCTGCACAAGACTTAGTTACACAGATGCCATTGAAATTTTAAGAAAAAGTGGAAAACACTTTGAGTATGAAGTCAAGTGGGGAACAGATTTACAGTCAGAGCATGAACGCTTTTTATGCGAGCAACATTTTAAAGGGCCCTTAATTTTGTACAACTACCCAAAGGAAATTAAATCTTTTTATATGAGAGCAAATGACGATGGGAAAACTGTTGCAGCGATGGACCTTCTTGTTCCAGGCATTGGGGAGCTTATTGGAGGCTCTCAACGAGAAGAGCGTCTTGATATCTTACTTCAAAAGCTAGATCAAAATCAATTAGATAGAGATGTTTATGATTGGTATGTCGATTTAAGAAGATATGGAACAGTCCCTCATGCAGGTTTTGGTCTTGGATTTGAAAGACTTGTCCAATATATCACTGGAATGGAAAACATCCGAGATGTTTCAGCTTTCCCACGATATCCAAAACATGCTGAATTTTAACTATTTTTTACAATAGATCTTATTAAAGTTAAGTTATCAAGAGTTGCTCAAATTCCTTAATTCAGATATACTGCAATTATGACAGATATTGACTCAAACAATGACGCAAATGCAATAGGCTCAAGCTCTTGGCAGTCTGCTTGGAACAAAGACACCCCTACTGCGGGAAGTGTCTTTAAACTCCCTACAGGGGATGATGCAAGTGGGATGGATGCCTTCAAAAATTGGCTCGGTCCAAAACAATACAAAGAGTTTATAAATAATCTTTGTCAAAGTATCACCAATTCTATGAAAGATGATGAACAAAAAGCAGATCTTGCCAGAAGAAAACTAGCTGCTGTTGAAAAAGGTGAAGATCCAGATGAAGTTACAGAGTAAAACCATTGTTGTAACTAAGGATGAAGAAACGCTCCGATTAGACACCTTACTTAAAGAGCGCTTTGAAGCGTGTTCAAGAAGTTATATCCACTATCTTTTTGAAGAAGGGATGATTTCAAGAAATTCTAAAACTATTAAAAAAAGTTTTATGTGTAAGGAAGGGGATGAAATCTTAGTGACTTTCAAAACCCTTCCTGATGTCCATCTTTTTCCAGAAAATATCCCTTTAGAGATTCTTTTCGAAGATGAGGATATCATCGCAGTAAACAAACCCGCAGGGATGGTGACCCATCCAGCTCCTGGAAGTCTCTCGAATACTTTTGCGGGAGCATTACTTTACTACTTAAAAACTCTTCCAGAAAGTGAGGATCCATTGCGTCCTGGAATTGTTCATAGATTGGATAAAGACACAACCGGCATCCTCCTTGGGGCAAAAACAAGAAGAGCCCTTCTAGCATTGCAAAAGATGTTTGCAGAAAGAAAGGTTCAAAAAAGCTACCTTGCTATTTGTCATGGCTATCTAAATCAACCTTTTGTAAATACCCCTATTGGGAGACACCCAACAGATCGCAAGCTCATGGCTCCAGTACAAAATGGTAAACAGGCTCTTACTGAGTTTAAACTTTTAGAAAAGCATAACGGCCTTTGCCTTGTTGAGGCTAAACCTTATACAGGCAGAACCCATCAAATTAGGGTTCATGCTAAATATCAACAATGCCCCCTTGTTGGAGATGAGTTTTATGGTCCTAAAAAACCCCTTTTTAAAAGACACCTCCTTCATGCACATACCCTCACCTTTATCCATCCTTTTTTAGATAAAGAAATCTTTATTTCTACCCCCCCTCCACAAGATTTTTCTGAATTTTGGAATCACCACACACGTTCTTAGTTTACAAAAAAGAAAAAATTTGCTAGTATTTGTAATCTGTTAACCAAGGATCGAACAATGAAAGAATTTGTAGCTTATATCGTAAAAAACCTCGTAGACAACCCTGATAAAGTAAGTATTAAGGAAGTTGGAGGGACTCAGACACTGATTATTGAACTTAGCGTAGAAAAAAGTGATATCGGAAAAATTATTGGAAAGCGTGGCAAAACCATCAATGCCATCCGTACTTTATTAATGTCTGTTGCAAGTCGCAATGGATTAAGAGTTAACTTAGAAATTTTAGAAGACTCTTCTGACAAAGAGGAATCCTCTGAAGAAATTTCCCATCAAAACTAAATTTTTCCCTAAAAAATTAGGATAAAAAAAAGGTGTTATACAATGTATAACACTTTTTTTTATCCACTTTCTTACTCACTGTGTCTATTTAATATAAGGAGCCACATCTGTTTTGCGTGATTTTAGTGACTTAAGATCTACATAGAGTTCTAATAGGGTTTCTTTTGAAGAACCCATCATTTTAACTTCGATACGACTAGAAATTTTCTTCATCACTGCTTCACCATCACAAAACTCCCCATATAAAGCAACTATCACCTCTTGAGGGAAGACTTTTGGTGATTGGAGTAAATTCTTTGTAAACCGAATGGCCTTTTCATAGGATTCTCTATTTTCTTCTATGCAGGTGACCCAAATCTCATCTTTGAGTTTGGTTTCTCCCCCTTTTGCCCCTGAAAATAAATCCTCTGCTGAATCAATGGTTGATACCATAAAAATAAAGGTCGATAGGGAGGGTTGATCCTTTGCATGTTCTGCACATCTTTGCAACCAATGTTTTTGAATTTCTTTTTTCTTTTTATGGTACGTTGCATGGTTGCTTGAAAACATTTTATACTGTCCCACCTCACCATACTTTCCAATAATTTTTGTATCTTGAAAAAAGAGCTCTTCATGCTCGGCTGTCGCCTTTTTAAGGGTCTCCTCCACTTGTTTTTCTTTTTTAGCATAGTTATCACTATATAAAGAGTACAAGTCATGGGATTGCAACAGCCTTTTTGCTGCTTGATCTGCAAATTCAGGGGCGTCTTTGTCAAGGTCATCAAAAAAGACAATCTCTACCTCTTTTTTTAACATCATTGATTTCAATCTATTAACAAGTGCAGCAACCACATAAACATCTACTGCAGTGACTTTTGTTAAAAGATCTGTATCATCAAGTATTGCAAATAGAAAATGGGTATAATCAAGATACTCCTTTTCTTTAGCAATAAAATACCTTGACCCTTTGGAAATCACCTCTTTTTTAGAAAGAAGGCGCTTTAAAATACGGATACTGCTCCCCTCTTTTATGTTTGAAGAAATCTCACGAATTTGTCCTTCAATTTCTTCGATCGAATAACCACTTGTGGAATAGCGATCGTTAATACTCATATGCATCTTTGCGATTGTCGAATTGGTACTTTGGGCATCAGAAAGTAAGACAGTAGATGGGACATTTGTTTTAAAATCACTTTTATGATGATCTATACACGATATAATATCGATAAATGGAGGCTTATCCATCTCGTCGCTATTTGAAAAATCACGCATACTCACAGTAGCTAGACAGTTTCCTTTAAGATCTTTTGCATGAATCACCCCAAGGGGGATTGCTGCCCCTTCTTCATCTTGATGAATCACTGTCAAATGGCTATGCCCTTCCATTTTTGTTATAATTGTTTGATAGTCATCTAAATGAGAAACTGTAATTGGTTGGAGCAATAGGACTTTTCTTTTTACAGCAATAGCAACTTCCAAAGAATCGAGATAAGAAAAATAGTGTAAAAGCTCTTGGTGGAATATCTCTAATGTTTTTTCAATTTCTTTATTCGAATCCAATGTCTCTAGTTCATTATAGACTTTTTTTAGTTCTTTTGTTGAGCTAAAAAATTCTCTCATAGTTAACTCAAGCCCTTTTTTATAACCAAGCACCTCGATGATAAAAAGAGAAAGCTTCTCTCGACAGCGGCTTTCATCTAGCCCTGAGTGAAAAAATTCCAAAAAGGATTTTTTTAGAAGTGTTTGAATCGCTTTTTTTAACTCTCCTTGATGCAAAAGAAATGTAATAATCCCCATCGTGAGGGCTTTTTCAAAACTTTTTAGGGTCAATTGAAAATGATTGATGACCATGCGCACTTCATCATAATCTGTAGCCCTCCAATCGGCGACGTACTCCCCTTTTTCATTAACCACAATGACAGAATTTGTTGTTCGGTTATGATTGACACCGATGGAGGATTCAAAAAGGGTTTTTGTGATTTTATGTTCTTGAGAGATTAAATCTAATGAGGTTAAGGAAAGCTCCCTTGATTTTTTTACAAGGACATCAAAGATATCGGCCCCAAGGGGTTTACAAAATAGATTTTCAATTTCAATACTTCCAGAAGGAGGCCCCCCCGGAACTTGCCAATAATGAACCCCTTTCCCAACTTTTGCTGCAAACGCATCTAAAAACCCATGAAAAGAAGCAATGACAGTATCCATATCTGGAGAAAAGTGGGCCACAGCAAAGTGAGACCCATTAAAAATTTTCCCCGTCCCTATTGGGAAAAATGGCTGATACTCTACACGGGGGATATACCTTCCTACAATTTTTCCACGAATGAGCAAATCTTCTTTTAAATCCAACCGAGCATAATTAGATAAAAAAATTTCAAAGCTTGCAAAAGTGTACGAAGGGATGAGATTTTTTCGGACTGCCCCAATAAAATCAATCATTGCAGGGAGGATAAAGACCCCTTCTTTAACGGCCTTAATCTCTTCTAACAAAAGGTTTCCAACAAAATGATGTTGATCAAAAGAATTCTTTTCTTTTAAAGAGGGCTCATTTAAAGCAGTATACATCGATTTTTTGAATTGCTGAGGGGTGAAAACCACATCCCCTAACCACGTTCCATCATAAGAAATATAGGATTGTTTATCCTTGTTCAAAACTTCCTCCCTAACACAAATTCGGACCGAGCAGGATTCGAACCTGCGACCACCCGCTTAGAAGGCGGGTGCTCTATCCACTGAGCTATCGGTCCAACACACATTAGTTAAGAATAACTTGATTTTCTTATCAAATCAAGGATAATCTTATTCATGCAACGACTATACCACAAACGAAGATTTTCCGTATAGTGCAAAATATGATTAGAAACATCGGTAAGAACAATTCAAAAAAAAGACCCCTGCCAAAGAATGAAGGATCTTTATCTCTGTTTTCTGAAGGGGTCTTAAAGCTCCTTTTCTCCCTTTATAAAAAAGAAAAAGGGCTCTATACTGTGGATGATGTTTAAAAAAAGGAGTCAGATGACTGAACTATTTGAGCCCTTTTCTATAAAGGGCACCCTTTATGGGAAAAAGCAACCCCTGGGTTTTATCCTTGGTCCATGTGTGATTGAATCGTATGAACAAATACAAGAGGTATGCGGCTATCTTAAAGACCATTTATCTGTTCCATTTATTTTTAAAGCAAGTTTTGATAAGGCAAATCGATCAAGTGTTGACTCTTTTCGAGGGGTGGGGATAGAAAAAGGGTTGACCTATCTTTCAAAAATTAAAAAAGAATTTGATGTAGCTGTCACAACCGATATTCACCTTCCATCGGAAGCGGCAATGGTTGCTCAAGTTGTCGACATCATCCAAATACCGGCATTTTTAGCCCGTCAAACCGATCTCATTCTTTCGGCAGGGAAGACTTTACTTCCAGTACATGTAAAAAAGGGGCAATTTATGGCCCCAAGAGATATGGAACACGTTTCCAATAAACTTCTTTCCACAGGGAATAAAAAAATTCTCTTTACTGAAAGAGGGAGTTGCTTTGGTTACAATAATTTGGTCAATGATTTTAGGGCATTTCCAATAATGAGCCCTTACTGCGCAGCAACATGCTATGATGTCACCCACTCGGCACAACTTCCAGGGCAAGGGAAAGAATCTGGAGGAGAAAAGGCCTTTATGGAGCCTTTAGCCCTTTCAGCTGTGGCCTCTGGTTGTGATTGTATTTTTCTTGAGACCCATAAAAATCCCCCTCAAGCAAAGTCTGATAAAAACACACAGATGGAGCTAGAAAAAGTCCCTCCACTTGTGAAAAAACTTGCTGCACTTAGATCCTTTTTACAACAAAATGAACCGATCAATGCTTGGTAAATACACCCCTTTTCTTTGGAATACTTTTTGCATCTTTTTAATAGCCATCTCTATTATATGGATCAAACCTTATGTCAAAAACAATCAAGAAAAACCCTTTAAAGACAAAGAGCAATTTTCAATTGATCACATTGGGACAAACAGCACCCTTTGGAAGAGATCTACCTCTGAGTCTTGTCTTACAATAAAGGAAAATAACGCCTCATCGACAGTGGGAAAAGAGCCAAAACACTCCTCTGATAGTTGGATTTCTATGACGTGGAGGAGGCAATGATCCTGAAGGTGGAAGATCTCTCTATTAAAATACAAAGGGAGACGATTTTAAAAGATCTTACCTTTAACATCGAAAAAGGGGTAATTACAGGCCTTTTAGGGGCAAATGGGGCGGGTAAAACAACCACCTTTCATGCCCTTATTGGACTTTTGCCTGTTTCATCCGGAAAGATCTATTTTATGGGAGAGGATATCACACACCTTCCTATGTATAAACGGGGACAAAAAGGGATGGGCTACTTAAGCCAAGAGCCCTCTATTTTCAAAGAGCTTACTGTGGAAGAAAACCTTCTTCTCCCCCTTGAAATGAAAAGAATCTCTTCTAAAGAAAAGAAACAGATTATTGAGGAGAGCCTTAATGAACTCCATATCACTCACCTTAAGAAAAAACGGGCCGACCGCATTTCTGGCGGGGAAAGAAGGCGTGTTGAAATTAGTAGGTCCCTTATCACAAATCCAAAAATTCTTTTTTTAGATGAGCCGTTTGCCAATATTGACCCTAAAACCATTGAAGATGTCAAAGGGCTCATTCTCTTTCTTAAGAATAAAGGGATCAGTGTTGTGATTACCGATCACAATGCAAAAGAACTTTTATCCTTTATAGATAGAGGGCTTTTTTTGCATGACGGACAACTTTTAGCTCAAGGGACAAAAGAAGCATTGCTCCACCACCCTGCCCTTATAGAACACTACCTAGGAAAAAGCTTTTCTTTACATATTTAACCCTTCCTGATATTGTTTTCATCAAAATTTTAACAAAGGAAGACCCTTATGACAATTCAACAAACCCTTTCTATTATTAAACCCGATGCTGTGAAAAAAAATGTCATCGGAAAAATTCTCTCCCGTTTTGAAGAAAAAGGTTTATCCATTATTGCAATGAAGCAAGTGTACCTTTCAAAAGAAGAAGCAGAAGCCTTTTATGCAATCCACAAAGAAAGACCCTTTTTTAATGACTTAGTCTCCTTTATGATTTCAGGACCTGTTGTAGTCTCTGTCCTTGAAGGGGAAAATGCTGTAGCAAAAAATAGAGAAATTATGGGTGCGACAAACCCTGCACAGGCAGCTATTGGAACCATTCGAAGAGATTTTGCCGATTCAATTGATGCCAATGCTGTTCACGGTTCAGACAGTCATGAAAATGCTGTTCATGAAATTTTATTCTTTTTCGATGAAGATGAAATTTTTTCAAAGTTAGAGATCTAAAACTAAAAACACCCTCAAGGGTTTCTCCTTTGAGGGTGTCTACTTTTTATTTATTGATTACGCAATTTACATCTAATACTAGAGACTTTTTTAGATAATTTCCCCAGTGCTTTAATTTCCCCTAGAATGGTTTTTGCACGTTCCAAACATAGGTTAACATTTTCAAACGGAAATTCAATATCACCTTTTACTCTTTTTTCTTGTTGGTATCCATCTATTTCTTTCTTGATATTCATAAATTTTTTAAATAGAGCTAGTGTATTTTTAACTTCTTCCTTTGCATCTGTATCATAATCACTATAAAAATCATTCATCTGAGATAATTGTTGGTAATATCTACACACATCGCTTTGTATTTTCTCAAATCTATCCTTCATATTTTTTATCGATTTTTTTATTTTGAATATTCTATTTAATAAAGCTGAAGCTGATTCTAGTTCTGGTTTTGTTTCCGGTTTTGTTTCCGGTTTTGTTTCCGGTTTTGTTTCTGGTTTTATTTCTGGTTCTGGTTTTGGTTCTAATGCTGATGGTGGAGTTAGGGGCAAGGATCTAGTCTTATTTTGCTTTTTAACTTCTTCTATGGCTGCAATAATCAATCCTGAACCCGCCGCTACGAAAGCCACAGAGAGAATTTCAACTACTATTGAAGCAATAATTCCTGAAAAGCCTATTAAAAGGACCACTGCCGCTATAGCTAATAAAACAGCCACCCCTATTAACACAATCCCTGCTATTGATTTTGAATTCATGCGTTTTTCATCATTCTCATTGCCTAATGCACCCTGAGATGATATATCTATTTTTTATCAATATTTGTCATATTAACTCCTGATTAAGGCGTAATTATATCATAACAAACTATTAATTAATATTAAAAGGACTAATTAAATTAAAATACTCTTAAGTTCTTCTTTATCAACACTTAAACCTATGGTATTGATTGATTTAGGTAAATAACCATAAAAAGACTCATTCCCACACTCTTTCCCATCAATGACTTGAAACATCCATTCAATCACCCGAATGTTTTCACCAAATCCAGGCCAAACGTATTTTCCCCTCTTATTTTTCCTAAACCAGTTAACAGCAAATATTTTTGGCATTTTCCTCCCCTTTTTTTCCATAGAAAGAAAATGAGCAACGTAATCATTGATATTGTATCCACAAAATGGGAGCATAGCAAAGGGATCCTTTCGAAGCTCTCCAGGAGTCCCCTCGGCAGCAAAGGTTTGTTCGGAAGTAAGGTTTGCTCCATAAAAGGTCCCCATTCCCCAATCTTTTGCTCCTATCACAAGGGGGGCAATTGCAGCCCTTCTTCCCCCAAAAATGATCCCCTCGATAGGAACGGCTTTTCCTTTAAGAACCGAACTATCTAAGCAAGGACATCTTTCTATTGAAGCTGTAAAACGGGAGTTTGGGTGAGCTGCAGGGATTTTACCCCCCTTATCATGCTTTTCTCCTTTCCAATTGATCAACCCTTCAGGAACTGTTTGGGTCATCCCCTCCCACCACACATCATCCCCATCTAAGGCTACATTCGTAAATAAAGTATCCTCTTCCATCATTTTCATTGCATGCGGATTTGTCCATTCAGAGGTTCCAGGAGCAACTCCAAAAAAACCGTTCTCAGGGTTGATTGCATATAAAACCCCATCCTCACCAAATTTCATCCATGCAATATCATCGCCCACACATTCAACTTTCCATCCGGGTAAAGAGGGCTTCATCATTGCTAAGTTAGTTTTTCCACAGGCTGAAGGAAACGCCGCTGCAAAGTATTTTTTCTCTCCTAAAGGGTTTGTCACCCCTATCACCAACATATGTTCAGCAAAGGTCCCTTTTTCCCTTGCTATCACTGAAGCAATCCTTAGTGCATGGCATTTTTTTGCAAGAAGAGCATTGCCCCCATAGCCACTTCCAAAAGAGTAAATCTCCTTTATTTCAGGAAAGTGGGCAATCACCTTTTCACTATTGCAAGGCCACAAGGATTGCTCCCTCTCTCCTTTTAATGGGACCCCCACACTGTGAAGACCTATCACCACATCTTCACTTTTTGGAATAGGTCCCATCCTTGTCATTTTATACATGTGCACACAGACATAAAGTGAATCGGTCACCTCAATCCCCACTTGAGAGAGATCACTTTCTTTTGGCCCTAATCGGTAGGGGATAATATACATCACCCTCCCCTCCATACATTGAGAAAATAGCCCATTTAAGCGCCTTTTCATCAACTGTGGTTCACACCAATTGTTTGTCGGTCCTGAATCTTTTTCCTCGTTACAACAAATAAAGGTCGACTCTTCAACTCGAGCTACATCCTTTGGATCTGATCTAAAGTAGTAACACCCCTTTCTTTTTAAGGGTTTAGCCATTTTCTTCTCAACAAGTTGATCGATAAAAAATTGGTACTCATCTTTGGAGCCATCACAAATATGGAACCCTTTTGGTTTGCATAGATCTATCCATTCATAAATTTTATGTTGGACTCTTAAAGAGAATTGATCCATTATGCTCTTGTAACTTTTTTACTCTTTTTAAACTGCTCTAAATATTCTAATGCTTTTCCAGTCCCTAAGCAGACAGCAAGGAGCGGATTAGGGGCAATAATAACCGATAAGCCACACTCTTTAATTAAAAACTTATCCAGCCCTTTGATTAAAGCTCCCCCTCCAGCTAAAACCATACCCCTGTCCACAAGGTCAGCGGCAAGCTCTGGAGGACACTTTTCAAGGGTCAATTTCACACTTTCTACAATCTGTAAAATCGGCTCAGAAAGACACTCTCTAATTTCTACTGAATTGATTCTTTTTGTTACAGGAAGACCGGCCACTTGATCCCTTCCTCGCACTTCCATCTCTAACTCATTGTCCCCTAAAGAATAGGCTGAACCTATTGTGATCTTAATTTCTTCAGCTGTTCTTGGACCTATCATCAAATTATAGGTGCGTCTCATATAATTAATGATGCACTCATCAAATTCATCTCCACCAATTCTTAAAGAACGACTCTCAACTATTCCCCCTAAGGAAATAATCGCAATTTCTGTAGTTCCACCCCCAATATCTATGATCATATTAGCCGCTGGCTCATGGACAGGTAAATCCACTCCAATAGCCGCTGCCATCGGCTCTTCAATTAAAAAGACCTCTTGAGCTCCTGCTTTAAGGGCTGAATCTTCAACAGCTCGCTTTTCAACCCCTGTAATTCCTGATGGAACTGCAATTAAAATTTTTGGCCTAAAAATGCTCCGTGTAGGGGTCACCCTTTTTAAAATCACTGCAAGCATATCGCCCACAATTTCAAAATCTGCAATCACCCCATCCTTCATTGGGCGCACTGCATGAATTTTTCTTGGCGTTTTTCCAAGCATTGCTTTTGCTTTATGCCCCACAGCTAACACTTCATTAGTTTGTGAATCAATAGCAACTACTGAGGGCTCGGCAAGGACAATCCCTTTTCCCTTTACATAAACAAGGGTGTTTGCGGTCCCTAAATCTATACCTATATCACTAGCAAATAGACTCGATACTTTATTCCACCTACCTGAGGCTAATTGCTTAAGTTTTAATGCACTTTTTTTCACAAACTCTAATTCTTTCATAGGGGTCGCTCTTAAATATTTATCTGTTTTAGCATGTTAACAGAGATTTTAATTGGATGCAACTGTTTCAAGTTGATATTTTTTCCTTGCTCAATGATTCAAAATAGAGTAAAAAGGTGATTTTTAAATCATCATGAATATTTGAGGTTTTATGTTAAATGTCAGAAAATTAAAGCAAGATTTTTCTCAAAATGTTCTGCGTGAAGGAAAAGATTTATTTACTGACAAAAAGGTGACGGCAGCAAAAATTATCAGCCTTGATTCCACCTCCTTAAGAATCAGTGCCAAAGTCGAAGGGCAATTTGAAAATGGCTACGCATGTGAAATCGAAATTGATCGCATTGATTGTGAAACTATCGATTCAGATTGTGACTGCCCTTACCATTACGACTGTCAACATTTAGCGGCCCTTCTTTTTTACTTAGAAGCTCACCTTGATAAAATGCTTGTCTCCTATTCAAAAGACTCTGAAGGGGTAGCCTATCAAGATCCTGCCGCCATTGAACTTTTAGAAGTAGTGAAAGATGCAGTTTCAAAAGAGGAAAAAAGAAAGGATGTTGAGTTTCAAAAAGAGCTCATGCAAGAGTATATTCTTGCCTCTAAAATCCTATCCACATCTCCGTTTTTTTCTCAAAAGAAAGAAATTGAAGTGACCCCTGCATCGATCATGATTGTATACAGCTTTCCGGAAACAAAAGATGGCTCTAAAGCCATTGTTGAACTTCAATTTGCTTTGCGCCTCCCTTCTCGATCAAAACCGCTTCATATCCCGAATGCAAAAAGTTTCTTAGATGGAATTCGTTATGAAGAACCGTTGCAAATTGGGGGGAAAAAATACCTTTTTACCCCAGAATCATTTCCGGAAGAATCTAGAGACATTGTTCGTATGCTTATTGATTATGCAAGAGTTCATGATAAGGCAACGACAGAAAAAGGGCAAAAGTGTGCCTATATTGAGACAAAATCCTTAGGATTACTTCTTTCAAAATGCTTTCTTGCTGCCTATGCAACCCTCCCTTCGGGTGCTAAAAACAGCTCTATTACCCATGAACTTCCAGGGATTTATATTGATACTTTAGATACCCCATTATACTACTCCCCAATTTTATCCTCCTTTAATATGAACTTAGAGTATATAAAACCCCCTGCCTCAAAAATTTTACTCAACCCCACTATTTTAGCAGGGGAAAAATCGATCCTTTTAGAAGACGCCCTCTTTTTTGAATGTGCCTCACCCTCCTTTATCCATGAAAACACCTTCTTTAAATTTGGCCCTTCAATCACAAGACAACATCTTATCCACTTAAATTCGATGAGGGAAATCACTATTTGCAAACCCCTTTTTGGTACTTTTATCGAAAATGGCCTAGGAAGACTTGCCTCCTATACCTCCATTTCAGGAAAAGATATTTTCAATCAGTTTACCACCCTCCCTTATGTCCATGCCCTTAAAGGGACGTGCAATATCTCCTATTTAGATGGTGAACTAGAGGCTGTTTTAGAATTTATTTACAATGATATCCCCATTCCTGCATCCCCAGATGCCCTCACAATAGACCATTTAGAACTTTTTCAAAAGGATTCTGGCCTCCTAGCAAGAAATCTTTTTGAAGAAAAACAAATCATTGACAACCTTTTTTTAGATTTTGTCTACGAAAAAGATCAAGGGGCATTTGTCGCTAAAAGTGAAAAAAAGATTGTCGAATTTATGACAGAAAGATTGCCAGAGTATAAACACCTTATCACATTTAATTGCCCTCAAAACTTACTCGATCAGTTTATCTACGACAACTCCTGTTTTACCCTCACTTTATCTCACACTCAACGCCTAGACAGCTTCGAATTAAAAGTTGAGGTCGACGGAAGTCTTGAAGGGATCCGTATGGATAGCCTCTGGGATTGCATCCTTTCTAGACGAGCTTACCTTGAACTTAGCTATAAAAAGAAAGGGGGAGCAAAAGACTCTTCCCCTAAAATGAATAAAATTTTAGTCTTAAACCTAAAACTTCTTTCAAAAATTGTCTATCTATTTGATGAACTAGGGATTAAAAAGTTAGATAATCACACCCTTACCGCCCCTATTTGGACAATAGCAAACATTGATGCTGAAAACTTTGTAGATCTTCCTGTAACTTTTTCAATGTCAGAGAGATTAAAAGAAATTCGCTCTCAAATGTTAGGTGAAAAACAACTTTCATCCTCTCCTATCCCATCAGATATTAAAGCTACCTTGCGCCCTTACCAAATTGAGGGGGTTAACTACCTAGAAAGACTTCGAAATATGTACCTTGGAGGGATTCTTGCCGATGATATGGGACTTGGAAAAACCCTTCAAACCATTGTCACTTTATCCCAAAGTAAAACAGCGACAACGCCCCCTTCTATCATTATCTGTCCTACCTCATTGCTCTATAACTGGAAAGAAGAATTCCATAAATTTAACACAAACTTCAAAACTTTAGTCATTGATGGAATTCCCGCTCAACGGAAAAAGCTTATCTCTCAGATTTCAGACTACGATGCCATCATTACTTCCTATAGTCTGTTACAAAAAGATATTGAGCTTTATGAAAACGCACCTTTTCACTATTGCATTTTAGATGAGGCTCAACATATCAAAAACAGAAGCACTCGAAACGCAAAATCTGTAAAAATGCTATCCTCAAATTATAAATTAATCCTATCTGGAACCCCTATTGAAAATTCTTTAGACGAGCTGTGGAGTCTTTTTGACTACCTGATGCCAAACTTCTTAAACACCTATGATCGATTCCTAGAAAAATATGTCCGTCCAAAAAATGAGGAGCTTAAAAAGAATCTTGAATACCTTAAGAAAAAAGTGGCTCCCTTTATTTTACGCCGTATGAAAAGCGACGTCCTGGATGATTTGCCCCCTGTTTCAGAAATTATCTACCACAGCAGACTTTCTAAATCTCAAAAAGAACTCTACAATTCCTATGCCACATCGGCAAAAGATGAACTTACAAAACTTGTTGAAAGGGATGGCTTTGATAAAGTACAGATCCACGTTCTTGCAACCTTAACCCGTCTTAAACAAATTTGTTGTCACCCTGCCATTTTTGCTAAGGAAGAGGGCGAAACTGGGGATTCATCTAAATTTGATCTCCTTTTAGAGCTTTTAGACACCCTGATTACTGGGGGGCATAAAACAGTCATATTCTCTCAATACACAAAGATGCTCAAAATCATGCGCGATCAATTCGATGCTGCAGGCATTAAATACTCCTACCTTGATGGGGCCTCAAAAAACAGAATGAGCATTGTTAAAGAATTTAATGAGGGGGATAACCCTATTTTCCTTGTCTCTTTAAAAGCTGGAGGGACAGGTTTAAACTTAACAGGGGCAGACACAGTCATCCATTACGATATGTGGTGGAATCCAGCTGTTGAAAATCAAGCCACCGACAGGGTTCACCGAATGGGGCAAAAGCAAAATGTCTCTGTCTATAAGCTCATCACTTTAGACACCATTGAAGAAAAAATTGTTGCGATGCAGAAAAAGAAAATGGGCGTTGTTAAAAAGATTGTTAGTACAGATGAAGATGTCATTTCAAAGCTTACTTGGGAAGATGTTCTTGACCTTCTTAAGACAAACGATTAAATTCCAATTGACTTAATATCTCTATCCCTTGTATAGTTTAGCCAGTTTATCCCAACCTGTGACTAGGAAAAGGATTCAATGCGGGTGTAGCTCAGTGGTAGAGCATCACGTTGCCAACGTGAGGGTCGTGGGTTCGAATCTCATCACCCGCTAATATACATATCAATGAATGAGGGATTATGACCACAGTAGAAGAACCAAAAACTCAAGAGCAAGCCATTATTGAGACATTTCAAGGCGAAGGGCTCCACTTTGAAAAAAAGACCCTCCCCCATTGCAAAATCATTTATAGAGCCACCCCTGAAAAAAGTTTATGGGAAAAGGCTCGCTCTCATGCAGTTAAAAAAATCTCTAAAGACATTTCTATCCCCGGTTTTAGAAAAGGCAAAGCCCCAGAAAGCTTCATTTTAGACAAATATCGCACTCAAATTGAGGGGCAAACAGAACTTGAACTTGCAAATATCTGTTTTCAGCAGTGTCAAAAAAGTGCAAAAACCCCTATTTTGCAGGCTCACAATAACATTGGTTATCATATTGAAGATAAAAAGGCAGATCCCCTTGTCTTTGTATTTGATTTTGAATCCGAACCCTCAATCCCTTCAATTCCCTACGATCAATTACAGTTAAAACAAGTGGATGAAGTTGCAATCGATGAAAAGAAAATTCAAGAGGATATCGATCTTATCCGTAGTTTTTATGCAACGTGGGAGCAAATCACCGACCGAGCTGTTGAAATGGGAGATTTTCTCCTTCTAGATATTGAAGATATGGACCAAGATCCTCCTGCAAAAATCTTTAATTCAGCCCGTTTTGAAGTGTCAGAAGAAAAAATGGCCCCTTGGATGAAAGCCCTTGTCCTTGGAAAAAATATCGGGGATGTCACCCTTGGTTCTTCTCAACCTGATGAAAGCGCCTCTTTAGAAGATAAAGAAAACTTTAAAGAGAAAAAAGTAAGAATCACAATCCATGGAATAGAAAAATCCACCCTCCCTTCATTTGATGATGCCTTTGCAAAAAAACTCGGTGCTGAAAATATCAACGAAGTAAAAGAAAAAATCACACACTTACTCAAAGAAAAACTCGCAAGGGAAAGAGCCACTCAACTCCGTTTAGATATTGAAGAGCAACTCATCGAAAAGGTTCTTTTTGACATCCCAAAAACCCTTTTAGAACAAGAAGCCAATCACAGAATGTCTCAGTTATTAAACAACCCCTCTTTCAAAAAAGAGTGGGAAAGTGACTTTACCGATGAACAAAAAGAGGCAAAAAAGGCTGAAATTAGGCAAAAGTCTACACAAGCGATCTGTCTTTACTACCTATGCACAACAGTTGTGAGCCAAAATCACATTTCTGTGAGCCCTTCAGATATGGAGACCTCCTTTGATTCTGTTTTAGAAATGATGTATGCTGATAAAAACAAATTGCAGTATAAATCGTCCTCACAAGAGGAAAAACAGATGGCTCTTACTCAGGTAATGATTCAAAAAGCTGAAGATTTTATTGTCAATCACCTTATTGCTACAAAGAAATAAATCTCTTGACTCACTAGGGGTAGCCACGCTATAACTAGTAGATTAACACAAAAATGAGGATCATTTATGGCATACCCCCTTTACGTAGTAGAAGAAACCGCTCGTGGTGATAAAACCATGGATATTATGTCGAGACTCTTGCAGGATCGGATCATTTTTATTGGAGAAGAAATCAATGACACCCTTGCAAATCATATTATTTCTCAACTCATCTATCTTAGAGCCACAGATCCAAAAAAGCCTATCAGCATTTACATCAACTCTCCTGGAGGGGTCATATCTGCAGGGCTTGCTATTTACGATACGATGAAATATTTAGAGTGTGATGTCTATACTTACTGCATAGGGATGGCTGCTTCGATGGCTGCGGTGTTGCTTTCTAGCGGAACCCCTGGGAAGCGTTTTGCCCTCCCAAATAGCAGAATTATGATCCATCAACCCGCTGGAGCTGTCGGTGGGACCTCTGCTGACATCGAGCTTCAAGCAAAAGAGATCCTCTACCTCAAGCACAGTTTAACAAATATTTTATCTCGCAATACAGGACAAACCCCTGAGCAAATTCATAAAGATTCTGATAGAGATTACTACATGAGCGCTCAAGATGCAAAAGCTTATGGACTCATCGATACAGTCATCGGCCTTCAAAACAGTACCCCAGTAGAGGAAAACCATGTCGGGAAGTAACGAAGAAAATGCAAAATGTTCCTTTTGTTCTAGGCCAGAAGATAGTGTTGAAAAATTAATATCTGGCCCCAATGCATACATTTGTGATAAATGTGTCCGTCTTTGTGTCGATATCATTTCAAAAAAAACGACAAAACATGAGATGAAATGTTTAAAACCTAAAGAAATTGTCGATAAACTCAATCAACATATCATTGGACAATCTGTTGCAAAAAAGACCCTTGCTGTTGCTGTCTACAACCACTATAAAAGGATCCGCGCTCATCATAAAGAGGGGTCACCTTCTTATACAAAATCTAACGTCCTTCTTTTAGGCCCCACAGGATCTGGAAAAACCTTGCTTGCTCGGATTTTAGCCGATTCTATCGACGTCCCTTTTGCAATTGTCGATGCAACAACCCTTACAGAAGCTGGCTATGTTGGGGAGGATGTTGAAAACATCATCTTAAGACTTGTTCAAAATGCTGACTACGATATTGCTCGAGCTGAACAAGGGATCATTTATGTCGATGAAATTGACAAAATTGGAAAGACCACATCTAATGTCTCTATCACACGAGATGTCTCTGGGGAAGGGGTTCAGCAAGCTCTTTTAAAAATTGTTGAAGGGACTATTGCAAACGTTCCTCCAAAAGGGGGGAGAAAGCACCCAAATCAAGAGTATATCAAAGTAAACACAGAAAATATCTTATTCATCGTCGGTGGGGCTTTTGTCCACCTCCCCGGAATTATTTCAAAGCGTCTTGGAAAGGGAACTATTGGCTTTGAAGAAAATCCTGCAAACAAACATTTTGATATCAATGAACTTAATTACCTCCTTTCAAAAGTTGAAACAGGAGACCTTGTCAAATATGGCCTTATCCCAGAATTTGTAGGGCGTTTTAACTCCATAGCAAGCTGTAATGAGCTTTCTATCCATGATCTAATGGAAATTTTAACAAAGCCAAAAAATTCTATCATTGAGCAGTATAAAAACCTCTTTGCTGAAGACAATGTGTCCCTCTCCTTTACCGATGAGGCCCTTGAGTCCATTGCTGTCAAAGCTAAGGAAGCAGGGACCGGTGCACGTGCTTTGAAAATGATTGTTGAAAACACCTTAATTGATTTGATGTACGAGGTCCCTTCTGATGACGAGGTCTCTGAAATCATCATTGATAAAGGATGTATAGAAGGAAAAAGCCCCCCTATTATTCATAGAGTGGCAAAGGAAAAAACTTCATAAAAAAAAAGCGCCAGGAACATCCCTAGCGCCTTTTTAAATCGACCTTATGTCCTTCTATTGACTGCATCAATAAGAGACTGTAAAGCATCCAAGGTTGACTTAATATCTGCTCGTCTATCGGTTGTGCTTGCATCGTTTGTACTCATCATTGATTTTGCAGTAGACTCCACACTTTGAGCCTGAGTTTGAGCGGCATCTTGGCTAGCTTTTTGTCTGGTTGCTGCAGCATTAAGCATTGTCACCCCTCCCCCAGTAGCCATTCCTGCTGCTTCAACAATCCTTCGATAGCTCTCCCTTGTATTTCTATTTGTTTCTTGTTTTTTATCTAGTTTATCTTTTGCTTTATTAAGTTGTTTTGTCAGCGCCGTTTTAATTTGTTGTCTTTCCTCTGGGGTTGAATTTAGCAATGTCTGATATACTGTAGGTGAGTTGTCGTTTTCTCCATTGACTTTAGTTGGATCACCCTCAAGTTCGGCTTGTGTTTGTTTTTGAATTGTAGTTTTGTTTTTTTGATCTGGCACAATCTTTGATCCAAATGTTGTCTCTTCCTTAGAAAAATCCAATGTTCCATTTTTTAAATCATTAATTGCATTTTCTAGAGATTCACTCTGTTCATCAGACAGTTCTTCGTTATTACTATTTCTTCTTCTTTGAGTATCTAGATCTTTAGTTCCTTGAGCAGGAATTTTATCTAACGCATCGATGGCATTTTGCGTTTTGTCTACTGTATCTTGTTCTTTTTTAGAATTCCCCTGGGCAGCTTCAACAAAGATCCCTCCAGCAATTTGAGTTCCTGCTTGAGATAAACTCTGTATCGACTGATTCATTGTTTGTTGGGCTTGAGCATCCCCTCCAGCAATAATTGCTGCACAAATTTGCCCCATAATCCCTCCATTACTTGATGTAGAGACCGACCCATCTTGATTGACTGTGTCTCCAATGTATGAGGCTACTTGCATCTTTTGAATATCAATACTTGTCAACGTCTGCTCAAGACGCTGTTTTAGCTGCTCTAAAAAGGCTTTAAATGGGATATAATCTATAACGTACACTTGTCCGTTGATCGATACATTCTCAGTTCCCCCACTAGTTTGACCCCCTGTTGTCCCTTGATCATTTACTGAACCCATAGCAGCAGAAATCCCTTGAAGCTTTGCTGCAATTTTTTTGTTGTCCACAGTATCTGATCCCCCTTGTGTTGGATCATTTGGATTTGGCTGAAAGGACCCGTTTACTTGATTTGTTGAAGACATATTTTACCCCTTTTTTATAACAACTATATTATTCCCTAATATAATTATAACATATTTATTATTGATTTTCAACTATTATTATTTATTCCTATTTAGAAATTGCCTTTTTTGTATTTTGCTCTTCTACCCCAATGGCCCCTTCTGCCTCATTAACAGCTTTATTTACATTATCCACCATATCTGTGTAGGCCTTATTTATATCGCTATTAGAATTTAAAGCCTGTTGTTGAACAGATTTCTGCATTTCTAATGCAGACTGTGTTAACGCTGTTTGTCTTTGTAAATCAGAGACATGCATCTCTTGAAACCCTTGGTCAATATTAAGCCCCCCTTGAGCTAAAGCTCCAGAGGCCTCTATTACCCTTACAGATACTTCTATTGGCTTTGTATATTTTAAAATGGTATCCACAAGATCTTTCTGTGATAAATACTTAGCCCTTTCTTCAACCCCAGCACCCGTTAATTTAGTAGCAGAAACAAGCCCTCCAGCAAAAGAGATGACTGCCCCGGTAATAGCAATGGCAAGAGCCCAGTTACTATCATTAAGAATATCTGGCTTTACAGCAGTAGCAATTGCTTCACCAGACTCTGTTAGTCCCCCAGTACCTAAAAACCCTTGAAGATAGGTCCCTATTCCCCTCTTAATAATCCCTTTAGTGAAAGCTCCGTTATCCCACTTCTGATTAAAGCCCTTTTTAAATTTCTCAGTAAGTTTGGATATCTTGCTTACTGTCTCTCCAACCTGATCTCCTGAAGCATCTGCTGCCTCATCGGCCACCTGAGTTGCTGCTGTTGCATCCTCAGCAACTTGTCCTCCACCTTTAGCAGCTGCCCCTGCAGCATCCCCTGCAGCATCTACCCCTTCTTCAAGACCTGCTTCAGCTGCCTCTGTTGCAGAGGTAAACCCTCCCGCCCCTAAGCTTAAAATGGTTGTGATTGCAGCAACAATTGCAGTGGCTCCCGCCTGAGCCCCAGGACCGGCATTATCTCCCCCTAAGGCTTTTGATAGCCCTCCAGTGATACTACTTCCAGCTGGTGAAGCCATAACTGCCCCAATGATTAAAGCAACAGCAGCACCGGCCGCCCCTGCTGTAAAAAATGTTGCCACAGCACCGGCAAGAGCTAAAACACCGGCAATTAAATACATATACCAAGGTTGCTTGCTTGCATCAGCTTGAGCCTGCAACTGAGTTTGAAGGGCATTGATATTATTTTTTGCAATCGATTCAGCATTTTCCCCTTGTTTTTGAGAAATTTTTGACCCGATATCACTTGCTGAGGTTTCTGCATTACACACATTTGCTAAAAGGGCTACTAAGGATGCCGCTAAAGACATCATTGCGTTCACATAGGAGCCACCGACATTTGAAGAAGGCATTGTTTTAGACAATGAATCTATCGATGGATCCCCCCCTTTTGCATTATATAACGCTTTTATACCCTGATTTGAAGTAAGGGTTTTTATAATGTCATCCCCTTCTTTTGTTTTGCTCACAGAGGCTTTAACAGAAAGATCGACCACTTTTCCAACAAAATCATCGTCAATCTTTTTCCCTTGAAAAAGGGAGGTTAATGCATTTTTTATCCCTGTAGAGGTTTCCCCATGCTTTGTATTGATCAGCTCTAAAGAAAATGCTTGAATTTGTTGGGAGCAACAAGCCTCATCTAAAGAAACCTGACCTGTATCCACCCCTTTAGCAAATGTATCAAACATCTCTTCAGCAATTTTAACAAATTCAGCCCCCTTCTTTTCTTGAGGGGTCCCCTTGATCAGCTCTTGTAGCATAACCCTTAAATTTTTTGTGTCGCTCCCTTTTGTAGAAGCTACATAGGCTCCAATAGCTTTAAAAGCCTCTTCTTGATCGGTTTTATTTGAACTTTTGAAAAGATCGGCAAATTGTACTGGATCCTTTTGAAGGAGCTTTAGAGCTTTTGATGGCGTTTTCCCTTCACTTTCTTCCATTGATCCCATCACAACCTGCTCTAACCCCGAAAGAAGGGCGTTTGTCTTTTTTTTATTCTTTTCCACCCCATCTTGAACAAGGTCGTTATATACGTAAGCGTCTTCACCTACGTTATCTGCTCTTTGTATTTTATCATCACCCATAGCCCCTCCTCCCTTGTTTAATTACCCTGCGTTTTGTATCATATTCCCAAGCTGATCTTGAGCGTTAAGGATATCTTTTGCATTGCTGTTCCCTTGATTGATTGAAGTGACAATGGTATTTTCAAGAGCCCCTGGAAGGGCTGCAAGGGTTTGATTTGCAGTATTTACTTCACTATTAACATTTTGTATATAAGAGTACTGATTTAACTTATCATTCATGTCACCAGGAGCTCCACCAGCAATCCCTGTCCCCCCTGTGGTTCTATCAGGAGCCTCAATAATCATTGTGAAAACTTGATCATCCCCCTGACATCCTGTTCCAGAATGCCAGTATGTGCTTGCCTTATTTTCATTCACAAGTTTTGGATCTGTAGGCCATGTATACCCAGGGAAAGCAGCATCAATTTCAGATTGAGGAGGGGGGGCTACAAATCCATCATCTCCGCGCATAATCGCCCCAATATTTTTGTAGGTTTTTCCCCCATCAATACTCATGTAGTAGTTTCCCCCCTCAATTTTCATACTTACTGTGATCTGCCCTGCTGGAAGATCTGTCCCTTTAGACCATTGACCAATCCCTTGTGAAGGGTCAGATTGGGCGGTAGAAAGTCCATAATTATAGTAGTTATTGGCCCACTGCACCCCTTCAGTAGTGGCTTTTGTGGTCACTTCCACGATCTGATTTGCCATGGATGAGAGACTTGTAATAATTTCATTCCCTGCATCTTGAGATTTTTGCGATGACTCAATCACTGCCATAAGAGCAGGCATTGCATGGGAAGTCTTGCTTTCTGACTGTGCTGTATCAATTGCGTTTTCTAACCCTGAAACAACGGCTGCATGGGCTACTTTCGGATCGACCCCTTTTAAAGATTTTTTTGTAGAATCGACATCCTGAGAAGGAACACTATTATTCACTCCATCGGAGTTTATACCTAAATTATCACTCATAAAGCCCCCCTACCTTGTCCAACCTGTAATTAAATTTGCTGTACTATCCAAACATCCTTCAACACCTTGCCGACTTTGATCACTATTATTAATAGATGCGCTTGTGTTTGATTGCATCGCTGTAGGTAAATTAGAGGTTGTTTGAATGGTTTGATTAGTACTGTTTGCAGTTTGTTGAACATATGACCACTGACTCATCAAAGCTTGCATATCTCCACTAGATGCTGCTTGAAGACCTGTCCCCCCCCCTTCGGTTGTCCCATTATTTATAAGAATCCCTTGAAATTGAACTGGACCTTGTGCTGTTTTAAACCCTGCATCATAAAATTGTTGTGATAAGTACGCAAGCTCGCCAGAATTCAATCCACTTGTGGTATAGTTAGGAAATGCTGCAGCTATTAAAGTATCCGAAGGTGTCCCCTCAATTAAACTATCTGGACCTAGGGTTTCCCAAGTCACCCCTCCATTAATACTCATGGAAATTTTTCCATTCGCAATTTTAAAATCCACTACAGACACATCTCCAGGCTTATGGGCGGTGCCCGCATCATAAGAGCCCATTGATGCAGAACCATCAGAAGCTACAAGTCCATATTGATAAAAGTTTTGCATCCAATCACGTCCTGATTGTGCTACCTTTGTTGTTAAATCAGAGAGCTTTTCTTGCATATCAGAGGTCGCTTTCATCAGTTCTGTTTTAGAAGTAAGGTTTGTCACCCCCGCAAGAATTGAGGCTACCAAAGGATCTGTTACATAGTAAGAACTAGAACCAGAATCAGAATCAGAATCGCTTGCATAAGGGTTACTCGAAGTATCCTCAGTTGCTGAACCCTGCCCGGCTGATTCTTTAGAAGAAGCCTCTTTAGTTACAGCATCTAATCCTGTCATAACGGCAGCTAATCCCTTTTTTGGATCTACCGTTTTTCCCCCACTATCGTGATTGATAGCGTTAAGTTCTGCCTCAATCTTTTGTCTTTCAATCTCATTAGAGACACTATTTTGATCATTATTAGATATATCTTCTAAATCCATTTTTTTATCCTTATTTTATTAAAGTTCTTTTTCCCTACCTTTATTTTACCTGTTTTTCCTTAAAAAATCAAGATATTATTAAGACTTGTTTTGCTATCGCATTTATTATCAAAGAGATAAGAAAAGACTTAACCTCCTCCAGGTCGAGAATTATTCACCATTGTTGTCAGTAACGAGTTCGCTTTGGTGAGGGCATTGTTTAAGTTTCCTTGGGAACCGGTAAAATTATCGGTTAAGACTTTTATAAAGGCTTGCAAGGTCGATGAAGAGGCCGTTCCAGCTTGCCCTAAGGTCCCCATGGCACTTTGAAAGGCATTTAAAATCGAAGAATCAGGAGTTTTAGGGGTTGTTGACCCCCCTGATGTATCGGTTCCCGGCTCAGCTTTATTCCACATGTTCCCGATAGACCCTAAAGTTGGATTCCCTTTACTATCTGTACCCGGTTGAGTAATAGAGACTTGCTCTCCTTTAGGGTTTCCTTTATCATCAAGCTCTACCTGCCCTGTTTTTGGGTCTATTGTATATCCAGAGTCCCCAGAAAACGTTGCAGGGCAATTTTTATCTGAAAGTGAGGTGATCGATCCTTCCACAGCAGATTTAAGTTGTTCTGCAACTGCCTCATTTCCTTTTGTATGCATAAATGTATAGAGCTTATTTTTTTCAAAGACAGGATTGCCATCTTTATCAAACATCGGTTTTCCATCAGCTCCAACAGCTTGAATGGCTTTTCCACTTGAATCTAATTGATATTGAGTATTTGGATTATTCAGTAAAAAAGTAGACTCATCTTGAAAGGCTTTTTCTGGAGAGACCATCTTTTTTGATCCATCTGCATTTACTTCCGGTAAACCTGTATAGACATTAATATCTTGGACAGGGGTCCCATCCTTATCAGCTCCATAGGCTTGTAAGTTTGCAATACCGTTTGTAGCTACTGTCAGTGCTGATTGCGTTTCAGAAGATTGCCCCACAAGGTTCCCCTGAAGCTGTTGCATTTTATTAAATACTTCATTGATTGCTTGGGTCATATCGGCAGGGTGCTTTTTTAAATCATCAATAATTTGATCAATTTGTTGCATTATTTGCTGAGCCATTCCCGCTGTTGAGTAAGGATCTGTTGGATCTGTTGGATCTTGCCCTTGGTTTCCTGTTACTGGATCTGTCATTGCTTTACTCCTTTTATTTACCTTAAAATAACCCTTTTACTTTTACTAATTTGCTACTTTTCGTTCTTTTTCTCTATTTGCTGCCCGTAAAAATTTTGCGTACAATCTTGTCTGTTTTTCAAAACTGATCATTGTAACCACAATTTCCTGAGGATTTTTGATGTCTTCATTTTTTAATTTCCTTTTAATGACCTCTCTATTGGATTCTAAAAAAGGGTGCATCCCCTTCATAAGATCAAAAATTTTCCCCTTATCCTCTAATGTGGCTGCGTGTTGCAATAAGCCATTGGCCACCGAAAACACCCTAATTAACCACAACATGATCGCTGAATGTGAAGGCTCTTTTGCCTGAAGGTTCATTTTAAGGATCTCTTTAAAGGCCTCTATGGTTCTTTTTAATTCGTCTAACACTTATTTTCCCCCTTTAGATCTCATTTTTCTTAGTCTATTTCTTTTCTTTTTAAATTCTTGAGCTCTATTATTTAGTGGAAAGTGCTTTTTTAGGTTTTTTGCAGTCATTTCCATCATCTTTTCATACTCTTCAACTTTAAAGGTAAAAGATTTAAATTTTTCTTCTTTTACTTTTGCTTCTTCGTCACTTATCAAAGCATCGCTTCCAAAGTGATCTCTAATAGAGGCAATCTTTTCCTCTTTTTCCCTAACATCTATTTTAAATTGTTTACTTATTTGATCCATTAATGAGGCAGCTATAGCCTTATGAGCAAAATGATCCTGCTTTAAAACCTCATTAAACATTTTGTAAGCTTGTATCATAAGATCCATTGTCTCAAAGATTTCATCCTCTATTTCTTCAAGTTGATTCATACCCTCTTCCCCTCTTTTCTTGTAATTGAACAATTCTTATCTTAAGATTCAATAAAAAAACTTCCCTTCTAAAATTAAATAACTATATTCAAAGTCATGAAGGATGATTTTAGTACGCTCATTGATCTATTTTCTTTAGAGTCAGAGGACAAAGAACAGCGCATTGATGAAATTTTTCACTTAACCATGTCGTTTATAGAAAAATACAAGTACATCCAAAATAAAGGCGATGAGACAGAAAAAAAGTCTATTAATGAAAAAATGGCCCTTTTAAAAGAAAAAATTTCCTACGAAAAAAAACTTTCTCAAGAACAACTTTCGTTAACCCCTGAAGAGATCAATGCTTTATCCTTAGATGAAAGCAACTTCACAAAGGAGCAATGGGAGATGCTCCAAACTGCTAAATCTTCCGCTAAAAGGGATAAAGAAAAGCTTTCTTCTAAAAAAACTGAAGATCCCCTTAAGACAACAAAAGGGCGGATAAAAAGAAAACGTTCTAAAAGGGGACAATCTCCTTGGCTAAAATCATAACCCCCTTATAAAATAGTTTTATGCTTGAATCCTTTATTAAACAGTTAGAAAAGCAACTCAACACCCCTTTAGTTACAGAAGAACATGGAACTAAAAAAAAATATTTCCTCACAATAAATGATGGGAGCGAACTGTCTTTTGAGGAGGAACACTCTTTTATTTTTATCTCTTCAAACATCTCTCCTTTTAATGAAAAGGAGATAAAAAATGTCGAGGATTTCTACATCTATCTTTCACAGGCTAACTATTTGGGTCAAGGAACAGGTAATTCTGTAATAAGTATCGATCCTGATGAGAAGTTCTTGACACTGTCTACCCTCATCGCTTATGAAGTAAATTATAAAATGTTTTTCGATTGGGTAGAAGAATTTGTTAATTATCTTTCCTATTGGAAAAAGGAAGTTAACAATAAAATTCGGCTAGACAAATAAAGCGTAAAGTTTTAAAATTGTTGACCGTATCATTCTTGTTATTATAAAAGCAGATAGGGAATCGTTTTATAAAGGATTAAATAAAAAGACATAAAGATCAAATGTCTATGGGGGAACATGAAAGGCTTTCTAATATGTGAAGATGGTCCACTTGGTGAGTGGGTGTTTACATTTGATGAAGGAAACCATTGGACAATTGGTCGAGATAAAGATGTCTGTACCTTTGTTTTACAAGACCCTATGGTCTCTCGAAAGCACCTTTCGATATTTTTTGAAAACGATACCTATTTTATACAAAATGAAAGCTCTACAAACCCAGCTCTTTTAAATGAGTCCCCAATAGAGGAAAAAACCCCCCTTACTGAGGATGACTTAATTCAAATAGGGAACAACACTTTTAGATTTTCCCTTTCTCTTCCAGAAAAGCAACAGCAAGAAGAGCTTGCCTTTTCTAAACAAGAGCCTTCAACCCCTTTAACATTAGGCCACTTCACAAAAAGCCACACCCCCTCAAAATGGGTCCTTAAAGTGATGAATGGATCGGCAACCGGGGCAACATTCCCCTTAGTTGAGGGAGAAAGCTACGTCATAGGTTCAGATAGTGAGCACTCCGATATTCTACTTCATGATTTAAGTGTCTCAAAAGCCCATGCAAGAATTACCCTATCTTCTTCTGGAGAGGTGGCTCTTATTGATTTACAAAGTCGAAATGGGGTCTTTGTTCAAGGAAAAAAAATTGCCTCAGACAGAGTTTTACACCCTTTTGATCAAATTCATCTTGGAAACACCTCGATTCTTTTCCTTGATATGGATCAAACAAGGGAGACAATCTACTCTCCAGGGATTTCAACCCCTTTTCCTTCTGAAGACTCTATTTTTTCTGAAGAAAAAAAAGAAGAAAAGCCCCCTCATTGGAAAGATACCTTTATCCCTACAAAACATTTAGCCCTTGCCTCGGTATTTTCTGCCTTTATATGCATAGGGATTATCAGTATGCTTGCCTTATTTAGGAGCTCTTCTGTAGAACCTCCCTCTGTGGATGAATCTATGCAGATACAAAGTGCTGTTTCCCATTTTCAAGCAGTAGAGTTTAACTACAATAAAACAACCTCTACCCTATTTCTAACTGGCCATGTTCTTAATGAAATCAGCTACAGTGAACTTTCCTACCGTTTAAAAAACATCCCCTATATTGGTACAATTGATGATAACGTCATCATTGACTCAATTGTATGTAGCAATATCAACGCCTTACTTTCAAAAAACCCTCAATGGCAATCGGTTTTAATGACTGCAAGAGATCCTGGAGAGTTTCTTTTAACCGGCTATATTCAAACTGAAGAAGAAAGGGCCTCTTTAACAGATTTTATCAATAACTATTTTGATTACCTCAATCTTCTTCAGAATCAAGTGGTTGCTCAAGACTCTTTAAATGCTCATATTGAATCGATGTTGTTAGATAAAGGGTTTGCAAATGTTGTAATACAGCAAACAAACGGTCAACTTATCCTATCTGGAAGGGCCGATGAGGCTGATAAAGAGACATTCACTCAACTTGTTGAAGAGATCTTGCATGTTCAAGGGATCAGGGTTGTTCAAAATTTTGTCCTTTTTACGACAAAAAGTTCTTCTGCAATTGATATCACAAGTAAATATCAGGTCACAGGTTCTTCAAAATTTGGCAATGCAAATCAATTTGTCCTTATCAATGGAAAAATCTTAGGTGTTAACGATACGTTAGATGGGATGATTATAAGTTCTATTTCTAATAATCAAATCCTCCTTCAACAGGGGGGGATAAAATATAAAATTGACTTCAATGAATAAAAATTGGTAACCGTTAGTTAAAGAAAGAAAAAATGGAGAAAAACCGATGTTTGGTTTAAATAGTGATAAAAAGGGTAAAGGGCAAAAACCCCTTTTTAAGTTTCCTCTAGAAACCGATTTAGAGGATGAGAAAAAATGTAAAAAAATGATGGAACATACTGAAAAGCAAATTCTTGATATAAAAAAGCAAATTAAAGAAGGGGCAAGTTCCGACGAGTATGAGCATTTAGGGACCCTCCTTCATGCCTATAGCGCCTTATTAAAAATAATAAACAAATTACCTGAAAAAAAATAAGTGAGGATAAAAGATGACAAGTCAATGGGGATCAGTAACATTTAGCACATTAATTAATAAATATGTGCATTTGCAAAGTCAGGTAATGAGTATGGTTCGAAAGGTTGCATCAAGAATTTCTACTGCAACTCCTGGAAGATTTTTACTCCTACAATATGCAATGAGTCAAGTGACCCAGATTGGATCCTCGATTTCTAACTTACTTGCTCAAGTACAAACTGTTATAAATAAGACAATCAGTAACCAAAGAACTCAATAAGGTGTAAAAAATGGATAAACAAAAAAAACATACAGAGTACAATAACGATTATTTCTTGTTTTTAGAAGCTGGATTTGTAGCTGTAAATCGTCTTGATGAGGACTCTGCTCTAAAATTATTTATGGCTGCACAAATTCTTCGCCCTGACAATGTCTTTCCAAAAATTGGCTATGGATATATGCATATGTGTAAGCTTGAGCTTAAACAAGCAGAGGAAATGTTTTCTTCTGTCTTAAAAGTAGAGCCTAACAATGAACTTGCCCTATCCTTTTTGGGAATTACAAAAGGGTTCATGCCTAACAAAGTTTCTGAAGGGGAAAAAATCCTTGAGTCTCTTGAAAAGGTCACTAAAGATGAGGATATGAAAAAACTGGCTCATATGTCTAAAGACTTTATTGATACCCATATCAAAAAAAGCTCAACCTCACCAATGGATTTAGCAAAACCAAAAAAGAAAAAGTAACACCTAAGGAAATATGTCACAAAATCCGATCACCGACCCAGATAAAATTGATCCTATCAACAAGCAAGATCTCACCTCTCAATCTAGCACCCCTGATAATGATGCCTTTAAAAAGCATATGAGCGGTACAGAAAACTCACCCTCAAAAAGTGCTGCTCCATCCCCTATGGATATTGCTCAAGGTCAAAAGGTCAATCCCAACACCCCTCCAACTATGGCTACTGTTCAATCTCAAATGAATAATGTCAGCCAGTCCCTTGGCGATATCAAAACCCAACTTAACACCAATGGGTTAAAACTTAAAACCTCTGAGCAGTATTTAGTAAGAAAAAAGCTCACCTCGGCCCATGAGTCCATTTCTGGGGCTGCAGCAAAATTGGGAGTTGAACAAGATAGCGACTCTTATGATGATGCCTTAGCACAATCTAAAAACCCCCTTGCCCGTTTTTTGAGTATGGTCTCAGATGGTCAACAGCAAATGGTTCAAGCTGCTGAAACGATCAAAAATTTAAACACTAAGGGAGATTTAAGTGCTGGCGACCTCCTCCTTGTTCAAGTAAAGCTTAACCAAGCTCAAGTTGAGCTTAACTACACCTCCACAATTTTAGGAAACGCAACGTCAATGATCAAAACGCTCTTTAACATACAAATATAATGAGGGGCTATGTTTTTCCTTCACAAAAAAAAGTATAAAGAGTTTGATGACAACAATGACCTCTCGTTTACTGTCTCCTTTGATGAGGTTGAGCACCGCTTAGAAGATATTGAGCTTTCAATTGTTCATGGAAGAATTACAGAAGTGGTTGGGATGTTAATTCGAGCCATTGTCCCTAATGTAAAAATGGGAGAAATTTGCTTGATTAAAAGAGAGGGCTCCCCCCTTTTAGCTGAAGTGGTGGGGTTTACTAAAGATGAAGTGTTTTTATCTCCCCTTGGAGAGATGCATGGAATTTCTACCTCCTCTGAAGTGATCCCTTTACATGCAAAACTTACTATAAAAGTGGGAAATCAGCTTCTTGGGAGAGTTTTAAACGGTTTAGGTGAACCTTTAGATACAGAAAAAAAAGGGCCATTAGACCTTACTGAAACCTACTCAGTGATCAACTCCCCTCCAGACCCCCTTCAAAGAAAAGTTATTTCTACACCTATATCCACAGGGATTCGTGCTATTGACGCTGTCTTAACCTGTGGTGAAGGGCAAAGGGTGGGGATATTTGCTGCTGCAGGAGGGGGTAAATCCACCCTTTTAGGGATGCTTGCCCGTTATGCAAAAGCCGATGTCAATGTCATTACCTTAATTGGGGAAAGGGGAAGAGAGGTTAGAGAGTTTATTGAAAATGATCTTGGTGAAGAAGGGCTTAAACGTTCAGTACTTATTGTTTCAACCTCAGATCAATCCCCTCAATTGCGTTTAAATGCAGCCTATGTTGGGACTGCCATTGCTGAATATTTTAGGGATCAAGGGAAAAAAGTCATTTTAATGATGGACTCGGTCACCCGTTTTGCTCGAGCTTTGCGAGAAGTGGGCCTTGCTGCTGGCGAGCCTCCTGCAAGAGCGGGGTTTACCCCTTCAGTATTTGCAACCCTTCCAAAACTTTTAGAAAGATCTGGAAACTCAAATAAAGGATCGATCACTGCCTTTTACACCATTTTAGTTGCTGGCGATGATATGAATGAACCTGTGGCAGATGAGGTACGCTCGATTTTAGATGGTCATATCATTTTATCTGCCGAGCTTGCCCGTCAATACCACTATCCAGCTATTGATATCCTTTCTTCGGCAAGTCGTATCATAGGACATATTATTTCAAAAGAGCAACTTGTAGTTGTAGGAAAAATTCGTGAAGTTCTTGCAACGTACAAAAAAATTGAACTTTTAATCCGTATTGGAGAGTACAAACCTGGGTCTGATAAAAATGCCGATTACGCGATTAAATATATCGATAAAGTCAATCGGTTTCTAAAACAGGGGACAAAAGAAGACTCATCGATGGATGAAACGTTAAATCAATTGATGGGGCTATTTAAATGAAAAAGAAAGAATACCCCTTAAAAGAAATTATAGAAATAAAAAAACGTCGTTTAGAAGAAGCTGAAAAAATTCTTCGTCAGAAGCAAGAGGCTCTTGTTGAGGCTGAAAAGAATTTAACAGAGAAAAAAAAACTTTTAAATGGCTCTGAAAAGCTAAAATTAGAGATGATTGAAAAGCATTATAAAAAGATCGAAAATGGAACCACAGCTGATGTGATGGAAAGACATAATCACTATATTCAAGAGGTGATCAATGTCAAAATTGCGGAGGAAAAAAAGAAAGTTGAGGCGCAAAAAAAAGTTGTTCAAGAAGCTCACGTAGCTTTAGATAAAGCACGTGCAGAACGCCTTGAAAAACATAAGGATCTAGAAAAAATTCATACCCATGAAAAGGAGTGGAGTAAAGAAGCTAAAAAGGAACTAGAAATTTTTGAAGCCATTGTTGAAGATGAGATTGGAACAATTATTCATGGTAAACAATCAAGGAAAAAGCAATGAACCAAACTCAAGGGATTGAAGGCCTTCCATCACCAAAAAAAACAAATGGGGATAAAGATGCTGTTGACCCTGAAAGATTTCAAAAAGCGTTAAAGGTTGAAAAATCTGATGAAACAGATAAAAGAGAGCAGCGCAACCGTCCTAAACAACAAGAAGAAGTTGAAGATGACAATGAAAAGGAAAATCACGCTATAGCTGTCCCTCCAGGGGTTTTTAAAGAGTTCATGAAAGAAAAGGGGCAATCTTCCTCAATTTTTGACCCTACGGGGGGTTCAAAAACAGTTCTATCCTCTGAATCCAACCTTTTAAGCAATGGAACAAGTGCTTCCATATCTGCTGCAAGTAATGGTCAAACAAGCAACATCTCTATAACAGGTAGTGACGATCCTTCCAATGAGGATAGTGATGAAGATGGATCCATTGATGAACCCTCCCCTTCATATGAAGAGGGTTCATTTTCCTCCGCTGCATATGCTCAACAAACCGATCAAAGCTCTGTTGCCTTTTTTGATGATTCTATTTCTGAAGAAGAAATTTCAACCGATCAAGAGGATGAAACCATCAACGCCCCTTCTTCAAATCCCCCATCATCAGACAATAAAGAGTCTAAGCCCTCCTTTGATGCCCCACCCCTTCCATCGCCATCGACACACAGCCCTACTTTGTTAGATAGCTCAGATAGTGAAAAGGATTCAGATTCAAAAGACAATCCAAACAAAGGAGGGGTAAAAAAGGCCCCTTCTCTAGAAAAAGGGAAACAAGCCCCTTCTAAACCCCTCCAAGGGGAGGTTTTGTCAAAAAAAGAGGAGAAACAAAAGCCTCAAACTCTCTTAAAATCTATCCAAGAACAAGAGGTGACAAAAGCCCTTCCTTCAACAAAACCCTCTGAAGAAAAAAAATCTAGTGTTGAAAAAACCGTATCCCATGAAAAATTAGACTCTAAAACTGAAAAAAATCCTATTGAATCCACTGACTCAAAACATGATTCTCAAAAGGATTCTGACAGCCATTCATCAAATAAAGACGAATCGATCATTACCCCCATATCTGTACCCACAATGACCCTTCCAAGCATCCCCGCTTCTGAAATGTCCCCCTTTTCCTCTCTTCCCAAAGATGTTTTTGATCTCTTTGAAAAAATGGCAGGGATGCTTACCATACAAAAAGATAGTGGCAAAACAGTGACAACCATTACCCTTAATATGCCAAAATCTGTCTTTAACAAGGCCGAATTGGTTTTAGAGCAATACGATACAGCCCCCCATTCTTTTAACGTGCAGTTTTTTGGAAGTCCAGAAGCCATTGCCCGTTTTGCAAAAAATATGCAGGGATTAAATGCCACCATTAAAGAGAGTAAATTAAATTTTTCTATCAATTTGCTCCCCCCAAAACTATCAAAAAGCTTTGTAAGTAGAGTCGATAAACAACAAGATAGAGAAGAAAAAGATAGCGCAGAATAAAAAAAAGGGGTACACTTCTATCCCTTATGTTTTCATCTCCATTAAAAAAAGCCTCAGAAGAACCTTGTTTAGAATCTGAAAGAACCTCTTCATTTAGAAGTAAACCCTTTTCCGCAATTTTAGAAATAGATCCTGATGAAAAGAAGAAAAAAAAGGAAGAAAATAGTCCTCCTTCAGTTTTTCACCTCCCCCCTTTATCAATCATTGCCCCCCCTCTCCCTGTAGAAAAAGTGGCTCACCTTCAAGAAATAAGCCTTCCTATTGCCGAAAAGATCTCCTTACATAAAGCAGAAGGAAGGGTGACAACCCATTTTGTTATTCAAACAAAATATTTCGATGAACTAGAAATAACCCTCACCCTGTATGATACAGCGCCGGACAGTTTTCATATCCTTATCCTTGGAAATAAAAAAATTGCCGAGCTTTCGATGCAGCACCAAACAGTGTTATCTCAACAAATCCAAACAAAGCTTCCCCATATAAAGATCCATATCGAATCTTTCGGGTTAAAAAAAGCCCACCGCTTTGTTCAAACAAAAAAGAAATCGGTTGAAAATTCCAATACAAGTAGGTATAGTGCGTCAAAAGAAGGATACGGTTATGACAGCTGATGCTCTATGGATAAAAAAAATAGCCCCTTCTATTTTTGAAAGTCTCTCTCTTTCCGATCTTGGCTCCATCCCTACATTCCCCCTTGAGTCATTTACAGAGCAACTTAAACAATCGCTAGAATTATCTGATCTTTCAATAGAAATAGGAAAAATCGATACCCTTACAGCTGATAGTTATTATTCAGCCCTTGGATCTAAGCCTTGTGTGATCTCACTTGAAATGACCCCCCTTGATGGAGAGTTCTATTTTGCTATGGCTATAGAAGATATCAAAGGATTGATCCAAAAGATGGAAGGGGAAGAACCTTCAACCCTTACTTTAGAAAATGAATCGGTTGTCAAAGGGTTATATACTTTTTTTATTGCCGAAGCCCTCCACACAATTATGGGTCTAAAGGTCTATCAAAACCTCTCTTTAAAAATGATTGAAAAGAAAAATGAGGCTTTAGAAAGTTATTCCATCGACCTTGGGATCACTATAAAAGGAACCCCTTTTTGGGCAAGACTTTTAATTCCCTTTCCTTTTTATAGATCCATTCATTCCCATTTTACTTTTATCCCTCCAACTTTAGACTCTTTAGAAAACATCCCCGATGTGGCAATCCCTTTATCGATAAGAACAGGATCTGTAACCTTTTCATCGAAAGAGTTTGAAGAAATTATTGAAGGGGATTTTCTTATTCTACACAATTGTTTCTATGACTGTACAAAAGAAAAAGGTTCGTTTCAAATGGTTATTGGCAACCTTCCCCTCTTTCAAGTAAAAAAACAAAAAGATGGGATTAAGCTTCTTGACTATTTATATTTTTATAATGAGGAAAAAATGGATGATGATGATGACTTTGAACTTCAAGAGGATTTTAACGATGACTCTACCGATGATTTTTCAAGTGAAGAACTAAGTGAAGAAGAGCCCTTTGAAGATGAAGAGGACGAAGAGGAAGAAGAAGTAGGAGAAAAAAGCTCATTACTTTCTCCGGAAAAAACAAATCTTTCCAAGGTTTCCATTACTATCCATATGGAAGTTGCCCGATTTACCCTTTCGTTAGAAGAGCTTAAAAAACTCTCCCCAGGGGCAAAACTCCCTATTTCGATAAATCCTAGAGAGGTACATTTGGTTGTTTCGGGAAAATCAATTGGAATGGGAGAAATCATTTCTCTTGGAGATACAGTAGGTGTAAAGGTAACTACCCTCTATACATAAATGATGAACGATAAAGATATATACCAAAGAAAAACGTTGCCCACCTTTAAAACTCCCTTAAAGGATCCAGAATTTACTCACATTGGTAAATATCAGATAGAAGCCTGTCTCCATAAAGGGGCAATGAGCTATTTATACCTTGCAAAAGATCCTAACGGCCTTCTTACCGCTGTAAAAATTTTAGCCCCAAATCTTGTCGAGCAAAAAGAATTGGTAGAAAGATTTTTATTGGAGGCCAAAATCATAGCCACAGCTTCCCATGAAAATATTGTCAAAGTCTATGAATCGGGAAAGTGGGAAAGGGGTTTATATATTGCTATGGAATACATCCATGGGGTATCCCTTACCCAATTTATAGAGACAAATGCCTTTTGTCAAAGACGGGCTTTAGAAATTGTTTTAAACGTTTCCTACGCCTTAATGCATTTGCATTCCCATAAAATTATTCATAGGGATCTAAAGCCTGAAAACATCCTTATCACTCAAGAAGGGGCTGTTAAAGTGATTGATTTTGGGATTGCAGAGCTAAAAAAAAGTACAAGAAATACCCCTGCCTTTTCTAAACGACCGGTCATTGGCACCCCCTCTTATATGAGCCCTGAACAAAGGGAAAATCCTTTAGCAGTCCATTACAACACCGATATCTATTCTTTAGCTATTATTACCTATGAACTGCTCACAGGAAAACTCTCTTTTGGCAAAGTCAATCTTTCCCATATTCACCCAAAACTTAAAGGTATTTTAGAGCAAGCTCTAAACCCTGATTATAAAGAGCGCACCGAGGATATCGTTGATTATATACTTGCCATTTCTTCATTTCTTAAAGACTATAAAGATGAGGGAATTAAAGAAGAAACAGCCCTTTTAGCCATTCAACAAGAGCTCCTTCCAAAACAGATTCCCCGCTTTCAAAACCTTGAAATCGGTCTATGGACCTCTGAGGAGTTTTCAGTCCCAGGCATTTATTACGAATTTTTTCAACTTCTTGATGGGAGCTACTTTATTTTTTTAGCCAATACCCAAGCAGAATCGACCTCCTCTTACTTACCCATCATTAATCTACGCGCTATGGCTCATACCCTTATTAATCCCTACCAACACTCAACTAAAGTTTCTGTTTTTTCATTGCAATCCTTTGCAAATGAATTAAACACCCTCCTTTATTATGATAGACTTCATAAAAAGACCCATACCACCCTCATACATATTGTTCCCGCTTCAAGGACCCTTGCCCACATCACATCGATGGAAGAAAGCATCTATCATATTTCATCAAATAGTTCCCATCCACGACTGTTGCTAAATAAAACGCCCCCATTAGGACAGTTTCCAACTGCAGACTTTTACCCAACTATCGATTCATTTTCTGAAGGAGATATCTGTTTTATCCATTCGTTTTCTGATCCTTTGCTTCCTAGGAAAGAAACAAAGGAAATCGGAGAGCTTACTGTTAAAACCTTATTAGAAAACCGTTTATTAGAAAGTAAATCTTTATGTCGAGTGGTTTTTGAAAAATTAGAAGGGAAAAAAGTTCATTCCAATCAAAACTTCACCCTCTCTTTGTACAGAATATAACTATAAGTCCTTGAGGGAATTTAGAAAGTAAGTGGCCCCTCTTGTAAATATGTGCACCATCCTTAAAAAAATCTGCATCGCTAAAACCCAAAGAACTGCACATGTATAGGGTAAGTAGCGCCACGTTAATTCATACTTTTTTATAACTATTTCTGATACTGCAACAAAAAAAATGCCTACAAGGATCCACTCACTATTTTTAAGCATTTTCCTTTGTTTCTCTTTTTCAGAAAGGGGGGCCTTTTTTCTTCTCTTTCTCTTTTTCCACATTTTCTTTACCTATTCTTTACTTTTCATATACAATTCTCCCCTTTTTATTTCTATCGATAGTTTTAAATTCTAAAATTTGTTGCATTGATTAAAGAATTTGGTTAGGATCACAACTTGTTAGATCTAATTCAAAGCCTTCCAATTTAATGAGCAAAATAAAACTATTTTTCATCAGCTTTTTAGTCAGCTTATCCTTATTTGGAAAAGATCCTTCCCCAACCGATGAGGGGTACACGATCAATTTTGAAAATGTTCAAATGACCCAATTGCTTCAATTTATTAGTAAAATTGGGGGGCTAAACCTTGTCTATAATGAAAGTGAGGTGAATTTCAACATCACCTTTGTTTCAGATAAACCCACCTCTTTAGAAGATGTTAAAAGTGCTTTGATTCAAATTCTTAGAATTAATAACCTCTCCCTTATTGAGGAGGGGAAAAATTTAATCATTCACAGAAACCCCGCCGTGAAGCAAATTCCGACAGTGATCACTAAAGACAATGCCACTTTAGGGAAAATGCCCGCCATTATGACCCGTGTCTTTAAGATCTATAATGGCAATCCCACAAATATTGCCGCCTTAATCTCCCCCCTTCTTTCAACAAGTGCAATGGTTGAAGTCTCCCTTGAGTCCCAACAAATCATTGTTACAGATGTGGCTTCAAGCATTGAAACTGTTCAGCAACTTCTTAAGAGTTTAGATGTCCCTGACACTCCCTATGATATTGATACTTATGAAGCTGAAAATATGAATGTCTTAGAGTTGCAGATCTTTTCTGAAAAGATTATGAAACCTTTTTCTGAAACAACCCTGTTGCAAATCATAGCTCAACCTGACTCAAACACTCTTTATATTGTTTCTACCCCCTATTTAATTGAAAAAACCCTCTCATTATTGAAAGAAATTGATTCAAGTATCACCTATTCCTCTCAAAATAAAAGGCTAAATCCGACAAATGTGTTGATTTACCCCCTTATTTATAAAAGTGAAGTAGATGTAGTAGCGACTCTGAAAAATATTTTTAAGGAGTCAAAAGATCAAGGATTGGATGTTTCTTCTTTAGAAAAAATTGTAGATAGTGCTTTATACATTCGCTCGACTCACTCTCTTTTAATGATTGGACTTCCTGAAAATCTTGCCCTTATTGATGGTTTTTTGAAAAATATCGATGTTGAAAATACCTTTTTAGGATCAAGCAATACCTCTTTTTTTCTCTATGAATCTGATGAAATCAGCATTCCTCAAATGTTGAAAATTTTGGAAGAAATCTCAGAAAGCTTGCAAAAATCTGGCTACTTAAATCAAAATCTTCTCTACGTGATTAAAAATGCCGTCCCAATTTACGATATTAATTCCATACTCTTTGTTGTTCCACAGCCCACCTTAATTGAGCTTAAAGACCTTTTAGAATCAGTGACTCAATCCTATAGTGGGGACACAGGAAAAACAGGGGTTTCCCATTTTTATCTCTATAATATTCAAAAAGCATCAGAAGAACAATTAGGCGATGCTTTATCTAATTTAGTTGACTACCTAAAATCGCATGAATATCCAAACGAAAACTTGATAAAAGCCATTTCATCGATGAGATGGATAAAAGCGACCAACTCTTTGCTTTTTGTGGGGACAACAAAATCCCTTAAAGAGGTAGCTGAGATTCTCCCTAGCTTTGACGTAGCCATTTCTGAAGCAAAAGAGATGCTCACACAGGCGCCCCCTTCGACAGAATTTTTAGTTTTTACCCCAAAAAACACCGACGCAGAACATTTAAAAACCCTTGTGATGGAGACTTTAGACAATTTAGCCTCCTCTGATTTGTCAGATCCTGCTTTTATGAAAGCTTTATCAAGTATTAAAGTACTCCAAGAATCAGAGCAATTGCTTTTTACAGGAACTTCAATCGCCCTTGCCCGTTTAAATAGTCTTGTTGAAAAATTGGATATGCAAAGTCATGATGGATTAGATGAAACAACTGTATTTATATACGAATTAAACAGTTTATCTTTCAAAGAGTTGCAATCCATTTTACAACAAATTGTCGATGACTCAAAAAAAGTATCTAAACCAGGATACTCTCCCTTGTTTAAAACTATAGCCTCGATGAGGCAAATTCAGGACACAGACTCTGTTCAATTTGTCGGGACAATGGACTCAATCAACAAGCTAAAAGAAATTTTAGCAAAAGTGGATAAAGAGTCAGATATCACCTCTGCTTTTGGATCAAATGTGTTAGTCTATAAAGTGAAAGAGGCCTCCCCTACAGAGTTAATTGCACAATTAAAAGCTATTGCTGAAGAATCTAGAGCTCAACAAAAGAAAACTTCAGCCCTCTACTATGCAATAGAATCGGTCCGCTACATTAAAAATAGCCACAGCCTTGTTTTTGTTGGGAGTAATGAGGCGTTGCAAAAGCTTCAAAAGCTCCTTGTCGATTTAGATATTGGAGTCTCTTTAGCCTATCCACCAAATAAAGAGGGGAGAAAAGATGTCGAAGGGTATCAAATTTATGTCCCCCAATACGTTCCAGGTCCAGAATTGATTTTAATGGTGGCAAGTTTTGAGTCTCACCTTGTTCATAGTGGGATGACAAACCCCTCTCTTGCTGAAGTTGTAGACCATTTAAGTTTTGTTCAAAAGACAAATACAATTATTGTATCGGGGGCAAAAGATTCTGTTTTAGAAGTCGTTGCCCTATTAAAACAGTTTGATACTATCGAAGCCCGTGGTTTTGCCCCTGACCAAACTCTTTTAGAAGCGGCCAATGATCAAGGGTTTTTGCTCTATAAAATTCAAAATATCCAAGGAAATGAAATTGTTTCTGCATTAAAAAAAATCAGTATAAGCCTTGGCGTTCAACAACAAAGTTCAAAATTCAATCAAGATTTAATTCAAGCAATCAGCTCTATCCAATGGATTGAAACAACCAACTCTTTGATAGCTACAGGAGCTCCAGCTGTCTTAACAAAATTGGACCAAGTCCTTAAGTCTGTTGATAGACCCATCTCTCAAGTCTTTATTGAGATACTTGTCATTGATACAACCTTAGATCACGACACCTCTTTTGGGTTAAGCTGGCAAAATAAGGGGACCTTAAATAATAAATTTGGCTACTCGTTGGGTAATTTTGAACCACAAACCGACAGCCCTGCAATCCCTTTTGCCTTAAATTTGAATAAAATTGATGGGACAACAACACCTTCAGGTCAAGCTGTTCCTCCCCTTGCTGGGGGGTATATGGGGATTATTGGAGATATCATTTTTCACAATGGAAAATCGTATTCATCTATTGGATCTCTTGTCAATGCTTTAAGGACAGATGGGACCACAACGGTTGTTTTAACACAAAAAATTGTCACCCAAGACAACCAGAATGCCAAGATCTTTTCAGGACAAAACGTCCCTTTTACTGGATCGCTTGTAACCACTTCTGGATTGTCTCAAACAACAAACGCCAACTTAGAGTATAGAAATATTGGTGTGACGCTAAGTATCACTCCAAATATCAGCTCTGATGGGATGATTACCTTAGATGTAGATGAAGAAATTTCTGAAGAGGTCAATGATGGAACTTCCGACAGCTCCGATAGTGTGGATGCAAGAACTATTAACGGAATTCGTACAGCAAAAACCAATATGACTACAAAAATTCGGGTTCCAGATCGCCACTTTGTTTTACTCAGTGGTACAATGGTGAACAATACGGTCCGAAATGTTGCTGGAATTCCTTGCTTAGGGGGCCTTCCCCTCATTGGAGCGGCTTTTTCTAAGACTGAAAAGACAGTGACCAATCGAAATGTGATTATGTTTATAAAACCCCATATCATCCATTCTTCTCATGATTTCAATGAAATTACAAAACAGCAAGAAGCCATTTTCTCTCAAGAAGGGCAATGTAACATTCAAGATTTTTCACAAGGATTAGAGCTTGGAAAATCCTCTTCTGATGAAAATGAGATGGATGACAATGAAGATGATTACGATGACTAGACAATAATAGAATCTGTCTCTATACTTTATTTTTATGATCTATCTAGCATTGCTTTTTATTAGCTTTTTAGGAGCTGAAACCTTATCCCCAAAACTTGGATATTTTGTTCAAGAGATCTATATGCAACAGTTAGACTCCCCCTTTGCTCCCCTAACAGAAGAAGAAAGAAAAACTCAATGGGGTAAAGAATACCATATTGGCCTTAGCTTTGGAAAACAATTGGATTTATACCAAGCAATAACTGCCTTTAAAAGGGCATCAATCCTGATCCCTAAAGACCACTTTCAAAGGTGTCGAGAAATGGATTACCATATTATTAAGGCCTATTATCTTGGGGGACAACCCCAATTAGCAACAGAATTTTTCGAGCAATCCCTTTTAGCCACTATTGAACCCACCTTTTCAGCTTTTCACGATCTTTTAGTCATCCTTTATGATGCCTATACAAGTCAAAAAGAGGGGGAAAAAAGTGAAACTATCCTAAAGGTGATGGAAAACACCTTCCCTTTTGAAAAAGAGAAATTAGCACTTACTTCCTCTATCCTTTCAGGAGACATTGATGGGCTAAAAAGCACTCTTAAAAACCCCTCTATTGACTCTTTAATTGCGTCGGTAGAAACCTCCCTTGATTCTCAATTTTTTGAAGAAACTGAAAGGGGATTGATCTCTAAAGAGATTTCCTATGAAAAAGAAGAACAAAAGCTTAAAGAGCTCTACGCCCTTAAAGAGTGCAAAAAAGCCTCTGATGAGCTGTATAAAGAGTATCTCCATCATAGAAAAAATCCAACATTAGCCTCTGGCTTAAACGCTATTTTGCCAGGACTTGGCTATTTATACTTAGGACAAAAGCAATCGGCACTCACTGCTTTATTTATTAATGGCCTTACAACAGCTGCAGCTGTCTACTTTTATAAAAATGACAACCTTCCTGCAGCGCTACTTACACTCAGCTTTGAATCAGGATGGTATTTTGGAGGGATTGTTGGGGCAAAACACGAAGCTGAATTTTTTAACACACGGGTTTTTGAAGGGGCCGCTCACTACAGAATGCGCGATCATAAATTATACCCTATCCTTATGCTACGCTATGGCTTTTAAACTCCTCCTCCTTTTTATTTCTAGTTGTCTTTTTGCCGAAGTAGGTTACACCCTTCCATGGGGCAAGGGGGTGGAAATCAATCGTAGACAAGAGAAAAAACACTCTCTATCTAAAGGGTTTGATCCCTTATCGATCGTTGCTGAAAATGTGATCCTTTTTCACCAACAGATACTTAGCCCTATTGATGGGCCCCGTAGCCATTTTCGCCCCACAAGTTCTCAATATATGCTTTTAGCGATCCATCGCCATGGGTTTTTAATGGGAACGCTCAAAGGATTTGACCGTCTTATGCGAGAAAATAACGACTCTTGGGTCTATCGAACAAAAACTATTGAGGGGAAAAAATATAAATGGGACCCAACATACTAAACCAAAAAGGAAAAATAGATGGAAGCTTTAGGACCTATCTCAAAAGATGAACATCTAGGGCATAATTTAGCGATCACATTTTTTTCAAAAATGAATACCCTCCCCCATCGACTTAAATTAACTCAAGAAAGATTAGAGAGCTATTTTAGGGCTGCATGGAGCAAACACTCTTCTATTATCCCCAAAGCTGAGTACAATATTTCAGTGATACGAAAAATATTTATTGTTGCACTAAGACTTTTGATAGAGGATCCCTCGTTAAGAGAGCTTACATATCAAAAACTTGCTGAAGATCATGGATTTGACCCCTCTGGATATAAAAAAACGATCTTACATGCTTATAGAGGAAGTGAAGCTGCAGTCCATTACTTTTCACAAGATTCTAATAAACAAGCCATAGTAAAACCAAATTCGATCTCTTGGCAAGAACACTTTTCACTATTTGTAGAACAAAATCCTAAAGTTCTTCAATACTATAAAGAAAAGGATTCTGAAGTTGTTTCATTTAAAGATGGATTTAAACAAAAGCTAGCAGAACTTTCTTTTATCCATTTTTTAGAACGTTTTAAAGATGTTGGAGAAGAGGATGAGGATTCCTTTCATGTGGCAGGGGCATGTCTTGCATCCAATTATCATGAATATCTAATCACCACCTCAACTGAAAATACGATAGACCCGTCGGGAGATGACTATTTCATAACAGGATCCACCCACCCCCATGTTATGACCTATTTAAAATCATACATAAATCCTTCTTCACCCCATTATGAAGCCTTTAAAAAGGGTTTTATTGAAACGATGGAGGAAATATTAAAAAATGGACCCCCTCCTAGAGTTGAACAAGATCTATCTGTAAATCAAAATGACCTAAAAACCCCTCTTAAGAAAAAGAAATCAAAAAAGAGGAATAAACCTAAAAACCCACCTCCTGCTACACATCTTCAAGTTCCTGAGGCAAACCCTCAAAGCCCCCCTGTTATAGAGGTGAAGGACCCTTCTGTTGAAGTCCCCTGCAGTGAGGCTGCTAAAAAAAAACCTATTAAAGCAAAATCCAAAACGCAGATTCTTAATCGATTTATACGAAAATGTAACGCTTCTACTACTTTTGAAACCTTGGATCTATTAACTGTTTTCATTAAAAACCAACAAAGCCGCTTGGTAGAGTTAGAAAGTGCTCTTATTGAATGTAAAGAAGATGAAAAAAAACCCGTTGAAGAAGACATTGAAAGCCAAAAACGACTCATCGAATCTATGAATCAAGCTTTTCAAAAGGCTAAAGAAACCCTTCTTCAAGACTGTTCTCAAGAGCAATCCCAAGAGTCTCTAGGAGGGGGCGGTTCAAAATATACCTATTCAAAGGTCACAGATGCATTTCTTGCGTCCTATCCAGGTGTTGAAGATTGGTTTAAAGATATTGATTCAGATAATTCTAAAAAAATTTTGTCAGGGGATCTGTTAACAGCTGTATTACATGCTGGTCTTTTAAACACAGAAAACAAAGGTATCGTGTACACAACAAGCTATTCAGAAAGTCAGCGCTTTGTCATTGCCATTTGCGCCTATCATTTTCTAAAGACCACTCTTAACCCTATTAGAAGTGAGATTAACTATCTCCAGATTTTAGCAGCCTATCTAGATAGTGTTCCAACGGTATTTGAATGGCTCATTACCTATTTAGCCTCTTCAAGAATTTCTGTAGCGATTGTTTTAGAATTAGCTCAAATAGAGTTTGGGGCTTAAACAGGGGCTTTTTGCTTATTTTTTGCTTTCATATGAAAGGTTAGAGGGATTCCTAAAAAATCATAGGCTTCTTTAAAACAATTTTGGAGATATCTTTTATATGAATTAGGCATCAATTCTGGGTAGTTCACAAATAAAATAAATGTTGGTGGACAAGAGCTTCCTTGGGTAAGGTAATAAATGCGGAGCCTTTTTGTCCCAATAACTGGGGGGTTATATTCTTGAACCACCCTTTCTAAAAAGGCATTTAATTGCCCTGTGGTAATACGCCTTGTATAATTTTCATGAACTCGTTGGATCATTTCAAATAATCCTTTAAGCTCTTTATCCTTTAATGCTGATCCAATAAGGGTTGGAAGGTGTTTTGCCTCAGGAAGAATTTCTTTCATCCTCCGAAGCAAATGCTCTTTTTGGGTATGAGTAATTAAGTCCCACTTATTGATGTAAAAAATACACCCCTTCTTCCCCTCTGCTATTTCTGAAAAAATCTTTTTATCTTGAGCTGTAAATCCGGCAGATGCATCCAATACCAAGAGGCAAATATCTGCCCGCTGGATGGCATTTTCTGTCCTTATTCGGGCATATTTTTCTATCGTTTCATCTTCTTTTTGTTTTCGTTTAATTCCAGCTGTGTCAATAAAGCAGACTCCATCAATCTCACTATCTACAGAATCCAAAGTGGTCCCGGCAACTGGACTTACTAAAGATCTATTTTGACCCAATAATTTATTTAAAATGGTAGATTTACCTACATTAGGTCTTCCTACAATAGCCACTTTTGGTAAAGCGGTGATCTTTTCTTCCTCCCAAGCAGGGGTAAGGGTCCCAAGATATTCAAGAAGGTTTGCTACCCCATCTCCGTGCACTGCCGATACGGGGAAAATATGTTCTAATCCAAGAGTATAATACTCGGAAAAATCACCCATTTCCTTTTCTAAATCCATTTTATTGATAGCCAAAATGACATGCTTTTTTGTCTTTCTAAGTAACGCTAAGACATCTTCATCAAACACCGTAATCCCAGTTGTCCCATCAATAACAAAAATAACCACATCACACTCTTCAATAGCCATCTGGGCCTGGATCCTAATGGATTTTGAAAAAACCCCCTCGTTATCCCCAGCAATCCCCCCTGTATCAATAAAAATGGCTCTTTTTCCAAAAAATTCAGCTTCAGCATAAAGTCGATCGCGAGTCACCCCAGGAATATCTTCAACAATAGACTTACGCCCACCTGTAATTCTATTAAATAGATGAGATTTACCTACATTTGGACGTCCGACAATAGCTACTTTAAATTTTTTTGTTTCCATAATCAAAGAGTATACACCATCTCAGAATTAAAGAGCGATAGTAAACCTACAGATCGCTTTGAATAGATTTTAAAATTTTCTTTAATTCATCTTTCCCTAATTTTTTTAGAGAGTCTTCACTATCATACCCTACAATCGTTTCTATCAATTTTGTCTTTTTTTCAATAATTTGATGAATATGTTCTTCTAAGGAATGTTTTGTCACAAACTTAAATACAGAAACGCCCTTACTTTGACCCATCCTATGGACCCTATCTGTGGCTTGATTTTCCCTTGCTGGATTCCACCATCGATCATAGTGGATGACAACTGAAGCGGCTGTTAAGTCAATTCCAACTCCTGCAGCATTTAAAGACCCAACAAAGACCTCACACTCAGAGTTAGTTTGAAAATAATTTACCTGCTCTTTTCGATTCGATGTCGATCCACGAATGGCTGCATATTTTATAGAGTTTTCTTTAAGATAGGATTCGATAATATCCATCATCCCTAAGTACTGGGTAAAAACAACTACCTTTTGCTTACTTTGCCGTGATTCGTCTAAAAGCTCAACAAATAGCTCCCATTTTCCACTTGCATATTCCTGATAATTTTTAATATCGTCATAGTACAGGGCTGGATGATTACATATCTGCTTAAGGGTGTTAAGAAGAGCAAAGACATGGATATGAAAATGTTTTTGATCCTCATCCTCAAGCATTTCTTTAGATTTTGAAGCCACTTTTGTGTACAGCTCCCTTTGTTTAGGGAGAAGTTCTGTATAAGAGATCTCTTCAATTTTTTCAGGAAGGTCTTCAAGAACTTCGGTTTTTTTTCTCCTGAGGACAAAGGGCTTAATCAATGCTGAAAGGAGGTTATTGGCTTCAATATTTCTATCTTTTTCTATAGGAATCACAAATTTTTCTCTAAATTCATTTTCTGAAGGGAGGTACTTGGGTAATATAATATCAAAAAGGGATTTTAGCTCCCCTAAGCTGTTTTCAATAGGGGTTCCAGTAAGGGCAAGATTCATTTTTGTTGAAAGCTTTTTTAAGGTAAGATGAATTTGAGATTTTTGATTTTTTGCCACTTGAATCTCATCATAAATGGCCACTTCAAAATCCATCTTTTGAAAGATCTCTTTATCACTGCGAATGATCCCGTAAGTGGTAAGTATTATATCGTAACCTTTCTTACTTAGCTCTTTAGATTTTCTAAAAGGGCCATGATAAAATAAAATATTCCCTTTGCTTAAAAAGTTTTTAAGGAGCTCTTCCCAATGATAGATAACAGAGGTTGGACAGACCACAAGACACTTTTCACGATCCCCTTTTTTCTTGGCGTTAAAAAGGGCTGCAAATAATGCCATGGACTGATGGGTTTTTCCAAGCCCCATATCGTCACATAAAAAGCCCCCAGGAAGTCCAAAGGAGTATAAAAACCACAACCACCTCACCCCAATTTCTTGATAAGGGCGTAACGTACTTTTTAAACCCTTGATATCAGGCATCTCTGACACGGTATCAAAATGGAGATTTTTTAATATATTTAACAACTGCTGTTGTACAGGGTCTTGTGAACTTGCCGGAAGGTAAACATCTTCTGTGACCGTAAGTTTTATCCAATCAAGGGTGGATAATTCGATTAAATTGTTCTCAAAATCAATTTGCTCATGGGCAAGGCGCATGAGCCAATGGAATTTTTCCTCTTTTAGAATTAACATTCCCGCATCTGTGAGTAAAAAAGGGGCAAAATGGACATAGGCCTGATAGACTTGACAGGCCCTTACTTCACCAAGGGGGGAGTTGAATGTAAAACTCATCCTCCATACTCCTGCAACTTTCTCTATATAGTTTACACGTAAAGAGAGTTTAGTTGGGATGATAAGACGTTTATCTAGGTGAAGAATATAGGGCTCAATTTTTGACAACTCATGTTTTAAGAAAAAAGGGAGCTGTTCTTTAGATATTTCTACATCTTTTGTATATCCAGTAGGCAATCGCATCGATAAAGGGATTTCCATAAATCCTTTATTTTTTAGATAAACAAAATCCCCGTAAATCACTGGATCAAATTGTAAAATCTCCTTTGTAAAGTGGTATTTAGCCTCAATAAGGATCCCCTTTTCTTCATCGTATAAGACATTGAGCCCTGTTTTTTCGATCCCTTCTTCATGGACAAAAAAATGATTGACGGTTTCAAGCTCCTCTTTGTTGGCGGTGATAAAATGGGTGATTTCATCCTCTTGAATTCTCATTCCAGGAAAGACATGCTTATCGTAGCGCCCCCCCCCTTGAATAAAAAAGCCTTGCCCTTTGACGTAGAGGTATTTTCCACAATCGATAACCCCGCTGTCTTCGTCATGAAGGTCATCGCCTAAAATAACAAGGGTTGAACCCTCAAAACCGTATCTGATTGAAGACTCAATATTTGTTAAATGGACAGCAAAGTCACTAAAGGTCGATAAAAAGGTTTTATGCCTATCGACAAATTCTGAGATCATCTCATTTTTTATAACCCTTTCGACCCCTTTAAAAAGAGTCCCTTCTAAAGAATAAAATCCTTTATCTGGAATGTAGACCCATTTTCCAAAAAATTGGACCCCTTCCTTAGCTAAATCCCCTTTTTCAAAAAGATAAATGGAAATATGGAAAGTGTGCTCTTTATCAAAAAAAAGATCAAACTGCACCTTTTTTGGAGCCGGATAGATCTTTGTCCCCTTTAACCACCCGACGCAATTTTCCTTATATCTTTCTAAAAACAGCTCACAGTTTTCTTTTTCAATTCTCGATGTTTGTAATAAGGGGTCTGTATTTTTTGGAAAAAACCCTTTATTAAAAAGGTACCTCCACTCTCCAACTTCTATCCCTCCCTTATTGTGATGGGGATCGGATTTTTTAAAGACAAGGGAAAATGAAAGGCTCTTTTCATCATAAGAAACATTTTCAATGTCTTTTCCTGCAAGATCAAATAAAGGGAGATTTGTTCTATACCCATTTAATGGGGGAATGATCTTTTCCATATCAGAAAAATGAAGAGAGAAATACAAAGAAAAGTCATCCATTTCAACTTTAATAGCTTGGGGGTGTTTCCCCTCTTCCTCTATAAAGGTGATAAACGGCTTTTGTCCCTCATCTTCTAAAAATAAAAGATACTTGGCTAAATCTGACCACCAAGACAATTCAAATTTTAAAGCCTCTGAAGGGTCGCCTTTTTTATACCTTTCTAATTCCTCTACCTCTAAATTGGAGAATTTTATACTTGTTTCTTCCGTTTCTTCTACCCGTTCATCGATAGTGATTCTACAATGCTCTTTGGCTCGAAAACTTTTTGGAACAATCTTTACTATGGGAAGATCTTCTTTTGAAATTAGGTAGGCTTGCCCCTCTTTGTCTAAAAAAATGGGGGCATAATGGTTCTTAAGTGCACTATTTTCTAATAATGCCTTCCAAAAAGAGCTTTCATATCGAACATGTAAAGGTTCACTATACCCTCTAAAAATGGCCTCTACCGATGCAGCTAAATGACTACACCCCTTTTCCTTTGAGCCGCCACACTCACAAAATAGATCGATAATGTCCTGTTTTCCCTTACACTGTAAAAAGGTCCATTGGACCCCATGTTCGTCCTCCACTTCAGCTTGATAGGTACTTTTCGAAAAAATAATAGTGAGAACTTTTTTAGAAGAAACAAGTCTATTTCCTTCTTTAAGGATACTTTCTGTAAAAATCTTATCCACCATCTTTCTATTTTTCTCTTAAGGTTCTACCCATAGGCATGATTCTATCTAAAGCAAATGGATTTTTTTGGGTCAAGAAAAAGATCCTTTTTATTCCTCTACACATTTTTTTGGGCAAACATACTCATAACCAAGATCTTCTGCAACATTCTTATGAGTGACTCTCCCCTTGTCAATATTTAAGCCCGTTAAAAAATAAGGATCACTTGCTAAGGCTTTTTTATAACCTAAGTTTGCAATTTTAAGGGCATAAGGATAGGTCGCATGTGTAAGAGCATAGGTTGAACTCCTTGCACAAGCCCCAGGCATATTGGCCACACAGTAATGGACAATTCCGTCAACAAGATAGGTTGGGTGTGAATGGGTTGTGGGTTTTGAAGTTTCAAAACACCCCCCTTGATCAATAGCCACATCGACAAGGACACTGCCTTTTTCCATCTTTGCAATCATCTCTTTTGAAACTAAGCTTGGAGCCTTTTTCCCAGGAATCAACACTGCACCAATAACTAAATCTGCCTCTTTAACAGACATTTCAATGTTATATGAAGTGGAATAAAGGGTTTTTAAACGCCCCCTATAATGCATATCTAATTCTCTTAGCCTATCAAGGTGAGTGTCTAAAATAGTGACATCAGCCCCAATACCTACAGCCATTTGAGCGGCATTTGCACCAACTACTCCCCCACCAATAATGACAACTTTTCCAGACCTTACCCCAGGAACGCCCCCTAAAAGGACCCCTTTTCCCCCTTTTTCCATGTGAAGAGCGGTAGCTCCTGCTTGAATAGAAATTCTTCCTGCTATTTCACTCATTGGTGTCAATAAAGGGAGCCTATAAGCACTGTCAAACACTGTTTCATAGGCAATAGCTACCACCTTTTTTTCTAGTAATTGCTTTGTTTGCTCTGCATCTGGGGCTAAATGAAGATAGCAAAATAAGACTTGACCCTCGTGCATTAGCGGAAATTCACTCTCTTGGGGTTCTTTTACCTTAATGATAAGATCGGCTTTATAGACCTCTTTTGGGGTTAAGACAATGGTTGCCCCAGCATTTTCATACATTGCATTAGAACATCCGATTTTCTCCCCTGCATCTTTTTCTACAAGGACAGTGTGCCCGTTCATGACAAAACCCTTGACCATAGATGGGGTAGCTCCTACCCGAAATTCCATGTTTTTGATTTCTTTTGGAATCCCTATACACTGGTTTTTTTGAGACATCCTCCCCCCTTTTTTGTAGCCATCGATAGTTCTATTTCCCTTTAAAACCCCTTTTTCACCAATCTAGTCCTCCTTGTTTTTTCTTGAGGATCAAAATTAAAGTGCAAAGGGTCTTTTGATTTAGGGAAAACAGTATACATAGATTTCTTTTTTTTGTCATACTTTCTCATTAGCTGCACTCGGTGTTGGAGATCCAAGGGTCTTTTTTTTAAACTTCCCGTCGAAATCTTTGAAAAAAATCGATCATTACATCTTAATTTCTGAATAGGAACTGACAATGTGATCACAAAGTCCAAAAGCTTTTGCCTCAGCAGCGGACATCCATGTGTCTCTATCAAGAGCTTGAGCAATCTTTTCTTTTGCCTTACCTGTGTGCTCCTCATAAATGCGAATCAAGCCCTCTTTTGTCTTGATAATTTCTTTTGCTTGAATTTCTAGGTCTGTAGCTTGACCCTGAATATAGCCCCCAATCAAAGGTTGATGAATCATAATTCTTGAGTGGGAAGAGACATATCGATGCCCTTTATCTGCAACAAGCATCAAAATTGAGCCCATGGAAGCTGCAAGTCCTGTGACAAGGGTATAGATTGGACAAGAGAGCATTTTGAATTGATCCCAAATAGCAAAACCAGAATCTACCGACCCCCCTGGGGAGTTAATGACAAGTAAAATAGGTTTTTTTGGATCGATATAATCAAGGTACCAAGCCTTTGTAATCACCTCTTTTGCTGATTTTTCATCTACTGCTGCTGAGAGAAAAATCTTCCTTTGAGAGATCAACATCTCTTCAATTTTACTGTCTATAGTAGGCGCTGCCATCTCTTTGTCATTGCATTTTTTTTCACCCATTTTTCCCTCTTTTCATTCTTTTTTCAATTCTTTGGAGTATAATTCATCACTTAAATAAATTAAAAGACTATTTCAGGATACAAAGGAAAATCTTTGAGAAGATGTGCAACTCTATTTTTTGTCTTTTCTATCCAATCCTCACTTACATCCACCTGAGCCTCACTTTTGATCCCTGTTTTTGGATCTATGAAAGGTTTTGCATTAAAGAGCAGATCGCACATACAATCGACAATCTCTTTCATCTGCTTTTCCCCCATCTTTCGTGTTGTAAGAGCTGGAACCCCGAGCCTAATACCGGAAGTGTACCAAGGCCCTTTGCTATCCATTGGAATAGCATTACGATTGACAGTGATCCCACATCGAGAACAAAGGGTCTCAGCAGCCCTTCCTGTTAACCCAAAACTTTTAAAGACATCGATCAAAACAAGGTGGTTATCAGTTCCCCCAGAAATTAAATGAACCCCTCTTTGTAAGAAAGCTAAGGCCATTGCCTGTGCATTTTTAATGATATTTTCTGCATAGAGCTCAAAGGAAGGGTCCAGACACTCACCAAAAGCAACAAGTTTTGCTCCAATGACATGAGGTAAAGGCCCCCCTATTGCATAAGGGCACCCTTTGTCTATAAATGGAGCATACTCCTTTGTCGATAAAATCAATCCCCCTCGAGGTCCTCGGAGGGTTTTATGAGTGGTTGATGTAATTACATCTGCATATGGGACTGGATTATACTTCCCTTTGAGTTGTTTTCCAGCGACAAGCCCTGCAAAATGGGCCATATCTACAAGAAGGGTCGCTTGACAAGCATCGGCTATCTCCCTCATTTTTGAAAAATCAATCCGTCGTGGATAGGCTGAATACCCCGCCACTAAAATAGCAGGTTTTTCTTTTATAGCTTGGGTTTTGAGCTTGTCATAATCGATTAATCCCGTTTCAGGATTGACACCATAGGAAATAGCTTGCATCATTTTTGATGAAAAGTTCACCCTACTGCCGTGGGTTAAATGGCCTCCGGCGTCTAAAGCCATCCCTAAAATCTTTTGACGGGAAAAGCTCTTTCTCACCTCTTCATACTCTTGATCAGAAAGTTCATTAACACTTTTTTTCCCCAACGCTTCAATAAAAGGGGTTTCAATCCGTTTGATTAAAATTGCCCAATAGGCAATAAGGTTTGCATCTGCTCCTGAATGGGGCTGAACATAAGCATGCTCAACTCCAAAAAGTTTTTTAGCCCTTTCTACTGCTTGAGCTTCGATGGTATCGACATTGTCACATCCGGCATAAAAACGGTGAAAAGGGTGCCCTTCAGCATATTTGTCGGTTAAAAAATTGCCCATAGCCAATTGAACTGCAAGGGATGAATAGTTTTCTGAAGCAATGAGCTTTAAAGAATTTCTTTGATCTGTCAATTCTTTTTTTAATCCAGCGACCAATAAAGGGTCTGTTTTTTCCAAAAGTTCAAATATTGCTAGGTACGCAATAGACTCTACTGAAAGATCCTTTAAATCCTTTCTATCTCTAATGGTTTTTAACACACAATCCCCTAATTTATTTCCACCCGATAAAGGGTAGGATATTTTGAAAAAAAAAGAAAGAGAATTTTCCCTTTACCTTTAATGATGCGTTATGGTAGAATACTTAATATTTTTCAACTACCAATAAGAGATAGACCATGCAAGAATCCTTACAAGATATCCTTTCAATTCAAGAGCTTGACATTAAGATGATCCGATTGATGCAAATGAAAAAGGCTCGCACAGATGAGCTTACTGAACTTTCATCCATCCATAAAGAATTGTTAGATCAGTTAGACGATAAGGAAGATGAATTGCAAGAAATGAGTGCTTCTATAGAATTGTTTGAAAAACAAATTGAAGAATGCACCCGCACAATTAAAAAATTAGAAAGCCATCAAACCTCTATTAAAAAAATTGATGAGTTCAATGCTTTAACAAAAGAAATAGCCCTTCAAGAAAAGGAAAAATCGACTTTAGAAAATGATCTATGCCTTCTTGTCGATCAAAAAAGTCTTGAAGAAGAGGTTCTTGAAAAGACAAAAGAGGCTTTAAAAATCTCTGAAAAAAATAATATCACCCTAAAGAAAGAAATTCTTGAGACCATTTTAAAAATTAATGAAGAAGGGAGACTTTTAAAAGCAGAAAGAGATGTTTTAGCAAAAGAAAGCTCTAAAGAAATCTTAGAAATATACGAAAAGCTTCTTCGAAACAAGAAAGACAAAGTGATTGTCCCTATTGAAAATAGAATTTGTCAAGGATGTCACATAGCTCTTACAGCGCAACATGAGCTTCTTGTTCGAAGAAAAGAGAATCTTGTTTTTTGTGATCATTGCTCAAGAATTCATTATTGGGCAGGAGAGGATAGCCAAGGAGAGGGTGATGGAAAAGTTGTCCGTCGTCGTCGTCGCAAAGCGTCTTCAACATAGTTTGGTAGAGGAGAATCAATCGCTTTATAAATATTTTTTATAAAGAGGAAAGTCTGGGCTTTATAGACAAAGATACCAGGGAAAGCCTGGGGGCCGCAAGGCTACGGAAAGTGCAACAGAAAATAGGTCGCCATCGTTAGATGGGTAGAGTGAAAATCTCTTATTTGGGATAAGAGCGGTTAGGCTAAGAGGCTTAACGTCAGTGCAAACCCTATCTAAAGCAAGACAAGAAGTTTTATTCCTAAGGGAAAAAGGCCGTCACCTTTAAAGCTTCGAAGAGTCGCTTGAGGGCCGTAGCAATACTGCCCCTAGATGAATGATTGAAAAGGTTTATAAAAAAACCTTACAGAACCCAGCTTACACCTTCTCTACCTTTTTTTCTTTACCCCCTTGTCCATAGGGGTGATGCTCTTGATAACTTTTGTTTTTTAACGTAGAAGAAACCTGTGTATAGATCGTTGTGGTTGCAATGGTTGTGTGTCCAAGAATTTCTTGAATGGATCTAAGATCCATCCCCCGCTCTAAAAGATGGGTAGCAATGCTGTGCCTTAAAGTATGTGGAGTGATTTTTTTTGCCATTTGAGCCTGTTTTTGATAGTGCGAAAAAAGACGATTTATAGAACGGGGAGTCATTTTTTCCCCAAAGCAGTTAAGAAAGATCGCCTCTTTATCAAATTCTTTAAGGTGATGTTCCACATCCATAAACCGTTTTGGGTCTGTGATATATCTCTCCAATAAGGAGCAACACCTTTGTGTGAGGGGAACAATCCTTTCCTTTTTCCCCTTTCCTAAAACCTTTATTGCAACATCCCCTGGGTAAAAATGCTTTCTATTTAAAGAGACAAGTTCAGAAACTCGAATCCCAGAGCTGTAAAAAAGTTCTATGATAACAGCATCTCTAAACCCAAGATAGGTAGTTGTATCTGGGGTACTCATAAAGAGTTTAATCTCTTCAAGGGAAAGGATCATAGGAATTTTTCGTACTGTCTTTGGACGCTGTAAAGTAATCGCAGGATTCTCTTTAATATATTTTTCCCTTTGTAAAAATGTATAAAAGGAGCGAATCGCTGAAAGGGTTCGAGCAATAGAACTTTTCTTTTTTCCTTTAGCATGAAGATTGCCTAAAAACTCACGAATAAGAGGTGCTGAGCCCTTTTTGTCCCCTAAAAAATCAGAAAGAGCCCTTAAATCAAGGGTGTAATTGCGTACAGTGTGGGAGGAGGCCCCTTTAACAGATTCTAAATAGTGAGTAAACTCTTCAATATTTTTTTCCATGTTCAAAGGGTAGCATAGGGGTGTAAATAGTGAAATAAGAATATGAGCCCCTTGCAAGGAACCCCCCTGTCATGTTATCCTATTTGCTAAAGGAGACTATTATGATAATCTTAGATAAAATTACAAAAAAAATTGGAGCAAGGGTTTTATTTGAAAACGTTTCTGCATCGTTTAATTCCAATCAGCGCTATGGTTTAACAGGACCTAATGGGGCAGGAAAATCCACTCTAATGAAAATCATGATGGGAACTGAGGATGCCACCTCTGGAACAGTGAGTTTACCTAAAAAAGTAGGTTTTTTAAAACAGGATATTGCCGAATTTAAGGACAACATGATTCGTGATGTTGTGATCATGGGGAACAAACGCCTTTGGGCCGCTGTTAAAGAACAAGATGAGCTCTACGCAGGGGAAATTACAGATGCTGCAGGGATGAGGCTTGCTGAACTTGAAGAAATTGTGGGTGAGGAAAATGGGTATACCGCAGCTTCAGATGCTGAAGTTCTTTTAGAAGGGATGGGGATCAAACCTGAATCCTATGAAAAGAAAATGCACACCCTTCCAAATGATATGCAATTTAGGGTTTTGCTTTGCCAAGCTCTTTATGGGAACCCAGAGGCATTGCTTCTTGATGAACCAACCAACCACCTTGATTTAGAAGCGATATTTTGGCTTGAAACCTTCTTAAAATCCTTTGATGGGACCCTTATTGTGATCTCTCACGACAGACACTTTTTAAATGCAGTGTGTACCTGTATTGCCGATATTGACTACGAAACCATTATCCATTACCCAGGAAATTATGACGAGATGGTGGTTGCTAAATCTGAAGTGCGCTCTCGAGTAGATGCTGAAAATAAAAATAAAGAAAAAAAGGCTGAGCAACTGAAGCAATTTGTAGCAAAATTTGGAGCTGGAACAAGGGCTTCCCAAGTCCAATCTCGAATAAAAGAAATTGAAAAACTTCAACCTCAAGAGTTAAAAAAATCTAATATTTTAAGACCCTATATTTGCTTTCAAAATCCAGAAAGAAACTCTGGGGCTATCACCTATAAACTTAAGAAGGTTTCTAAATCCTTTGGGGATAACCATGTTATCAAGAATTTTTCCTATGAAGTCAATCGTGGCGATAAAATTGCAATTATTGGAAACAACGGGATGGGAAAAACCACCCTCCTCAAATTAATAGCCGGAATTACCCCACCTAGCGAAGGGGAAATCACCCTTGGTCACCAAACGCTGTTTGGGTACTTCCCACAGCTTCATGAAGAGGTGATTGATAAAAAATCTAACATCTCAATTCTTGATTTTTTAAGAACGCAAAAATCTACCGCCCATGAGCAGGAGATTCGCTCTGCATTAGGAAAACTTTTATTTCCAGGGGATGATGCTTTTAAAGGGGTCGCAAAGCTTTCTGGAGGAGAGACAGCAAGAGTCCTTCTTGCCGGTCTTATCTTAAACACCTTTAACACCTTAATCTTGGATGAGCCTAACAACCACCTTGACCTTGAATCGGTATCTGCATTAGGAAGTGGACTTAAAAATTACCCAGGAACAGTTATTTTTGCCTCTCATGATAGAGACTTAATTGATACAGTAGCCACTCGCATTATTGCACTTGAGAAAAATGGGATCCATACCTTTGATGGCCCCCTTGAAGAATATCGAAAATCTAAGGTTGAGTAAAAACATCTGTTAACATAGGGTGAACTTTATAGGGAAATCTATAGGGAGTCTATGATGGTTCATCCAAATGTAACATACTTACAAAGAGAGATTAAATCTTTTATAAATCACCTTCAATCTTTGATAGATAAGGCTCAAATTGGAGAAGAATTTATAAATAATAAAGAATATTCCCAATTTGCTGAAAGGATTTGGAATGTCCATTATTTTTCCAAAGAGCTCCTTGGGAAAAAGAATTTAGATGAAACCGCCTACTATAATGCAACCATTGTTAAAGATCTTTTAGAAATCCCTCTCGATGTGAACAAAAAAAATCGAGATTTTTGTTCTTTAATTGGCGCTGCCGATAGACTTAAGTATGATGACAATCTCGAAACTATGAAGACAATGTTACACAATTTTTTAAAAGATAAACCCTCTTTAGAAGGTCTTTTTGACGATTTAACCGTTATTTACAAAGACTTAGCGGCCTAAAGGATCTACCGTTTTTATAAAAGAAAAACGCTTTAAATCCTCAGCAATATAGGTGTTTTTAAAAATCTCAGAAGCTTGCTTTTCAAAAAGATCTAACTCTAAGTATCTTGCAGAAAAATGAGTTAGGATGAGCATTTTTGCATTGGCTTTTTTTGCAATCGATGCTGCCTGTTTTGCTGTAAGGTGGTGGTGATTATAAGCCATTTCTGCTTCCTCATCAAGATAAGTGCTTTCTGATAAAAGCATAGTGACATCTTTAGCAATTTTTTCAGCCGCAGGACACACTCGTGTATCAGAAATGTAAGCAAAGCTGTCCCCTTGTCGAATATAACTTACCTCTTGGACAAGGATTGTGGCTCCATTGATATGAATTGAACCCTTTTCATTAAGCTCTCGCATCTTTTCGCCGGCAATGCCCAAGGCAAGTAATTTATCTTTATAATACTTGCGTTCATCTTTTTCTTGAACTCTATAGGCAATATTATCGACCCCATGATCTAAAAATTCAGCTGAAATGGTAAATGCCCCATCGTCGTGAACCACCCCTGACTCATCAATTGGGTGCTCAATTACCTGGATCCTTTCATGATAAATCGTTCCGTATCGGAGTCTATCAAAGTACTTTTTTCCACTTTTTGGATAGTAGCAATGGATGGGATGGTTGACCCCATCTAAATTTAATCTCATGAGCATTGAACCAAAGCCTAAACAATGGTCTCCATGAAAATGAGAAATAAAAATCCGGGTGACAGTGGGAGGGGCAATGCCGGCATGAATAAATTGCCTTTGAGTTCCCTCCCCTGGGTCAAATAAAAACCCCTCCCCGTTCCACCGAAGTAAGTAGGCTCCATGGTTACGCTTTCTTGTAGGTTGTTGAGAGGATGACCCTAAAACTGTTAAATCTCTAACACTCATTTTTTATAAACCTAGCTTTGCCCTTTTCTTTCCAAAGATGAGTTGATAGACATCCATATAGCATTCTACAAAATGGATATCGACATCCTTTTTAATATGGGGGGCAAGCTCATCAAAATCCCTTTTGTTTTTATGAGGGACAATGAGGGTATGAATATTTTCACGCTTTGCAGCAATGACTTTTTCTTTAAGGCCGCCAATAGGTAAGACTTTCCCTGTGAGGGTGATCTCCCCTGTCATTGCAATGCTATCTGGAACGGGGGTATCATTGAACAAGGAAATAATGGCGGTAGTCATTGCAATTCCTGCCGAAGGGCCATCTTTAGGGGTGGCTCCTTCAGGGATGTGGATGTGCACCTCTGTCCCGTCCATTAAAAATCCTTTAGGTAAATAGGTTTCTACTTGTGAATAGACATAGGTTAAAGCAATACTTGAAGATTCTTTCATCACATCGCCCGCATTTCCAGTGAGCCTTAACCGCTCTTTTCCAGGATGAGCAACCACCTCAATATATAAAATGGACCCCCCAAATTCTGTCCAAGCAAGACCTGTGACAACCCCTTTTTGAGACTGTTCCTTATAGAACCGATCGGAAGTGAAAAGGGGTTTACCAAGGTAGGTTTCAAGATTTTTAGCTGTAACTTCCACTTTTAGGGTCTGTTTACCCTGATCTTCTTCTATTGCCTTTACTTTTTCTGTGGCAATTTTTCTTAAGACTTTATTAATGGCCTTTTCAAGTTGCCTTACCCCCGCCTCTCTACAATAATTATTGATAAGAGCATGATAGGCATCGGCGTTGAAAGAGACATCTGAGAGTTTAAGCCCCACCTGTTGCCGATTTTTTTTCATTAAATACTTTTTAGCAATTTGTATTTTTTCTTCTTCGATATAGCCAGATAAGCGCAACACTTCGCACCGATCAAGAAGCGCTGAGGGGATGGTGTCAAGGGTATTTGCAGTGACTATGAATAAGATGTTTGATAGATCAAATCGGCAATCTAAATAGTGATCTAAAAAGTCGGTATTTTGCTCTGGATCTAACACTTCCAACAAAGCAGAAGCTGGATCTCCATGATAACTTTGACCAATTTTATCAATTTCATCTAACATGATCACAGGATTTGCACTTTTTGTCTGTTTTAACGCTTGCAAAATTTTTCCAGGCATTGCCCCAATATAGGTGCGTCTATGCCCTTTGATTTCAGCCTCATCGCGCATTCCTCCCAATGAAAACCTAAAAAACTTTCTATCAAGAGCCCTTGCAATGCTTTTCCCAATACTTGTTTTTCCAACACCAGGGGGGCCGACTAAACAAATGATATACCCTTTGGTCCCTGTTTTTTTTAAAGCACCGACACTTATGAATTCAATGATCCGCTCTTTGATATCTTTTAGGCCATAGTGATCTTCATCTAAAATCTTGCTCGCCTCACTAATGGACTGCTTTTCTTTATCCAAAACCCCCCAAGGGAGGATGGTTAGCCAATCTAAATAGCCTCTTACAACTGAATACTCTGCGGACTGAACCTCTAACACCGATAGTTTATCCATTTCCTCAGCAAAAATTTCTTTTGCCTCTTCAGACATTTTTAAGTGTTTAGCCCTTTCGTTAAACTTTTCACTATCTAAAGATTTATCATCTTTTGCACCGCCTAATTCCTTTTTAATTGCCTTAAGCTGCTCTCGAAGAAAAAAGTCTTTTTGTGTTTTAGAAATGGTTGTTTCAATCTTTTGATTGATCATGTTTTGAATCTTACCAATATCTAACTCTTTTCGAAGCAAAACAAGGGCCTTTTCAAGACGTTTGGATAGATCAAGGGTCCCTAAAACATCTTGTAAATCCTCCCTTGAAGCAGTGGTTAGGGCGGTAGCAAAATCACAAAGCTTCCACGGCTGAGAAAACTCGGAATTATTAAGAAAAATTTGGAGCTCTTCTTTGTATAAAGGGTTTAAAGCAATTAAATCCTTTACCGTTTGTAAAATATTTGCCACGTAGGCCTGCACTTCATCTTTTTGTTTTGGAACAATTCTATCTTGATGGTAGGAGACTGCAGCTGCTAAGTATTTATCTTCCTTTTTAGAAACACGCCTTAAAATCTTAAAACGGCTCTCAATGCTTAAAATGACCTGAGCGCCCCTTTCATTTGTAGATACAATCCGCAATATACGAGCAATAACTCCAATATCATAAAGATCTTTTAAAGTGACAGTATTGATATTTTGCTTTTCATCCCTTGTGAGGACAAGACCGACAAACTTATGTTTAGAGTGAGCCATTTCTTTTAAAAGATCGAAATAAATCCCCTTTTCAACCATTAGGGGGACAGTAAGAGATGGGGGAAAAGGTCTTTTTGTGAGTGGGAGAATAGGCAATAATTTAGGATATTGACTCACATCAATATCGCCTTCAATAATTTCATTTGAGTCAAAAAGGGGGGGTAAATCACCCTCATCATCGAAATATTCATCATCGTCTAACACAATACAAGCTCCTTAAGTACCGATAAAGGGAACCACTCTACCCTCTTTTACACATTAATTCAAGAAAGAGCAGACAAAAACCCATTTTTCTATTTATAATAGGTTTGCGATATATTATGAAGAAATACCTGATCATTGATACAAGCTCTACAGACAGCGCGATCTGTCTTCTTTTAGATGAAAAAAGATCTATAGAAATTCCCCTTCCCCAAACAAATCAAACCAAAGAACTGATTCCGATGATCAAAAAGCTCCTTGAAGAGCATCAGTTAGATATCAAGGAACTCTCAGGTATTGGGATTTGCACAGGCCCTGGCCTCTTTACAGGGACGCGTGTTGGGGTAATGACGGCAAAGGCCCTCAGCTATGGATCAGATATCCCTTTGTTTCCCTTTTCATCATTTGATCTTTTCGAAGAAAAAGGATCTTTTGCCATAATTGATGCAAAATGTCAGCGAGCACATCTTTTTCATGATAATGAAATAAAACTTATCGACTACAACACCCTTTCAACGATTTTTGAGCCTATCTACGTTTTAGAGAAAGAGCCCTTTAAAGGGCTGCCTATCGAATTGATTCTTAGTAAGAAAAATTATAACAACCTCTATGTTTTATTCCAAAACTCCTTACCTCAAACCCATGATAGGGTAACTATCCATTACAACACCTTATAACGTTTAAAAAATAATTTAGCGTCCACTTCCAATAGCGCACTAAATTCTTGAATCAATAATTAAACGATTTATTCTTCTTGAAAGAAAGGGTCCCGCTCTGACATCAGAATTTCTTAGTGATAATGGTGTTTCCCTCTTGTTACCGGAGTTACAGGAAGGAGATCTTTTTGGCTTTAACAACTTAATGACCCTTCTTGCAATCCCTAGTTACAGCAACGTTACAAACCACACTCTAAGAGATCAATGTTTTTTGCAGAATCATACCTTTCACCCATCTATAACAAACGGTCCTTTTATTCGATTTGCTGTACGTATAACCCCCTCATCATGAATGGAAAACGTAGAGCAACCCTGTCAAAGGATGTATCTATCTAATTGATTCTTAGTTACAAAGCCTATTTTCAAAAAGAAGTCTAAAAGGGTTGACTTCATTTTATAAAACATCTATAATTATAATTGAAAATAAAATTTAATTATTATGTCAATTAATCCATTTGTTCAACTTGTTACTGATCCCACCCAATATGCAGACGATCTTGCAAAAAATCGGGAGAAAAAAGATCTAGCCTTAAGAGTTGGGATTTGGATTTTAGCTATTTTTACAATCGTAGCCTTAACTGTGATTATTCCTTTAGTGACGTGCTGGTCTATTAAACTCACCCATGAAGCAAAGAAAAAAGCCAAAGCCAAAGCTCAAGCAGAAGCAGCCGCCGAAGCAGAAGCTCAAGCAGCAGCCGAAGCTCAAGCAGAAGCCGAAGCTCGTTTTAAAGAAACTACTAAGACAATAATAGAACAATCGGAGATAGAACCAATTGGCGACTATGCCATGATTGTAAAAAAAGCAGATTCTAAAATACAAGAACTGTTTGACTTTCTTATTCAAGATCGCAACACGATGTCGCAGACCGTGATCGTCAATATAGAAACAGGGGTTGTTGAAAAGATAAAGTGTGTTGACCCTAAGAGTCCCTCCGCTTTGAACTATCGCAATATAATGAATGAACTTGCACCCACTCTCCTTGCCTATTTTAATGAAGTGATTACAAAGCACCCTCATCACAATAAAATGGCTATTGATTGTGACTGGATCTTGCAAGAAACAATCTACGAAAATAAGGTCTTTATCTTCCATCAACTTGAAGGAGACGATAACGTTTATCTTGACCCTTGTAGTTTTAAAAAGTTTATTAATACACGCCATACGCATAACTGGGCTCAATGGGAGCTGGGAATAGGACATAAATGCGATGGCCTCCTCCTTGCTTATAAAAAACCTAAAAATAGCCCTATTCTTCCTGCAGCAATCACTGACTACAATAACCCAATTTGGTGTTCCCCTATAAAAGAAGGAGATATCCTTGTTCTAAATAATCAAACTGCCTATAACGCATTACCAAGATATGATATTGTAGAAGTTGCTTATGGAAAAGGATTTGGAAATATTTTTTTTGATTCTAACGATCACTCAAAGCTCAATAAAGAGACTCAAGGCTCTCTTGTTCTTCGCATTGCTTGCTCAACCTTCTTTAAAGAGGAAGAAGACGATTCTTCCTCGTAAGAAATCATTCATTTTTTATTTGAATTTTTGAATTTGAACTAAAATCCCCCCCTATGATAGAATCTTAAGGACAACTTATGAACAAAGGAAGCAAATCGACATGATCACAATTAAAGTTCGCATTGGCGAAACACTAGAAAAGGCTCTAAGAGCTCTTAAAAAGAAACTGGATAAAGAAGGGGTAATGAAGTCTATCAAGGCTAAACGTTACTACGTAAAACCTTCTGTGAATGAAAAGCTAAAGCAAAAACAGGCTCTAAAATTCAAAAAAAAGACAAGGATTAGTTAATCTATTATGGCTGATTTCTATAATGTTTTAGGTGTATCAAAAGATGCCTCTCCAGAAGAGATCAAAAAAGCGTATCGAAAGCTTGCGGTAAAGTATCACCCTGATAAAAACCCAAATGATACAGCGGCAATGGATCGATTCAAGAAAATTTCTGAAGCCTATGAAACATTATCAGATGAAAAGAAGCGAAAAATCTATGATCAGTATGGAGAAGAAGGTTTAAAAGGGGGGATGGGCGGCATGGGTGGCCAAGGCTTTTCCTCTATGGAAGAGGCTCTTCGAACCTTTATGGGTGCTTTTGGTGGAGGTGGGGGTCAAGGTTCAATGTTTGACAACATCTTCGGTTTTGAGCAACAAGGAGGAGGCGCTGGTGGCAACTACCCCATGCAAGGGGCTTCAAAAAAGCTTCAGCTCACTATAGATTTTGAAGAAGCTGCAAATGGAGTGACTAAAGAGGCTGTCATTAATAGAAACGTCTCTTGCTCAAAATGCAGTGGCCGAGGAGCTGAAAGTCCCTCTGATATTAAAACTTGCTCCACTTGTAAAGGTTCTGGACAAGTGCAGCAAACAAGGGGCTTTTTTTCAATGTCAAGTGTGTGTCCTACCTGTCACGGTAGTGGCAGTATGATATCTAAACCCTGTAGTCAATGTCATGGCAATGGAAAAGAAAAAAAGAAAGAAGAGATAAAAATTCAAGTCCCTGCTGGAATCGATTCTGGAATGCGCCTTAAAATGTCAGGATTGGGGGATGCAGGTGAAAACGGCGGTCCTGCTGGAGATCTTTATGTCTACATCACTGTAAAAAACCATGATGTCTTTAAAAGAGAGGGCGATGATGTCTATCTTGATCTTCCAATTACATTTACTGACGCCGCATTGGGTGCAAAAAAAGAGATTCCAACCCTTTTTAAAGAGGCCATTATCCTTTCTATACCTGAAGGCTCTCAGTCAGGCAAGATTCTTCGGGTCAAAGGGAAAGGCTTTAAAAATGTCCATGGCAATGGGGTAGGAGATCTGCTAGTTCGATTAAATATCGAAACACCTGTCAACTTAACCTCTAAGCAGAAAAAAACCTTTTTAGAACTTGGTGAAAGCTTAAATACACAAAACTCCCCTACAACAAAGTCATTTTTTGAAAAGTTAAAGTCTTTTATTAAATAGATGCTAAAAAGAATTCTTACTTTTGTCTGTTCTACCCTCCTTTTGCACAGCGAGCCTTTACCCTCAAAAAAGGGTAAAGTGGTCCTTATTCATGGGATTGTTGTTCATAATTCGATGTCCTCTTTACATAGACACTTTAAAAGAGAGGGGTGGGAAGTGCTTGATTGGAGATATCCTAGCAGGGAAAAGTCTATAAGTGATCATGGAAAGGATCTTTCAGCAGCATTAAAAAATTTTAACAGGGATGAAAAGACCCCCATTCATTATATTGCTTTTTCTTTAGGCGGTCTTGTTCTAAGATCTGCACTTCAAGATGAAACGCTCCCCTTTTCAGCAAAAAATGGAAAGATCGTCCTTGTATCTTCACCTATCAATGGATCAAAACTTGCTCGATCAATGGATTTTTTACCCCTTGCAGAAAAGGTCTTAGGGAAACATGCAGGCAAAGAGCTCTTGAAGACCCCGAAAAAGATATTTTCAGAGCAACAGTTTCCTGAAAACATCCCTATTTTAGTCCTTTCCGGAACATTAGGGTTTAACCCTGTCTTTTCTGAACCCAATGATGGTAAGGTTTCCATTTCTGAATCGTGCCCAAAAAACCCTCATATTCATAAATATATCTATTCTGGGCATAGTTGGATTTGCAGAAATCCAAAAGTGTTTGATGAAGCCATTGAATTTTTTACACATGGTTCATCTTTACCCCCCTGTACTATTCATTAAAAAGTGATTGCAATCCCTTTGGAAAAGGGCTACACTTCGCATAAAAGGGGGTTGTATGAAAAACAAATCTATTTTTAGCCTTATCCTATGGTACATTCCTGCACTGTTTGTTCAATATTTTGCAGCAACGGCAACAATGAAAAGTTTGGACCCTTGGTATACAGAGCTTTTAAAAGCCTCTTGGAATCCCCCACCTTGGGTCTTTGGCCCTGTTTGGACCCTTCTTTATCTAATGATGGCTTTGTCTGTGTGGACAATTTATCGAACCGACGCTCCTAGAAAAAAAAAGTGGGGGGCCTACGCCCTTTATTTTGCTCAATTAGGGGTCAATGGTCTGTGGCCTTTTCTCTTCTTTAAATGGAAGCTATTGGGTGGATCAGCCCTTGAAATATTTTTAATAATAGCTATTGTTCTTTGGATGACAATCCACTACTTCAAAATCAATAAAACAGCTGGCTGGCTTTTAATCCCCTACCTAGGATGGTTGATTTACGCCTCTACCTTAAATGTGGCTATCTGGGTCTTAAATTAAATTGATGCCTCTTAAAAGGGATGTTTTATCCTTAAACAGTTTCTCTTTATCATTAATGCATCCATTCTAAAATGAACTAAAAAAGAGGGTTTACTATATGAGTTTTGCCCTAGAAAAGACCTTAAATTGAGCTGCATTTAAGTTTCCTTTAATGTATGGATCACTGTGATAATCCATCAAGGCACGCTGCGCTAGAATATAGCCGCTATCGCCTTCAAATCCATATTTTTTAAACACTGACATGTAGACAGGAGCCAGTAAATCCAAAACAAACTTTCTTTTTCCCATCATCGGAAGGGCTAAATACTGTGGATTTATCAATTTATCTACCTGCATTAAAAAGGAACTTGTTTGCATCGCTTCAGAAAGATCTTGTGTGATTTGCTGTGCTTTTTCTAAGCTCAACTCTTTATATTCAGAAATGCCAAATGCGTTTTTAAGAAGAAAAGTCCACTTCTCTGCATTAAGCTCTCGCAGTTTTGGATGGGATTTTGACATTTCAATCACATCCATATTGAATTTACTTAAGCCATCTTGATTGCCAGGGTACAAAAGGGTTCTAATTTCTGAAAACTGGACTGGAATAATCATTTCAATAAACTTTTGCCATCTTGATGCAAGGGAATCTTGAGAAGTTTTAAGTTGTTGAAGATCTTCTAATTTTTTTTCTAAAATTTCTCGGATGTTTTCTTGAGCCTTGATGAGTTCTTCTGCTTTCATTGTTCATTCTCCTTAATGTAAATTTGTATAGTAGCACCCTTGCTGACGAAAATCAATCTCTTTTTTACTGAAACACACCCTTTAAAGAAATGTGTTTCAGTTTAAAAACAAAATCCCCTACTTAGCTAAGTAACAATCTTTAAGAGAAGATACTTCTTCTATAGATAGATCCCCTGAGAAAAAGACTGCATCAGCATGTGAAAAAGTGTGGATCGATCCATCTGCAAGCTCTAGTGCCATACTATTTGCTTGTGTCCAGAAGAAAAAAGTTACAGCTTCATTTGCTACCGCCATTTCTTTTGCTTCTTCAAAACTGATCCCATGGCAAACCCCCACTAGATTTAAAGATTCTACCCCAACATATTGAATTAGATCGGCAAACGCTTCGTCTGCTTGGTCTACTATTGGATAGGTAACCCCTTCACAAGGAAGACAGCACATAACACCTTCCCCCTCTAATGGTTTTTTATCCTTTGTCTCATCTTCTGGTTGTGGATCTAAAGGTTGTGGATCAAAAGCTAGAGCACAGAAATACCCTTCTCCATCTAGAGGTTTTTTATCCTTTGTCTCATCTTCTGGTTGTGGATCTATAGGTTGTGGATCAAAAGGTAGAGCACAGAAATACCCTTCTCCATCTAAAGGTTTTTTATCCTTTGTCTCATCTTCTGGTTG